>Ga0105237_10003594_pt1 | contig 18335 bp, 14 predicted proteins | sample KBSC24metaG_FD_81520 | JGI IMG/M metagenome (GOLD analysis project Ga0105237, IMG submission 81520) | Corn rhizosphere microbial communities from Kellogg Biological Station, Michigan, USA - KBS C2-4 metaG | ecosystem: Host-associated > Plants > Roots > Rhizosphere > Soil | place: Michigan, USA... | reverse complement strand
GCGGCGCGAAGAAGGCGCCTCCGAGTCCGCCCAGCACGATGATCGCGCCGAGTCCCCACTGGACGTAGAAGTCGCTCCACACGTGCAGCTTGCTGGCGAGATAGATGCCGGCGAGCAGCGCCAGGCCGATGAAGGGCGAGATGACGAACTTGCCGACGTTGTCCTGGATGCGATGCAGGCCGGGCATCGAGCGCGTCTCGGAGCGGATGCCGACGGCGTACATGACGGGGTAGGCGAAGGTCACGCCGAAGGCGATGACGATCGCGGCGATGTGCACGGCGAGCACGAAGGTGTAGAAGGTGACCGCTGGTATGAGCATGCGCGCACACTAACCGTCGCCGCGGGCGGACGCGCGGCCCGGCCTCGCGCGCCCCGCCCTCGCGTAGCCCCGCCCTCGCGCGGCCCCGCCTCGCGGGCTGCCAGGGCTCAGGCGGTTGGCGCGTGCTCGCCGAGCGCGTATGGCGATCTACGGGCGAATGACCATGAACAGGATGGTCACGAGCACGAGCAGGCTGAGCAGCGAGCCGACGACGGACAGCCGCCGGGCCAGGCGCAGGTACTGCTCGCCGAAGACGACGGCGCCCCCGTCGGCGGTCGCGGCGACGTCGCGCTCGGCCGCCTGCTCGGCGCGTTTGGCGGTCGGGATCATGACCGATCCGACCAGCGCGCCGATGACGATCGCGGCGCCCAGCCCCCATTGCACGAAGAACTCGTGCCAGTGATGGCCTTTGGTCGCCAGGTAGGCGCCGGCGAGCACGACGACGAGCAGCCCCGGATTGACGAGCCAGCGCTCGATCGTGTACTCGACGCGGTGCAGCAGCGGCAGGCTGCGCGGGCCGTGCCGCGCGCCGACGGCGAAGATGATCGGATAGGCGAACGTGACGCCGAAGGCGACGACGACGGACATCATGTGCACGGCGATGCCGATGTCGTACAGCGTGACGGCGGGCTGGGCGACTGACTGCCCGAAGGCGATCATCGGCACGCACCTTAACGGCCTCAGCGGGCGGACGCGCGAACCGCTGGCGGCTGCGAAGGTCGGAGGCGGCTCAGAAAGTCGGCGCGTAGGAGCCGAAGACGTCCTGCATGGCGGCGCATACCTCGCCGATCGAGCAGCGGTCCTTGAGCGCCTGGCGGATCGCCGGCAGCAGGTTGTCGCTGCCGCGCGCGACCTCGCGCAGCTCCTCCAGGCGCTGGGCCACGAGCGCTCGGTCGCGCTCGGCCTTGAAGGCGGCCAGGCGGTCGAGCTGTTCGCGCTCTGACTCGGGGTCTACGCGCAGCAGGTCGGGCACCTCGATGTCTTCCTCCTGGTAGGCGTTGACGCCGACGACGATGTCCTGTCCGATGCGGTAGCGCTCCTGATATCCCCAGGCGGACTCGTCGATCTCGCCGGTGATGAACTGGATCGCGTTGACCGAGCCGCCCAGCGCGTCGACCTTGCCGATCAGCTCGTTGGCGCGCGCTTCGATCTCGTCGGTCAGCGACTCGACGAAGTAGGAGCCGGCGAACGGGTCGACGGTGTCCGCCGCGCCCGACTCGTGCGCGAGCACCTGCTGCGTGCGCAGGGCGATTTTGGCGGCGCGCTCGGTGGGCAGCGCGAGCGCCTCGTCGAAGCCATTGGTGTGCAGCGACTGCGTGCCGCCGCAGACGGCGGCGAAGCCCTGCAGCGCGACGCGCACGATGTTGTTCTCGGGCTGCTGCGCGGTCAGCGTGACGCCGCCGGTCTGCGTGTGGAAGCGCAGCATCGTCGCCTTCGGGTTGGTCGCGCCGAAGCGGTCTTTCATGATGTGCGCCCACATGCGCCGCGCGGCGCGGAACTTGGCGACCTCCTGAAAGACGTTGTTGTGGCCGTTGAAGAAGAAGGCCAGGCGCGGCGCGAACTCGTCGACGGAGAGCCCGGCGTCGATGGCGGCCTGCACGTAGGCGATGCCGGAGGACAGCGTGAAGGCGACCTCCTGCACGGCCGAGCAGCCCTTCTCGCGGAAGTGGTAGCCGGAGATCGAGATGGTGTTCCATTTGGGCACGTTGGAGTGGCAGTACTGGAACAGGTCGGTCGTCAGGCGCATGGTCGGCTGCGGCGGGTAGATGTAGTTGCCGCGCGCGATGTACTCCTTGAGCACGTCGTTCTGCGTCGTGCCGCGCAGCTTCTCGCTGGGCACGCCCTGCTCCTCGCCGACGAGCTCGTAGAGCAGCAGCAGGCATGCCGCGGGCGCGTTGATGGTCATCGACGTGGAGACCTGGTCGAGCGGGATGCCGTCGAAGGCCGTGCGCATGTCGTCGATCGTGTCGATCGCCACGCCCGTGCGCCCGACCTCTCCCAGGCAGCGCGGGTTGTCTGAGTCCAGGCCGAGCTGCGTGGGCAGGTCGAAGGCCATGGACAGGCCGGTGGAGCCCTTGGACAGCAGGTAGCGGTAGCGCTCGTTGGACTCCTTGGCGGAGGCGTAGCCGGCGTACTGGCGCATGGTCCACGTCTGCTTGCGGTACATCTCGCGGTGCACGCCGCGCGTGTAGGGGAACTCGCCGGGCTCGCCCAGGTCCAGCTCGGCCGGCAGGTCGGCCTCGGTGTAGAGCTGTGAGACCTCGATGCCCGAGTCGGTGAAGCGCCGCGGGTCGTCGGGTCCGACGATCGGCGCGACGGTCAGGTGCTCCTCGGTCGAGTCCGTAGAGGCCATGGCGCAGATGATAAGGACCCGTGGCGAGTATCCTCTCGCGCGATGACCACCTGCCTGGTTACCGGCGGCGCCGGCTTTCTCGGTTCGCACCTTTGCGACGAGCTGCTCGCGCGCGGGCACCGCGTGATCTGCGTGGACAACTTCGAGACGGGCTCGCTGGCGAACATCGCGCACATCCGCGACCCGGAGCGCTTCGCCTACGTGCAGGCGGACATCATCGACTCCTACTTCGTGGAGGAGCCCGTCGACTTCGTCTACCACCTGGCCTCGCCGGCGTCGCCGATCGACTACCTGCGCCTGCCGCTGCACACGCTGAAGGTCGGCTCATACGGCACGCACCACACGCTCGGGCTGGCCAAGGCCAAGCGCGCGCGCTTTCTGATCGCGTCGACGAGCGAGGTCTACGGCGACCCCAAGGAACACCCGCAGTCGGAGAGCTACTGGGGACACGTCAACCCGATCGGCCCGCGCGGCGTCTACGACGAGGCCAAGCGCTACGCGGAGGCGCTGACGATGGCCTACCACCGCCAGCAGGGCGTGGACACGGCGATCGTGCGCATCTTCAACACGTACGGCAGCCGCATGCGCCCGCACGACGGGCGCGCGATTCCGACGTTCCTGCGCCAGGCGCTGGCCAACCGGCCGCTGACGGTGTTCGGCGACGGCAGCCAGACGCGCTCGTTCTGCTACGTGTCAGACCTGATCCGCGGGATCATCGCGCTGGCGGAGTCCGGCTACCACGACCCGGTGAACATCGGCAACCCCGACGAGTTCACGCTGCTGGAACTGGCGGAAACGGTCAAGGAGCTGACGGGATCGACCTCGGAGATCGTCTACGAGGCGCTGCCGGAGGACGACCCCAAGCAGCGCAAGCCGAACATCGCGCTCGCGCAGGAGCTGCTCGGCTGGTCGCCGGAAGTTTCGCTGCGCGACGGGCTGGCGCGCACGATCGACCAGTCGGGCGTCGAGCTGCTGATCGGCGGCGGCTCGAGCTGATCGGGCGCCGCCGGCGCGAGGCGTGGACGGCCGCCGGGCAGTCACGCGACCGCTACATCTGCCAGGCTGAAGCGTTGTGAGCAGTGACATGGGACCTCGTTCCACGCGCACGCCCGCTCCGCCGCTCCCGCGCACGACGGCCGCGCCGGCGCCAGGCGCCCCGTCGCGGCTCGGCCGGGGGACCTCCGCCGTCGCACGCCCGGCGAGCGCGGAGGCGGTGCTCTCGGAGGCGACGGCGCGCAAGCAGGCGGGCGACCGCGACATGCGTCGCAAGCGCCCGCCGGCGCTGTCGTTCTTGCTGCGCATGTCCACGGCGCGACGCCTCGCACGGGTGGTGTCGCTGCTCGCACTGGACTTCGCGGCGGTTGCGCTGGCGATCTTCACGGCGCTGATCCTCAAGGCGGCGGTGTTCGACCGCGTGCAGTTTCACCCGGCGCTGCGCGAAACCGAACGCATCCTGCCGTTCGCCTACCTGCTGACTGCGCTGCTGTTCGCGCGCTCTGGCCTGTACGCCGCGCGGGCGCTGCGGCCGGGGCTGTCGCGCATCGTCGGCTCGCTGTTCCAGGTGGCCTTCGTGGCGCTGCTGTTCGCTGTGGTCAGCGGCGAACACTTCTCCAGCTACTACTTGTTTTATGGATCGTTGGCGTTCGCGTTGCTCTACGTCTCGTCGTTTCGCGCCGCATACGAGTGGCTGACGGGAGCGATGCTGCGCGCGGCGGGTTACCGCCGCCGCGCCGTGCTCGTGGGCACGGGCAAGCACATCTCAGACGTGGCGCACGCGCTGTCAGACGCGCCGCACTCGCCGATCGAGGTCGTCGGCTTCCTCTCGCCGAAGGCGCTGCCGGGCAACGGGCTGCGCGCGCTGGGCTCGCTGGGCGACCTGGACAAGGTGCTCGGCTCAGAACGCATCGACGAGGTGATCATCGCCGACCCGGACTTCCCGCAGGTCGAGGCGGTGGAGCTGGTCGACCGGTGCCACCAGCGCGGTGTGCGCGTGCGCCTGGCGCCGTCGACGATGGAGATCCTGATCCACCGCGCGGAGTTCGTGCCCGGCCAGTCGGTGCCGCTGTTCGAGCTCGGCCCGCCGGTGTTCGAGGGCGTCGACTTCGCGCTGAAGCGCACGTTCGACCTGATCGGCGCGACGATCCTGCTGGCGCTGCTCAGCCCGCTGCTGCTGGTGATCGTGCTCGCCGTGCGCGTGACCTCGCGCGGTCCCGTGCTGTTTCGCTCGACGCGCCGCGGCATCGGCCAGCGGCCGTTTCCCTGCCTGAAGTTCCGCACGATGCACTCAGACGCCGAGGAGCGCCAGGCCGACCTGGAAGAGCTCAACGAGGCCACGGGCGCGCTGTTCAAGATCCGCGAGGACCCGCGGCTGACGCGTGTCGGCGCGTTCCTGCGGCGCTTCTCGCTGGACGAGCTGCCGCAGCTGATCAACGTGCTGCGCGGCGAGATGTCGCTCGTCGGGCCGCGCCCGCTGCCCCAGCGCGACTACGACATGCTCGAGGACTGGCATCGCAAGCGCTACCTGGTGCTCCCCGGCATCACCGGGCTGTGGCAGGTGTCCGGGCGCTCGGAGCTGGACTTCGACGACCTCGTGCACCTGGACTTCATCTACCTGGAGCACTGGTCGCTGGCGCTCGACCTGACGATCATCCTCAAGACGATTCCGGCCGTGCTCTCACGGCGCGGCGCCTTCTGAGGGAGACCGGCGTGCTGCGCGACGCGCTACGGCGCGGCGCCTTCTGACGGCAACGGGCGCGGCTACTGCTAGCCGCTGAGCGCCCGCTCGGCGGCGGAGGCCGTGCGGCGGCGCCCGCGGCGGCCGATCGTGCGTGGACGGTCGATCTGCGCGAGCGCCCGCGCGTACACGCGCCAGGTGGCGCGCGCGGCGTCCTGCCAGGACCACGGCGGCGGCGCCGGCGCGGGCCGCTGCGCCGCCTCTGCGGCGGCGACGAGCGCGCCCAGGTCGCCGGGCGCGACGAACGTGGCGCGCGCGTCGAGCACCTCGCGCAGGGCCGGAGCGTCGCAGGCGACGACGGGCGTGCCGCAGGCGAGCGCCTCGACGGCCGGCAGGCCGAAGCCCTCGTCGTGGCAGGCGACGACGAGCGCGTGCGCGCCGCTGTAGAGAGCGGCGAGATGGTCGTCGGACACGTGGCCGGTGAGGATCACGTCGGGCAGCTGGTGCGCCCACGGGCTGGTCTGGCCGACGAGCACCAGCGGCAGCTCGCGCGGCGTCGCGGCGAGCCTGGCGACGTGCTTGTCCGGATCGGGGTGGCGCAGGCCGCCGACCCACAGCAGGTAGCGCTCGGGCAGCGCAAAGCGCGCGCGCGTCTGGGCGATCTCGCGGGCGCTGCGCGGATACATGCAAGCGGCGGGCGCCTGCGCGATCACCTCGATCTGCTCGCGCTCGAGGTCCAGTTGCGCCACGGCGTCATGCGCGAGCGCCTCGGTGGGCACGATCACGCGCACGGCGCGCTGCACGGCGAGCTGGCGCAGGCGCGGGCCCGTGCGCAACAGCTCGCTGCGGCGCTTGAGCGCGGTCAGGTCGTGCAGCGAGACGACCATCGGGCACGGGCTGTGCAGCAGCGCGCCGCTCATCCACGGCGCGTGGAAGACGTCGGCGCGGCCGGGGCGCGTCGTCTCGACGATCTGCGCGCCGGCCTCGGCGGTCTCGCGCAGCGCCTGCAGCATGCAGCGCGAGTAGCGCCCGACGCCTTGGGGATCGCTCGCGGGACGGCTGTCGAACGCTACGTTCACTACTCGCCGATCTCCGACCGCCCAAGCACGCGGCCAAGATATTCCTTTCGCACAGCTTTGGGCACCTATGACGGCTAACTTGCGCGCATGTCTTCGCGCAACTACCAGGAAGTCTTGTGGCAGGCGGTGCCGCACGGCTCGCAGCCGCGCGATTTGCAACTGCGTCGCGCGTTCATGCTCGACGGCCTGCGCGCGGCGGCGTCGCGACCGGGCGCCGGCGAGCCGCTGCGCGTGCTCGACGTCGGCTGCGGCGAAGGTCAGCTGACGGCGGCGGCGGCGCAGGCGGGTCATGCGGTGATCGGCGTGGACGTCGCCGAGGAGCCGCTGCGCCGTGCGCGCGAGCGCCACGGCGACCTGGACGTCCGCCTGGTCGAGCCAGACGGCGAGTGGCCGCTGGCGGACGCGAGCTTCGACGCGGTGTGGGCGGGCGAGACGATCGAGCACGTACTCGACACGGCCGGCTGGCTGTCGCAGGTGCGCCGCGTGCTGCGCTCCGGCGGCAGCCTGCTGCTGAGCACGCCGGCCAACGGCCGGCTGGCGATGCTCGCGTCGGCGCTGTCCTCGCGGCGCATGGAAGAGCGCTTTGACCCGCGCTCAGACCGCCTGCGCTTCTACACGGCGCGCACGCTCGCACGCCTGCTCGAGGACTTCGGCTTCGAGCGCATCGAAGTGCGCACTGCCGGCGGACCGCCCGGCGCGCGCCGGGCGCTGCTGGCGTCGGCGCTGCGCTCGCGCTTCTGAGCGGCGCCGCGTCCGCCTGCTCGCTTTTCACGCCGAGCTCGGTCAGGTTGCGGCGGGCGCCTGCCGTGCGGCGCTGCCCGCCGCGCTCCACGCCGCGGCGGTGCGGAGGTGGCTAGCGCTCGTGCGCGGCGCGCCGCGCCGCAGCGCGACGTCGCGCCCGCTGCTGGGCGCGCCGCTCGTGCGAGCGTTGCGCTCGCCGCTGCGCAGCGGCCGCGGCGCTGGCGCGCGCGCTGGCCGCGCGATAGGCCTGCACGTAGTCGTTCTGGATGGCGATCGCTTCGGGGTTGCCGGCGGCGATCGCTTCGGGCGCGACGGACTCGGGGTTCAGGTAGATCGCCGCTTCGAGCTCCTGCACTGCCGCGCGCGGGTCTCGCGTGAGGTCGTACTCGCCGAGCGTCAGCCACGTCTGCGGGTTGGACGGCTGCAGGCGCACGGCGCGCTGCAGCGTGGCGCGCGCGAGCGCCGGTTTGCCGGCGGCGCGCTGCACGGCCGACAGCGTGAACAGCGCCTGCGCCGACAGCGGGTCGCGCGAGACGGCGCCGTGCGCGGAGGCGAGCGCGCCGCGCGGGTCGCGCGCGAGCTGCGTGAGCGCCTGCTGGGAGGCGTCGGCGGAGCGCTGCGGCTGCCACTGCGCCCACGCGGCGAGCAGCGCGCCGACGACGATCGCCGCGGCGACGCCGATGCGCAGCGGACCGAGCGCGCTCGGGCGCAGCCGCGCGCGCAGCTCCTGCGCGCCGGGCGCGCGCGGGGCGCGCGGGCCTGCGATCGGCGTCGTCTCGCCGGGATCGACGGCGCCGGCGGGCGCGACGTCGCCCGCGCCCACCTGCAACGGCCCGCGCCCGGCCAGCCAGCCGGCGCACAGCAGCGCGACGCACGCGTTGCCCGGCACGTACCACGTCCAGTCGGCCAGGGAATGGATGCCGAAGACGACGACGATGCACAGCATGGTGAGCGCGCCGACGCGCTCGGCGGTGTACGCGGCGGGACGGCCTTCGACGGTCAGTCGCCGCCACGCCGGGCGCTCGCCGGCCTCGCTGCGGGCGAGCCAGCCGCGCACGCTCGCCCAGCGCGTCCAGCGCCGGTTGAACGGATGCGTGGAGCGCCCGGCGGCGGCCAGCCACACCACCAGCAGCGCCAGCGTCATCACCAGCCCGACGATGCCGAGGTCGGCTAGCGTCTGCACGACGTAGCCGTGCGCGTGGCGGACGTCCAGCGTCTCGGTGCGATAGCGCAGGCGCGCCGTCGCGTAGCCTTCCGCGCCGGCGCCGAGCGCGGGGTGCGCCTTGAAGACCTTCAGCGCCTCGTTCCAGTAGCGCGCACGCACGCTGCCCACCGCCGTCAGGCGCCCAGGCGTGTTCGGCGGCACGGCGGCGTGCGGATCGGTGAGCGAGTGCACGCCGTGGGAGATGCTGCCGGTGAAGCCGCGATGGCTGGCCGCGAGCGCGCCGGCGAACGCGAGGACGACGACCGCCAGCAGGCTCAGCAGCAGCGCGCCGGCGCGCCGGCGGCTGATGATCGACGGCGCGTTACGCCCGGTCCAGAAGCCGAAGGCGAGGCCGACGAGCGTCAGCAGCGCCAACATCACGAGGATCAACGCGCCGAGCTGATGTCCGGCGGTCGTGCGCGCGGCCAGCTGCACGTTGTCGGTGTTCAGCGCGTGCGTGGAGAAGGCCCAGGCGACGATCGCGCCGGCCAGCACGGCGCCGCTGATCAGGATCGCCGCCGCGCGCAGGCGCAGCGGCACGATGCAGAACCACAGCGCCAAGCCGAGCACGAGCGCGACGAGCGCGCCGCGCGAGTAGGCCAGCATCAGCGTGAGCAGCATCACGCCCATCGCCGGGTAGGCCAGGGCGCTGACCAGCGCATGGCCGGCTCGCCGCGCGCCGAGCCACAGGCAGGCGATCGCTCCCATCGCCGCCGTCAGGCCGATCGCGTTCCAGTAGCTGTAGGGCGCGCGCAGCCGCGAGTAGATGTCGCCGGCGTCGAACTGCGCCGGGAACACCTTGGTCAGCAGCGCGTAGCCGCAGACGACGAGCGCCGCCAGCACGACGCCGCCGAGCACGGCGGGCCAGCGCGCGGGGAGCGTGCGCGCGAGCACGATGCAGGCGCCGAACACGCCGCAGTAGGCGAGCATCCGCCCGGCGTCCTTGAAGCTGTCGTCCGGCTGCACCGACCACACGACCGACAGCGCCGTCAGCGCGGTGAACGCGAGCAGCAGGGCCAGCGGCCATGCGCCATACGCGCGCATGCCGGCCGGGCCGAGCAGCACCGCCGCAGTCGCGACCAGGCCCGCGCTGAGCGTGAGCGCGATCTCGACGGTCGTCATGTCGCTGAGGTTCAGCCCGCCGCCGGCGACGAACGCGACGAAGCAGAGGACGCCGGCGACGAGCAGCGTCGGCAGCCACGCGTCGACGTGGGCGAGCCAGCGCTCGCGCTGTCGCGCCTCGCCTCGTCGTCCGCTGCCGTTGGCGTGCCGGTTCAACGAGTCGCGCACGGGCGCGCCCGCGCCCGCGTCGCCGCCGGGTGGCGCGACGGTCGCCGTCGTGGCCGGCTGCTCAGCCGGCGCGGTGGGCACGCACGGCCTTTCTGATCGCGCGCCCGCCCAGCGCGGCCGCGCAGGCGAGCAGGAAGGCCAGCAGCGCCAGCAGCGAGTCGGGCAACGAGCTGAACGCCGAGGAGATGTTCGCGTGCACGACGCCCGGGTGCACGACGTGGCCGCCGACGCGCAGCGGGCCGGCGCCGGTCTTGGGCACCTCGTTCAGCGCGTTTCGCTCCGACGCCGACAGCGGCGTGGCGACGGCGCCCGGTCCGCCGGCGCCCGGTCCCGAGCCGCCGCCGGCCGCCGCAAGCTGCGCGCGGCGGATCAGGTTGGCGCAGTCGGAATACTCTTCGACTTCCGTCGGCAGCTCCTGCAGCGCGCGGCGATAGGCCCGCTGGCTGTAGCCGCTGATGCTCTTGCCGTGCGTGCAGCGTTCGATGATCTTCGTGCCGATGTCGGCGCTCGCCGTCGCCGTGAGGCTCGCGAGCACGACCAGCGCGCCGATCAGTGCCAGGCCGGTGGCGCGGCTCTGAGAGAGGGCGATTCTCATACGTGAGCGACGCAACGCTACCAACGCTCGCGGGCGAGGCCGAGGCTTGCCAGTGCGTCGCTGAACCCCTGCGCCCACGCGTCGTGGCTGTAGGCGCGCACATCCTGCGCCGCCTGGCGGCCCAGCCGCGCGCGCAGCGCGGCGTCGCCGGCCAGCCGCCGCATCGCGACGGCCAGCGCCGTGCTGTCGCCGGCCGGCACGACCAGGCCGTTGACGCCGTCGCGCACGAGTCCGCCGGCGACCGCGCCGACGGCGTCGGTGGCGATCACCGCGAGGCCGCGGTTCATCGCCTCGTTGACCACCAGGCCCCACGGCTCGCGAAAGGTGCGCGTGGGGATCGACGGGAGCACCAGCGCGTCGCATGCCGCGTACATGTCGCGCAGCCGGCTCGGCGTGACGGCGTCGAGCGAGACGATCGCCGCGTCGCCGTCGCGGCGCAGGCCCGCCGGCGCGAACGTCGTCGCGCCCATGCCGGCGCCGACGAGCACGAGCGCGTTCGCCGGCGCCGGCAGCCCGGCCTGGCGCCACGCCTCCAGCAGCACGGCCACGCCCTTCTCGCGCGCGTCGCGCCCGACGAACAAGAAGCGCGTGGCCGCGCTCGCCGGCCACTCGCGCTGGCTCGGCGGGCTCGCCTGCGCACTCCAGAAGTCGTTGTCGACCGACTGCGCCGCGACGAACACGTTGCGCGCGCCGCGCGAGCGCACGTAGGCGCTGACGTGCGGGCCGTAGGTCACGACCGCGTCGGCCGAGCGGTACAGCCGCTGCAGCGGCAGGTAGCTGAGCGCGTGCGCCGCGCTGCGCGGGTGCGCCCACAGCGACGCCCAGAGGATCAGCGGCACGCGCGCGCGCCGCGCGCCCGCCCACGTCGCAAGCGGCGCCAGGCGCCCGCCCGTCGGGCAGACGACCGCGCGATAGTCGCCGCTGCCTGCCAGCGCGAACAGCTCGCGCGGGCGCACCTGTCGATGGGGAAAGGGCATCTCTTGCGCAAACCCCGCGCCGCCGTGCTTGTAGCGGCCGCCGAACAGGGCCAGCTCGATGCTCTCGCGCTCGTGCAGGCGCGCCAGTGCGCCCACGCGATAGGCGGGCGCGTGGCCGGTCACGAACAGCAGCGGCTTCATCTGAGCGCCCGCTCGTAGGCGGCGAGCGTCTGCTCGCCGCAGCGCTGCCACGTGAAGCTCGCCAGCACGGTGGCGCGTGCGCGCTGGCGCGCCTCGCGCAGCCGGTGCGGGTCGGACAGCAGCTCGTCGATGCGCTGCGACAGGCGCTCGATGTCGCCCGGCGGCACGAGCACCATGCCGTCGCCCGCCGCGGCGATCTCCTCGGGGCCCGGCTCGCCGCGACAGCCGATCGCCGGGACGCCGCCGGCCATCGCCTCGACGTAGGCGACGCCGAACGCCTCCTCGGTCGACGGCATCGCGAACAGCGTGCACTCGCGCGCGCGCTCGATCGCCTCCGCCGGCGCCAGCTGGCCGTGGAAGTCGACGCGGTCGGCCACGTCCAGGCGAGCGGCGAGGCTTTCCAGCGTCGCGCGCTCCGGCCCGTCGCCGACGATCGCGTAGCGCAGCGTGGGGTGGCGGGGCGTCAGCACGGCCAGCGCGCGCAGCACGTCGGCGTGGCGCTTTCGCGCGACCAGGTGCGCGACCGTGACGAGCGTCGGCGCCACGCCGCGCGCCGGCGGCCGTGCGGCCGTGGGAATGTCCGTGCCGAGATGCACGACGCGTGTCTCGCGTGCGCCATGCGCGCGCGAGAGCTCGGCGACGCCGGCGCTGTTCGCCAGCACCAGGCGCGCCTGGGCGAGCGCGCGACCGACGGCCTGCTCGCCCGCGGGCACCTGCCCGGCGGTGTACAGCACGTCGCCGCCGTGCACCGATATCACCAGCGGAGCGTGCGTGGCGCCAAGCGCACGCACGCGGCGCACGGCATCGCCTGCCGGGACGGCGTTGTGCGCGTGCACCAGCTCGAAGGCGAACGAGCGGCGCATGCGCGCGATCGCAAGCGCCAGCGGCGCGGCCGCCCACGCCCCCCAGGAGGCGTAGAAGCGCCCACGCTCGGGAGACACGTAGGGGACGTAGGCGATCGCCAGCCCGTCGCGCGTCTGCGCACGCGGCTCGCGCGCGCGCTGCGCCAGAGCGGCGACGGCGGCGGCCGGCCCGGCCGCCAGCGACGAGCGCGGCGGCACGATGCGATGGAGCACGAGCACGCGCAGATCCGCGCCGGCGTCGCGCGCGGCCAGCGCCTGGCGATGCGCCCACACGCCCATCACCGGGTCGCGGCGGCTCGGGTAGAACTCGGCTATGACGAGGACCTTCACCAGCGCCGGTGCGTCGTCACGGTGCGTCGCGCGTCCTGCGCGCTGACGTACGGGCGCTCGGCGAGGAACGCGCGCGCCTCGGCGATCGCCGCCTCGCGCGAGTAGGCGTCGGCGGCCGGCGCCGCGCGATGGGCGATCGCCACCGCGTCGGTCACGCCGCAGCGCCAGCCGCGCTGCTGCGCGACGGCCGCCCAGTGCGCGTCGAGGCCCCAGCCCATGCGCAGCTGCGGAAACGGCAGCAGCGTCGTGAAGGTCGCGCTCGAGAACGCCGTCACCGGCCCGATCTCCACGAAGCGCGTCTCGCGCACGACGCTGCCCGCCCGGCGGCGCGTCTGCGGCCACGCCGCGTGCGAGTTCAGGCGGTGCGCCGGCTGTGCGAGCTGCAGCTCGAAGCGCTCGCACAGAAACAGGAAACGGTCGAGAAAGCCGCGCGGCAGCGCCACGTCGTCGTCGAGCACGATCAGCCAGTCGTGCCCCGCCGCCGGGTGCGCCGCGAGCAGGCGGTTGAGGTTCTCGAACTTGCCGCCGTCGCCCGGCGGGCCGACGCGCAGCTCGACCGCATGGCGCGAGCGCGCAAGCTCCTTGCGTGCGCGCGCGGCCAGCGCACGGTGCTCGGCGCGTTCGACGCCGATCACGAGCACGCGGCGTGGCGGCTCGCGCCTGGCGGCGAGCGCGAGGCGCAGCCGCCGTCCGCCGGCCAGCTCGCGCGCGTCCAGCGCACTGTCGCGCACGGCGCGCAGCGCCCCGTCCAGGCCGCCCACCGTGCCGCTGGCGCCCGACAGGAAGTCGTCGCCGACGGCGCCGTTTGCCCGATCGTCGACAGGCGGCGGGCGCTTGCCCAGCCGTTCCAGCAGGCCCTCGCGCAGCCGCCCCGCACTGTGCGCGACCATCGTCACGCCCGCCGGGCAGCGACGGCGCACGACGTGGCCGGCGCACGCCGCCAGCGTCAGCGACTCGCGCGCCAACGTCGGCGCGCGGCCCTGTCGCGCGTCCAAGCGCCGCGCCGCGCGGCCGCGGATTGAGGCCGCGCACGACAGCGCGGCCAAGCGCGCGTCGCGACCGGCCCGGCGATGCTCTACGGACGCGTCCGCGACGTACAGCACGCGACCAGACCCGCCGAAGGCGGCCTTGAAACGATCCTGCCACTCCTGCTCGTCGCCACCGTGCGTCAGCGACTCGTCGAAGCGGCCCACCCGCTCCAGGGCCGTGCGCCGGATCGCCATGTTCGCGCCCCACGCGTAGCGCGTGTCGGTGTCCTGCGGGCCGAGCTGCAGCGACGTGATGGGCGCCGGCTCGCGGCCGCAGGAGCGCCACCGCGCGCCCTCGAAGCTCGGTCGGATCGAGCCCGCGAAGACCTGCACGTCGGGGTGCTCGCGCGCGGCGTCGCGCAGCGCCTGCAGCCAGTTCGGGCTCGCGCGCACGTCGTCGTCGAGGAACGCCACGAGCTCGCCCGTCGAGCGCCGCACTCCCGTGTTGCGCGCCACGTTCAGGCCCCGCGGCCCGGCGTGCGGCTCGTAGCGGGCGCCGAATCGCTCGACCAGCGCGCGCGCCTGCTCGGACGGGCCCGCGTCGTCAATCACCAGCACCTCCGCGCCCGCGCGCGCCGCCTGGGGCGCGAGCGACTGCAGCGCCACCTCCAGATAGGGCAGGCGTGCGCGCGTGGGGATCACGATCGAGACGGGCGTCATCGTCGGACAGTCTAGGTTTGCAGCCGGTTTGCGCCGTTTGGCCGCGCGCGCCTGCCAATAGTCTCTGGCGCAACGATGGTCCTGTTCCTGCACAACCGCTACCGCACGACCGGCGGCGAGGAGCGCGTGGTCGAAGACCTCATGTGGCTCGTGCGCGAGCAGCTTGGCGAGCGCGTCGAGCTGCTGTCGCGCTCGTCGGCCGATCTGGGCCATGGCGGCGCAGCGCTGGGGCTGCTGCGCGGCGGCCTGCGCCCCCGGGAGGTCGCGCGCGCCGTTGCCGATGGCGGCGCGCGCGTCGTGCACGCGCACAACCTGCATCCGGCGCTCGGCTGGCGCGCGCTCGCCGCCGCGCGCGCCGCCGGCGCTCGCGTCGTGCTGCACCTGCACCAGTACCGGCTCGTCTGCGCGATCGGCGTGTGCTTCACGCGCGGCGCCGAGTGCACGCGCTGTCATGCGCGCGACACGCTGCCGGGCGTGCGCCTCAACTGCCGCGGCAGCGTGCCCGAGGCTGCCGCCTACGCCGCCTCGCTAGCCCTGTGGCAGCGGCGCCTGGTCGATCAGGCCGACGCCTTCGTCGTGCCCAGCGCTTTCGCGCGCGAGCGCCTGCGCGCGCTCGGCGCGCCGCTGCCGTGGGATCGCGTCCACGTGATCGCGCCGCCGATCCGCGCGCTTGCGGCGGAGGATGCGCGGGACTACGGCGGCGGCGCTGCGGCCGGGCCCGGCGCGGGCTCCTACGCGCTGGTCGTCTCCCGCCTGGCGCCCGAGAAGGGCGTCGACGTGGCGATCGACGCCTGCCGTCTGGCGGGCGTGCCGCTGGTGATCGCCGGCGACGGGCCGCAACGGGCGCAGCTGCAGGCGCGCGCGGGCACCGGAGCTTCGGCCGGCGGAGCTTCGGCCGGCGGGGCTTCGACCGGCGCAGGGCGGGGCGGCGGCAGCGTGACGTTCGCCGGCCGCGTCGACGACGCCGAGCTGGCGCGACTGCGTGCGGGAGCGTCGATCGCGCTCGTGCCGTCTCGTGCGGCCGAGACGTTCGGTCTGGCGGCCGCCGAGGCGATGGCCGCCGGCCTGCCGGTGGCGGCGAGCCGCGTGGGGGCGCTGCCGGAGCTGCTCGACGAGCACGCGCTGGTGGCGCCCGGGGACCCGCACGCGCTCGCGCGGGCGATCGGCCGGCTGGCCGGCGATCGCGCGGCCGGCATGCAGGGCCGCGAGCGCGTTCGCGCGCTGTGCTCGCCGCAGGCTGTGGCCGTTGAGCTCGCGCGGCTGTATGACGGAGGCGATTCTCGCCCACACGCGCGAGGATGAGCGTGGGCGCGTTCGTTTACAGACTTGGTGTGCCAACGTATATACAAACCAAGCGCGATGAGGGCGAAACGAGCGTTTGCGCGCCAGGCTGTAGATACGATCGCGCACCAACTCCACGACGGCATGTTCGCCGCGCGCCTTTAAGCTGCGCCGCGTGTCCCAGGAGCGCAGCGCGCTGATAACCGGGCTGACCGGTCAGGACGGTTCGTTCCTGGCCGAGCTGCTGCTCGAGCGGGGCTACCGTGTGACCGGGCTCGTGCGCGACGAGCGCGCGCCGTCGCTGGGCTGCTCCGAGCACCTGCGCGGGCGCGTGGAGCTGGTCGGCGGCGACCTGCTGGAGCCGCCCACGCTGCGCGAGGCGGTGCGGCGCACGGACGCGAGCGAGATCTACCACCTCGCCGCGCCGTCGTTCGTCCCCGCCTCGTGGGAGCGCCCGGGGGAGACGATGCGCGCGATCGCCGGGTCCACCGCCGCGCTGCTGGAGGCCGTGCGCGAGCTGCGAGCGGACGCGCGCGTGTTCGTCGCGGTGTCCGGCGCGATCTTCGGCGACGCGCGCGAGAGCCCGCAGAACGAGCAGACGCCGTGCCGCCCCGGCACGCCGTATGCGATCGCAAAGCTGGCCGCGCACGAGCTCGTCGGCGCGCTGCGCGAGCACGATGGCCTGCACGCCAGCTCGGGCATCGCCTTCAACCACGAGTCCGAGCGCCGGCCCGTGCAATTCGTGACGCGCCGCGTCACGCGCGGCGCCGCGGCGATCGCGCTCGGGCGCGAGAGCGAGCTGACGCTCGGCTCGCTGGACGCCGTGCGCGACTGGTCGTTCGCGGGCGACGTCATGCACGCCGCGTGGCTGATGCTCCAGCAGGACAGCCCCGACGACTACGTGCTCGCCAGCGGCGTCGCGCGCACGGTCGCCGAGCTTGCGCGCACGGCCTTCGCCTGCGTCGACCTCGACTCCGAGCGCTACCTGCGCGTCGACTCCTCGCTGGTGCGCCAGCCCGAGAGCACGCCCAGCGTGGGCGATCCGAGCAAGGCGCGCGAGCGCCTGGGCTGGCAGCCGCGGCTCTCCTTCGAGGCGCTTGTGCAGCGCATGGTGCGCGCCGATCTGCGCCTGCTCGAAGGCGCCGCCAACCCCTACACTGCCAGCGAGTGAAGACCGTCGGCATCATCGGGCTGGGGTACGTCGGCCTGCCGCTCGCCGTGGCGTTCGCGCAGGAGGGGTGCGAGATCGTCGCGGTCGACGTGGACGCGCGCAAGGTCGAGGCGATCGAGGCGGGCGACTCCTACATCGAGGACGTTCCCTCCGACTCGCTGCGTGCGTGCAAGGAGCGCATCCAGGCGACCACGCGCTACGCCCGCCTGGCCAAAGCCGACGCCGTGCTGATCTGCGTGCCGACGCCGCTGACGCGCAACCGCGAGCCCGACCTCGGGCCGCTGATGGACACCTCGCGATCGCTCGCCGAGGTGCTGCAGCCCAACCAGCTCGTCGTGCTCGAGTCGACGACGTATCCGGGCACGACGCGCGAGCGCGTGGCGCCGCTGCTGGAGGAGTCGGGCCTGGCCGCCGGGCGCGACTTCCACCTGGCCTTCTCGCCCGAGCGCGTCGATCCCGGGCGCACCGACTTCACGCTGCGCAACACGCCGAAGGTGCTCGGCGGACTGACCGAAGCCTGCGTGCAGCGCGCAGAGGAGCTGTACGGCCTGGTGTGCGAAAGCCTGATCCGCGTGTCCAGCCCCGAGGCCGCGGAGCTGACCAAGCTGCTGGAGAACATCTTTCGCTCCGTCAACATCGCGCTCGTCAACGAGCTGGCCATGCTGACCGACCGCATGGGCATCGACATCTGGGAGGTCGTCGACGCGGCCGCGACCAAGCCGTACGGCTTCATGCCCTTCTCGCCCGGGCCGGGCATGGGCGGCCACTGCCTGCCCGTCGATCCCTTCTACTTGAGCTGGCGCGCGCGCGAGTTCGACATGTCCACGGAGTTCATCGAGCTGGCCGGCAAGGTCAACCAGCAGATGCCCTATCACTGCGTCGAGAAGGCGCAGCGCGCGCTCAACGACGCCGGCCTATCGGTCAAAGGTGCGCGCGTGGCCGTGCTCGGCGTCAGCTACAAGCCGGGCGTCGGCGACATCCGCGAGTCGCCCGCCTTGAAGATCATGCAACTGCTCAGGGACATGGGCGCGGACGTCTGCTACCACGACCCGCACGTGCCGAGCCTCGCCGACTTCGCGCTGACCAGCCGACCGCTCGACGAGGCCGTCCAGGACGCCGACCTGACGCTGATCGTGACCGCCCATCCGAGCATCGACCACGACGACGTCGCCCGGCGCGCGCGCGCCGTCGTGGACCTGCGCGGCGTCACGCGCTCCTCCGGCGTCGCCAACGTCGTCCGCCTCTAGCCGTGCGCGCCGGACTTCCCGCGCCCGCCCGACCTGCCGTGGCCGCCGGACCTGCGCGCCGCAGGAGCCGATCGTGCTGAGCGCCGACCCGCGCGCGCCCGGGCTGCTGCTCGGCGATGACGTCCAGATCGCCGACGGCGTGTCCTTCGGCGCCAACGTGATCGTGCACGCCGCCACGACCGTCGCCGCCGGCGCCGTCATCGAGGACGGCGCCGTGCTCGGCAAGCGCCCGCGCCTGGCCGGCAGCTCAGCCGCGCATGGCGACGTCGGCCGGCTGCAGCTGGCGCCAGGCGTCGTCGTGTGCTCGGGCGCGGTCGTGTTCGCCGGCGCGACGCTCGGCGAGGGGGCGATCGTCGGCGACCAGTCCTTCGTGCGCGAGCGC
>Ga0105237_10003593_pt1 | contig 18344 bp, 15 predicted proteins | sample KBSC24metaG_FD_81520 | JGI IMG/M metagenome (GOLD analysis project Ga0105237, IMG submission 81520) | Corn rhizosphere microbial communities from Kellogg Biological Station, Michigan, USA - KBS C2-4 metaG | ecosystem: Host-associated > Plants > Roots > Rhizosphere > Soil | place: Michigan, USA... | reverse complement strand
TGGCATAATGAAGTGGGCTCATTGCACCTGGCTTATCATGATGATGAGTTGCAGGCGATTAAAGAATATGTAGAGGTTAATCATCGTTTCAGAGATTGCGCCTTATTAACCCCGGCTCAAACCTTTGCCAAATCATTGGCCGTTAATCCGGATGGATTAAAAGGCGCGTTATGGAGCGGCGAAGATATGATCGTGGAATCGCGCGAGGCTGTTGGGCAGGTAGCCAAATACCTTGCCGAAAAATATGGCGTAGAATTTCATTGGAACACCGCCATCAGCCGTATCGAACATCCTCAAGTAATATCAGGCAACCAGAGCTGGCAGGCCGATGAAATATTTGTATGCAGCGGTGCCGAGTTTGAAACCCTATATCCTGAGCTCTTTGCCCAAACACCCATCACCAAATGTAAACTGCAAATGATGCGCCTGGTTACCCAGCCTGATGAGTGGCGTATAGGTCCGTCATTATGCGGCGGTTTATCCATGATCCATTATCCCGGTTTTCAGTCGGCAGCTTCGCTACCAGCTTTGCGCAAACGTTACGAAGAACAGTATGCTACGCATTTAAAATGGGGTATCCACGTAATGGTTTCGCAAAATGGCAGTGGTGAACTCACCATCGGCGATTCGCATGAATACGGCCTGGTGCACGATCCCTTTGACAAGGCATTTATTAATAATTTAATAATAGAGTACTTACATACTTTTGCCACCTTTAAAGACTGGAAACTCCTGCAGTCATGGCATGGCATCTACCCAAAAATGACCAACGGGGCAACTGAGCTGGTGGTCGAGATCGAACCAGGTGTAACGATCATCAACGGAATGGGTGGTAACGGCATGACGCTTTCATTTGGCTTGTGCGAAGAGGTGATAGCAGCAAGGAATTAGTCCATGAACCATGGTCGATAGCCCATAGGTTAATTTAAAGTTTAGAATACAGTACGCAAATAATAGATTTTAAAATTTCTTAATATTGAAAAAAAATAATCATGGTCGATGGACTATCGACTATGGACCAATAAATAAACACCAATGTTTGATACCCGCAGAGACTTTTTAAAGAAAGCAGCATTATTGACAGGCGCGGCTGGCATGGCCAGTATTTTGCCCGAATCTATTCAAAAAGCGATGGCCATTAACCCGGCTGCCGGCAGTACTTATCTGGATGCCGAACATATCGTGATCCTGATGCAGGAAAACCGCTCTTTTGACCATACCTATGGCACGCTTAAAGGCGTACGCGGGTACAATGATCCGCGGGCTATTGATCTGCCTAATAAAAATAAAGTATGGCTGCAATCTAATAAAGCCGGTGAAACTTATGCTCCTTTTCGCCTGGATATCAAGGGTACCAAAGCTACCTGGATGTCATCGTTGCCGCACTCCTGGGCCAACCAGGTAAATGCCCGTAACGATGGCAAATATGATGAGTGGCTCAATGTAAAACAAAACGGTATTAAAGAGTACAGGCACATGCCGCTTACCCTGGGTTATTATAACCGGGAGGACCTACTTTTTTATTACGCCCTGGCCGATGCCTTTACTGTATGCGACCAGAATTTCTGCTCGGCATTAACCGGCACCAACCCCAACAGGTTATATTTCTGGAGCGGTACCATACGCGCCGAGCAGCATGAAGATTCACTGGCTCACGTATGGAACGAAGATATGGACTATGGCACCCTCAACTGGGCTACTTTTCCGGAACGTTTAGAAGATCATGGCATCTCCTGGAAACATTACCAGAACGAGGTAGCTATCGACAGCGGTTTTGAGGGTGAGGAAGATTCCTGGCTATCGAATTTTCAGGATAACCCTTTAGAATTTTTTGGCCAATACAACATCAAGCTACACGATAACCATATTGCTTACCTGCAAAAAAGGTTTACCCTTTTGCCTGATGAGATAAGCGCACTTGAGAAACAAATAGCTGCTTTACCTGCCGGCGATGCACACATTGATCATCTGCAAAAACAGCTAAAACAGAAAAAACGAGACCTGGACAATATCAAAAAAGATATGGCCAGTCTTGACCCGGGCAAATTCGCCGCTTTATCACAGCGCGAAAAAAACCTGCACCAGAAAGGTTTTGTCACCAATACCAACGATCCGCATTACCGCGAATTGGTTAACCTGAAATATAACGATAACGGCACTGAACGCGAATTACAGGTACCCAAAGGCGATGTATTGCACCAGTTTAGGGAAGATGTAAAGACCGGGCAACTGCCAACCGTATCCTGGATCTCGGCCCCTGAAAACTTCTCGGACCATCCCAGCGCCGCCTGGTTTGGTGCCTGGTACGTATCCGAAGTAATGGATATCCTGACCCAGAACCCTGATGTTTGGAAAAAAACAATCTTCATATTAGCCTACGACGAAAACGATGGTTATTTTGACCACGTACCACCATTTGTAGTGCCGCATTCTAAAAAACCTGGTACCGGCTTAACTTCAAAAGGCATTGATACCAGTGTTGATTTTGTGACCCTTGCACAGGAAAAAGCCCGCAATAATTTTCCCCAGATGTTTGATCGGGAATGCTCCATAGGCCTGGGTTTCCGCGTGCCTTTGGTTATCGCTTCGCCGTGGTCAAGGGGTGGATGGGTAAATTCAGAAGTGTTTGACCATACCTCAACCCTGCAATTCCTCGAGAACTTTTTAAGCAAAAAAACGGGCAAAAAAGTGGCTGAACCCAATATCAGCAGCTGGCGCCGTACCATCTGCGGCGATTTAACCAGCGTTTTCAGACCATACAACGGCGAAAAAATAGCCAACCCCGAGTTTGTGGCGAAAGACGCGTTTTTAGAAAGCATACACCAGGCAAAATTTAAAAAACTGCCTACCTATAAACTGCTTACCACTGATGAAATTGCGCAGATCAACAAAGATCCGCATTCATCGCCATACATGCCGCAGCAGGAAAAAGGCATCAAACCATCATGTGCCCTGCCCTACCAACTATATGCCGATGGCAAACTAAGCTCGGATAAAAAATCGTTCGAAATAAAATTCACTACCGATAACAAGGCTTTTGGCGACAAAGCTACCGGAGCACCGTTTAACGTTTATGCGCCGGGCAAATATGTTAGCTTTAACGATCCGCAGCAAATGGAGCCGCTACGTACCTGGGCATACGCGCTTACCGCGGGTGATAGTCTTACAGATAACTGGCCCGTACATGAATTTGAGAATGGCCAATATCACCTGCGTGTTTACGGCCCTAACGGTTTCTTCCGGGAGTACAAAGGCAACACTAACGATCCACACCTGGATGTAACCTGCGATTACGAACATACCAGTAACAAGCTTACCGGAAACGTTGCCCTAAAACTGGTCAACGCTGATGGCAAAGCCCACACTATTGAAATAACCGACCACGCCTATAAAACCAATAATCATAAAAAAGTATTAACCGCCAAAGGGCAAGGCACGCTGGTACTTAACCTGGCCAAAAGCCATGGCTGGTATGATTTCAGCGTAAAAGTTACCGGCAGTCAATCTTTCGAAAAACGCTACGCCGGCCGCGTAGAAACCGGACAGCACAGCTTTAGTGATCCGCTGATGGGAAAAGTAGTTTAGGTTAATCCTCCATAATAAAAAAGACAGGGCATTAATGCCCTGTCTTTTTTATTATTATATCATCTATAACATCTAAAAACACATGTCATTGCGGGCGCAGCGAGGTTCGGGTTAAAACCATGTTTACTATATTTGCGTACACGATACCCACAAGATGAGCTCTCCATATACGCAACACGAACCAGGAACCCTAAACCCCAACACCGCTCATCAAACCAAATGGCTATACCTGTTCATCGGCATGGCGGTGATCATCAATTTTACTGGTTTGTTCACCACCATTATGGGGCCTGATGCTAACTTGTATGCCACCATCGCCAAAAACATGGTGCAGCGTAACAACTACGCCGATCTGTTTGCCTGGGGTAGCGACTGGCTCGATAAACCGCATTTTCCGTTTTGGGTAACCGCGGTGTTTTTCAAATGTTTTGGGTTTACTACCTGGGCCTACAAACTACCAGGCATCCTGTTTATGATGATGGGTGTAGCGTACACCTATCATTTTGCCAAGGATCTGTACAATAAGCAAACCGCTCTATGGGCCGTGCTGATTCTGCTCACTGCCCAGCATATCATCCTTTCCAATACCGATGTACGTGCCGAGCCTTATTTAACCGGACTTATTATTGCTTCGGTTTATCATTTTTATAAAGCGCATACCCGTAATAGTTTTGGTCAGTTGATACTGGCCTGCCTGTTTACCGCCTGCGCGGTGATGACTAAGGGTATGTTCGCGCTCATCACTATTGGCGGCGCTACAGTTGGGCATTTGATCATCACCCGGCAATGGAAACAGCTTTTTCATTGGAGATGGCTATTAGCCATCGCATTGGTACTACTTTTTATCACTCCCGAGGTATGGTGCTTGTACCGGCAGTTTGACCTGCACCCCGAAAAGATGGTATTCGGGCATACCGGTGTATCCGGTATCAAATTCTTTTTCTGGGATAGCCAGTTCGGACGTTTTTTTAATACCGGCCCTATTAAAGGTCACGGCGACCCTACCTTTTTTATACATACTACGCTTTGGGCTTTTCTGCCCTGGTCGCTCTTATTGTTTGTGGCGATATTTCAGTTCATTAAAAAGGGCATCAAAAATGTACAGGCACAGGAGTGGTATTGCATCTGCGGATCGCTCATTACTTTCCTGCTGTTCTCGGCATCCAAGTTTCAGCTGCCGCATTATTTAAATATTGTATTCCCGTTTTTCGCCATCATCACGGCCCAATATCTCAGCGGGCTTAGTTCCGAAAAAAGTATCAAAGCGGTACGTGTCACCCAAACTATTGTTATTGTACTCATGCTGCTGGTTACGGTTACGCTGTGGTATTTTTATCGCCCCGAAACATTTGGCTGGCTTACCGGGTCGATCATCGCTATATTCCTGCTGTTGTTGATATTTTTACCCGGCAAAGTTTCCACGGGCATGCAGCGGACCATTTTCAGCACCTTGCTGGCCTCGTTTGTGGTGAACCTGTTTCTTAACCTGTGTTTTTATCCCTCGCTATTGCATTATCAATCGGGCAGTGAAGCCGCTCAATGGATCAACCAAAACAACCCGCAAAAGCTCCCGGTTTATATTAATGATGGTATGTTTCATGACGATTTTAACTTTTACCTGGATGCACCCATCACCGAAGTTACCGGCTCTTCTCCAATAAAGGGCAAGGGCTTGCTATATGCTAATACCGGTGTGTTGCATGACCTGGAATCAAAAGGCTGGAAATTCACGGTTATCAAAACCTTTAAACATTATTCCGTAACGCGTCTTAAACCCGCATTCCTGAACCGCAACACGCGCGAAAAGGAATTATCAGAGATACAGGTGGTATTGTTAAATCCGTAGGTAATATTCATAAAACTCGTTTGTCATCCTGAATGCGGCGAAGGATCTACTTACAAACCTTACATGTTGAAAAATAGATTTTCACTATCTCTACCCATGACGTGTCTCTTTCATGTCATTGCGAGGAGGAACGACGAAGCAATCGCGAACAATGCAAGGAGGCCCTGTATTGCATGAGATTGCCACGCTACGCTCGCAATGACATATTTTTTATGAATAATGAGGTTCGTATCTACCTGCACTCATTTGCAAACGAGCGCAAGATTGAAGCGATGACAGGTGAGTCTGCACACGCCAATCAAAGCTCCTCCTTCAGGGGTTGGGGGGCTCAATGCAACACCTTTGGTCTTTCCCTCCTAACCGGGGTTAAATAGTTATTATCCGTTAGCCAATCGGTCATGCGCTGCGGCCAGGTATTGATGGACTGCAGTTTGGAACGGTTCCCCATATTAAAACCGTGACTGCCCTGGGTATACAGATGCATCTCTACCGGTATTTTGGCGGCGCGATACAGGTTAAGCAGTTTTACTACCGATGGCGAACAGCAGGGATCATCATTGGCAGCCAGTAAAAATGCCGGCGGCGCATCGGCAGGTAATTCATCGGGTATATACAGCGGACCAGGATATATCTGGATCACAAAATTTGGCCGGGCATTCAACCGGTCAACCGGGTCGGGCGCGTTAGCATCGCCTTTACCCTCACCATAAGCCACCATATCCACCACCTCGCCCCCGGCCGAAAAACCCATCATCCCTATCCGGTTGGTATCCAAACCATATTCGGCAGCTTTACTGCGCACCAGTCGCATGGCCCGGTAACCATCCTGCTTAGCATGTACATCAATTTTATAGGGCGACAGCGTATCCCTGCCCAAACGGTATTTCAGTACAAAAACGGTTACGCCAAGGTTGCTCAGGTATTTACCCGGATCAACCCCTTCGGCGATATATACCAGCAAACGGTGACCACCACCCGGGCATACCACAATAGCCGCACCGTTGGCTTTACCCGCTGGCGGCGCAAAAACCGTAAGCGATGGATTATGGATATTTTTTACCCAATAATCTTTAGCCTGCTCGGGCTCGTTACGGCGATTCTCGAAACCCGGCGCGCCTTTTGGCCAAAGCGGTATCACGGTTGATTTATCCTGCGCCATGATGGCCATAGGTAAGGCTAAAAGCAACAGGCAGAGGTAGGTGGTTAGTTTGGTTTGCATGCTTAAATTTAGGGATTTTATTTTTTGCCATAACTCCGCCTTCCGCATCTTTGGTGAAAAAACCATAAAAAATATGTCATTGCGAGCGCAGCGTGGCAATCTCCTCACGTTCTCACGGATAGGAATAGCTACGAGATTGCTTCGTCGTTCCTCCTCGCAATGACATATCGGTAAAATATATGCCTCCGTAAGCGCAGCGATGCCTGGGTGCCCCCTCTTCATAACCCAAAAGTCATAATATATCATATACCTTTAAATACCCTAAACTTTTACGAAATTAGAGTGTTCATAATAAGTGGACTATGAACTTTCACCCTTGAACTAATTAAATACGCTATGGCTAACTTCCAGGAAATTATAGCATCTGAAACCCCTGTACTGGTTGATTTTTCGGCCGAGTGGTGCGGCCCCTGTAAAATGATGCCGCCGATATTGCAGGATGTAAAACACGCCCTTGGCGACAAAGTAAAGATCCTGAAAATAGATATCGACAAAAACCCCTCGGCGGCCAACGCTTACAAAATACAAAGCGTGCCTACCCTCATGATATTTCAAAAAGGGCAAACCAAATGGCGGCAAAGCGGGGTGATACAAGCCCGGCAATTACAGCAGGCGGTTGAGCAGTTTATATAATCCGTTGGCTGAAGCCAACGGCAATGAAATTAAAATTTGCATAAATTCATTGCCGTCCCATTTATGGGGCGGATAAATAAAGTTTAAAAACGGCTTTAGCCAAATTAATTGCTGTAAAAAAGAAATTGCCTGCTATATTAAATCAGTATGACACTACCCTCATACTATGTTTATACCTTTAACGTATTAACTACTAAAGCAATTTAGATTATGGCAACTATCGAAAGCATCCAGAACGCGTATATTGATTATGTACTGACCGAAGGCGCGCAACCAAAATCGGTTTATATTTTTGCCAAACAGAACGAAATGACCGAGGCTGAGTTTTACCAGTTCTTTGGTTCTTTTGAGGCGGTTGAACAAAACATCTGGGCCGAATTTGCCCGCAAAACTTTAACAGAGATCCGTGGACAGGAAGTTTGGGCCGGGTATAGCGCCCGCGAAAAAGCCCTGTCGTTCTTTTATGGTTTTTTTGAACTGATCAAAAACAGCCGCAGTTTTGCCATTTACACTATCAACAAGCAACCCAAAGGTTTTACTACACCTCATGTGTTTGAACAGCTGAAGGATATTTACGAAAACTTTGCCGATGAGATACTGAAGGAAGGTCTGGAATCATCAGAACTGAGCGACCGCAAATTTTTCAGTAAGCGTTACAAAGACGCCCTGTGGGTGCAGTTTGTATTTGTGCTGAATTTCTGGGTGAATGATAATTCGGCCGGGTTTGAGAAAACCGACGAGGCTATTGAAAAAGGCGTTAACGTTACGTTCGACCTGTTCCAGCGCTCACCAATCGACAACCTGTTTGAATATGGAAAATTCCTGGTTAAAAACGGCGGCATAAAGGATAAGATGGGATTTTAATACAATGACAGATAACAACAAAGTCCCCACAGACGGTGGAGATATAGAGGGGGTTGGTAGCACTCCCGAACAAAGCAGTATGCCCACTACCAAGGTGCAGCGTTCGGCCAAATTTGTTACTACGGGTATTAAAATTGGGGGCAACTATATTAAGCATTATTCCAAAAAGCTGTTCAACCCGGATTTAGACAAGTCTGAATTGAACGAGGATAATGCTACAGACATTTACAAATCATTAAGCGAGCTTAAAGGCAGCGCCCTCAAAGTGGCGCAAATGCTCAGTATGGATAAAAACCTGCTGCCGCAGGCTTATGTCGATAAATTCACCCAATCGCAATACAATGCACCACCGCTTTCGGGGCCGCTGATCGTACAAACGTTTAAAAAATACTTTGGCAAAAACCCCGATCAGATCTTTGATAAATTCAATATCCGCTCTACTAATGCCGCCTCTATCGGTCAGGTTCACCAGGCTGAGCTGAATGGCAAAAAACTGGCGATCAAGATCCAGTATCCCGGCGTGGGCGATTCTATATCGTCCGACCTGAAGCTGGTAAAACCCTTCGCCTTCCGGATGCTGGGCATGAGCGAGCGCGAACTGGATATTTATATGCGGGAGGTAGAAGAACGCTTGCTGGAAGAAACCGATTATGAGCTGGAAGTGCGCCGCTCCATTGAATTTTCGACCGCCTGCGCCAACCTGGATAACATCGTATTCCCGAAATATTATCCCGAACTCAGCAGCAAACGCATCATCACCATGGACTGGCTCGAAGGCAAACACCTGCGTGAGTTTCTGGCCACCAATCCATCACAGGAGCTGCGCAACCAGATAGGTCAGGCCCTGTGGGATTTTTACAATTTTCAGCAGCATGAACTACGTGCCGTACATGCCGACCCGCATCCGGGTAACTTCATGATCACACCCGAAGGCAAACTGGGTGTTATTGACTTTGGGTGTATCAAAGAGATGCCGGAGGATTTTTACTATCCTTTCTTCTCGCTTACTTCCACCAATTTGCTCGATAATAAAACGGAAACCATCAAGGCTTTCCGTCAATTGGATATGATCCACAAGGATGATACTTCGGCGCAGATCGAGTTTTTTTATACCCAATTCCGCGAAATGATAGAGCTGTTTGCCATGCCTTACATCCATGATCATTTTGATTTTAGTCAGACCGCCTTTTTCGACCAGCTCTACCGCTTTGGTGAACGTTTATCCAAACTACCTGAATTTAAACAGGCCCGCGGCGTGAAGCATTTTATCTACGTAAACCGCACCAACTTTGGTCTGTACAACATCCTGCATGAGTTAAAAGCCGAGGTTAAAACAGATACTTATAAACCACATGTGGTGCTGGAGTATTAGTTTTCAGTTGGCGGATAGCAGTAAAAATTAATATCATCACACAATAAAAGAAGGGGATAATGCGATTCCTTCCTCGGGGAAAGGAATTGATCGGGTAATTTTAATCTCTTATCACATCTGTATCAACCGGGGTATAGCCCAGTTGCCTGCTCATATTGGCTAATTGCCCTTTATGATGGTATTCGTGGGTGATTACGTGGGTAAACAGCTCCAACGGTGTTAAGATTAGTGCCGTTTCGCCCTCTCTTGGCAAGGTAAGCGGCACGTTGATATCATCTTTGTATTGCTGCAAAAAATTATTAACCACCAGGTTCACCTGTTCAAACATACTGCGAATGGCTTGCAGATTTTTGTGGTTGTCTTCAGTAAAGTAGGGGCGTTGTTCCTGTTGCAAAAAATTTAGCAGCCAGCCTAAATAAGTATTAGCCACATGCCTCATTAAACTGCCCATACTATCATTATTGTACGATGGGATTGGCCCGGCCAAATGTTCCGGGAGGATGGTTTCACAATAGTCCAGCAATGCCCCGCGGGATGATAAAACCAATTGATATTGATGTAATAGTGTTGCATACATATGGCATTTAGCGCTCAATAATCAAACCAAATTTCGCGTTTGGCAAATACGCCCAGCGTATTTGCAATATGACTTGCTCCTCCCCATAAATTTTCGTATATTTATATACCACACAGCCCGCTTGTCTTTTTGTCAGACAAGCGGGCTGTTTTGTTAAGGATAAACAAGACCAAAAACCAGCTATTTTATATACAAATAATTAACTATCAGCCATTTAATACTTTTTAAAGCTTTCAAAACATATCAAAATCGTGCTAAAATTTGTTAAAAAGTGTTAAAATCGATGTTTTCCGAGTGTTTTTCGACTGGTTTTTAGCCGTTTTTGAGTGGAAAAGTGTTAAAATTTAAGGTTTAAAAAGTTTTGGAGCCATCAGAGATTTACAAGAAGCTTACAACATTACCATCACAGTTCCGGGTGCAAATATATAGCCGTTTTGTTCAAACATATTATTGCAGTGTAATTTTAAAACACCATGCCCTTTTTATTTGTTGCCCATAAATGAAGGTTTTACTTGCTGGTGCTAATGGTTATGTAGGTATGAGGCTGATCCCCATTTTATTGGAGAAAGGTCATGAAGTTGTTTGCCTGGTAAGTGATAAAAAGCGTTTTCAGGAACGTTCCAACTTTGGGCATCGCGTTACCTTCGTTACCGGCGACCTGTTACGCGAGCAAAGTATAGAAGCCTTTCCTGCAGATATTGAGGTGGCTTATTACCTGGTACATTCCATGGCTCAATCACAGGGTTTTGCCGCGTTGGAGGCCCTGTCAGCATATAATTTTGTACACGCGCTTGATCAGACAGGTTGCCGCCAAACTATATTTTTAAGCGGTATTAGCAACGGTAAAAGCCAGTCCAAACACCTCGAATCGCGCAAACATGTAGAGGATGTACTGAAAGAGGGTAAATCGGCCTTAACTATTTTGCGGGCAGCTATCATCATTGGTTCGGGTAGCGTGTCGTTCGAGATCATCCGTCATCTTACCGAAAAACTACCGGTGATGACCGTACCAGGCTGGGTAAATTCCCGCTGCCAACCCATATCTATACGCGACGTGTTGGTCTACCTGGAAAGCGTGATGCTGAATGAGAAAACCTTTAACCGGAGCTTTGACATTGGCGGACCTGATATTTTAACTTTTAAAGAAATGATACTTGGTTATGCCCAAATACGTCAGCTTAAAAGGCATATCATCACCATCCCATTCCTGCCGTCGGGGATATTATCATACTGGCTTAGTCGCACCAATTCTTTTGATTATGCAGCTACCCGTAACCTTGGCAGCAGTCTGAAGGGCGAAATCATTATGCATGATCATTCCATTCAGGATCTTGTACCCAGCCAATGTTTAACTTATAAAGAATCGTTACTTTTAGCCATAAACCACATACCCGTAGAAAACAATGAGTAAGAATATTCTGATAACAGGTGCATCGGGATCGGTAGGCAGGCGACTTACCCGTTTATTGCTTGATAAGGGTTACCAGGTAAGTGCCTTGAGTAGAACGCCGGGGCATGACCCCGCTGTTAAAACCTTTATATGGGATGTTAATCAAGGCATTATCGATGAGCGCTGTATAGAGGGGATAGATACCATAATACATCTGGCCGGGGCAGGCATAGCCGAAAAGCGATGGACAGATGCGCGTAAAAAGGAGCTGATCGATAGCCGTACCAGATCGATCGGTCTGATATATGATCTGCTCAAAACCAGGGAGCATCAGGTAAGCTCGGTGATCTCTGCAGCCGCCATAGGCTATTACAGCGACCGTGGCGATGAATTGATGACAGAAGATAGCCCGCCCAATACCGACTTTATGGCCCATTGCTGTATTGAATGGGAAAATGCTGTTGATGGAGGCCAAAAGCTGGGGTTACGTATCGTAAAATTCCGAACCGGGGTGGTGTTGGATAAAGATGGCGGCGCACTGCCCACACTGGCCAAACCTATAAAGTTATATGTAGGCTCGCCCATAGGTAATGGCAGGCAATGGATCCCCTGGATACACTGGCAGGATGTGGTGGATATGTATCTGTATGGTGTCGAAAATACCATTGTTAACGGCATTTACAATATGGTAGCACCAAACCCTGTTACCAACGCACAACTAACCCAGGCTGTAGCCAGGCAGCTCCATAAACCATTGTGGGCACCAAACGTACCTGCTTTTGTATTGAAACTGATGCTTGGCGAAATGAGTACCATTGTTTTAGGGAGCACCAAAGCTTCAGCACAAAAGATCCAGGATGCAGGGTTCAGTTTTAAATTCACGGAAGTGTCTGCGGCGCTAAAAGAAATCTATGGATAAAAAAACTCCGGTAACCATTTTCTGGTTTCGCCGCGACCTGCGCTTAAATGACAATGCAGGCTTATACCACGCCTTAAAAAGTGGTACTCCGGTACTCCCCCTCTTTATTTTTGATAAAGAGATACTGGACGATCTGGAAGACAAGGATGATGCCCGTGTAACCTTTATTCATCAAACCATCGAGCAACTGGATAAAGAGCTGCATCAACTGGGCAGCAGTTTCAAGGTGATATATGATAAAGCCGAGCAGGCCTGGGATAATATCATTCAAGCGTATAATATTACTGCCGTTTATACCAATCATGATTATGAGCCCTATGCTATAAGGCGCGATAATGCCATAAAAGAAAAACTAAATAAGCACGGCATCGAACTAAAGACCTTTAAGGACCAGGTTATATTTGAAAAGGAAGAAGTTATTAAGGATGATGGCAAACCTTATACGGTTTACACACCCTACCAGCATAAATGGTATAGTACATTGAACCCATTTTACCTGAAGCCTTATCCTACCAAAAAATATTTGAAAAATCTGGTTGAAACCCAGGCCCTGCCCATCCCTTCTCTAAAAGAAATAGGATTTGAGAAAAGCGCCACACCCTTCCCAAATCAGGAATATAAAGACGTAATCGGTAATTATAAGGCAAAAAGGGACTTCCCGGCTATTAAAGGCACATCCCGCATCAGTTTGCATTTACGCTTTGGTACGGTAAGCATCCGGGAGTTAGCAAAAACAGCCTATGCTGATCCTGACAAAACCTGGCTGAACGAGTTGATATGGCGCGAGTTTTATATGATGATCCTATACCATTTCCCGCATACGGTGGATCACGCCTTTAGACCCGAGTATGACCGTATTAAATGGGTGAACAATGAAACACAATTTACAGCCTGGTGCGATGGACAAACCGGCTACCCCATTGTAGACGCGGGTATGCGGGAGTTAAATACCACAGGTTTTATGCATAACCGTGTACGCATGATCGTGGCTAGTTTTTTAAGTAAGCACCTGTTGATAGACTGGCGATGGGGCGAACATTGCTTTGCCCGCAAATTGCTTGATTATGAAATGGCCAGCAATGTAGGTGGCTGGCAATGGGCTGCGGGCTCGGGTACGGATGCTGCTCCATATTTCCGCATATTTAGCCCTGATGCGCAGACCAAAAAATTCGATCCGCAACTACAATACATCAAAAAATGGGTTCCGGAATATGCCGATCTTAGCAAATATCCAAAACCCATTGTTGATCACACTTTTGCACGTGAACGTTGTTTAAAAGTTTTTAAAGGAGCGCTGGCTAAATAAATTAAGGATTAGTTATCGTACCAATTGTAAATTCATAATATAAGCATACGTTGGCTCCTGTACCGGTAGTACCCGTTTTACCATAAGCTAACCGTGAAGGTATAAGCATAGCAACCGTAGAACCAACTTTTTGCCCGGTAAGTGCTTCTTGTACACCTACAATAAGTGAACTAAGACTATCAAATGAAGTTAGAGTAGTTGTACCTGCGGTTCCAACATCTATAGCAGTACCTGCAAATGTAGCGCCATTTAACCATTTACCGGTATAGGTGGCCGTAAATGCTGATGCATCGCCCAGTATATCAGTACCTGTACCCGGGGTGGTTATTTTATAATACAGCCCTCTTCCACGACCAGATGTAACATGTGTGTAAGTGGATATTTGTATACCATTCCGTTTTGCATAATCATTCATCACATAATCATCATAACCTGGGTGATTAACATCAGTATAATCGAGATTTGAAACCACGTTTACATAATAGTCAAGGCACTGGTTACCAGCAACACGTGAATTGGTATTGCTTGAGCTACCTGAACCAACCCCATTAACACCATAAGCTACACGTGACGGAACAAGGATCCTTGCCCTTGTACCTTTGTATTTAACCAGATTGTAGATGGCATATTGTAAACCTTTGGTAAAACCAATAATGTTACCACCTAGCGATACATGCCCAAGCAAACCAGCAAAATGCGCTAAATTAAGGGTATCTGTGTTAATATACTTACCATCAAATGATTTTACCGATAGCACAAAGTTAACGCTATCAGAATACTTCATAGGTGTACTGGTTGCTCCTTGCGAAAGTATCTGGTAGTATATACCGCTTGTATCACCGTTGGTGGTATCCCTTTTCATGCTGGTAAGCCCGTTAGCACTAATATAGTTTTGTATCTGGGTTTGATCGTATTGCGTGATATTGGGAGAGTTTGTTGTTTTGCGGCAGGATATTAAACCTATTGAGGTAATTAATAAAAGCGTAAAAAGTGTTTGTTTCATTTAAATTTGTTTGTTTTTTTAACTGCTAAATAAAACTCGTAAAATGCCGGTTTCATTTAGGTTATTTATTTTTTTTGGCTCAATGGCAGTTTTATCCGCTATCCTTACTTAATTTTTTTTATTTTTAATTGATCACGTTATACAACTGTATATCAAAATCAAGCACCGAATTTGCCGGCAAATGTAACGAATCCTGTGGATACGGTCCATAAGCATATCTTGATGGTATAAATAACCTTATTTTACCATTTTTCTTGATCTTTGGTATACCTAACTGCCATCCCCTGATCACATCACTCAAACGATATGAGGGATGAAAATCGTTCGTTTGGGCAATTACCACCTGCGATGTCAATATCCGCCCAGTGTATCCAACAGTAACCTGCGTTGAACTGGTGAACAAATCATTACCGCTCCCCTCCTCACCTGCTTTAATACTGTAAAAAACCCCCGAAGTATCAATGCGTTTGGCATTTAAACCCGGATTAGCTGCCAGGTAATCCGCTACGATCTTATCATCAATAGCTTTCTGCGCATTGTATTGAATCAAAGGATCGGTCGTTTTTTTACATGCGCCAAAACCTATAACAAAAACCAATAGAACTAACAGTATTCTGTTCATTTTTCAAAGGGCAAATTTATTCTTTTAAAATAGAAAAACGGCAGCTTAACACTTTTTAACAATTAATAGCCCCATAAGCATACCATCGCCCTATACTTAGGGCTTAATTTTTTGAATAAAACGCACAATTTAAAGTAAAAGTGTGGACCTGATCATGGTTTATAGTTCAGCGTAAGTTTGTTGATCTTCTTAAGCATTTCTGTAAGATATTGCTTGTCGGCTTCGCTGATATGTGAATCGAGATAATTATTGAATTGTTTTACCACCGCGCGGGCCTGATGACGTTTTTCTTTTCCCAGTTCGGTCAAATATATCTTAACGGAACGTTTATCGCCCTGGTTCGATTCGCGATATATCAACCCTGTTTTTTCCAGCTGACTAAGCATCCTGGATAAACTGGTTGATTTGAGCCCCAGCAAAGCGGCAGCCTGCGAAACGGTAGTGCCTTCTTTTTCGTCTATATTGATCAATAAATAGCCAATGGACTGGGTAATGCCAAATTCGGTAACCAACTGGTTATACCGGTTAGCAACCGTTTGCCATACTATCTTTAAAAAATAGTCAATAGTTTCCTGATGTTTAATGCTGTTTTGCATGCATACCAAACGTAAGAAATGCTTGTTGATTACGCAAATTTTAGTTGGCAGTTTTAAGTTGGCAGTAAGCAGTATTTATAACAACTGATAATCCATGCCAACTGCCTACTACGAACTGCAAACTCAATAACCCATCTTCGTATCATCGCCACGTGGATCGGCCCCGCCCTGATAGCCTTGCGAGGTTTTCAAAATAGCATCAACCCTGCCAATACCGCCCCTGCTATTTATTTTATATCCTTTGCTTTGCAGTTTTACTATTGTTGCACTATCTAACGCACCTTTTTCGACAGCTATTGCATCGGGTAGCCACTGGTGATGGAAACGCTTGGATGCTACCGCCTGCTGCATATCCTGATCAAACTCGATCACATTAATGATGGTCTGAAAAACCGAAGTTATAATGGTTGATCCTCCGGGTGTACCCACTACCATCAATAATTTACCGTTTTTTTCAACAATAGTAGGAGTCATTGACGATAGCATGCGTTTGCCTGGTTGTATACTGTTAGCTTTTCCTCCCACCAATCCGTACATATTAGGCACGCCTGGTTTAGAGCTAAAATCGTCCATTTCATTGTTCAGCAAAAAACCCGCGCCTTTTACAAATATTTTTGAGCCATAACTATCATTTAAGGTTGTTGTGATGGATACGGCATTACCCTCGTGGTCAACAATGGAATAATGGGTGGTTTGATCGCTTTCGTAGCCTGCAAAGGTACCTGGCTGTATGCTGCTGCTAGGCGTGGCTGCATCCCAGCTAAAGTTGCTCATACGCGATGTGATATATGACTGTTGCAGTAAACTATCCACAGGTACCTTGTAAAAATCAGGATCGCCCATGTATTTGGAACGATCGGCATATACCCGGCGTTCGGCCTCAACAATCAATCTCACGGTTGAATCCTGGTTATATCCCCACCTCTTTAAAGGATATTTTTCAACCGACTGTAGCAGCTGTAATAATGCAATTCCTCCGCTTGACGGCGGCGGCATGGTAATAATTTTATATCCTTTATAGTTTCCGGTGACGGCCTTGCGCCAAACCGAATGGTAATTTTGCAGGTCGGCTTTGGATATCAGACCGTCACCTGCTTTCATTTCAGCAACTATCTGGTCAGCAACTATGCCACCATAAAATCCTTCGCGGCCCTTATCACGTATTTGCTCCAGGGTTTTAGCCAGGTCTTCCTGTACCAGGATATCACCCTCGTGCCATTCAGTATCTTTTATTAAATAAGCCTTGCCAGGATTTAATTTTTCAACCTGAGCCTTTATATGGTTTAATTCGGAGGCAAAATGCCGAGTCACCTTAAAGCCGTTACGCGCCAGATCGATAGCAGGCTGCAGCAGATCGGCCCATTTGAGTTTACCATACTTTTGATGAGCTTGTACCATTCCATCCACAGACCCAGGTACCCCGGATGCTTTATGGGTGTAAAGACTCATATTGGGTATCACGTTCCCTGCCGCATCCAAATACATATTGGCACTGGCACCGGCCGGGCCCTTTTCTCTAAAGTCGAGTGTATTGGTTTCGCCGTTTTTTGAACGGTATACCATAAAACCGCCTCCGCCTATATTGCCGGCATCGGGATAGCTAACGGCCAGGGCAAACTGCACAGCAACTGCCGCGTCAACAGCGTTACCGCCTTTTTTTAGTATATCAAGCCCAACCTTGGCAGCATCCGGATAGGCACATACAACCATACCGTTATAGTATGGGCCATTAGCATTAGTTACCAGGCGTTTTTGCACGCATCCTAAGGGCACAAAAAACAGCGCCAACAAAACCATCCACAGATATCTGTTTCTCTTTAGGTTGAAGTTATTCATTTTATCACAGTAAGATTATTTTACTAAAATAACCTATTTGCCCCTATAATACCATGCTTAAAAGTTCAACATTTAGCACTGATTCTCAGCCTGATAAAAATTTCCAAATACAGTTTTTTAATTTAAATGCCATAAAATTTCAAATCTGCCGTTTATTTGCAGGATATGTGCAAGCTGAAAAGCTTAACCAAACGTGAGGTTTTGCATGCACAGTAACAAAATTCATTAACTTAAAATCACTACATGAAAAAATTAGCTTACATTTTATTTCTCTCGGTTTCGTTCTTATTAATAGGTAAACGTTCGCAGGCACAGGATTACAAAACAGCAGTTGGATTAAAATTTGGCGCTTACGAAGTAGGCCCTTCCATAAAATACTTTATGGATAACAGCGCCGCTTTAGAAGGTATCATTGGCATACGCGATCATGGTGTGGTAGTAACCGGGTTATATGAAATACATCAGCAGGCTTTTGGCGTTGATAAGCTGAATTTTTACTATGGTTTTGGTGGCCACCTGGGATCGGTAGGCAGCGGTTATTATAAACGCATAGGCGGCGATGATGAATACTATAGC
>Ga0105237_10003591_pt1 | contig 18356 bp, 15 predicted proteins | sample KBSC24metaG_FD_81520 | JGI IMG/M metagenome (GOLD analysis project Ga0105237, IMG submission 81520) | Corn rhizosphere microbial communities from Kellogg Biological Station, Michigan, USA - KBS C2-4 metaG | ecosystem: Host-associated > Plants > Roots > Rhizosphere > Soil | place: Michigan, USA... | reverse complement strand
GACGTGCCGGAGACGCTCTCAGCCGCTGTTGCCGCAGCTCAGGTGAACGCCGATCGGTTCGCGTCCGGCGATTTCGCCGGGGTGTGGGAACGCATGTCGCGGGAGGTCCGCAACGGGATCACCCGGGACGACTTCGTGACCTTCTACGAAACCTGCAAGAAGGTGGGCCCGACGATCCGGGTCGAAGGAGTGAGCCTGGACGCCACGCAAGGCACCGCGGTCGTGCGCATGGACGTCGGTACCACCAAGCAACCGCGGATCATGGCCTTCGAGGACGGCGCCTGGGTCATGAAACCCACGCCGGGTTTCGCGGCGCATCTCGGCCAGCCGGTCGCGCGGATCATCGCCGAAGAGACGTCTGCGGGCCTCTGCCCGCACTGAGCCCCTCGCCCACCCCGGTCAGCTAACTGAGACCGCGGCACCCCCTCACCAGGCCTGAACGGCGGCCAACCGGCCCTCATCGCGGGTCAACCGATAGCATTGGTTCGTTGCATCGGCTAACGAAATTGTTATCGTACTCACGATTTCTCGAAATCCCTACTGGGCATTCGTAATTCGTGAAGGGGATTGTTCCAGGAGACCATCTCGACCGTCGATGCCGGAACAAACCCCGCCAAGAAGGAGTTTCAGCACCACGTGCCTGCCCCCATCCGCCCGACCAGCCGGCCGCATGACTTCCGAAATTGCCAGCTAATTCACAGTTTCGAGCAAAGCTGATGCGCCAAGGCCCACTCGCAGGCCGGTATCCGGCGGTCGCCGCCATGGTCACGCTTGCGCTGATCCCGTACCTGGCGCTGTCCGCGGCGATCGACCCGTTGGTGCCGATCATCTCCGAGCAGTTGCACATGACCGCCCAGGAGATGAGCCTCAGCTCAGGGCTTGGCAACGCGGCGTACGCCGTGGGCACGGTGCTTGCGGTGCAGTTCGCGCAACATCTACCTCAGCGCAGGATGCTGCTCGGCTACGCGGTGGTGCTAGTGGTGGGCTCGGTGCTCGCGGCAGCTGCTCCCAACGCGGGCACGTTCATCAGCGGACACGTGCTGCAGGGACTGGCGACCAGCATGCTGCTGATCGCGGCTGCGCCTCCACTCACGATCGGGTTCCCGAGGGACAAGCTGCGGAACACCGCGGTGATCATGAACATGTGCGTGTTCGGGGCGGTCGCGCTCGGGCCGTTCATCGGCGGCGTGCAGGCCGAGTCGCACGCATGGCGACCGTTGTTCTGGATCGTCGCCGCGATCGCGCTGCTGGCTCTGCTCCTTGCCGCGCTGACGTTCGACGACGCACCACCCGCCGACCTCGACGCGCCACGTGACCTCCTGGCGATCGCACTGGCCGCCGTCGGATGCACGGCGGCCTTCGTCGGCGCGGCGCAACTCACCACCCATGGGTTCGGGGATGCCGCGGTGACCGTACCGATGCTCGGCGGCCTGGCCTTGATCGTGGTGCTGATCGTCTACCAATTCCGTGCTCGCCGTCCGCTTTTGACCGTCCGCACGATGCTGACGAGTGCGATTCCGGTCGCGGGTGTCGGCGTTGCACTGTTCGCCGCGGCCGCATCGGTGGCGGCAACCGTGCTGACGGCCAACGTCTTCCTCCGCACCTACAGCCCGGTCCACGTCGGGCTGTTGTACCTGCCGGAACTCGGCGGCGCCATCGTGATGGCCGTCGTGTTCGGAGCGGTCATCTCCCGACGGGCCATGCACTACCTTCCGCTCGTCGGCATGGCGTTCTTGGCGGCGGGGATCCTGGTGTTCCGACTGGCCCTACCCGCCAACCAGCCGCTTGCCCTGCTCGGCGCCGCACTGACGGGGCTTGCGCTCGGCGCCACCGTCGCACCCGCACTGTTCGTCGCCGGCTTCTCCCTGCAGTCCAACAGCCTGCAGCGCGTCTTCGCGATCATCGAACTGCTGCGGGCGGTAGCGGCATTCCTGGTTGCGCCGATCTTCGTGCACTTCGCAGTGACGTACTCGGATGACGTCGTCGTCGGCACCGGTATCGCACTATGGATCGGGTTCGGTCTCGCGATCGGTGGCGCCGTGTTCGGGGTGGCGGTCTACGCGCTCAGTGGCGCCCGCCCACAACCGCCGGATCTAGACCAATTCCTCGACGGCGAATCCCCCGCCTGGTACTCGCCACCGCTGTTGGCGCGACTCAGGAAGGGCCTGCCACCCGAGGCCGAACCCGCACCCGCCATCGCGACGCCCGCACCGCGTCCGACCCCGATACCCGTGGGCCCCGTGGTGTTCGCCTACGACGGATCCGACCTCGCGGCCTTCGCCATTCAGCGGGCCGCGGCCCAGTTGGCGCCTGGTCGAGACGCGCTCGTCGTGTGCGTCTGGCAGCCCGTCGACGTGGGATTCACACCAACCGGCAATGGACACTTCGATGCCGACCAGGCCACCGACGTGCGGCGCGCCGCCGAGCGGACGGCCGCCCACGGGGCGTCCCTGGCCGTTGCGGCCGGATTCGAGGCATGCAGCAAGGCCGTCGAGGCCGCGCCCACGTGGAAGGGCATCGTGGCGGCGGCCGACGAGCACCAGGCAAGCTTGATCGTCCTCGGACCGCACCGCCGCAACGGGCTGCTTGGACATCTGCAGGGCAGCGTGGCCGCCGCAGTCGTCGCGCACACCAGCACACCGGTCCTCATCGTTCCCCAGTTCGCGGCGACCTCGAACCTCTGCGCGACGGCTGGCTGACGCTCAGCCCACGCCACTCACTGAAAGTCCACGGGCACACGGGTTCCCGTGTGCGCGGAGTCGAGGATCGACTGACACACCGCCAGCGCGTTCACCGCGTCCTGGCCGTCGACGACGGGGCGGCCATCGCCGCCGACGGCGCGGGCGAAGTACTCGATCGTGACGTCGTAGGGGTGTCTGCGGTCGGGCACGTCGACCTCGGTGTCGCCTCGCTCGGTGCGCAGCAGCACCGTGCCGATCGGTTCCGGAGTCATCACGTCGTTGGCGACGATGCTTCCCCCGTCGCCGTGCACCTCGAGGTAGGTGGGGGTGTTCGGCGTCGTGAACGCGTCGTGGAGTCGGACGAGGACGTCGTCCTCGTATCGGATCACGGCGGCTGACGCATCCTCGGAGGCGGTCTCCCATCGCCCTTGCCGCACGGTGATGGCGACGGTTTCCAGTGCCCTGGTGCCCAGCAGCGGATTGACCACCGACGCGTCGTGGCACGACAGATCCATCACCACTCCGGCCCCTGGCCGATCGCTGAGCCGCCAGCCGCGCAGCCGTTCGGGCAGCAGCGAGGTGTGCCGTACGTTCACCGACAGCACGCGCCCGATCGCCCCGTCGCGCACCAGCTCCCGCACGGTCCGGTGCGTCCCTGCTGCGGGGAGGTGGTGGTTGACGCCGAGAACGACGCCGTGGGTGGCACATACGGCGGTGATTCGTCGTGCGCTTTCGAGATCGACCGACAACGGCTTCTCGCACAGCACGTGCTTTCCGGCGGCGGCGGCCGCTTCGGCGTGCGCGAGGTGGTGCTCGTTGGTGCTGGAGACGTAGACGGCGTCGATGTCAGGGTTCTCGAGCAATCGGCCGAGGCCGAAGTCGCCGTGCTGCGAGGGTATTTCGTTGCGGGTCGCGAAGTCGGCGGCGTGGTCGGCGTTGTTGCTCGCCAGACCGAGGATGTCTTGGTGCATCCGCCGCAATGCGGGAATCATCAGGGTCTGGGCGATGTCGCTGGCACCGATCAGACCCCACTTCAGCGGTGCAGGTTCCGACATGTCCCCCATCTTGCCGCCTGCCACAACGAAGCTGGCCGTGGTGCACCGGAATGGTGCGCCACGGCCAGAGGAGCGTTGCGGATCAGAACGGGACGTCCACGAAGCCGTTCGTCGTGCTGACCTCGTCATGGTTGTCCACTGAGTAGTGCGGCAGCGTCGGGGTCTCGGCCTGGGCCGGCCCTGCGAAACCCAGCACGGCTGCGGTCAGACCGCTGGCGATCAGCGTGGCAAATCCGAACTTCTTCATCTCAGTGCCTTCCTCTACCTCCGGCCGTTCCCTAACCTGTTTGGCCGATCTAAACGGTTAAACACAATGGTTGGAGGGTTAATTCCGGTGGCGGGAACTGATCGACGATTGGCAGGAATGGACCGGTTTCTCAGCCGGCCACTGCCTCGGCAGGCTTGGCGGATCCCTTGACGCCGTCGCTAGCGTCGACGGCGCAGACGTACGGCCGCCGCTGAGCGCACCGCATTCGTGACGGTCTCGATGATCGGGCTGTCCAACTTCCAGCACTGCCAAAACAGTGGTACGTCGAGGTGCGCATCGGAGATCGGGACGAAGGCCCCTTCGGCAGGCGCCACGTTTTGTTCTGGGTACATGCCCCATCCGATCCCGGCTCGCACTGCGGCGCCGAATCCCTCGGCTGTTGGCACGTAGTGCACGGGCTGAGTGAAAGTCCTGCGGAACGCCTTGCGCAGCAACATGTCCTGTAGCGCGTCGTCGCGATTCCAGGCAATCGACGGAGCAACCGCGGCGGCCGCGGCGGTGAAGCCCTCCGGCAGGTAACGCTGGACGTAGTCCGGGCTCGCCACGGGCACGTAGCGCATCACGCCCAGCGACTGCACCCGGCACCCGGGAACGGACGCGTGCTCGGTGGTGACCGCACCCATCACCGTGCCGTCGCGCAACAGTCGAGCGGAGTGATCCTGATCCTCGATGCGTACGTCGAACAACACGTCGTCCAGCTGGCCGAGCACGGCGGTGAACCACGTCGACATCGAATCGGCGTTGACCGCGATCGCGACCCGCTGCCTTCGGGCACCTACACGATGCCCGAGAGCGTCAAGCGCCTCCGACTCCAGCATCGCGGTCTGCGCCGCAAGCCGGATCAGTGGCATCCCGGCAGCCGTTGCCCTACATGGCTTCTCGCGAACGACGAGAACCTGACCGACTCGCTGCTCCAGCGCCTTGATGCGCTGACTGATCGCCGACGGCGTGACATGCAACCGCTCGGCAGCGGCATCGAAGCTGCCGAGTTCGATCACCGCGGCGAAGGCTGCCAGCTGCTGCCCATCGAGCATCACTTCAGTGACTCTAATTCCACTCGAGAATCATTAGCAAAGCTACGCCAAAGAAAGACCCTTCCATTCAAGAGATGTTGCCCTATAGTCAATGGACGCACTTTAGAACCTTACTTGTTGGAGAGTGACCATGGCGGAGCCAACCGTGACGGATCCGAGCGACGGCGAGCAGGGCCTGAAGGCGGGCGCGATGGGCGTGCGGTCCATCGTGTTCATGGTGGTGGCGACTGCCGCACCGCTCACCGCGATGGCGTCGGCGATGCCACTGGCCCTCGGATTGGGCAACGGCATTGGCGTCCCAGGCACCTACTTGGCCGTGGCGATAATCCTGGCGCTCTTCGCCGTCGGCTACGCCGCGATGAGCCGGCACCTGACCAACGCGGGTGCCTTCTTCGCCTACGTCACGGTCGGCCTCGGCCCGCGATTCGGCATCGCCGCCGGGTTGGTTGCCGTGCTGGCGTACAACGTGTTGGTGCTCTACATCGTCGGACTGGTCGGCTTCTTCGGGAGCGGAATCCTCAGCACCGAACTGGGCATCACGATCCCATGGCAGGCCGTCTCGTTCGGCTTGCTGGCGGCGGCCCTGGTGGTCGGCATCATCGGCGTCGAGATCAACGCACGCGTGCTCGGCGTGCTGCTCATCCTGGAGACCGCCATGCTGGTGATCCTCGACGTCGTCACCTTCGCCACCTTGGGGCCGAGCGCCTACCCGATCAGCGCCCTGAGCCCCACCGAGATCTTCAGTGGCTCAGTCGGAATCGGGTTCATGTTCGTGTTCATCTCCTTCATCGGTTTCGAGGCGACGGCCATCTTCGGCGAGGAGGCCAAGGATCCTCGGCGGACGGTGCCGCGGGCCACCAAGCTCGCCATCGCCCTCATCGGCGTCGTCTACCTGCTCACCTCGTGGTCGCTCATCGCCGCCTCCGGCGCTTCGACCGCGTCCGCAGCGGCGTTGACCGATCCCGGGAACTTCGTCTTCAACACCGCGGGAAGCATTTTGGGCGGGTGGTCCGTACACGTGATGAGCTGGCTGTTGCTGACCAGCATGATCGCGGTGCTCTTCGCACTGCACGGCATGGCGACCCGCTACCTGATGGCGTTCGGCCGCGAGGGAATACTGCCAAAGGCACTGGGCCGCACCCACAGTCGGTTCAAGACACCGCACATCGCGGCCTGCGTCCAGGCCGGGGTGATCGCCATCGCGGTGATCGGATACTCGGTTGCGGGCGCCGATCCCTACCTGGATCTCGGGAATCAGACCGCCGGTCTCGGCGCGCTTGGCGTGATCGCCCTGATGGCCGTCACCTCCGTCGCCGTGATCGGCTTCTTCCTGAAACGTCCTGACCGGCACTGGTGGACGCACCTCGTCGCACCGGCCCTTGCGGCGATCGGCTTGTCGATCGCGGTGTTCTTGATCGTGGACAACTACGCACTTCTGACCGGAAGCGATTCCGCCATCGTGAACGGTCTGCCCTGGCTGCTGGTGGTCGTCGCGGTCATCGGCTTCGTCGTCGGATCGGTGCGGCCGCTACGTGCCGACGTCGACGTCTTCGGCATCGGCGAGGTCGCCGAGACGTCCGTGGAGCACGCGGGGTGACGTCAGCTCAGGGGGTATCCGAACCCTCTACGTCACCGAAGATCAGCTGCTGGAGCTCCTCACGGGTCTGTTCGAGGTGGGCCACCATGGCGCGGGCCGCCTCCTCGGCGTCGCGATCCCGCACCGCCTCGTAGATGGCGGAGTGAGCGGCCCTGCTGGACTCGACGACTTCGGTGAAGGCGAGGGAGTCCAGCGGGGAGAACATCTCGCCTCGCGCGCTGGCGACGGCCGCCTCCAGTCGCTGATTGCATGCAGCCTGTGCCAGCGCCCCGTGGAAGCGGGCATCGGTGTTGCGGAACGTCACGCGCGAATCCGAACTCGACATCGCCTCGATGGCCTCGGCCATGGCGGTCAGATGTTCGTCGGTTCGTCGGCCCGCGGCCAGCCTCGCCGCCTGTGTCTCCAGGCCAACGCGCAGATCCAGGATGTCGTTGATTTCACGTTCACTGCTGCGCATGTTGGTCAGCCAGTCCCTGTACGGGCGGTCGAGCTGGGTGACGAACGCACCGCCCGTGGCGCCGCGTCGAACTTCGACGTACCCGTTGGCCTGCAGCGTCCGCAGGGCCTCGCGGACGCTGACGCGGCCGACCCCCATCTGCCTGGCGAGTTCGCGTTCCGGCGGCAGCCGGTCGCCGGGACCGAGATCGCCCGCGTGAATCAGGGCCCGGAGCCGACTGGCGATGTCGGCGCTGATGGTCGGCGTCGCGAGATCAATTTGCTCCATAGGTACCAACATAGAACGTTTCGGCACGTCGCGATGCGCGGCAGGTCCGGCCGAACGGCCGTGATCTGCGCTATATCGGCAGCCCCGGTCGATCGACGCCGACGATGCGGGCGCCGCGGAAGAATTGCAGCAGCTCCGCGTCGCCATGAGCCCCGACACCGCTGGCACCCCAGAAGCCCTGAGTGGATTGCGGCACCAGGTCGAGCACGCTGGTGCCGTTGACCTTGACCTCGCCGCAGTTCAATTCGGCGCCGAGCGCCATCGCCTCATCGACGTCGGCGCTGAACACGTACCCGGCCAGCCCGGTGCTGCGGCTGTTGGCCAGCGCCAGTGCCTCGGCGTCGTCGGCGGCCCGGTGGACCGTCAGCACCGGACCGAAGATCTCGTCGGCCGTCAGCCCGGCGGGGGCCGCGTCGACCACGACCGGCGCATGGAAGAACCCCTGCAGGTCGGGCAGCTCGGTGACGCAGTGCCGCACACCGCCGCCGGCAACCAGTCTGGCCACCGCGTCGGCGACGTGCTGGTGCTGAACGCCGTGTGCCTGCGGGCCCATCTGCGATTCGGGGTCGAGGCAGTGCCCCAACCGGATTCCGCGGAGTCGGTCGAGCAGCGCATCCATAAGTGCACCGTGGCGAATGCCGACCACGATCACGCTGCCCGGGCTCTCGCACCATTGCCCGTTGAGTTTGGTGAAGCCGCCGACGAGCGTGTCGGCCGTGGCGTCGACGTCGGCGTCGGCCCGCACGATCGCCGGGTTGTTGCTTCCGAGTTCGAGTTGCAGCGCCTTGCAATCCGTCGCGGCGGCGCGCGCAACGGCGACGCCTGCGGTGCGGCCGCCGGTGAACGAGAGCGCCCGGATCCGCGGATCGGCGGCCAGCTGCTGGCCGACGTCCCGGCCGCCGTGCACCAATTGGAACACCGCCAGTGGCAGCCCGGCTTCGGCAAGGGCGCGATGGATGGTGCCTGCCAGTAGCGCCGTGCTGGTGGGTGCCCAGTTCGACGGTTTGGCGACGACGGGTGCGCCTGCCGCGAGCGCGAATGCGGTCTTCTTGGCGACGATGAAGCTCGGCGCATTCCACGGTGCGATCACCGCCGCGGGTCCCCATGGCAGGTAGCGGAGGTGAACCGGTCGGCCCGCGCCGCCCGCGTCGTGCTGGCCGGGGTCGGCCGCCAAGAGCGCCGCGGCCGACCGCATCACGTCCGAAAGTCCTTGCGCGAACATGGTCGTCACCGATTCGACGACGCCGGTGTTGATCGCGTCGTATCGGGCGACGTCGACGGCCGCCTCGGCGAGCAGGTCGGCGGTGCGGTGCAGCAGTGCCGACCTCTGAGAGGTCGACGTATTGCGCCACGTGCCCGCGGAGTGGATGTCGGCGGCGTTGGCGATGGCGCGGTCGACGTCGGCGGCGGCGGTCTGACGCTGGCGTTGTAGCGGCGCTCCGGTGTTCGGGTCGGTGAGGTCGGCCCCGAGTTCCTCACCCGGGGCGGACCAGGCCCCGCCGATCAGATCTCGTTGTGGCACCAGCTCGATCGTGGTCGTCGTCATGGGGTCAGATCGTCTCGAAATAGCGATCGCGGTCCCAGTCGCTGGTGGCCCGCAGGAATTGCATCCACTCGTTTCGCGCCACCGTGGCGTAGTGGCCGACAACCTCCTTGTCGAAAGTGGTTGCGGCGAAGAGACTCTGCTCCAGTTTCTCCGCGGCATCGCCGAGGGTGACCGGCAGCTCACCGTGTGGTTCGGCGTAGCCGTCACCCCTGCACGGTGGACCGGGGTCGATCCGGCGGCTCATGCCGTCGCGCATGCTGCCAAGGACTGCCGCAGAAGCCAGGTAGGGGTTGACGTCGGCGCCGGGCAACCGCATCTCCAGCCGGTTGGCGTCGGGTCCACCGGTGATCAATCGGCATGTCGTGGTGCGGTTGTCGAAGCCCCACGTCAAGCCATTGCCCGCGAAGTCGTGGCTGATGATGCGGCGCATGGAGTTGACCGTGGGGGCATAGAACAGCATCAGATCCGAAACCCGATCCAGCACACCGGCGACCGCGTGGCGCAGCGAAGCGCTGGCCGTCCGGTCGGCATCCGCGTCGTAGAAGGGGGTGCTGCCGTCGTCACCGCGCACGGAGGCGTGGACGTGGCACGACGAGCCCATCCCGTCGGTCAAGGGCCGCGGCATGAAGGTCGCGGTCATCCCGTTGGCGCGTGCCAGGTCGGAGACGGCGCTCTTGAAGAGCACGTGGCGGTCGGCGGTCTCGATCGCCTCGGCGTACTCGAGGTTGATCTCCCACTGTCCGAGGCCATATTCGGCCTGGGCCACCTCGACCGCGATGCCGCTCTCCTCGAGAGCGTTGCGGACCTTGCGGAAGAACGGCTCCATCGCGTTGCCTGCGCCGATGGCGTAGTCGGACCGCGCCAGCGTGGTGGGTTCGAGGTCGCGATAACCACTGCGCCGCAATTCATCCGGCGTACCGCGGTAGAGGTGGAACTCCAGCTCCGTTGCGGTGTAGGCGTTGAGCTCCTGGGCATTGAGCGCCAACACCTGCCGCCGCAGAATGGTCCGCGGTGCCACGGGCAGAGGCTCCCCGGAGTCCTCGTCGATCGAGTCGGCTAGACAGATCGCGGTGGCATCGAGCCAGGCGGCACGGCGCAACGTCGCGAGGTCGGGCAGCAGCCGGAAGTCCTGCCAGCCGGTGTGCGCGCCGGCGAACTCGACCTTCAGCTCCTCGAGATCCTGATCGAAATCCCATGCGTAGACGCAGGTGCACACGTGCAGACCTTCGCCGACGATGCGTTCGAACGACCGCACCGGCATGCGCTTGCCGAACAGCTTGCCGTACATGTCGACACCGGCGACGATCACCGTATCGATTCCGGCAGAGCGTAGTTCCGAGACTTCCAGCATGGCAGTCATCGTGCCAACCATCCCCCGTCGACGGGAAGCTGCACTCCGGTGATGTAGGAGGCGTCGTCGGAGAGCAGGAAGGACACCGCCGCCGCCATGTCCGCCGGTCGGCCAAGGCGTTTCACCAGCACCCGCGAGTTCATCACCTCCATGACCTCGGGGCTGTTCAGGTCAACACCGGGCAGGAAGTTGGTGGGCACCGGCCCCGGCGCGATGGCGTTGACCCGGACGTTGTAGCGGGACAGTTCGACGGCCAGCGCCTTCGTCAACATCTTCACGCCGCCCTTGGAGGCGTTGTAGTGCACCTGCGCGAAGCCTTGCGAGGACACCACGACGTCGGCCTCGACCGTGGACAGGTTGACGACGGCGCCCTGGCCTGCCTTGCGGAAGTACGGCACCGCCAGCTGGCTGGTGACGAAGACGCCCTTGAGGTTGACGTCGAGCACCAGGTCCCACTCCTCGTCGGTGAGGTCCTCGAGCGACGACATGGTGATCAGGCCCGCGTTGTTCACCAGGTAGTCGAAGCGTTGCCACTCGGTGGCGGTGGCTTCCAGTGCGGCGTCGACGGCCTCGCGGTCGCGGACGTCGGCGACGAGCGCGAGTGCCTGACCGCCAGAATCCGCGATGACGCTTGCGGTTTCCTTGGCGCGGACGTGGTCTATGTCGACGCACGCCACCTTGGCGCCGTGAGATGCAAGGCGTTCGGCGATCGCGCGCCCGATGCCAGAACCCGCACCCGTGACGAACGCGACCCGGTTCTCATGCGATGACGACATCTTCCTGCTTTCTGTAGATCGTGCTGGTGCTCTGTCGTGCGCTGTCGACCAACCAGCCGAACAGCGGGTCGGCTCCGCCGAGCATCTCGGGGTGCCACTGCACGCCGACGATCGGCGCGTCGAGGGCCTCGACGGACTCGACGACGCCGTCGGGCGCGCGGCCGGTGACGGCAAGTCCTGTGCCGACCTCGGCGACGGCCTGGTGGTGCAGGCTGTTGACGTGGGTGCGTGCGCCGTAGAGGGCGTGCGGTACCGAGCCCTCGACGAGGTCGACGGCGTGCACGAGGTGGTTGCGGGGGTAGCCGAGGAAGCTGTGCGACTCACCCGAATCGGCGGGCAGGTGCCCGACGAGGGAGCCGCCGCGGCTGACGTTGATCAGTTGGATGCCGCGGCAGATGCCGAGCACCGGGATGCCGCGCATCCACGCGGCGTCCAGTACGGCCAGCTCGAATTCGTCTCGTAGTGGATCGATTTCGGTCGCGTGGGGTCCGGGCGTCGCTCCGTATCGGCGGGGGTCGACGTCGGATCCACCCGACAGGATGAGGCCGTCCAGTCGCGAGACGACCGCGACGGGGTCGCATTCCATGCTGAGCAGCCAGGGCAGTCCACCCGCGCGCACCACGGCCGATGCGTAGTCGACGAAGAAGGTCTCCACCAGCGCGTCGCGGACCACGGGGATGGCCAAGGGGCCCGCGGGTTGCTTGCGTCCGGTGAGCCCGATTACGGGTGGCGCATCGTCGTCATCCAAGTTGTGGGCCATTGGACTGAGATTAGAACCAATGAATTGGTTCGTCAATGGTTCGGGGAGTCAGGAGAACCTGACCTCGCTGAAGTCGATCGCCACCATGAGCTGATCTTCGATGGCGTTGCCCTGATCGTCGGCGCGGTACGCCCGGCGCTTCGACGGCAGTTTGAAGCCGTTGGCTTCCACGATGTCGTAGGTGTACTGGACGGCGGGAAACGCGCCAGCCACCTCGACGCGGTAGTCGTGGCGGCGCAGCAGGCGGTCGTCGCCGAAGTAGAACTCCTGAACCGTGGAGTGCGTCGCGATGCCGACGGGAAAAGTCGCCTGCAACCCCACCCAGGTCTGTCCACCGTCCTCGACCGGCGCGATCTCGCGCACTGAGACGCCCTCGGCCGCCAGCAGGAACGGCGTCGTGAGATACGTCCACATCGCGTAGCCGTTGAAGTACGCGCGCTGCAGCGGGTTCCACGGGGTGGCGAACTCGTGCCCGTCGAACGACGCCCGCGGGTCGTGCCGCTCGGAAACCACTCTGCCGTCCAGCTTTTCGACGGCAACGCGCGCCGGAGTGAAGTCGGTCTTCTGATCATCGGCGCCGAACGGCCGTACCGAAGCCCATTCGTGGTCCAATGCGACACTCATCCGGCGCGGATGCGGATCCTGGGGCTGGCCCTTGATGGCCCACAGCTCACCCCCGGTGACGACGGTCGCCTCGACACGGCTGAACTGCCGCCAGTTGTCGAGGCCGCCATGCGCGACCAGAACCTCGTCGAGTAAGCCGGCCATCTCAATCCCCTTGCTGTCAAACGAGTATCGGTGGTGAGTATGTCGAGGTGAACGCGCGGACGCCGTGGTTCACTCCCTCGCCCCAGCGCCAAGGGTGTCCCCTCTGACACCAGTCTCAGGCGGGCCCGGCTGCCGACGGGCTCGCTGGAATTGGGCCGGACCGATGCGCGCTCTTGGTGTCACACCTACTGAAAGGACCGTCCCATGGCCACCCTTCGCTTTCATCAGACCACCACCGCGACGCCAGAAGACTTCATCGCCGGGCTCACCGACTTCGGGCCGGGCCGGTCCAAGCTGTTCAAGAACAGCGCCGACTCCTATCTCGACGTGCACGGTGTGGGACCGCATCAGGCCGATGTCACGGAAGGCTCGGGTGGCATCTGGGAACGGCTGCACTACGACTGGTCGGATCCGCGCCACATCAAGCTCACCACCGTCGACTCCAACCTGTTCGGTGGCGCCTCGGGTCACACCTACACCCTGACGCCGCAGCCCGACGGCACGACCGAGATCGACGCCGTGCTGGTCCGCGAGGGCAAGAACCTTCGCGGACGGGTCATCGCATCCTTCATCGGAACCGTCGGAAGACGCTCGTTGACCAAGGCCTTTGCGGGCACCGTCAAGGCCATCGAGGCGCGCAGCAATGCCGATGCGGTGGAACGCCCGTAGCAGCCATCAGTCGGGTGAGCCACTGGTCGCCGCCACCGGCGTCGGAGTTGCCCTTGGGCGACTCGGGATTCGTTGCGGCCACCAGAACCACGGGCCGAGCAGACGCGCCATCGGCATGACCAGAAACAGTCGCACCACGAGCATGTCGAGCATCAACCCCATGCAGATGGTCAAACCTGCCTGCCCGATGTTGATGACATCGCTGGACAGCAGCGCCAGCATCGTGAAGGCGAAGACGAAGGCCGCCGTGAACACCACGCCCCCGGAACTTCCCATCGTGCGGATCAACCCCGTCTTGACGCCTGCGCCGATCTCATCCCGGTAGCGGGACAACAACAGCAGGTTGTAGTCACAACCCACCGCGACTAGCACGATGAACGCGATCGGCAAGGTGAGCCAGTGCAATTGGGTGTGCAGCAGCGTCTCCCAGACGAAGATCGACAAGCCAAAGGCCGCGGCGAAGGACAACATCACCGTGATGAGCACGATGATCGCGCCAATGAGGGCACGCGTGATGGCCAAGACGATGATGAACACCAGGGAGAACGTCGCCAGCATCATGATGATGATGTCGTTTGCCGAATAATCCCTGACGTCACGATAATTCGACGCGGCACCCGCTAGGGATATCTTGGCGCCCGACAGCGAGCTGCCCTTGATCGCCTCGTTCGCGGCGGCGGTGACGTCCTCGACCTGTTTGATGCCTTCCGGGCTCTGAGCCTCACCGGTGTGGTAGAAGACGAGGCGAGCGCCCTTGCCGTCGGGTGTCATGAAGAAGTTCATGCCGACCTTGAAGTCGTCGGTCTTCAGGGCGTCCGGCGGCAGGAAGAAGAAGTCGTCGTTCTTGGCGTTGTCGAAGGCCTGCGCCAGATCGAGCAACGGGTTGATGAGCGGATCCAACTGCGAGACAAGCGAATGCAGCGTGCTCTGCAACGTGAGCGTCAAGGCTTGTGTCGCCCTCAGGTTCGACACCACCGTCTCGATCTGAGGGATGAGCTGCGGGGTGACCTCGTCGATGATCGTGATGCCTGCCACCGTGTTGGTCAGCTCTTGGGAGAGCTGGTCGACGCCGTCCAATGAGTCGTAGAGCGATCGGAATGCCCAGCAGATGGGGATGTCGTAGCAGTGCGGCTCCCAATAGAAGTAGTTCCGCATGGGCCGGAAGAAGTCGTCGAAATCGGCCAGATGGTCCCGGGTTTCGTTGGAGATGGCCTGCAACCGTTCGGCGGATTCTCGCGACATGTGGGTGCCGACCACCAATTGTTTGGTGATGCCCTCCAGCCTCTGGGTGGCGTCGATGACGGCTCCGGTCTTGGCTGCCAACGTATCGATGTCGGCCACTCGGTCACGCAGGAAGCCGATGTTCTCGCCGATCTTCGTGCCCGTGGAGCCGAGCGCGTAGGGCAGGGAGGCGTGTTCCAGAGGCCGACCGTTGGGTCTGGTGACGCTCTGCACCAGGGCGACCCCCGGTGTTCGGATGATGGCCTTGGCGATGCGGTCCAACGAGATCATGTCGGCGGTGTTGCGCATGTCGTGATCGGACTTCACGTACACGATGTCGTTGTTGAGCCAGCTCGTGGGGAAGTGCTTGTCGGCGGCGGCATAGCCGGCGCTCGCCTCGACGCTTGCCGGCGCGAAATCCCGGTCGTTGTAGCTCACCTTGTAGGTCGTCCAGCCCATGATGCACAGCGGAATGATCAGCGCGGCAAGCGCGATCATGGGTACCGGCCATCGGGCGATGATGGTGCCGACCTTCCGCCACACCGGGTTGGCTCGCTTCTTCCTGGGCTGGATCCAGTTGATCTTGCTCCCCAGGGTGAGCAATGCGGGGCCGAGAGTCAGTGCCGAGAGGACGGCGACGACCATCGACACCGCGCAGGGCGGACCGAGAGTGCGGAAGTAGTCCAGATGCGTCAGGCTCAGGCACAGCGTGGCGCCCGAGATCGCAATGCCCGAACCGATGATCACGTGCGGCACGTTGGCGACGGACTCGTAGTACGACGATTCCTTGTCGGCGCCGTTCTGCCGGGCCTCCTGGTATCGACCGAGGTAGAAGATCGCATAGTCCGTCGAGGCACCCAAGACCAGGGACACCAGCAAGTTGGACGCGAACGAGGAGATCTCGATGACGCCCTGCCCGACGAGGAACGAGATGAATCCTCTGGCCACCGCCAGCGTGGTCAGCACCCCGATCAGCGGGATCACCGCGATCGTGATCGACCGATAGGCAATGAGCAGCAGGATGACGATCAGGATGATCGTGACGATGGTCAGCTTGACCAGGCTCGCATCCGTGGCGTGCAGCGTATCGGCGGCCAGTGGCGCAGGTCCGGTGATGTAGGTCGTGAGGCCGTCCGGTTTCGGCACCTTCGCGACGATGTCCCGGATCGCCTCGATCGACTTGTTCGCCTCCGACGATCCCAGGTCGCCGACCGGCCGGATCGTCAGCGTGGTGGCTTCTGCATCGGCGCTCTGTGACCCCGACATCGTCACCGGCTTGCCCCAGAGGTCCTGAACCGATGCAACGTGTTTGGTGTCATCGAGCAGCTTGCGAACCAGCTCGTTGTAGTACCGGTGATCCCCTTCGTCCAGCTTGCGGCCCGTGGTTTCCAGAAGGGCGACGGCGACGCTGGTGTAGTCGGATTCCTTGAAATCGTCGCCCTGGTGGATCGCCGCCTGTGCCGACGGTGCATCGCGGGCCACTAGCGGACCGGCGTTCTCGGCGGTGACGTCGTCGAGGTTCGGCACGAAGACGTTGAGGGCCACCGCGAGCAGGAGCCAGATGATGATGATTGGAATCGCCAGCGTCCGAAGCAGTTTCGCCAGACGAGGACGCTTGATCGCGGGTGGAGGAGGCGGCGGCGGCGGCGGAGGTGGCTCGGGCGGCAGAGGCGGTGGCGGTGGGCCAACCACGGCGGTGGTCATGCCGCGGTCACCGTGCACGCAACTGCGGCACTCTCGTGGTTGACCGATTGCTCATCACGGACCTGGCCGTTCACCAGGATCCGACATCCCACCGAGTCCCCCTCGACCTGTGCGACGAGACTCAGCGAGGCCGATGATGCCATCGTCGTCTCCGAATGCGACCAGGGCAGGGACGCCAGCGTGACTTCGACCGGCTGGCTGTTGAGATCCGCGTACGTAACCCTCCCGCCGCCGCCGATGCTTCCGAACACCTCGTAGGTCACGTTCTTCGGATTGATCTGCACGACGGTGGCGGGAATGGCGCTCGCCGATGGCGGATTGGTGATGGCGTCGTTCAGGTGTCGAACCGTGTTCACGCCGTAGATGACGACCGCGATCACGACGAGCACCACCGCGGGCAGCCACAACTTGCTGGCGACCCCGCCACCCTTGCGCCGTTTGACTCGTCTGTCCACACAGATGTCCTTCGACTCATGCCCGCCGCTTCCTGACTGGCACTTGGCAAAGACGATAGCTCTTGACCACCGCGTTTCGGACAAGAACGACGTTCGTCAAGTGAGCAGTGCGCGACCATCGCCCGAGGATTCATGTTCAAGGCCGGGTGGATGTAGATCTAGGCCGGGTGGGGGCCATGGGAATCCTCGTTTCGTAGATCTGATCCTCAACAATGCTGCAACACAGCATGTTTGGGCCGCACGGAATGTGCCGCTGGTGCGCCGCCGCCACAGCCAGTGTTATTTGTCCTGCGTTACGAGTACGACTCTGCTCACGCACGCCCATCCCGGCTGGCCGGGTCCCGCCTGAACCGGGAGGGACCGCTATGGCGCGGGGATGGCGTTGTCGATGAGGACGACTGCGATGGCGGCGGCGGTAGCGAAGGTGTCGGTGTTGAGGACCCGGTTGCGGGCCGACGCACCATCCAGGAGCAGCGCCAGTTGTTCGCCGAGCTGCTCGGGGTCGGTAGCGCCGGCCTCGCGCGCGGTTTCGGTGAGCCGCGCCGCGAACGCCTTTTTGTACTCGCGGGCGTGGACGCGTGCCGGGTGGCCCGGGTCGTGGATTTCGACGGCCGCCGCGATGAACGGGCACAGCGGAGCGTGAATGTCGAAGGCGGCGAGGAGCCGTTCGCGGGGCGTGAGGTCGGTGCGGTCGAACACCTCGGGCAGGAGGTCGGGATCAAATCGGCGTAGGTGTTCGGCGATCAGCTCATCCTTGCTGGGGAAGTGCTGGTAGAAGGTGCGCTTGGACACCTGAGCCACCGCACAGAGCTGGTCCAGGCCGGTGCTGTTGATGCCTTGATCGCGGAACAGTTGTTGTGAAGCGCCCAGGATGCGCTCGCGTGCGCCCCTGCCGCGGCGCAGGCCTCGCGGCCCCTTCTCCAACTCCGTCATGCACCCAGCGTAGCCCAGTTGGGTACAGATCGGTGTACATAGCTTGCATTCCCCGTGGCCGTTCGATACGTTAAGGACACAGATCGGTGTACATAACACCGGCGCATCGAACGAATGGAGTGATCATGGGAAAGCTCGATGGCAAGGTCGCGGTTATCACCGGCGCGACGAGCGGTATGGCGCTGGCCGGTGCCAAGTTGTTCGCTGACGAAGGAGCTCACGTCTTCATAACGGGCCGACGGAAGGACGAACTGGACAAGGCCGTTGAACAGATCGGGCGCAATGTCACTGGCGTGCAAGGTGATTCGGCCGACCTCGACGATCTAGACCGTCTATACGACACGGTCAAGCAGGAAAAGGGCTCGATCGACGTGTTGTGGGCAAGCGCCGGGGTGGGCAAGCAGGCCAGGCTCGGCGAGATCACCGAAGAGGACTTCCACGACGCCTTCTGGCTGAACGCGCGCGGCACGCTGTTCACGGTCCAGAAAGCGCTACCGCTGTTCAACGACGGCGGCTCGATCTTCATGACCGGGTCGAACGCCTCACTGCGGGGCTATCCCAACTGGAGCGTGTACGCCGGAAGCAAGGCCGTACTGCCCGCCTACGCCCGGGTGTGGGTGGCCGAGTTGCGGGACAGGAAGATCCGGGTAAACGTACTGACCCCCGGCCAGGTCGGCACGGCGGCGTTGGCCCAGGTGATGACCGAGGAGCAGAAGGCGCAGTTCGAATCCGTGATCCCGCGGCGAGAGATGGGCCGCCCCGAGGAGATCGCGTCGGCCGCGTTGTTCCTCGCCTCCGACGACTCAAGCTACGT
>Ga0105237_10003590_pt1 | contig 18358 bp, 7 predicted proteins | sample KBSC24metaG_FD_81520 | JGI IMG/M metagenome (GOLD analysis project Ga0105237, IMG submission 81520) | Corn rhizosphere microbial communities from Kellogg Biological Station, Michigan, USA - KBS C2-4 metaG | ecosystem: Host-associated > Plants > Roots > Rhizosphere > Soil | place: Michigan, USA... | reverse complement strand
TCCACGCGCGCCTCGCGCTGGGTTTCCCGGAGAGCGACATGATAACCGGCCTGCCCGGCTCCAGCATAGGCCGCGACGAGGTGGTTGCCGGTGCCCACCGGATCATTCCACGGAATCTGGCGCTGCGCTGGATCCGGTTTCGGAGTGAGTTCGAGACGATCGCCGATGCACAAGGCGACTCCGGAATACTCCACGCGACGCGACGCCGCGGAGAATGCCGGCGACTTCAGCTCCGCAGGCAGCGAGGCCAGCGGACGCTCGGTTCCGATGAGCACGGAATACAATTCCTCCACGGGTTCATTGAGCACGATCTCCAGCGCCTGCCGCGTGTCCTCCGCGGCGAGCCGCCAGGATTTGACGTTGATCGCGTCGATCATGGTGAGCGTCAGACCCTTTTCGAAATAGATCGTGAAATGATCCTGACGCGCACCGGGAAATGCGAAGGCAAATTCCGAGGTGATTTCCTCGCGGCCAATGCGCGAGACCAGTCGTGTCCTGATCGTGGCCAGCGCCGGATCGGCGATGCGCGCCGCGGTGGCGGACGCCTTCCACTCCACATGCACGCGGTTGGTGGACCCGAGCGCGGCGGAAATGCGCTTCTTCCCGTTTTCGATTTCCTCGACCATTCCGCTGCCGGGGCTGACCATCGCTCGCGTGCGATCGTCGGGCAGCGTCAGGACCAGCATCGTGGCGCCTGTCCTCGGAATCCCCCACTCGAGCGTTTGCACACCGCGCTGGAAAGGGATCTCGAACGTAACCTCCACCTGGTGGCGACCCGGCTTTTCGACCACGATCCGCGTTCCATCGTAAGCCGCCACCACGCCGTCGATCTTCAGCGCGCTGATTTTCACGTCGGTGAAGGGCAGTGGAACTCCCACCCAGGATTCATTGTAAGTCGTGATATCCAGCTTGCCGGTGAAGGTCATCGCGCGTTCGGCGAGCACGCCTTCATAGCGAGCGGCACTGAGCGCGAAGGGGACGACTGCCGCCTCGGGCTTGCGGTCCGTGCGATTCTGTTTGGCCGCTTGCCACAGCTGGAGGAAGCGCTCGTAGGGAAGATAGAATTGGTCCGGTTTCTGTTCCGCCGCCGGCTTGTTGGCGTCATATGGCACAATCACCATCTCGGGATTGGGAGCCGGAGCATCCGCGGCGAAACCGCTGCGCCCGACGGACGCGAGCAAAGTCAGGGCAATGATCACTTTCTTCATGGTCGCATTCATGCCAGGACCTCCTTTTCGCGAGGCGCGAAGACGATTCGGGCTACGAGCCGTTGCAAGACGACGGAAATGAGCCAGCCGGCGAGGAGTGCATTGCAGACGGGAATGGCTGTCATGCTGACGCAGTAGGGGTAGAAGGTGAGAACCAAGAGCACCCAGCAAGTGCGCCGCCAGGGATGTGATCCGGCGAGGAACAGCCCAAGCAGGCCGCCCCCGACAAACCAAAGCCACAATCGCCGCGCTCGATTCCACCAATCGTTGTACTGGAATTCCACGTGCTCGGCCGCGGCGAGCCCTTCCAGCACGATAACCCGCCCGACCTTGGGCAGGTCGAGCTTCATCGGCAGAAGTCCGGAAATGCCGTGCTCGGCAGAGGCTCCGTTCGCGACTTGGGAGGAAGAACTTGCGGAACTGCCGGCACTCAAGATCCGGTCCATGAGATCGAGTTGATCCTGGGTATTCCGGGCAATGAGCCGGCCGACAGCGGGGAGGGATGCCGTAGTCGTCCCGCTGCCCGTGGATGAGAGGCTCATCTTCTGTCTTCCAGCAGGCACGATATAGACCGCACTGGCCGCGCCATTGAAAGCGACACCGCTGCTCATCAGCCACTGTTTGATAGTCTCACGATCGGGGATGCCCGAAAGCGACTCGAGTTGATTGACGCCGTTCCGTCCGCTCGTGATGGACATGGCCTCGAGCAAGGCATCGTGATCGATCGCCCACTCCTTCGTGACCATCACGTCCGTGCTCTCGGTGAGCGGCACAATCACGACCGCATAGGCCTCGACCTTGAACTTCAAATTCGCGAGCGACGTCACCCCTTTCAGCGCTTCCCGCAGCGGGACGTTCGTGAGAGTTATCGTGATCTGCGCATCCGCCGGACTGAATAGGGACGGAGTTCCACCGGCATTGCCGCCCTCCAGCTTCAGCACGAAGTTGACTCCTCTTTCGCCCACCGGCGAATCGACATCGAGTTCCGCGCTCTTCTTCTTCAGGAACTCAATGGCTTCGCGAAGAGTCGCTCCCCGGAATTCGAGCTTCGGAATGATAATTCTGTCCAGCTTCCGATTGATGCGTTCCGTGAACGGTGCTCTTCCCAGGTCATCGACAACCTCCGTGACCGTATTGAATTTCCGGATGGGCCGTTGCCAGGCGACATCAATCTGACGGACCAGGTCGGCGCGAGCTTCATTGTAGCCCGCGATTCCATAGTCGCTGATTTTCCGATTGATCCGCTCCTCAAATTCCCGAGCGGCAATGTTGTATTTGTCGATGGAGAGAATTTGCTCGCACCGCTTTTTCGCCAGGTCGAAGCGGCCCGAGTCGTAAAATCCCTGCGCCTCGATAAACCACTGCTTCACCTTCTCGACATTGGCGTGGAACTGCGGCCCGATGGTCTTGTTGTAGTAATCCGGTTGTTCGAGGCGGGCGAGAAGGATGATGGCTCGCTTGAAAGTGGGATCGTAACGCGCATCGAGGACGATTTTCACGGCAGCCTCCGCGTCCGCGTAGCGGCCTTCGGTAATGTATTGCTCCGCCAGCTTGACACTCGCGTCGCAAAATTTCACGACGGCCGTGTGATGCATCACGCGCGCCGACCCCGCATCCGGAATGGCATCAGCCGCCCGCTTGTAGGACGCCGAGGCTTCCTTGTAGTTCTTGCCCTTGATGGCCCGATCTCCACTGGCCATGGCTTCCGAGCCAGTAACCTCATAGTTATTGCGCCGCGTGACCTCTCGCTGCATCGGTGGCTCAGCCGGCACCGGCTCCACCGGCTGGGGCGGAGGGAGAGCGGCTGTCTCGTCGGAGGTCCCGCTGCTCGCGATCATCGCGGCCACCCGTTGCGCGCGCCATTCCTGGTAGGCGGTGAGCGGGCTCAAGACGAGAGGGCGCTCCGGCTCCAGCGCCGGCGCGCGCAAGTTGCTGTCGAACCCTGTGTACTCGAAGCCATCCGGCAGATAGAGGCGCCAGGTGCTGCGCAGGATGGGAATTTCCTTCGCGAGCTTCGGCCCGCGGACGGCGTACTGGCCCGCGCCGCTCCACTCGCCCTTGGGGATCTCGTAAAGCACGGAAACCGTGGAAGTAGCTGAGGCATCCCGCTTGGCGGCAAGCTGAACGCGCACCTGCCCGGCACGATCGCCGACCGGCTTGACGACATTTCCGTCCACAGTCACCGAGAGCAGGCGGGACTTTTCGGGAAGCTGCACGTCGAGGTATTGCGCTCCGGCGGTTCGCAGTTGGAATGTCGCCTGGTTGCGCTCCACGCCGCTCGTCGATACGACCGTGTCGAGTTCCAGCGAGTCCACGACGCTGGTCAGCACCGCCGCCGGGGTGTGACGCACGCCCGAGAGCTTGAGCGTGTAATCCTGGCCGAGCCAGGCGAAGACGCCGATCACGCGGTGCCGTGGTTGATAATCCGGCAGCCGGGGCGCAAGGAGAGAGTCGAGTTCGTTCATGCCTTTGGCCTCGAATTGGATCTCGGTTTCAGTATTCGCCTCGACGGCCCACACTCCGCTCGTGCGCGCCACGTCCAGCGGCACGATCAATGGCACGGCGGCTTGAAATTGGGATTCGGCCGCGGCGGCGCTGGGACCCGTTCCGGCGGCTCCCGGCGCTTCCCCCGTTTCCACGGGAACCTGGGCGGTGACGGCGAGCCCGTAGCTGCCCGTCAGCTCCTTCTGGAAGACGATTGTCCAGACGTTCCCGTTGAGATTGCGCTCGGCGATCTGCGGGCCGTCAAAATAGAAGCTCCGCGCCAGCTTTTCAGGCACCTGCACGCGGACCGACCGCGTGCCGGAGTGCAGGAACTCCAGGTTGATTCGCGCATGCAAATCCAGCACGCCTTCGAGCGGCAGCGCGTAGCCGGTCAAACTGGCCAGCACTTCGCCGGGACGCCTGGCGATCTTCACCGAGAGCGTAAAATCCTGCCGGCGGAACCAGGCATAATCGCCCTGGACCGGCGTGGTCCGCCCATCCCGCCGCTCCAGTGTCTCCGACGGCGCGGCCTCGAGCCGAAACGATTCGGCGGCCTTGAGAGCAATGTATCCGGTGATTTTTTCGGCCCCATCGATTCGCGCGTCACCCAGCGCGTAGGTCAGGCCATCGGGACCGAGTTGCGTCCAGTTCTGTGGCTCGCTGCGCGTGCGGATCTTGAAGACAGGCGCCTGGCTGGCGGCGAGTTCGCTCCAGCGAATCCGAAGTTTTCCGGCCTCCATGCGCCAGTCCGGCTCGGAGCCATCGGCATTCCCGACGCTGATCACTTCCTCACCCGCCGGGAGCGAGAGCGAGACTTGAAATGTTTCGCCACGCTCCTGGTGCAGGGTGAGCGTGCGCTGGATGAAGATGGCTTCCGGCTTGAATTCCACGAGGGTATCGAGGTCGGCGGAGAAGCGCGTTTGCACCTTTTCGACCGACACGCGAGGCGCGGTGGGAATCGCATGAAATTGGTATGAGGCGACAAAATGGGGGCGCGGATCGATGGCACGATCCACAGGCTGAATGGTCGCATCGGTGCTGACGGATTTCACCATCACGCCCGCATCGCCGACCACGGACAGGACGCCCTGCATGCGCGCCAGCCCGTCGATCCGCGGCACAAAAAGCGGGAGCGTGGCGCTCGGCGCATTGGCCAGCGAGGGGAATTCCAGCACGAGCCAGATGTTCGTGGACGCGCGTTCGCCGGGCTGGAGAGTCACCTTGAGTTTGCCGCCGCCGGCATCCCATTTCGCGACTTCCTGGCCCGTGACCTGGAGCACCTTCACATTTTCGGGAAGGTCGAATTGGAAATTCTCGGGCAGATTGCCAAGCTGCGTTTCGATAAGGAATCCGTATTCCACGTGCAGGCGCTCGGCGTCGATGGTGTAGATCCCGTTGGCGGAGACCAGCGGTTCGAGAGCCTGGGCGCCCGCGCCATGGCCGCGCCACGTGAGGCTGAGCGCCGGGCGCGCCGGCGACAGGCCCGCCGCGATCGACGTTCGCTCGGGGGTATTCGTGAGCCGCACGGGTTGCGGGCTGTCGACGCGCTGGCCGGGGGGAAGATCCAATTGAAAGATGCTCGAAGCCGCCACCGGCAAACGGCAGTTCAAACGGCTCAGCCCCCCATCTATGAACACGGGAATGGCGAATTCGACCGTGACGCGCCGTTCTCCCTTTCCCCGCACGAGCAAGGCCGCGGGTGTGGCATTGCTCCCCTTGCCTACCACAATCCCAGGTTGAAACGCCGCCTCACCGTCGATCTGGATGGCGCCGACGGATGCGCCTTCGAAGTCCAACGGAACTTGAGCCCACTCGTCCGAGAGGACATTTGCGATCAGTTCGCCGGTGACCTGCACCACTTTCCCGGCGAGACGGGCCTGGTAACGGGCCGCGGTGAGCGCCACGCGGCGGGGCGCGGAGGGTTTGACCGTTCGATCCAGATTCGCATCGCGCAGCAGGGTGGAATATTGCTCGCGCGAGAGAACCACGGCGTTCGGATATTTCTCGAGGACCGCGGCGAGTTGGTTGGACGGCACCCAAAGCTCGCGCTGATTGGGCGGCGGCGGTTCGACCTTTGCTCCGGGCTTGTCCGCCGCCGCACATGCCAGGGCAAGCGCGGCGAGCGAGAGGACGGAGCATCCCAGAAATCTTGGCAACGTACTCATGGGGAACACCATTCAGGGGGCGGGCGCGGGGGGGGGGCTCGATGAGGGGTCTGACGGGGGCACCACAGGCGGCTGGACGACCGGTCGGCGGGGTTTGCGCTGGAACAAGCGGGAAAGGCGCGTGCCAACCGCTCGGATCCAGCTCCACGCGCCACAAACCAGCCACACCAACGCGGAGAGGAAGACGCCAAGGTAGATGGCCTGCCAGAACCCGGCGGCCCGCGGATTGGCAGCGCCGGCGATGATCAGCGCGCCCAAGCCCACGAAGGCGAAGTAGGCGAAGCGCGTTTGGCGCGAAGCGCCGAGAAGCCGCACCCCGGCAAAAAACGCCAGCAGGCACGCGATGGCTTCGACCGTCGCCGCGTAGGTCTTCCCGCGATACGCGGCGTGGATCTCCGCGGGCGCGTCGAGCCGCCGGAGGGTGACACTCACGCCTTCCTTTTGGATTTGCGTGTCGAAGCCGACGGACTTCACAGCGGGCAGTTCCGGCGGTTCGCTGCGCTCGGGACCATCCGGAACGGTCAGCGCCGGACCCACTCGCGGCACGAAGAGGCGGAAAGCGTGGAACAGCCGGTCCCAGCCTCGACGGCTCACGGCCTCGCGCATCGCGCCGCCGAATTGCACGTAGCGATAATCCTGCGGAAGATAGACCGTCCACTTCGTCTGCAAGACTTCGGTGTCGCCGAGCTTCGGCGGTTGCACGTCGATCCTGCCGCGCCAGCCGAGCCGCTCGCCGGGTCTCGGGCTGGGCACCTCATAGACGAAGCGCACGGGAAAGACCGCGTTACCATCCTGCCGCGCCGGGAGCCGGATAAGCAGCTCGTTCTTGTCGGGACGTTTCGAGGGTTGCTGCGGTTCGCCATTGACGTAGGCATCGCTCAGCAGCTTCGCCGCTTTTCCGGCCTTGGTCGGGAGCTGGACGCTGAAGAATTGCCGGGCGTTGTTGCGCACCCAGTAGATGACTTCGGTCGTTTCCGCCTCATCCTCGGCGATGACGCTGGTGAGCACCGCATAGCTGACTACCGCCGACGGCACTTCAAGGTAGGAATTCTTGGACACATCGAGTGTCAGGGCCAGAGGGTGCGCGCTGTACTTGTAGGCGAGAAAGATCCCGTCGCGCTGGAGCGCACCGTGCAACTCCTTTGGATCGATGACCTCCAGCCCTTTCGCGTCCGTCTTGGTTAACTCGAGATTGCCGTCCTTGATCACCGCCACCTGGCCGGTCTCGCGGAAGAGGTTCAACGGCTTGATTTCCGTGAGCGCGACTTGCGCGACGGCGCCCTGTTTTTGCTCGCCCCGCGCCGCATCGTGCGTGAGCGTGAGTTGATAGGGGCCGAGCACCCGGTCCTGCAATGTGATGCGCCACAGCACCGCGCCAGTCGGCTGGCCCTGGGCGTCGACGGCATCGGATTTGGTACGCTCCTTGATATTCGCGCCGTCGATTTGCAAATCATCAGCGATGGCTTTCGGCACCTCGATCACGAACTCATTCACGCCGGCGTATTCGACATTGTAGCCAATGGTCCAAGTATGGTGGATCAAGGCTTCACGGACTTCCAGGAGGGCAAGGACTTCCGCCGAGACACGCGGCTTGCGCAGTTCGAACTGAACCTGGGCCGGCTTCGCGGCCCCGCGATAGCGAAAGCCCAGGGTCAGCGGATTGGCGGCCGCATCCTTGATGGCGATGCCCCCGAGATTGCGGATATCTTCTTCACGCAGGTCGCCCTTGTCGACGGTGTTCGCCTTCAGACTGACGTGAATCGCCAGGCCCACTTTGGCCTCATGCCGCTCGACATTTTGCGGAATGAAGACCGGCACGCCCACAGGTTCGTCGGGCTTCGTGCGGGGGGCTTCGGCGGTCACCACGAAAGTGAAAGTGCCGGTGCGCCGGGTGGCGAATTTCACATTGAGCAAGTTGCGCGCGCCTTCCTTCTGCACCATCGCGCTGTCCACCTGGTCGCCTGCAGCCTCCGCCTGGGAAAACCCCGCCGGCAACTCGATTTGCGTCGCAAAGATGCCGGCCTTTTTCACCGTGTAATCGAAGCGCGCGATCAAATCCTGCGTTTCCGGAGTGACCCGCAACAGCGTCTCGCTGGCGACCTCCACCTGCGGCCTGGCCTCGGCGACCGAGACACTGCCTGCGTAGGGCAGGCGCAGATAGCGGTACAATCCCACGAGGCCGCGAGGCCCTTCCTTCGTCTGCGCCGCGGCCTGCTGCGTGAGTCCTTCCAGCGCGCCCACTTCCACGACGATCTCCGCATCCGCCGAGACCGAGACCGAACCGCTCTGCCGCTCGACGCCCTGGGCTTTGACCACCGGCAATTTCACCTGCTGGGGCAGGGCCGCGAGCGCCGCTTCCATGTGAATCGCGAGCGAATACGTGTCCTTGGCAGGCGTGTGGAGATCCACGTGCAACCGCTGACCGTCCGCGTCTTCCTTGAGCGTCCACTCCTTCAAGTCCTGGCCCTCGACGTTCAAGACCTGCTGATCTTTCGGAAGCGACACCTCCAGCGTTTTCACCCCCGCGCGAAGGATCCGGTAACTGAGCGCAGCGTCCGTGCGCACGACGCCTGCCCCGATGCGCACTTGAGTCTGCGCATCCGCGAAGAGCAGCGGCTGGAGCGCGGTCTCCCCCGTCTTCCGCGTCCACACGATATTCACATCCTGGGAAGCCCCGAAGTAGACGACGAGACGCGTCGTCCCGTCCTCATTTTCCACGGCCGAGTAGGCGGACGCGGGAGTAATCGTGAAATCGAGCCCCTTATCCGGGATGACCATTTCGAACTGTGAAACTGAAGTGCGGGGCAGCTTGAGGTGCAACATACTGCGGCCGGCTTCGCGTGTGATTCGGCCGTAAATGGTCGCGTCCAGTTGATAGCTGCCCTTGGCCGGAAAGAGCACTTCGTAGCCACCGTCAGCGAAATTCAGCACGGCGGTCGATTTCGATTCCGCGATGCTCAGATCTCCGGTGCCGAGCGGCAGCTTCGACCAACCCTCCTTCAAGGCCTCGAAACTCAGCTTCGCTTTAATTTCGGCAACCTCCCCGCTAACCTTGCCCGCGTAATTCGCGCCGGCGAGCACACCCTGGACCGGCGGCTCCTTGGTCTTCAATTTTTCCGGCAGGTTCAGCTTGTTCCACATCTCGAGGAACTCGCGATAGGGCAGAAAGACTCCGCGTTCCTGCTTCTCGAAGACCTCTTCCAGGTTCTCGAAGGGAACGTAGATCGTCTGTTCCTTGGTGACGGTCTTCGGCGCCTCAGGCGGGACGGCCGGTTCCTGGGCGGAAACGAGCGAACCAAGGATCAGGCCAAAAATGATCGCGAAGCGGGAGGTATTCATAAGCGCGTGGTGGGGAAGATGGCGTCCGTCCGCCGGAAAGTTGTCATGGCCGTGCGAGGCGATTGTAAAAGAATTGTCTGCCAGACCACGCGGGCCATGGACGAATTCCAGTGGGGGGTGAGACGAATGCGCCCCGCGCCCGCCGTTCTTTCTTTGCGTCTTCACTGCTTTGGGAGAGACGTATCCGGCCATGAACACACCGAAGATTGTCGCTCTTGCCGGAAGCCTCCGCACCGGGTCCTTCAACAAGAAACTCCTCGCCATCGCCGCCGATGCCGCGCGGGCCGCCGGTGCAGAAGTCACGGTCGTGGACCTTCGCGAGTTGGCGCTCCCCCTTTTCGACCAGGACATCGAAGACACCAGCGGATTGCCCGAGGGCGCGAAGAAGCTCAAGGCGTTGCTCCGCGCGAGCGACGGATTCATCATCGCCTCGCCGGAATACAACAGTTCCATCGCCGCCCCGCTCAAGAACGCCATCGATTGGGTCTCACGCTCCGAAACCGACGACGAACCGTCGCTGGTCGCCTACCGGGGAAAAATCGCGGCCGTCTGCTCCGCCTCACCCGGAGCCTTGGGCGGCATGCGCGGCCTCGTAACGCTGCGCTCGATTCTCGGCAACATCGGCGTCCTGGTGCTCCCCGACCAGGTGTGCATTTCCACCGCGCATGAGGCTTTCGACGATACCGGAAAGCTGAAGGATGAACGCAAGACGAAGCAGGTTACAAAACTTGTCGGCAGTTTGGTGCAACTGGCGGGCAAGTTGAAGGTGACTTGATCCAAATCGTCTGCAAATCGCTTCCCGGCTCCCAGCCGAATTTTCCCAACTCCGCGAAGCGCCCAAGCATAACTCACATCTTCTCGTCCCCGATATCAGCGTCATTCTGAGCGGAGCGGAGGCGGTAACGTGGGCGGAGCGCAGTCGAAGAATCCCGTCGCTCTACTACGGGAACCCCTCGCTGGTAAAACCACGGGATTCTTCGACTCCGTTCCATCCCCGCGCCCGCATGGAACTCCGCTCAGAACGACCGCGGGGAGCGGAATTCTCAATCACACCATAGCAAAACCCTTGCGTGGTCATCTATGGTTCTCCCATGAGAGTCCTAATCGTGGACGACGAGAAGAACATCCGCCGGAGCCTCGCGCTCGCGCTGGAATCGGATGGGCATGCGGTGGAGTGTGCGTCGAACGGGGCTCTCGCACTGGCGGAATTGCGCGCCAAATCTTTTGACGCGGTCCTGCTCGATCTCCGGCTTGGGCAGGAAAGCGGCCTCGATGTCCTTGAAGAGACGTTGCGGATTTCGCCTCGGACCGCGGTGGTCATGGTCACGGCTTACTCATCGGTCGAAACAGCCGTCGAAGCGATGCGGCGCGGGGCATTCGACTATCTGGCCAAACCCTGCACCCCGGACCAGGTGCGTCACGTCCTGGCGCGGATCGAGCAGACCCGGAAACTCGAACGGCGAGTGGCGGAACTCGAATCGCGCCTCGTCACCGACGGTCCGGAGAGCGAGCAAACGTCGCAGTCGCCCGCGATGCAAAAGGTCCTCGAGGTCGCGTTCAAAGCCGCGGACAGCGAGGCGACGGTGCTCCTGCTTGGCGAGAGTGGGACGGGCAAGAGCCTGCTCGCGCGCGCTATGCATCAGCGCAGCCCCCGGCGCGGCGGCGCCTTTGTCACCGTGAGCTGTCCCAGCCTTTCACGGGAACTCCTGGAGAGCGACCTATTCGGGCACGTGAAGGGCGCCTTCACCGGAGCCCATGCCGATACACAGGGCAAGATCGCAGCGGCGGATGGAGGCACGCTATTCCTCGATGAGATCGGCGAACTGCCCATGGAAATCCAGGCGAAGCTGTTGCGGCTCTTGCAGGAGCGCGAATATGAACGCGTCGGCGAGACAAAGTCGAGACGGGCCAATGTGCGCGTGATTTCGGCGACGAACCGCGACCTGACGAAGGCCGTCGCGGAGGGAAAATTTCGCGAGGATCTGTATTACCGGCTCAATGTCATTTCTCTGCGCCTGCCACCGCTGCGGGAACGCCTGGATGATCTCGAAAATATCGCACTGAGCCATCTGCGCTTTTTTGCCGGTCACTCGGGAAAGAAGGTGCAGGGAATTGCTCCTGAAGCGTTGACGGCGATGCGCCAATACGCGTGGCCGGGCAACCTACGGGAGTTGCGCAACGTGATTGAGCGGGCCGTGATTTTTTGCCCCGGTGAGGAACTCGCCGCCGCCGATCTTTCCGACACGATTCACACCGCTTCCGAGATACGGCTGGGTGGAAATCATACGCTCGAAGAAATTGAGCAGGAGCACATCCGGCGTCTCGTGGCGAACACGAAGACGCTCGACGAGGCAGCTACGACGCTCGGCATCGACCCGGCGACGCTCTATCGGAAGCGGAAGAAGCTATAATCTGCACAGTCGCTCTGCGATATCATTCGAAAGCTAGAAGAGCGCTGTCCGCTCTTCTTTGTCATTTGCCGTTCAAAATAGCATCACCCCACTCCCCGCAACGAGCCGCGAGTTGTCCATCGTGCAAACTGCAATCACGGACCCGGCCTGATCATGCATTTTGCACGACATACCCCATCCGCCATTATCAAAAGAGATGCTACAAGTCCCTAAAGGATAGAGTCTTACATTACCAGCCTGGGTCACTGGCACGCGGTGAGCTAAGAGGCCTGTCATGAAGATCGATCTCCTACCTCGGACCTGCACCCAAAGTCTGGGACGCGCAATGTCCGCAGCGCATGTCAACGCCTGCCAAATCGGCGCGGGCGCCTCGACCCAACCTCGCTGCTAGCCAGCAGCGACTTCCGCGGAAAGGCTGGCTGGCATGAAGCAACGCATCTTTATCGGCCTCGCGCCGCTCTTTGTCCTCCTCATCGCCACCGGAGCCTACGCCGTCACCCTCTTCGCCAAGCTCGGCAACCAGGTCGATGTCATCCTCCGCGAAAATTTCCGCAGCGTCCTCGCCGGACAGCAAATGAAAGAAACCGCTGAACGCATGGATTCCGCCCTCTTTTTTTCCCTCGTGGGGGAAGAAGAACGCGGCCGCAATCTCTACGCGCAGAATCTTCCCGGATTTCGCGACAGCCTGCGCACGGAACTCGCGAATATCACCCTCCCTGGGGAGGGCGAGCTTGCCGAGAAGGTGAAGCAAGCCCACGAGAAGTACGCGGCGCGCGCGGAGGAATTCTGGAATACCGCCGACGCCGAAACGCGTCGCAAAATGTATTTCGACGAAATGCTGCCGGCCTTCACCGGGATCAAGGATACGGCCCAGGAAATCATTCGCATCAACCAGGACAACATGGTGCAGGCCGATCGCAATGCGCGAAAGCTGAGCGCCCAGTCCACGCGCTACATGATCGTCGCCATCCTGGCGGGCATCGGCGGAGCGATCTATTTCGCCGCGCGCCTTCAGCGCTCCATCCTGGAGCCCATCCAGGCACTGACCACCGTCTCGAAAGAACTTGGGGAAGGCAAGCTGGACCAGGTCGTGCCGGTCGCCTCGCAAGACGAGCTCGGCCAGCTCGCCGATACCTTCAACAAGATGGCGACCAAGCTGCGCGCCTATCGCCAGGCGATGGGCGATCAGGTGCTCCAGGCGCGCCAAATGACGGAGATCACATTCTCCGCGTTCCCCGACCCGATCATCGCACTCTCTTCCGACGGCCGGATCGATTTCACGAACCCGGCCGCCAACAAGTTTCTCTACCATATTGGGCAGCGCGACAGTCTCCCGCCCAGCGTGCAGGCGGAAGTGGATCGCGTGTTCAAGGGCGCTCCCGATTTTCTGCCCACGAGCTTCGAGCGCGTGATCGTGTTCCGCGTGGAGGACCACGAAGTTTTCATGCTGCCCCGCGTCATCGGGATGCGCGACGAAACAGGCCACATCTTTGGCGCCGCGGTCGTTCTCCAGGATGTGACCCGCCTGCGGCTGCTCGATGAGGTGAAGACAAACCTTGTCTCCACGGTCAGCCACGAATTGAAGACCCCGCTGACCAGCGTGCGCATGGGCCTGCATCTGCTCCTGGAGGAACGCATCGGCTCCCTCAATGTCAAGCAGACCGAATTGCTGCTCGCCGCGCGCGAGGATTCCGAACGGCTGCTCCGCATGATCAACGACCTGCTCGATCTGGCGAAGCTGGAATCGGGCAAGGCGATGTTGCCCGCGCAAGTCGAGGATCCGATGGAACTGGTCGAAAGCGCCGGCGAGGATTTGCGGGCATTTGTCGAATCGCGCGGCTCGCGGCTGGTAACGCAAATCGCACCGGGCCTGCCCAAAGTCTCCGTTGATCCGCAACAGATCGCCCACGTCTTCTCGAACTTCGTCTCCAATGCCGTGAAGCACACCAAAGCGGGTGAGGAAATCGTCCTCGCCGCGAGGAACCAGGACGGCCAGGTCCGCTTCTCGGTCATCGATCGCGGCTCCGGCATTGCTCCGCAATATCAGTCACGGCTCTTTGATCGGTTCTTTCGCGTCCCCGGTTCGGAAGTCACCGGGGCCGGGCTCGGGCTCGCCATCGCGAAGGAGATCGTCCTCAACCAAGGGGGCGACATCGGCGTCAACAGCACTCCCGGCGAAGGCAGCGAATTCTACTTCGATCTGCCGCCGGCCAACAGCAGAGGTACCTCATGAGCAAGCTAATACTGATCGTGGACGACGAGCCGAATGTGCGGCTCACTTATCGAGTCACACTCGAAACCGAAGGCTTCACAGTATTGGAAGCCAACAGCGGCCCCAAGGCGCTGGAGCAATTTGCGGCCCACCCGATCGATCTGGCGATCCTGGATATGCGCATGCCGGAGATGGACGGCCTCGATCTCCTCGCCGAGATGCGCAAGCGGGGAAATAACACCCCGACGGTGATCATCACCGCCTACGGCGACGTGCCGCACGCTGTGCGCGCGATGAAGCTCGGCGCCATCGACTTCTTGAAAAAGCCGGTGACTCCCGCCCAACTCCGCCAGATTGCGGGCGAGGTCATCGGGCGGCATGAAGGGCCGAAACCCGTCCCCACTGAAGCGGGGGCCTCCATCGCCTTGAGCGCCTTGAGCGCCGAGGAACTGCATGCCCTCTACCTCCAGGACGCCAAGCGTCTCCTCAACTTGCAGCAATTCGAACAAGCGCGGGTGAAACTCGCGAACGCCATGGCGCTCGATCCTTTATCCGCCGAAGCGTTCAATCTCGCGGGAGTGCTCTTCGAGATGCAGGAGGATTACGAACGCGCCAGGAAATACTATAGCCAGGCCATCAAGCTGGATAAGCACTTCGAGTCCGCACAGCAAAATATGCGGCGGATTTTCGAACTGTCGAGTTTTGACGCCAGCACCGAGCCGCCTGCCATGGAGGGCAATCCGTGATCGCGACGTCCAATATGCCATCAAACAACACATCCCTATGACTGACATCCTCTATCTCTTCGCCTCGCTCGGCTTCTTCGCGCTGATGCTCGTTTTCATCTGGGCCTGCGAAAAAGTCTAACCGCCCATTCCAATGGAAAACACCATCGTCGGACTCATCTCACTCGCACTGATCGCCTATCTCATCTTCACGATCATTCGCCCGGAAAAATTTTGACTCGCGCTACTCATGAATAGCTCAGGCTGGATTCAACTCATTCTCTATGTCGGCGTCCTGCTGGCGATCACCAAACCGCTCGGCCTGTATCTTTGCCAGGTCCTGGATGTGGACAAAAAAACCTTTCTCGACCCCGTCTTCAAGCCGCTGGAGCGGCTGACTTACAAACTGATCGGTGTCGATTCGAAGAAAGAGCACGACTGGAAGGGGTATGCGATCGCGATGCTGATTTTCAGCCTCGTCTCGATGCTTTTCACCTACGTCATCCTGCGCGCCCAGGCGGTGCTCCCGCTCCAGTCGCTTTTCAACCCGCAAAAGCTCCCCGCCGTGAGCGAGCACCTCGCGTTCAACACCGCGGCCAGTTTCACCACGAATACCAACTGGCAGAGCTACGTCGGCGAAACGACGATGACCTATTTTTCCCAGATGGTCGCGCTGGTCATCCATAACTTCATGTCGGCCGCGGTCGGCATTGGCATCGCCGCGGTCCTGGTGCGGGGTCTCGCGCGCCACACATCGAAAACCGTGGGTAACTTCTGGGTCGACTTGACCCGTGTCACTTACTACCTGCTCCTGCCCATCTGCGTTGTGTTCGCGATCGTCCTCGTGTCGCAGGGCATGATCCAGAACTTCAAGCCCTATGATTCCGCCAGCTTGAGCGATCCGTTCACCACCCAGGCGGCCAAAGTCGACGACAAGAACAATCCGATCACTCTCACGACGCAGGTGCCGAAGACGGAAGATCACAAGCCTGTCGTCGAAGCGCAGGGCAAGCCCGTGATGATGGATCAGGTCACGCCCGTCGTGATCGAACAGAAAATCGATACGCAAAGCATCGTGCAAGGCCCGATGGCCTCGCAGGTGGCAATCAAGATGCTCGGCACCAACGGTGGCGGTTACGTCAACGCGAACGCCGCGCATCCGTTCGAGAACCCGACGCCGTTCTCCAACTTCCTGCAAATCCTCTCGATCTTCGCGATTCCGAGCGCGCTCACCTATTACCTCGGGCGCACCGTGAAGCATCAAGGGCATGGCTGGGCGGTGTGGGCGGCGATGTTCACCCTCTTCTTCGCAGGCGTGATGATTTGCTGGCACTACGAAGCGGCCGGCAATCCCAACCTCACGGCTCTCGGCGTCGATCCCGCGGATGGCAATATGGAAGGTAAGGAAGTCCGCTTTGGCATCTTCAATTCCGCCCTCTTCGCCACGATCACCACGGACGCCTCGTGCGGCGCCGTGAATTCGATGCACGACTCCTTCACGCCCCTCGGGGGCCTCGTCCCACTGCTCAACATTCAGCTCGGGGAAGTCGTGTTCGGCGGCGTCGGCGCAGGCCTCTATGGTATGCTCATCTACGTCATCATCGCTGTCTTCATCGCCGGCCTCATGGTCGGGCGCACGCCGGAGTATATCGGCAAAAAGATCGAACCTTACGACATAAAGATGGCATCCTTCGTCATCCTCATCCTGGCCTTCTCGATCCTCGGTTTTGCCGGTTGGGCGAGCGTCAGCAAGATGGGAATGCCCGACGCGACCGGCGCGCTAACCGACGGGACCAATAACAATGGGCCACACGGCTTCACCGAAATCCTCTATGCCTACAGTTCGTGCACGGGCAACAACGGCAGCGCCTTCGCAGGTCTGACCGCAAACGCGCCCTGGTACGACACCACCTTGGGTCTCGCGACGCTCTTTGGGCGATTTGCGATGATCGTGCCGATCCTGGCCCTGGCCGGTTCCCTGGCCCGCAAAAAGCTCGTCGCGGAGAGCGCCGGCACGTTCCCGGTTTCCGGCCCGCTCTTCACGTGTCTCGTCGTCGGCACGGTCCTCCTCGTAGGCGCGCTCACCTTCGTGCCCGCACTCGTGCTCGGCCCGGTCGTCGAGCACTTCCTCATGCAGGCCGGCAAGTTGTTCTAACGCGGCGATCAACCATCCACTTTCGACTATCAACTAACAATGGCTGCTAAAACTCATTCCATCTTCGATCCGGCGATCATCGTCCCGGCGATCGGAGAATCCTTCAAGAAGCTTAATCCCCGCCACATGGTCGGCAACCCGGTCATGTTCGTCACCGAGGTGGGGGCGGCAATCACGACCGCGCTGCTGTTCACCGGCGGGCAGGGAACTTCGTTCGGGTTCCTGCTCCAAATCACCCTCTGGCTATGGTTCACCGTGCTCTTCGCCAACTTCGCGGAGGCCATGGCCGAAGGGCGTGGCAAGGCCCAGGCGGATACCCTGCGCAAAGCGCGCACCGAAACGATGGCCAACCGGGTTTCGGCGACCGGTGCGCTTGTGCAGGTGGCATCCAGTGCGTTGCACCGCGACGACATCGTAGTCGTGAAAGCCGGGGAATTCATCCCGGGCGACGGCGAGATCATCGAAGGCGCTGCAACGGTGGATGAATCGGCGATCACGGGCGAATCCGCACCGGTCGTGCGCGAGAGCGGCGGCGATCGCAGCGCCGTGACGGGAGGCACGCGTGTCCTTTCGGACGTGATCAAGGTCCGCATCACCGCCAACGCAGGTGAGACTTTCCTGGATCGCATGATCGGGCTGGTGGAAGGCGCCAAGCGCCAGAAGACGCCCAATGAAATCGCGCTCACCATTCTGCTCTCTGCCCTCACGATCATCTTCCTGATCGTCCTCATGTCGATGAAGGCGTTCGGCATGTATCAGGGCGTGGACTTCTCGATCACCGTGCTCGTCGCCCTGCTCGTCTGTCTGATCCCCACGACCATCGGCGGCTTGCTCAGTGCCATCGGCATCGCGGGCATCGATCGGCTCGTGCAAAAGAACGTGCTCGCGATGAGCGGCCGCGCCGTCGAAGCCGCGGGCGATGTCGACGTGCTGCTGCTCGACAAGACCGGCACCATCACGCTTGGCAATCGGCAGGCCACGGAGTTTCTGCCGGCGCCGGGCGTGACCAGGGAAGCCCTCGCCGACGCGGCGCAGCTCTCCTCGCTGGCCGACGAAACCCCGGAGGGCCGCAGCATCGTCGTGCTGGCCAAGGAAAAGTACGGCCTGCGCGGTCGTGAGCTGCACGAGTTGCCAAGCGCCACGTTTGTCCCGTTCACGGCCCAGACTCGCATGAGCGGCGTGGACTTGAATGGCACGCAGTATCGCAAGGGCGCTTCCGAACAAGTGGCGAAGTTCACCGGTCGCAACCTTCCGGAATCCGTCCAGGCGGATGTGAACAAGATCTCCGGGCTGGGCGGCACGCCACTGGTCGTGGCGACGAACGAGAAGGTGCTTGGCACGATCTATCTCAAGGACATCGTCAAAGGCGGACTCGCGGATCGTTTCGAGCGCTTTCGCGCGATGGGCATCCGAACGATCATGATCACCGGCGACAACCCGCGCACGGCGGCGGCAATTGCGAAGGAGGCGGGCGTCGACGACTTCCTCGCGGAGGCGACGCCCGAGCAGAAGCTCGCCCTGATCCGCAGGGAACAGGAAGGCGGTCACCTCGTGGCCATGACCGGCGACGGTACCAACGACGCACCCGCCCTGGCCCAGGCCGACGTGGGCGTGGCCATGAACAGCGGCACTCAAGCCGCCAAGGAGGCCGGCAACATG
>Ga0105237_10003589_pt1 | contig 18360 bp, 8 predicted proteins | sample KBSC24metaG_FD_81520 | JGI IMG/M metagenome (GOLD analysis project Ga0105237, IMG submission 81520) | Corn rhizosphere microbial communities from Kellogg Biological Station, Michigan, USA - KBS C2-4 metaG | ecosystem: Host-associated > Plants > Roots > Rhizosphere > Soil | place: Michigan, USA... | reverse complement strand
TGACCGAGACGGCCAATCCCACCCCGGCGACCGCCTACTTCAAGGGGAACCTGGGTGTCGGCTGGAACACCTTTACCGGCGGCAACGCCAACAACTCCAACTGGACGACCGATGCGGCGGGCTCCACGGATGCAATGGCTGGCCCCGGCGCCACGACCGACGTGCACTTCTACGCGGCGAATGCGACCACCACCAATCTCGCGACCACGCTTGGCCAAAACTACACGATCAAGACGCTGATGCTCGACGGCGGTGCGTTGACGACGAACGTGAGCGTCGCGCCAGCCGGAGGGATCCTCACGATCACGCCCACCGATCCGGCCACGGGCATCACCACCAACGCCGGCGCCGGCACGCTCACCATTACCGCTCCCGTCGTCCTGGGCGCCGATCAAACATGGACCAATGCGTCCGCGAGCCTCGACACCATTTCGGGAGGAGTGACCGGCACGGGCAATCTTATCCTGAATGCCAATAGCACCGGCGGCATCACGCTGAGCACCGGTGCTGTGAACAATTCCGGAGCCATTACCAGCTCGGGCACGGGAGCAGGGACGGTGACGATCAGCGCCACGCTGGGCGCCAATGTGACGAGCGTCACGCAGGCCGGCGCCTCGCCGTTCACCATCTCGTCGGCCCTGGCGCTCAGCGCCACGAATCGGACTCTGGTTTCCACCGGTTCGGGCGTGTTCACCTTGTCTGGCGGCGTCACGGGTGCGCAAAACCTCGTGCTGAATGCCAACAGCACGGGCGGCATCACACTGAGCACGGCCTCGATCAACAATGCGGGGACGATCGCGAACACCGGCACGGGCGCCGGCACGTCGACGATCAGCGGGATCATTGGGACCAACGTGACCGGCATTACGCAAAACAGTGCCACATCGGCCCTGACCATTAACGGCGCCAGCGCGAATACCTTTACCGGCTCCATCAGCATCAAGTCGGGCACTCTCAATATCGGCGGGAACAATGCCGCGCTCGGGACGGCCACGAATGTCGTGACCCTGGGGGACACGGCGGCGAGCACCGCGAACGCCACGCTGAACGCGATCGGTACCTTTACCTTCGCCAACCCCATTACCGTGGCCTCGGGCAGCACGGGCACGCTGACCCTTAGCGCCACCACCGCGACCCCCGTCTTGAGCGGCCCTGTGACGTTGAACAACAACCTCTCGATCGCGAACTCAGCGAGCATGACGATGAGCGGCGGCTTCACCGGCACCGGGAATATAACGCTCAACAACTCCGTCGGCACGCTGACCGTCAGCACGAATACGGTGGCGCACACAGGCAACATTATTGCATCCGGCACAGGCGCGTCCGTCGCCACGTTTAGTGCGCTGGTGAATAACACCGGCACGATCACCAACAACGGCGCCACCTCGGGCACGACGACCTTCAGCGGCGGGGTGGGATCGAATGTGACGACCATCACGGAAAACAGCACCACGTCGTCGCTGACCGTCAGCGGCGCCCTGGCGGTGAACGGCGGCGGCACCACGATTCTCAACGCCTCCGGGACGAAACTGCTGACGCTCTCCGGCGGCGTCAATGGGACGGGTAGTCTCATCTTGAATAACAACAGCGTGACGACCTCAGGCGTCTCGGTCACCACCACGGCGGTCAATCATACCGGCTCGATTGTGATCTCCGGAACTGGCACGGGCAGCACGTTATTCAGCGCACCCATCGGGAGCAATGTGACCACGATCAGCGATACGGGAAGCAGCAGCCTGACCTTGAGCGGGGCGACCGTCGCCAACACCGGCAATATCACGTTCTCGGCCACCGGCGCCTCCACGGTCAGCTTCAGCGCGGCCGCGATCAGCACCGTGGGCTCGATTACCAACAACGGCACGACCACGGGGACGACCACGATCGGTGGCGTCTTGGGCTCGACGGTCACGGGCGTCCTCGAGAACAGCGGCACTTCCGCTCTGACCCTCTCCGGCGCGAACACGACCTTTGCCGGCGGTGTGACTGTCAAAGTGGGCACGGTCAACATCTCCACCAGCGGCAGCGCCCTGGGGACTGCCGCGGTCACCCTCGGCGACTCCACGCCGTCCAATTCCAACGCGGCCAGCCTGCTGGCCAGTTCGAGCACCGACCTGACGCTGGCCAATGCCGTTGGCAACGCCATCAACGTCGTAGCGGGGAGCTCCGGCACCCTGACCCTCGGCATCGCTTCAAGCGGCCCTAGCATGACGCTCAACGGCGCGGTGACGCTCAACAACAACCTGACTCTGTCGACTCTCAGCAGCGGCAAATCGCTGACGTTGAACGGAGGCATCACGGGCACGGGAAATCTGACGACCTCGAGCAACGGCGGCACGATGACCATTCAGACCGCCGCCATTAACATCAATGGGACGATCACCAACGTGAGCGCCGGCGCCGGGACCACGACCATCAGCGGCGGGATCGGCTCGAACGTCACGGCGATCACGCAGGCCAGCGGCACCAATGCCCTGTTGATCAGCGCGAACGCACTGGCTGTGAATAGCGGCGGCACCACGCTCACCACTTCCGGCGCGTCGACGCTCACGGTTTCGGGCGGCGTCAGCGGGACGGGCAGCCTGACGCTGAACACGAACAACGCGACGGGCAGCATCACCATCTCCACGACTTCGATTAATAACTCAGGCAGCCTCACACTTTTCGGCACGGGTGCCGGGGCGACGACGATCAGCAGCGGCGTAGGTTCGAACGTCACCAACATCGTGGACAGCGCGGTGGGCAACGTTTCGTTCACGACCGCGGCGGTGACCAACACCGGGAACATCACCTTCTCCAGCGCGGGCGCCGCCAATACCGTGACCTTCAGCGCCCTGGCGAACAACTCCGGCACGATTCTGAACAATGGCACTTCGACCGGGGCCACGACGCTGAGCGGCGGGGTGGGTTCCAACGTGACGGCGATCACCGAGAACAGCGCGACGTCGGCCCTGACGATCAGCACCGCCGCGCTCACCGTGAATTCCGGGGGAACCACGCTGACCAACAGCAATGCGAGCGGGGCGGCACTGCTGACCCTTTCCGGAGGCGCCACCGGAACCGGCAATCTCGTGCTGAATAACAACAGCGCGATCGCCAGCGGCATCACCGTCTCCACGGGCAGCGTGAACAACATCGGCATGGTCACCAACTCCGGCACCGGCGTGGGCAGCGTCCTGATCAGTGCCGTCATCGGTGCGAACGTCACGGGGCTCACGCAAAACAGCGGCACCTCATCGCTGACCCTCACCGGCACGAATCTTTATGCCGGCGCCACTTCAGTCACAGCGGGGACGATGATCCTCGGTGGCACGGGCGCGATCAATAGCAGCAGCGGCATCAGCATTAATGGCAGCGGAGCCAAATTGCTCCAGACCAGCAGCGTCGCGATCTCGCCGGCGGTGGTGCTGACGCTCGGCACGCTGGACGGCACCGGGACGGTCAACACGGTCAACGTGGCGAATGCCGCCGGCGCGAACCTGGCCGCGGGCAATGGCGCCGTGGGCACCGCGACCACGCCGCTCACGTTGACGATCGGTTCATTGACTTTCGGCGGCGCCGCGACGGTGACCCTCGCGGGAAATCCGTTGGCCAATGCCAACGTTATGGGCACGGCGCTCACGACGACCACCCTGACGACCAATGCCGCCGGAACGGTGACGATCAATGTGACGGATAGCGGTATCTGGGCGAACGGAAACTACAACCTGATCAGCTACAGCACGCTCGGCGGCAATGGGTTCGCCAGTTTTTCGCTTGGCACCGTCGCGGGCTTGACCGTGCGGCAGAGCGCCTTGCTTACGAATCCCGCGGGTTTCGTCACGCTTTCGATCTCGGGGGATACGCCCAAGTGGACCGGCATCGTCAGCGGCAACTGGACGACCAACGTCATCACCCCGAATGGCAATGGCGACAAGAACTGGAAGCTCGTCACCGCGGGCACCGCCACCGATTTCCTCACGGGCGACGTCGTCCTCTTCGATGACAGCGCCACCGGTACAACGACGGTGAATATTTCCGACGCCAATGTCAGCCCTTTCTCCACGACGTTCAATAACTCGACCCTCAGCTACACCTTGGGCAGCACCGGCGGGTTTGGCATCGCGACGGGTTCGCTGACGAAGTCGGGCACCGCCAGCCTGACAATCAACAACGCCAACACCTATTCCGGCGGCACGACCATTCAGAATGGCACGCTCTTCCTCGGCCTGGACAATGCGCTCCCCACGGCGGGCGCCGTGACTTTGGGCAACAACCAGACGGCCGCCGGCGGTTCCACGGAAGGCATCCTGAACCTGGCCACCTTCAACCAGACCATTGCCACGTTGACCGTCCAAAGCGACAGCGCCACCGCCAATCAGATCGTCATTGGCAGCGGCAAGACGCTGACCGTCAACGGCAATGTGACGGTCGGCGAAAACAACGCGGCGAAATCCACACCCAAGCTCACCATGACCGGTGGGGGCGCGCTGGTGGTGAGCAACCTCGCGTCCGGCGCGGTCTTCCAGATTGGGGCGAACACCACCGCCTCAACGACCAGTGGGAATAACGCCGTCGTGGATCTCAGCGGTCTCGGCACGGTCACCATCTCGCTGAATACGACCAATGGCGCGGTGAACGTGGGCGACAACAATTCCGGGGCGTCGAACAGCGGCGTGGCTTCGCAACTTCTCCTGCCAACCACCGGGCCTGGTAATACGACGATCACCGCGGCCAGCCTTAACGTCGGCTATGCCGGCCGAAATAGCACCGTTGTGACGGATCACTTCGTCAATCTCCTGAAGCTGGGCAGTGGCGCGAATGTATTCAATGTGAACGTCTTCAATGTGGGCAGCGGCGTGCGCGACGCCGGGTCCGTAACGTTTACCAATGCGTCGGGCACGCTCACTCTCCGGGATGCCACGGGCAGCGGCCGGGCCACTCTTTCGGTGGGTACGGGCGCCAGCAATACCGGCGCAAATCGGGACAACACTTTTAATGTCGCCGGACACTCGGTCGACCTCCTCGTCAGCACGCTCACAGTCGGGGATGGGGTGGGCAGTGGCACCCAGAACAACACGTTCACCATGGACACCGGATCGCTCGATGCCACGACCCTTAATATGGGACGGCGGAGTTCCACCGCGGCCTCGAGCACGTTCACCACCACGGTCACCTTCGGCGCCACCTCCGCCAGCACGGAAACGGTGACGATCGGCACTGGCGGGATCACCTTGCTCGATCAGGAGACGCCCGCCACGACGACGTCGCCTGATGTCAGCAGCCTGAACATCCTTGGTGGCACCGTTACCGTAGGCGGCGACATCAAGCAGATCCTGGTCAATACGGGCAGCCACACCGGCACTCTCCGTCTGGACGGCGGCACGCTCGACATGAGCGGAAAGCGAATCGGCGGCTCCGCGGTGGCCAATAACATCGACAACCTGGTCTTCGCCTCCGGCACGCTGAAGAACGTGGCGGAGATCAACAACGGGGCGGGCCTCACCAAGACCACGAACGGGACCCTCACGCTCGCCGGGACCAACGGCTACACCGGCGCTACGAACGTCAACGCAGGCACGGTGGTCGTCAGCGGCTCGATCAGCGGCACGACGGCGGTCAACGTGGGCGATGGGACGACCGCCGCGACGCTGATCGCCAACGGAGCCGTGGGCAACAATGCCGCCGTGGATGTGAAGTCGCTGGCGACGCTGAGAGGCAGCGGCACCATTAGCACCAGTTCGGTGACCGTTGAGAGCGGCGGCACCGTCGCTCCAGGCGCCAGCGCCACCGGGACCAGCACCGGCACGCTCACGTTGAGCAGCGGGTTCACGCTCTCGTCGGGCGCGCACCTGGCCCTCGAAATCGGGGGCACCACCGCAGGCTTCAATACCAACGGGACCAACGGCTACGACCAACTCGTGGTCGGCGGCGGCAACGTCAGCCTCGCGGGGGATCTCACCGGTTCGGCGCTCACCTTCGCGCCCGCGCTTGGGACGGACATCTTCTACGTCATCCTGAACAACGGCGCCGGAACGACTGCCGGCACGCTGAACGGCGTGGCCGAGGGCGGCTCCATCTTCATCAGCGGGCAGGAATTCCAGGTCAGCTACACGTCGGATTTTGGCGGAGCTGGGTTCGCGATCGGCGGCTCTGGCAACGACGTCGCTTTGAAGGCCATTCCCGAACCGAGCGCGGCCATTTCGCTGCTGGCCGGTTTCGGGCTGCTCCTCGGTCTGCGCCGCGGGCGGTTTCGGCGAACCCGCAGCTAGCCGGAAAGTGGTAAACCGGTCCCCTCTGTCCTTTGGAATTGGCCCCGCGACTCGTTGCGGTTGTGTGACATTTTTCTTTTGCGTCCGGGTGTGTGAATTGCTACAAGGCAAACCCATGCGATCGATCATCGCGTGTGCTGCTATTATCGTATGGGGCTGTGGGAATGCGTTCTGTGCTACCAACGGATTGGTGAGCTTGTCGCACTATGACGAAGTTTCGCCAGACTTCCTGGGCATGCGCAGTCAGGGAATTGAGGGCATCATCCACGAAGCGACCTATCCGTCCTTCGATCGTGATTCGAAATACGTCTATCGCCAGAACGGCGCGAGCAAGGCGGGACTGCTCTGGGGCGCCTATCATTTTGGCAACGCTAGCGACGGCGCACGGCAGGCTGATCATTTTCTGGACGTCGTCGGGGCCGGAATGTCCTCCGCTCCTACGAAGTCGGGCGTATTGTTGGTACTCGATGCGGAGAAGAACACCCACTATCCCGGCGGAACGATGGGGGTGCGGCAAGCCATCTCGTTTATTCGCCGGGTGCACGAGAAGACGGGCCTCTACCCCGGCTTCTATTCGAACGAGAACTGGATCAAGTCGCTCTTCAACGATGCCGCCCTGGACACCGCCTCTCGCGAAACCCTGAACAAGTGCTGGCTGTGGATCGCCAATTACCACTACCGCCCTGCCTTCACGGGTCCTTGGAACACCTGGAGCCTGTGGCAGTACACGGGAGACGGCGTGTGCCAGCTCCCGCGGGCGTCGTTCCCCACGGCGGTGGCGAATATTTCCAAGGTGGAGCGGACCATTTTCAATGGCGACCGCGACAGTCTTCGGGAGTTTTGGGCCGGGCACGCCTGGAAGCGGTAGGACGGGAAGAGTAATGCGGGCAATCCTGCCCGCGACGTGGAGACGGAATCGTTTGGCAAAGGTGCATAGCAAAAGCCAGTGGACGGAAGGCAGGATGGTCCGCGTTGCGAAACGCCTGCCACCCCAAAAATACTTGACTGTTTAGTCTAGTTCGGCGAAATAGGGACATGCCACGAGTTAGCGATGCCAGGCAAAGACTGATGGAAGCGGCCCAGAATCTCATCTGGGAGAGCAGCTATGGCGCGACCTCGGTGGACGATATTTGTGCCCGGGCCGATGTGCGGAAGGGGAGTTTCTACCATTTCTTCAAGTCCAAGGCCGATCTGGAGATCGCGGCTTTGGAAGCGGACTGGCAGTTCAAGCGGGCGCGCTACAACGAGATTTTCTCGCCGACCGTTCCGCCGTTGCAACGGTTGGAGGGGTTCTTCGATTTTGCCTATGAGCGGCAGGCGGATTTCCAGAGAAAGAGCGGCTCGGTATTGGGATGTCCCTATTGTGCAGTGGGTTCTGAAGTCGGTATCCAGGAGGACGGCATTCGGGAAAAGGTGCGGGAGATCTTCAGTGGGGTGGTGAAATACCTGGAGTCGGCAATCCGGGATGCGCACGCCCAGGGATTGATCCATGCGCCGGATGCGAAAGCGAAAGCACAACTGCTCCACACGTATTTCACCGGGACGATGTCGCAGGCCCGGATTGCAAACGATCTCGGATTGGTGCGCGCCATGAAAGCCGGTTCGCTCGATTTGCTGGGCGCGCGGCAACCCGAACCGGCGTCGGCGTAGCCCGGCGTCCACCCGAAAAACAAAACCCTCCCCACCCCTTTTTTTGCCCAAGTAGTAGATGACCAGTCAAATACAACTCAACCGTTAACCAGCCATGTGGATCGTTCGCCTCGCCCTTCGCCGTCCCTACACCTTCGTCGTCATGTCGGTGCTGATCGTCATTCTCGGCATCGCCTCCATCATTCGCACGCCGAAGGACATCTTTCCCGATATCGATATCCCGGTCATCAGCGTCATCTGGACCTACAACGGGCTTTCCGCGCAGGACTTCGAGCAACGCATCACCGTTTATTCCGAGTTCGCCCTCAGCTCGAATGTGAATGACATCGAGCGCATCGAGTCGCAGACCATCGACGGCGTCGGGATTATCCGCCTGCACTTTCACCCAGGCGTGAAGATCTCGGATTCCCTCGCGCAAGCCACGGCCGTGTCGCAGGCCATCCTGCGCCGCATGCCGACTGGTGTGCAGCCGCCGATTATCCTGCGCTACACGGCCGCGAGCGTGCCGATCGTGCAGATGAGCCTGGCCAGCGATAAAATGAGCGAGAGCGATCTCTACGACTACGGCATCTTCCGCATCCGCACGCAGATTGCGGTAGTCAATGGCATCACGCTGCCGACGCCGTACGGCGGCACCGTGCGGACGGTGATGGTGGATCTCGATCCCCAGGCGCTCCAGGCCAAGGGCTTGAGTGCGCGGGACGTGAACGACGCGATCAATGTCCAAAACCTCGTGCTCCCGAGCGGACGCGCCCGCGTCGCGGACGTGGATTACCGGGTGAACCTGAACAACAGCCCGACCGTCGTCGATCACCTCAACGACATCCCGGTCAAGACCGTGAATGGCATCCCGATCTACGTGCGGGATGTGGCCTACGTGCACGATGGTTACGCCACGCAGACGAACGTCGTGCGGACCAATGGCGTGCGCGGCACCCTGCTCACGATCCTGCGCAACGGCAACGCCTCGACGCTCGATATCGTCAACGGCGTCCGCAAGCTCCTGCCCGGCATCCAGGCCAGCGCGCCGGAAGGCATGAAGATCGGCTTGCTCTTCGACCAATCGACGTTCGTCCGGCGCGCGATCGATAGCGTGCTGCATGAGGGGATGATCGCCGGCCTGCTCACCGGAACGATGATCCTGCTCTTCCTGGGTTCGTGGCGCAGCACGTTGATTGTGCTCATCTCCATTCCACTTTCGATTCTGACCTCGATCACGGTGATGAGCGCGCTTGGCTACTCGATCAACGTCATGACCCTCGGCGGTCTCGCGCTGGCCATCGGCATCCTGGTCGACGACGCCACGGTCGAGATCGAGAACATCCATCGCAATCTCGCCATGGGGAAACCGTTGCAACAGGCCATCCTCGACGGCGCGCAGCAGATTGCCACGCCGGCTTTTGTCGCGACGCTCTCCATCTGCATCGTCTTCATCCCGGTGGTGTTGCTCGAGGGGCCGGCGAAGTTTCTCTTCGTGCCGTTCGCGCTGGCGGTCGTCTTCGCCGTGTTCACGAGCTACATCCTCTCGCGGACGATTGTGCCGGTGTTGGTGAAGTATTTAGTGAAGAATGAAACGCACACGCCCGAGAATGCCGCGCCTACGAGCTTCTTCGACCGAGTCCACCAGCGCTTCAACGACACCTTCGAGAAATTCCGCTGCCTGTATGTGAATGTGCTCGCCTGGGCGTTGGGTCATCGGCTCGCCATGCTCGCGGCCTTTGGGCTCGTGGTCGGCAGCTCCTTCCTCGCACTCCCTTGGGTCGGGCGCGATTTCTTCCCCACGGTCGATGCCGGCCAGATTCGCCTGCACGTGGTGGCGGCCAGCGGCACGCGCCTGGAGGAGACGGAAAAGATCTTCTCGGCGGTCGAGGCGGAGATTCGGAAGACCATTCCCGCCGAGGATGTGGAGATGATCATCGACAACATCGGCGTGCCTTCCGAGCAGTACAACATGGCCTTCGGCGACAGCGCCACGCTCGGCACGAATGACGGCGAAATCCTCATCGCGCTGAAGCACGAGCGGAAGAAGGGGGCGCCGGCCTATGCGGATGATCTGCGCAACCATCTGCGCGCGGCGTTCCCGCGGCTCACGTTCTATTTCCAGCCGGCGGACATCGTCAGCCAGATCCTGAACTTCGGCCTCAAGTCGCCGATCGACGTTCGCATCGCCGGTTACAACAAGGCGGCCAACCTTCAAATCGCGCGCGAGCTGCGGGATCGCTTCGCAAAGATCCCCGGAGCTGCCGACGTGCACTTGCACCAGGACGTCGCCGCGCCCGAATTGCGGCTGAACGTCGACCGCACGCGCCTCGCCGAGAACGGCATCACCCAGCAGAATGTGGCCAACGACGTGATGATCACGCTGGCCTCGAGCACTCAGGTCACGCCGAACTACTGGGTCGATCCCGTCGCTGGCCGGCCCTACCTGGTCGCGGTCAAGACGCCGGTGCATCTCATCGACTCGCCGGATGCGCTCCTGCGCACGCCCATCGCGTCCAAGAGCGGCGAGCCTCAACTCCTCGGCAATCTGGCCACGCTGGAGCGAGGCAATGTCACTGGCTCCGCCAGCCATCTCAACATCCAGCCGGTCTATGACGTCTTCGCCAACGTGCAGGGCCGTGACCTGGGCGGGGTTGTGGACGAGATCAACAAGATCATCGCCGAGTACCAGCCGAAGATGGCGCCGGGAAACACCATCATGGTGAAAGGGCTCGTCACGAATATGGACTCGGCGTTCGCGCGACTCGGGGTTGGGTTCATCGCGGCCATTGTGCTCGTCTATTTCCTGATGGTCGTGAACTACCAGAGCTGGCTGGACCCGTTCATCATCATCATGGCTCTGCCCGGCGCTTTTGCGGGGATCATCTGGGCGCTCTTCCTCACCGGCACTACGCTGAATGTGCCGAGCCTCATGGGGGCCATGATGGCCGTGGGCGTAGCCACGGCGAATTCCATTCTCATGGTCACCTTCGCCAACCAGCAAATGCTCGCGGGCAAGGACAGCATCGGCGCCGTGCTGACCGCGGGCAGCGTGCGGCTGCGGCCCGTGATCATGACCGCGCTGGCGATGATCCTCGGCATGCTGCCGATGTCCCTCGCGCTCGGCGAGGGCGGAGAACAAAACGCGCCGCTCGGGCGCGCCGTGATCGGCGGCCTCTCGATCGCCACCTTCGCCACGCTCTTCTTCGTGCCGGTCATCTTCAGCCTGCTGCGCAAGGAACCGAACCCGATCCTCGCCGAGGACACCGAGGTGCCGCTCGATGCCCTGACCGTCCAACTCCCCGCGCGGGAGGACGCCACCACCACCGCCACTGTCACCACTCACTCTCACTAATATGCAAACGACCACCGATACACCTGCCTCGCGGGCCCACGACTCAGAACCGCCCTTCCAGCCTCGCCGCTGGCTCGCGCCCACCCTGCTCCTCGGATTGACCGTCGTCCTTGCGGCCCTCTGGCTTGCGGGCGTCCTTCCGCGCCGCGCCCACGTGCGGCATCTCGAAGAAGCCGCCGTCGCGCAGACGACGACCTACGCCGTGGCCGTTGCCACGCCCGGTGCAGCCGCCGCCGAACTCGTGCTGCCGAGCAGCGTCGAGGCGTCCCAGGAGACGCCGATCTATCCCCGGGTGAATGGATACGTGAAGCGCATCATCACCGACATTGGCGCGCGCGTGAAGGAAGGCGACCTCCTGGCTGAGATCGAAACACCGGAATTGGACCAGCAGGTGAGCCAGGCCCGCGCCGCGCTCGACCAGGCGCAGGCCAATCTCACGCTCGCGAAAATCAGCTACGATCGCTGGCATGAATTGCAGAAGACCCGCGTAGTCGCCGCGCAGGAAGTCGATGAACGCAAGGGCGCCTTTGATGCCCGCAAGGCCGACCTCGCCTCGGCGCAAGCCAACGTGCAACGGCTCGAGCAAATGCAGCGGTTCCAAAAGATCACTGCCCCGTTCGGCGGCACGGTCACAAAACGGTTCGTGGAAGTCGGACAGCTCGTGACGGGCGACCTCAACGATACCACGCGCGTGCTGTTTCAGATCCAGCACACCGCTTCGCTGCGCGCCTTTGTCAATGTGCCGCAGAGCGCGTTCCGCGCCGTGGCTGTGGGCCAGACCGTGGGGCTGAATTTCCGCGAACTGCCCGGACGGACATTCCCCGGCACCGTCGTGCGGACGGCGGGCGCGCTGGACGGCGCCACGCGCACACTCCGCACCGAGATCCAGGTCCCGAACGAAGTGGGTGAACTGCTCCCCGGCCTGTATGCCGAGGTGAAGTTTGCGCTCCAGCGCGAAAAACCGCCCATCGCCATTCCGGCGCGCGCCCTCATTTTGCAAACGGCCGGCCCACAGATTGCCGTCGTCGATGCACAGAAGCGGGTCGCGCTCCAGTCTGTCACCGTCGTGCGTGATCTCGGGAAAACGATCGAACTCGGCAGCGGCCTGGAAATCGGCGCCACTTACATCACGAATCCGACCGATACCCTGCGCGATGGCATGACGGTGCAACTCGAAGCGCCCGCTCTTCCTGTTGGGCAGAAGGTTGCGAGCAAATAAGGTCGCCCGCACGAGGTCGCGAGGCGGCGTGCTGAATCTTCCTAGCTAGAAGCTGTCATGACTTTGACCGGGCGGTTCTGAAATGCCGAAGGCATTGAATAAACCAGCCCAGGGTTGCCGAGCTTGCGAGGCTACCCTGGGAACGCACGCAAAACAGGTCCAACCCCGAAGTGGGTTGAAGAAGGCCTCGAACGTTTCTCCTGACGATGCACGTTTCTTCAACTCCTTCAGAGTTGGCCGCGGTTTTATCGACTACCCAGGGTAGCTCGTTCCTCGCAACCTTCTCGCCCGCCCACCGAACACTCCTATTCCCCTCCGCCTCCTCGCCGGGCTGACTTATTGAACGCCTTCGGCGTAACCACTTCTGTTCACGCCCTATGATCCACGACACGCTCTACCCGGTCTTGCGCCCCACAAAAAGGAGGTATTGCCATACACCTCCATAGGCGCCGCGCAGGCGGTCGATGACAGGTGTGAAAAGCGAGCGCAACTTGGGCCGCAGATGGCCTTCCATCCGCACGTGATTGACCTGCATCCAGGCGGCGAAGGCGGGGAGGGGTGTATCGTGAAAATCCACCACCGCGATGTGTCCGCCCGGCGCAAGATCGCTGTGGGCCGCCTCGATCGCCGCATCGCAGCCAGGGTTGAACATCGAGAGCGCGTAGGAAAAGAGCACGAGGTCGAAGGTGGCCGGTTCACCCGCCGGGGCGACGTAAGCTCGATGTTCGAGGCGCACACGATCCCCGAAACGCCCCACCTTCCGGCGGGCCAGCGCGAGCATGGTCCCGGAAAGATCGACGCCGGTGATCGTCGCTTGGGGAAAATGTTCGGCGAGAGCTACGAGATTTTTTCCGGTGCCGCAGCCCACCTCGAGAATGCGCGCGGGGGTCGTCTCCAGCGCGAGGTCATCGAGGATGGCGGTACGGCCAAAAAGAAAGCTCCATCGCGTGGCATCGTAGATGCGCGAGTGCATCTGATAATAGCGCTCGATGGCCGTGGCCGGCGGTGACGCACTCATCGGACCTCGGCGAAGCTCAGGCTGCCATACGTACCCACGCGATCGGTGGCATGGAGGGGATCGGTCAATTCGGGAAAGAAGCGCAGCCGGGCCCGGATTTCCTCGGGCACAAAATCCAGCGTGAGGCCGGCGGAGCGGAGCAGGATCTTCGTGCCCGGCCGGCTGTTCGCGAGAATTTGCTCCCACTCTTCGCGGAGCGCCTCGTGATCGTGCCAAGCCAGCCAGTCCTGGTGATCGAGCAGCACGTAATGCGAATACACTCCCGGGTTGCGCTGGAGAAACTCCGTGATGCTGCAGGTATGGGTCCGGATGCGATCCGCCCGCGCGGCGAGCGGCGCAAGGTTGCGCTTGCGCAGATAGTTCGGGCAGCATGCCATCGTGTAGGAACCCGTGATGTAGACTCGCCAGAAGTAGTTTTCCGATGCGGGAAGCTCGGCCATGACGTGGCGCAGTTTATCCTGCACGTAGGGGCCGAGACCGCCGGGATAATGGTCCTCGATCAGCTTGATTTGCGGGCGCGGCACGCCCAGCAGGGTCATCACCATGCGCTGGCGGATCAGCCAGTTGCTCAGGTTGTCCCAGAGTTTGCGTTCCAGGAGTTCGTAGACCTCGGCCTGTTGCGCGACCGAATCCGCGTCGAGCAGGCAAATGGCGAAATTCTTGATATTTGGTTTCGCCTTGAAAAGCGCGGACCCGAGAAGCCATGCCGCGAGTCCCGCCGTGCCCTGATAGTAAAACGTCTTCTTCACGCCTCCCGGATTGAAGAACGAGATCTTGTCGTCCCAGAATTTGCGGGCGAATTCGGGCAATTCACGGCGCAAGGAGCGGTAGACTTGCCGGTGCTCGGTGTGTGAGCCGATGCCGAAGAACTCGAAAAAATCCGCGAAGTTGCCACGGCGGATCATGGCCAGCTTTAGTTCCAGGAGTGCGTTCTGGCGAAAGTTGACGTCCACAGCGTGAATCTCCGCCGGTTCATCGAGGAGATAGTCCAGGGCGTTGCAGCCCGCGCTGGTGATCATCACCACCCGGCTGTCTTGATCGAGTTGCAGGAGCTGCCGATCGATCCGCGGATCTTCCCAGCAGGTGTTGTAGATGAGCTGTCCGCCGTGGACGTGGTGGAAAATCAGGTCCTCGGTGGCCTTGAGGAACCTGGCGGCGAGATTGGTCTCCCGCGGGCTTCGGTGGCTGGTTTGCATGCTCGGAAAGCAGGCGTTTGATGGCAGGAACCTCTCCAGGGTCGAGCCTGCGATTGTTACGTTCTGATTGCTTCCACCAAAGATGCATCCACACGTCGAAATGCTTCGCACTTCCTATTCGCCCACCAATATCACTAAGCGTGAACTGATTTTCGCTGCCTGGGAGCCGGTGGATTCCGACGGTCGACCGGAAAATGCGAGGCGCAAGGTAATGAACAATAGGATGTTGCGAGGCAACGTCCCGTGAATTCAGTCGATAAGGGTCCTTGGGCACGGAGATAGCTATTTCACATCCAGCGCACTTGCGCTTACAGGTTGAACACGACGCCAACGCCATCGCCATCGGATCAGGAACCGCAAAGGGTGAATCCATTGCCGGTCGCCACGGTCGTCGCTCCGCCTGTAAACCCAAACCTCAGCGCCAATCTCAGCGCGGATTATGAAGCGCTGATCAATGACATGCAGCAGGCGAAGGATCTGGCGGCCGATTTCCAGCGGCAGCTGGCCGGAAAATCCAATGAGTTTGCGCAACTGAAGCAGCTTTTCGAGAAAGCGACCGCCGATCTTGCTCATCTCCAGAGCGGCATTGTGGAACTGCGGGGCGAGCGGCATCGCCTGGCCAATGAATCGATGAGGGCTACGGCCTTTCAGCTCAAACTGGCCCAAGTCACCGGCGAACGGGATCGGCTGCGCGTGGAGCTGGAACATGTCCGCAAGGCGTTGGACCACAGCGCGGAGGGGGTGGCGTCGGCCGTCCGCGAGCGCGACAACCAGATTGCGGCCCTGGTGGTGGAATTGGTGACTGTGAAGGAGGCCCTGGACGTGTCCCGGCGCGAGTTGCAGACGGCGCGCCCGACCGTCGCTCACCGGCCTTCGTCGTCGTCCGCTGACAGCAATGCAGCAGCGGACGCCCCGGTGCGGAGGGTGGAGAAGATCGAATTGGCGGAGGAGTTTATCGACATCTCATTCGGGACATAACGCGATCGAGACTGAGAAGTACGATCCGAGCCTGCCTTTAGCCTTCAAGATCGGGCGACTTTTCAAGCAGTCCATCGAGAGTATTTTTGAACTCGCAAAGGACGGACGAACACGCTCGGGTCTCGGGTAGGTTCATTCCCATGAAGCGCACGCTCTTACTCCTCGTCACGGCTCTGGCCGTTGCTATCGCCACCACGCCGGCCCAGGACCTTCCCCTCACCGTGCTGGCCAAACCCGGCAAGCTGCTGGTGAGCGAGGATTTCTCAAAGCCGCTACCACCGCCCGAGGGCAGCACCGCGCAATTTGCGAGCGGCTTCCATGGATGGCGTTGCAACGTCGTGGAGCGCGGTGGGTGGTGGAACATCATCGATGGCGCTTTCCGGGGGATGGAGAATCCCGAGGTGCATCACCCTGCCACCGCGTCGATCGGATTCGATTTCAAGGACGTGGTGATCCAGTGCGAAGTGCGGATGCACGACGTGGCGCTGGATGGGCGGCGCAGCCGCTTCTTCATGGTGCGCACGACCGACGCAAAGGATTACGTGTGCAGCATCATCTTGAACGAATCCGGCTGGCGGATTCAGAAGGATGACAACGACCACGCCGGCCCCGACGTCGTGGTGCCGCTGGGAGAGATCAAGACGCCAATCAAACTTGGCGAATGGCAAAAGGTGGTCTTCGAAATTCTTGGCGACGAAATGGTGGGGACGGTGAATGGGCAGAGTCTCCGGGGCCGGCATCCGCTGATCGGCTCGGAGAAGAAGAGCATCATGTTCGTCGCCGGGGTGGAGGGGAGTGTGCGGAATTTGAAGGTGTGGGAAGCGATGGCGAAGTAGTGGATAGTTGATAGTTGATAGCCCCTCGCTCGTAGGCGGGGCGGCGCATTGAATTCCGGAATGCCGCAATTCGACGGAGGCTTCTCGAAGCGGAATTGCGGGTCTATCAACTATCCACTATCAACTATCCACCTTCTTGCGCCGCCACGGCCCGACGCCCGCGGAGCAGAAACACGGTCTGCTGCCCACGGCCCTTCACTTCGATGCCGCCGCGCGGCGTGAAGTCGTAATTGTCACGCAGGCGTTCGTAGACGGCTTCGGTGACCTGGATCTGGCCGCTCACGCCGTGCGATTCCATACGGCTGGCCAGGTTCACCGTGTCGCCCCACAGGTCGTAGATGAATTTCCGGATGCCGATGACGCCGGCCACGACGGGCCCGGTATTGATGCCGATGCGCATGGTCACGGGCAGGGTGGCTTCGCGGTTGAGTTCAGTGCAGCGCTCGATCATCCGGAGCGCCATCTCGACCACTGCCTCGGTGTGGTCGGCGCGCGGCGATGGCACCCCGCCCACGACCATGTAGGCGTCGCCGATAGTCTTGATCTTCTCGAGGCCGAGGTCGCTGGCCAGCTGATCGAAGGCGGAAAAGATCTGGTTGAGCAGGCCGACCACGGCTTGCGGGGTGATGCCGGCGGAGAGTTCGGTAAAGCCGACGATGTCCGCAAAGAGCACGGTGGCCTCGGGGAAATGATCGGCGATCAAGCCCTCGCCCTCCTGCAAACGCCGGGCGATGCTGCCGGGTAGAATGTTGAGGAGCAGTTGCTCCGCCCGCTCGCGTTCGCGCGCGGCTTCCTGCTGGGCGCGCAAGCGTTCGGCGGTTTCGAAACAGACGGCGATCAGATTGGCCGCGGAGAGGGAGAAATCGATTTCGTCATCCTCCCACTGGTGAATTTCGCCCGTGCGCTCCAGCGCCAGCACTCCGGCCAGTCGCCCCTGCGCCCACACGGGGACATCGATCGTGGAGGTGATGTGGCGGGGTTTCAAATAATCGTCGGCGAATTCATTCATCCGCGGGTCGGTGAGCGCGTCGGGGGCGACGATGCATGTCTCCCCGCGCAGGGCGGCGAAGTAGCGCGGATAGTCGGCAGCCAGGAAGCGGTGGACGTGGTTGCGATGCTCGCGCTTGTCGAGGTCGAAGAGGCCCAGGAGCTTGATCGATTCCTGCGCGGTGCCGGGATCGTCGAGTCCCCAGGCGGAGACACGATTGACGCCGAGGGTGTAGGCCGTGGTGTCGAGGACTTCGCGCAGCGCCCGCTCGAAATCGGATTTATCGAATTGCGCGAGGCCGAGCAGGCAGCGCTGGTGCAGCAGCTCGCGCTGGTTGCGGCGCTCGCGATCGTAGTCCGCGCGCCGGCGTTGCGTGATGTCGTCGACGATGCCTTCGTAGTAGAGCAACTTGCCGCTTTTGTCGCGGACGGCATGCGCGTTCTCGGAGATCCAGGCGATGCTGCCATCCTTGCGCCGGATTTCGGATTCGAAGTCGAAGACCTCCCCGTCTTTTTCGAGAAGCTTCTGAAAAGCGATGCGACGCTTCGGATCGACATAGAGCTGGCCCTGGATGTCGGTGACCGCCTCCACCAATTCCTCGCTGGTCCGGTAGCCGTAGAATCGGGCGAGGGCCGGGTTCGCCGCCAGGTAGCGGCCATCGGGCGTCGTTTGGAAAATGCCCTCCCCCGCCTTCTCGAAGATGCTGCGGAACTTCTGTTCCGCGGCGCGCAGTTCCCGGGCCGAGCGAATGAATTGCCGGATGAGCAAGGAGAAGAAGCCGACGAGCAGCAGCATGCTCACCACATAGACGAGCAACCGCTGGTTTTGGGCCCGTCCCAACGCGGCCGAGTACTCGTCATCGTAGCGCATCTGCATCGCGTCGTAGATCTGCG
>Ga0105237_10003586_pt1 | contig 18364 bp, 16 predicted proteins | sample KBSC24metaG_FD_81520 | JGI IMG/M metagenome (GOLD analysis project Ga0105237, IMG submission 81520) | Corn rhizosphere microbial communities from Kellogg Biological Station, Michigan, USA - KBS C2-4 metaG | ecosystem: Host-associated > Plants > Roots > Rhizosphere > Soil | place: Michigan, USA... | reverse complement strand
CCAGCAAGGCAGCCGCACGGATTTCGATCTGAAGTCGACCTATGACAACGCGCCTCTGACCGCGAGCGGCAATGTCGAAACCGCCGGTGGCCAGACCACAATAAGCCTGGACACTTTCGCCGGCGCGCCGCGCACGATACCGGTAAAGCTCGCCTCGCCGACCAAGATCGTCGTCAAGGACGGTGCGGCCGCGCTGAACGGGCTGACGATCCAGACAGGCGGCGGCTCGGTCACCGTCGACGGCACAGCCGGTCAGGCCCTGAACATCAACGCCAAGATCGCCAACCTGCCGGCGAGCCTCGCCAATGTCTTCGCGCCGACGCTCTCAGCCGAAGGCGTCATATCCGGCACGGTGACGGTTACCGGCAAGGCCACATCGCCTGTCGTCGCCTTCCAGACCAATTGGTCGGGCGCGGCAACCAGCCAGACGAAATCCGCCGGCCTTGCGCCGCTCGGCATCAAGGCTGACGGTAAATTCGCCGACAATGTCGTCACGATCAACACCAACCTGACCGGCCAGAATGGCCTGGCACTCAATGGCGGCGGCACCATCGCCATCGCCGGCAGCAAGGCAATGGCGCTGAAATTTTCCGGCAATCTGCCGTTCGATGCCCTTGCCGGCCAGCTTGCCGCCCAAGGCATGGTCATGACCGGTACGGCAAGGATCGACATGCAGGTGGCAGGCACGACGGCAGCTCCCGCCGTCACCGGCACGATTTCCACCGACGGGGCCAAGCTCGTCGATGTCCGCCGAAACCTGACCCTCAACGGCCTCGCCGTGACCGTGACGCTCGACGGCAAGCAGGCCGTCATCTCGCGGCTGAGCGGCAATCTCGCCAGCGGCGGCAGCATATCGGGCACTGGTACGGTCGGCATCACCCCGGACGGCGGCTTCCCGGCCGACATTCAGGTGAAGTTCAACAACGCGACCTATGTCGACGGAACCCTGGTGGCAGCAACCATCAACGGCACGCTCGGCATCAAAGGTCCGATGCTGACAGCCCCTATGCTGACGGGCAATCTCAGGATCAACAAGGCGTCGATCACCATTCCAGAAAAGCTGCCCGCCTCGCTGTCCGAGATCAACATCAAGCACAAGAATGCTTCGGCTGCGGTCAATGCCCAGTTCAAGGACCAGAAGCCGGAAGCGCCGAGGAGCAAATCGACGACCCTCGGCATCGACCTGCAGCTGGAAGCGCCATCGCAGATTTTCGTGCGCGGCCGCGGCATCGATGCCGAACTCGGCGGCAACATCTCAGTCCGCGGCACCGCGTCAGAACCGGTCGTATCCGGCGGCTTCACCATGCGGCGCGGGCGCCTGACCATCCTCAGCCGCCGGCTGGATTTCACCGACACCAGCAAGATCACTTTCGGGGGAGACCTGATCCCGGCGCTCAACATGGAGGCCACGTCGTCGGTGAGCTCCACCACCATCACCGTCGATGTCACGGGTCTCGCCACCGATCCTCAGATCGGCTTCTCCTCCTCGCCTGCCCTGCCGCAGGACGAGGTGTTGGCGCAGCTGATCTTCGGCCAGTCCATGTCGAAACTATCGGCCATGCAGATCGCCCAGCTCGCCGATGCCGCAAGCCAGCTGGCCGGCGGTCGCTCCACGTCGCTGTTCGAAGGCCTGCGCAGCCATCTCGGCGTCGACGATCTGGACATCTCGACGGATGCGAACGGCCAGGCGCAGGTCGGAGCCGGCAAATATCTGAACAAGCGTACCTATATCGAGCTGCAGCAGGGCGCCGCCAACAAAACCAAGGCGATCATCAATCTCGATGTCGGGCGCGGTGTGAAGCTGCGCGGCGCCGCGGGCTCGGACGGCGCCGGCGAAGCCGGCATCGTCTACGAGCATGAGTATTAGGATCTAGAATCCGAGCTTGCTGGTCTTCAGCAAGATATTGGATTCCGTTGTGTTTATGCCATTGATCAGCCGTATCCGGCGCAGCGTCTCATCGAAGGAAGCGAGGTCGCGATCCTCGAGTTCGGCTATGAAATCCCATTTGCCGTTGGTGCTGTGCAGCGCCCTCACCTGCGGCAGGCCGCGAAGCTGGTCGGCGACCTTGTCCGCCAACTTGCCGAGCACCTCGATGAGCACGATGGCCCTGACGCCGGCGGCGCGGGTTTCGTGGCCGGTTCGGATGGTGAAGGCGGCGATGGTGCCGTTTTCCACCAGCCGCTCTATCCGCGCGGCGACAGTGGCGCGCGAAGCGCCGGTTGCCGCTGCCAGGGACGAAACGGAGATGCGCGCGTTGTTGCGCAGAGCACTGAGGAGGTCGCGGTCAAGGTCATCCATATGCTTATCATTCTGGTAAATCGCATTGATCAATCTGTCGAAAGCTAATCTATTTTCGACAATTTTCCATCTTTTTGCTGTCACGCAGACAATCGATAATGCGGCCCGACAGCCTCTTGAGCGGTTCAGCTCTTCACCGAATCTCTGAACCACTTTATCTCATTGTCTTCACGTAATTCCGGACGGAGGCCGCTACGCGCCTCTCCTGGAATTGCTCTAACCCCTCGGAGCGACGCCGATGAATACGCAATCCACACCCATTACATTGATCGGCGTTCCCCTTGAGGAAGGCTCCGGCCGCCGCGGCGCCGGCATGGGCCCGACGGCGCTCCGTATCGCCGGCATCGAAACGACGCTGATCGAACTCGGCCACCGCGTCACCGACAGCGGCGACCTGCGTCCCGCTCCCGCCGCCGACCTGCCGGAGCATCCGCATGCCCATAACCTGAAGATCGTCGGCGCCTTCACGCGCGCGCTCGAGGCCAAGGTCTATGATGTCGCATCGTCCGGAAGCTTCCCGCTGATCCTCGGCGGCGACCACAGCCTCTCCATGGGCAGCGTTTCCGGCATGGCGCGCCATGCGGCGGAGGTCGGTCGTCCCCTCTTCGTCCTCTGGCTGGACGCACATTCCGATTTCAATTCGCCCGCCACATCGCCATCGGGCAATATTCACGGCATGCCCGTCGCCTTCTTCTGCGGCGAGGCCGAAATAGCAGGCGTTCTGCCGGCAGGCAGGCCGCTGGTCGATCCGACGAAGGTTTTACAGGTCGGCATCCGCTCCGTCGATCCGCACGAGCGCGAGGAAATCCGCGAGCATGGTGTCAACGTCTTCGACATGCGGTCGCTCGACGAACAGGGCGTGGCCGCCATCATACGCAAGGTGCTCGATACGGTCAGCGCCGCCAACGGCCTGTTGCATGTCAGCTTCGACGTCGATTTCATTGATCCTGAGATAGCGCCTGGCGTCGGAACGACCGTGCCGGGTGGCGCGACCTATCGCGAGGCCCATCTCATCATGGAAATGCTCTCCGACAGCAGCCTGGTTTCGTCGCTCGATCTGGTCGAACTCAATCCCTTTCTCGACGACCGTGGCAAGAGCGCCCGCGTCCTCGTGGAAATGGCGGCAAGCCTCTTCGGCCGGCGCATCTTCGATCGTCCGACAAGAGCGGCGTAGCCGCGCATTTTCATGATCCCGAACCAACATAGTCGGGATCATGCCCGTTTCGGCGGACAGGTACGTTTCGTCCTCTTACTGTCGAAACCGCTTGTATAGGTTTAGGTTTAAGCAATGTTCTTGCTCTATCGTCACGCTAATACGCCGAATCTGGCGTCACGTTTCAAATGGGAAGAACGTTCATGGCCACGATCAATTCCACCAGCTTCAGCGGCGATACTCTGGAGATCATTGCCTTTCGCCTTCATGAGCAGGAGTTCTGCGTCAAGACCACCACGATCCGCGAAATCCGCGGCTGGGCGCCGTCCACGCCAATTCCGCACGCGCCGGCCGATGTCATCGGCGTCATGAACCTGCGCGGCTCGGTCATCCCGATCATCGATCTTGCCTACAAGCTCGGCATGCAGAGCACGGTCGCCAACGAGCGCAGCGCCATCGTCGTCGCCGAAGTCCACAACATGGTCATCGGCATGCTGGTCGATCGCGTCTCCGACATCCTCACGATCGCCTCGAGCCAGGTGCAACCGGTTCCGGAAGTCACCGCATCCTTCGACCGCGCCTATTGCGAAGGCATCATCGCCACCGAGAACGGCATGATCTGCTTCCTGAACCTAGCCAAGATGTTCAAGGAAAGCGAAGCGGAAGAACTCGCCGCATAGTTCTAGCGGAACGTCCCTTTTTGAGAACCGTCACCTTCTCGGTGGCGGTTTTTTATTTCGCATTGAGATAGCTCCACCATCGATTCTGGAGCGAGGGTAAAAATACAATCTAAACATTCCGGCGAAGCGGATGCGCTACATACGCCTGCCAAATCGCTCTCCTTGCAATCCCGGCGAGGCTCCTCTATTTTTCGCTTGGGCACATGAACCAAAAGGAGGTTGCCTATGACATCGCGGGACGCCTGATACACGACTACCGTGACTACTGCCTTTCCAAAGGCATCGACTATGCATGCTTTCAATCCGTACGGCCGCACGACGATACCACGCTCTTCTGCAGCGCTGGCATGCAGCAGTACAAGCCGCTCTTCACCAATCATTCCCATGAGGGTACCCTCTCGAACAGTCAGGCTTGCCTGCGGATGGGAGATCTCGACGAGATTGGCGACGGCACACACTTCCTCCACTTCACAATGCTTGGGCTATTCTCCTTCCGGGAGATGACGCTGTCCGATGCCATCGAGTTCTGGCTTGAATTCCTCGCGCGAACCGGGGTGTTGCCGGACCATGTCACGATCCATCCGGACAGGATCGACGAATGGACGCCGCTCTATCGCGGTCGTATTCCCATCGTCGCGGATCCGGAATGCATGTGGAGCGACGGCAGCGTCAGCGGATACTGTACCGAGTTCTACAAGGACGGGATCGAGATCGGCAACATCGTCAATCCGCTCGGCACCTGTATCGACGCCGGTTTTGGAGCTGAACGCCTCGACATGCTTTCGAACGGGACCTCGCCGGAGAACGCTCTCGAGACGCTCTGCAGCACGGTTCTAAAGATCATCGAGAGCGGCTACCGTCCGGGGAGCAAGGAGCAGGGCTATGTGCTTCGCAAGCTCCTGCGCCGGGTCCACTCCCTCGGCGGCTCGCTGGACCACCCGTTCTTCCAGGAAGAGGTGGAGCGTCAAAACCGCCTCGTTCGGAAGTATGAGCGGCTCCGTCACAGCTATCCCGACAAGTCCATCGAATGGTGGTTCGACACCCATGGCATCGACCCGGAGACGATTTCGTCTTACGGAACCTGATGCAACGATTTGGGTGTCCCGCAAGTCGCATTGACGAACGGGACACCTAAAACCAGGAGCCTTGTCTCTGCGGACTCTTCCTTGGCAGCGGAACCGAACACCTACACGCTCCAGCCAGCCGCCCCAGATGGCGGCGGAGGAGCCGAGCAGCACGAAGAACAGCGTATAGATCCAGCCGAGATCGCCGACGCAACTCCTCCTCATTTCAAAGACCGGCACTTACACCTTAGCGGGAATCGTATTCGCGGACGGATTCTCACCTCTCCATCCCATTATCCTCGTCAACCTGTATGCTAAGCCGGTTTTACTTTTTCGGCCGGCGCCGGCCTGTGGATCAGCGGGGCCGCCTCCAGCACGAGAGGGCTCAACCCGCTATCGCCATGGTCGATGAGCTCGAAAAGCTGACGCCGCATGCGCGGCTCCCAGAATTTGTTGATATGCGTGGCGACACCGTTCACCGCTTCGCTTGCAGGCTGCGTCTTGAAGAAGGTCGCGATCTGGTTCGCCATATAGATGAGCTTCGTTTCGGTCTTGCCGTGAGGCTTGTCGTCAGGCGACATCGGCGATGCTCCCCGTAATAATGCGATGCGGATGGGTGAAAATCTCGAAGTCGTCGCCACGCACCAGCGCCACAAGCGTCATGCCGGCCTCGTCGGCCGTGCGAATGGCGAGCGCCGTCGGCGCGGAAATAGCGACGAGCACTGAGCTGCCCAATATGGCAGCCTTCTGCACCATCTCGACGGATAGCCGGCTGGTGACGGCCACCACGCCGTCCGCTCCCTTGCGACCGGAGCGGATGACGGCACCGCAGAGCTTGTCCAGCGCATTGTGCCTGCCGACATCCTCGCGCACGGCAAGCAGTCCTTCTGCCGGGATATAGAACCCCGCTCCATGCACGGCCCGCGTCTCGCGGTGCAGCGGCTGGGCGTCATTGAGGAGAGCGATGGCGCGGACGATATCCTTTTGCGACAGTGACAGCGCAACCCCGGAAACATCCGGCACCTTGCGCACCGCCTGCTCGATCGATTCGATGCCGCAGAGACCACAGCCGACGGGACCCGCCATATGCCGCCGCCGGACACGCAACGCGTCGGCCACGTCATCGACCAGCGTGATCTGCACATCGATCCCTTGCTCGTCCTCGATAGGCTCAACGGCGGCGATCTGGTCGATATTCGTAATGATGCCCTCTGTCAGGCTGAATCCGACAGCAAAATCCTCGAGATCGGCGGGCGTTCCCATCATGACGGCATGCGAGGAGCCGCCATAGGAAAAGGCGATCGGTACCTCTTCGGGGACGATACGCAAACCCGAATTGATGACGCCGTTGCGGCGCGCGGTTTCGGGGACGGTGGTAGTGGGGGTGAATTTGGTCATTACCGGGTCTCCCCTTCTCCCCCTCGGGGAGAAGGTGGTGCGGAGCGCCGGATGAGGGGGGCAAGGAGCGACAGCTCCGCGCGCAAGCGAAGGGCAGTTCTAACCACGCGGAAACACCCCCTCATCCGCCCTGCGGGCACCTTCTCCCCGAGGGGAGAAGGGGAAAGCATATCCATCGTCACTCAGCAGCCTCCATTTTCCCGGCAATACGGCGAGACTGCCGGGCCTGCTCATCATAATCGACCTGCCACCGAGACGGGCCGTTGGACGGCGAGACCTGTACCGCCGTCACCTTGTATTCCGGGCAGTTCGTCGCCCAGTCGGAATAGTCCGTCGTGATGACATTCGCCTGCGTGTCCGGATGATGGAAGGTCGTGTAGACGACGCCCGGGGCGACGCGGTCGGTGATCAGCGCCCGGAGCGTCGTGTCGCCGGAGCGGCTCGTCAGCTTGATCCAGTCGCCGTCGCGAATGCCGCGCTGCTCGGCATCGTGCGGATGCATCTCCAGAAGGTCCTCTGCGTGCCAGACGACATTCTCCGTTCGCCGCGTCTGCGCGCCGACATTGTACTGGCTGAGAATGCGTCCGGTCGTCAGCAGCAGCGGGAAGCGCGGGCCGGTGCGTTCGTCGGTCGCGACATATTCCGTGCGGATGAACTTGCCCTTGCCGCGCACGAAGCCATCGACATGCATGATCGGCGAACCAAGCGGCGTCTTCTCATTGCAAGGCCACTGCACCGAGCCCATTTTTTCCAGATAGTCGTAGGAAACCATGGCGAAGCTCGGCGTGGTCGCAGCGATCTCGTCCATGATCTCGGACGGATGCGTGTAGCTCCAGCGCAGACCCATGGCCTGCGCCATCTTCTGCGTCACTTCCCAGTCGGCATAGCCGTTGCGCGGGCTCATGACCTTGCGCACGCGGTTGATGCGGCGCTCGGCATTGGTGAAGGTGCCGTCCTTTTCGAGGAAGGTCGAGCCGGGCAGGAAGACATGGGCGTAGTTGGCCGTCTCGTTCAGGAAGAGATCATGGACGACGACGCATTCCATCGCGGCAAGGCCGGCGGCGACATGCTTGGTATCCGGATCGGACTGCAGGATGTCCTCGCCCTGGATGTAGAGACCCTTGAACGTGCCGTCGACGGCGGCGTCGAGCATATTGGGGATGCGCAGGCCCGGCTCCTTGTCGAGCTTCACGCCCCAGAGCTTCTCGAAGATATCGCGCGTCGCATCGTCGGAGACGTGGCGATAGCCCGGCAGCTCGTGCGGGAAGGAGCCCATGTCGCAGGAGCCCTGCACATTGTTCTGGCCGCGCAGCGGGTTCACGCCGACGCCGGGCCGGCCGATATTGCCCGTCACCATGGCGAGATTGGCGATCGCCATGACGGTCGTCGAGCCCTGGCTGTGTTCGGTGACGCCGAGGCCGTAATAGATCGCGCCGTTGCCGCCCTTGGCAAAAAGGCGAGCGGCACCACGCACGAGATCGGCGGGAACGCCGGTGTATTTTTCCGTTTCCTCAGGGCTGTGCTGCGGCTCGGCGACGAAAGCAGCCCAATCCTCGAATTCGGACCAGTCGCAGCGTTCGCGGATGAATTTTTCGTCGAACAGGCCCTCGGTAACGATGACATGGGCGAGCGCCGTCAGCACGGCGACATTGGTGCCGGGCTGCAGCGGCAGGTGATAGCTCGCCTCGACATGCGGCGTGCGCACCAGATCGATGCGGCGCGGATCGATAACGATGAGCTTGGCACCCTGGCGCAGGCGCTTCTTCAGGCGCGAAGCGAAGACCGGATGGCCGTCCGTCGGGTTGGCGCCGATGACGAGGACGACATCGGAATGCTCGACGCTGTCGAAATTCTGCGTGCCGGCAGAGGTGCCGAAGGCCTGACCCAGGCCATAGCCTGTTGGAGAGTGGCAGACACGGGCGCAGGTATCGACATTGTTGTTGCCGAAGCCGGCGCGCACCAGCTTCTGCACCAGGAAGGTCTCCTCATTGGTGCAGCGCGACGAGGTGATGCCGCCGACGGATTCGCGGCCATACTGATATTGAAGGCGTTTGAACTCGGTGGCTATATGGGCAAAGGCTTCGTCCCAGGTGACTTCACGCCAGGGATCGCTGATCTTTTCGCGCACCATCGGGTTGAGGATGCGGTCCTTGTGGGTCGAATAGCCATAGGCGAAGCGGCCCTTGACGCAGGAGTGGCCGCGATTGGCCTGGCCGTCCTTCCAGGGCACCATTCGCACCAGTTCCTCGCCGCGCATCTCTGCCTTGAAGGAACAGCCGACGCCGCAATAGGCGCAGGTGGTGACGACCGAATGCTCCGGCTGGCCGATAGCAATCACCGATTTTTCGGTCAGCGTCGCCGTCGGGCAAGCCTGCACGCAAGCGCCGCAGGAGACACACTCGCTGTCGATGAAATGCTCATGCATGCCAGGCGAGACGCGCGAGCCGAAGCCGCGGCCCTCGATGGTCAGCGCGAAGGTGCCCTGCACCTCTTCGCAGGCACGCACACAGCGCGAGCAAACGATGCACTTCGAAGGATCATAGGTGAAATAAGGATTGGACTCGTCCTTCGGCATCCATTTCAGATTGATGTCGCCGCTGTTGCGCGCCTTGACGTGATTGTCGCCCTCATAGCCATAGCGTACATCGCGCAGGCCGACCGCACCGGCCATGTCCTGCAGCTCGCAATCGCCATTGGCGGCGCAGGTCAGACAGTCGAGCGGATGGTCGGAGATATAAAGCTCCATCACGCCACGGCGGATATCCTTCAGTCGATTGGTTTGCGTGTGCACCACCATGCCCGGAGAAACCGGCGTCGTGCAGGACGAAGGCGTACCATTGCGGCCTTCGATCTCGACGAGACAGAGGCGGCAGGAACCAAAGGCATCGACCATGTCGGTGGCGCAGAGCTTCGGCACCTTTATGCCGGCTTCCATCGAGGCGCGCATGATCGATGTACCCTCGGGCACGGTAATCGGACGGCCGTCAACGGTCAGCGTCACCATGGTTTCGGAGCGGGAGGCGGGTGTGCCGTAGTCGATTTCTGGAACGAGAGACATGGGTCTTACTCCGCCGCTTCAATCAAGGGAACCGGAGAGAAATCCTCCGGGAAATGGGTCATCGCGCTCATGACGGGATAGGGCGTGAAACCGCCGAGCGCGCAAAGCGAGCCGAACTTCATGGTGTTGCAGAGATCGGCGAGCAGAACCCTGTTCTTCTCGGGCTCGATGCCGCGGGCGATCTTGTCGGCTGTTTCGACGCCGCGGGTCGAGCCGATGCGGCAGGGGGTGCACTTGCCGCAGCTTTCGACCGCGCAGAACTCCATGGCAAAGCGCGCCTGTTTCAGCATATCGGCGGTATCATCGAAGACGACGATGCCGGCGTGACCGATGAGGCCGTCCTTGGCGGCGAAGGATTCGTAGTCGAAGGGCGTATCGAACAAAGCGCGCGGGAAGTAGGCGCCGAGTGGTCCACCCACCTGCACGGCCTTCACAGGTCGCCCGGTCGCGGTGCCGCCACCGATCCTGTCGACGATATCGCCGAGCGAGAGGCCGAAGGCCGTCTCGTAGAGGCCGCCATGTTTGACGTTGCCGGCAATCTGCAGCGGGATCGTGCCGCGCGAACGGCCCATGCCGAAATCGCGGTAGAAGGCCGCACCCTTGTCCATGATGACGGGTACGGAGGCGAGCGAAATGACGTTGTTGATGACCGTGGGGCAGTTGAACAGGCCCTTATGGGCTGGTAGCGGCGGCTTGGCGCGCACGATGCCGCGCTTGCCCTCGAGGCTGTTGAGCAGCGCCGTCTCCTCGCCGCAGACATAGGCACCAGCGCCGGTACGGATCTCCATATCGAAAGCCTTGCCCGAGCCGAGAACCGAAGCCCCGAGAATGCCGGCTTTCCGCGCGATTTCGACCGCTTCGGTCATCGCGGCGATCGCATGCGGATATTCCGAACGCGTATAGACGAAGCCCTTGGTCGCGCCGGTCGCCAGGCCAGCGATCGCCATGCCCTCGATCAGCACGAAGGGATCGCCCTCCATGATCATCCGGTCGGCGAATGTGCCGCTGTCGCCCTCGTCGGCATTGCAGACGATATATTTGCGGTCGCCCGGCGCATCGAGCACGGTCTTCCATTTGATGCCGGTCGGGAAACCCGCCCCGCCACGGCCGCGCAGGCCGGAGTCCGTGACGTCCTTGACGATGTCGGCCGCTGCCATGCCGATGGCGCGGCGTAGACCCCTAAGGCCGCCATGGGCCTCATAATCTTCCAGTGAAAGGGGATCGGTAATACCGCAGCGGGCAAAGGTCAGACGGGTCTGCTCTTTCAGGAATGGGAGGTTTTCGACCTCCCCAAGACAGAGCGGATGCTCGCCGCCTTCGGCGAGCCCGGCATCGAATAGTGCGGGAACATCCCTGGCCTTCACCGGCCCATAGCCGATGCGCTTGCCGCCGATCTCGACTTCGACCAAAGGCTCCAGCCAGAACATGCCGCGCGAGCCGTTACGCACAATCCGCGCGTCGAGGCCGCGTTTGGCGACTTCCTGCGCAATGGCCTCGGCGACCTTTTCAGCCCCGAGCGAGAGGGCGGCGGCGTCGCGCGGAACATAGATGGTCAAGGTCACTGGCGCGCCTCCTTCACGAGGTCTTCGGCGCTCTCGTCGTCAAGCCGCCCATAAAGCTCGCCATCCAGCATTGCCGCCGGCGCGCAGGCGCAAAGCCCGAGACAGTAGACCGGCTCGAGCGTGACATCGCCATCCAACGTGGTCTGATGAAAATCGATGCCCAGCAGCTGCTTGATGCGTTCGGCAAGAGCATCGCCGCCCATCGACTGACAGGCCTCGGCACGACAGAGTTTCAGGACATGGCGGCCGGCGGGATGGTAGCGATAATCGTGATAGAAGGTCACGACGCCATGGACTTCGGCGCGCGAAAGGTTGAGTGCCCTAGCAATCAGTGGCAGCGTGTCTTGCGGCACGTAGCCGAACTCTTCCTGAATCCCATGCAGGATCGGCAAAAGCGGCCCTTCCATCGACTTCATGGTGTCGATGATAACGCCGGCACGGGTCGCGATATCGCCCGCGCCCAAATTCAAACTCATAAGCATCCTCCTGCGCATAACCCCGAAAACCGCTGGCGATTTTCGGAAACGCTTATGCGGCATTTCCTCCGTGGGTGCGCGATCGACGCACGCTGGGACAAAAGTCGCAGGGAGGAGGCCAAGGATCAATAAGGCAGTCCCGTCGTTCGATAGAAGATTTCTATCGATCCTTATCGCCTTCCGCGAGCAATCTCGCCTCATGCAACAGGGCCGAGACGAGCGGTGTGAAAGGCTCGCGATGCGTGGCGACCAGACCGACGAGATGTTCGGCATCCGGCTCTGTGACCGGGATCTTGCGGATATCGGCCGGAAAGCCGAAGGAATCGGCGATATTCTTCGGCATGATGCTCGCCCAGCGTCCGGTCTGGACATGAGAAAAAAGCACGATCATCGAATTGGATTCGAGCGTCGGCTTCGCCACGGTGCCGGCCTCCGCCAGATGCCGGTTGATGATGCGGCGGTTCTGCATGTCGGCCGTCAATAGACAAAGCCGAAGGTCGCCGACTTCCTTCCAGGTCACGCTCTCACGCTCGGAAAGGGGGCTGCCCGCCGCGGTGATCAGGTGATAGCGCTCGGCATAGAGCGGTACGCTGGTGACGCGGCCAAGCGGCTCGTTTTCCAGATAGGTGATACCGGCATCGATCTCGAGATTTTCGAGCAGGCTCAGAACCTGCAGCGAGTTGCGCGATGTGATGGAGAAGGTGACATCGGGGTGCCGCTCCTGGAAAGGTGTGGTGATCTTCGACACCATGGCAAGCGCCGTCGGAATGGCGGCAATGCGGATATGGCCGGCAAGGCCCTTGCGCGCCGCCCGCATCTCCTCGCGCATGGTTCGGCTGTCGCCGACGATGCGCCTTGCCCATTCCAGCACGCGCTGCCCCTCCGGCGTCAGCCCCTGAAAGCGCGAGCCGCGACTGACGAGCATGACGCCGAGCTGATCCTCCAGCTGCCGGATCGCCGCGGACAAGGTCGGCTGGGTCACGCCGCATTCCTCGGCGGCGCGGCCAAAATGCTTCTGGTTGGCAAGCGCGATGAAGAATTCCAGCTTGTCGATCATTCAACTCTCCCGAATGAGACAGTTAAATGGGCTGGGCCGTCAGCGCAACATTGGAAAAAGGAGTGCGGCAAAGGCCGGATCACCGCACCCCACGGGCAATCACGCGCCGCCGCCGATTTCGAAGACGGTGCGCCGATTGCTGTCATCAAGAGGCCAGGCATTTTCGACGTCGGAAAGTGGAACGGTTTTGGAGGCAATCTTGAAGTTTCCCGGCACTGTTGCCCGGAGCAGCTCGGCGGTCGCGTTGATGATGCGGTCGAGAGCGATGCTTCCTATGCCGCTGCCCATCAGCGTGATGGCCGACGACCGCAGCACGGCGCTTGGCAGGCTTATCTCCGCACCGCTGATCGAGCCGACCTGCACATAGCGGATCGGTACCGCATCCTTGCCGGCCTTGGCTGCCGCGATGAGAAGGCTTTGCGCACTTTCACCCCACAAATAGTCGATGACGATATCCACGCCGGACGCGAACTGCTCCTTGAATGCATCTTCCAGAACCGATTTATCCTGGACGAGCGGAATCGTTACATCAGCGCCAAGCCCTTCCAGATCCTTGAGACTGTCGGCATTCCGGCCTGTCGCGATGACTTTGCTCGCGCCGAGATATCTAGCGATCTGAACAGCCAGCCGACCCGAGGTCCCGGTTGCGCCGTTGATCAAAACGGTCTCTCCGGATCTGAGCTTTGCCCGCTCTTGATAGGCCGCCCATGACGACATTCCCGGATTTGCGATAGCCGCCGCCGTGACATCATCGAGCTCCTCGGGCAGTTCAATGCACTGGGCGGATCGCACCGCGGCAAGCTCAGCCATGCTGCCATAAGGTGCGTTCGGCAGAACGAAATAAACCCGCCGACCGTCGTCAAGCCGTCCCACACCATCGATCCCCACGATGAAGGGAAATTGATTGCCGGAACTATAATGCTTTCCCGACGCCCGGCTCTTCACGACCTGGCTGATTGCGGCGGCCCTGACGGAGACAAGCTTTTCATCAGCGGATGAGACAGGCGCCTTGAAATCACCAAAGACAGGGACTCGTCCCGCGTCCAGTACGATTGCAGCTTTCATCGCATATTTTCCTTTTTGATCATCCATGTTATGTGCATAATGCACGCATAAAGGAGACGAGCGATGGCGTCAAGAAATAATGTGCAAAATACACATATACAGCAGCAATTCCGGAAACTCCACGCAGCAGTGCTGGATATCGTCAGCGTGATAAACCGACCGCAGCGCGACGAAGTGCTCATCAAGGAGGCCGGAATTCCGCTCGAGCGGGCGCTTTTTCCCCTGCTGGTCTCAATCGAGCGCTTCGGTCCGATCGGTGTCGTCGATCTGGCGGATCGCATCGGCCGCGACTACACGACCGTCAGTCGCCAGGTCGCGAAGCTTGAGAGCCTCGGTCTCGTTGCGCGGCAGGCCGGTGCTGCGGACCGCCGTGTGCGTGAGGCTGTTATTGCACCAAAGGGAAAACTGATGACGGACGCGGTGGACGCCGCCCGTGACAGGATCGGCAGTGCGATCCTTGGAGCTTGGGATATCAACGACATCGACGAGCTTGTCAGGCTCATGCGAAAATTTGCCGATGCGTTGAACGAGGATCCCCCAACTGCGTAGGGGCGACAGACCGGTGGGTGCAAGTTCAGGTAGTCGAGAGACTATTTCGTCCAGATCCTGGCCGGCTCGCAATCGCTACCGCAGTCATTTCGCTTGCGGCAGTGCCTCTCCGGAAACTCTTAGTAACCCATCTCGCTACCGGCAGATAAACCTTCAATGAGCGCTATGGCGCCTTGTTCGCCAGAAACTGCATTTCTTGCGCGGGCCGTTTTTTCCAGAAGCTTCGCAAATTCGCTCAACGACACGCGATCGGCACGAAGCATTTGCCGGATCACCGGGTCCCGCAAAACTTCCGACATCGTCATTTCACCATTCTGCACGGACTACTCTCCTTCAATGCCATGAAGGCGTATTAGCGCTCCCGCATAACACTGTCGTGTCGTGCAGTTGACGATACGATGATGAATTGAAGGCCAAAACGAGGCTTGGAATGTTTCCGAGCTTCTTGTCGCCGTTCACCTCGGCCTATAGGGCAAAAAATTCGCCGCACCCTACGTTCCGGGGAAAGCGGCGGCATTCCGTCGTCAGCCGACACGCCCGACAGAGACGATCAACAATCGCTCTGACAGAAGGCCTCCTGCAGCCAATTGACCACGGTGCAGATTTCCGAACGGGCGACGGCATAGTGAATGAGCCGCCCCTCACGGCGCGTATCGACCAGCTTTTCCAGGCGCAGCCGCGCCAGATGCTGGGAAACCACCGCCTGCGGCAAGTTAAGAAGCGCCTCGAGTTCCATCACGGTTTTTTCGCGCTTGGCGAGCATGAACAGAATCACCAGCCTCGTCTCATGCGAGAGCGCTTTCAGCAAGACGCTCGCACTGCGCGCCTTCCCTGTCATTTCCTCGATATTATGCTCTGCGGCACCGCCTTGCGGTGGAGACGACGACATATCACACAGCCTCTAGTGAGAACTAACATAGGGATATGCTTATAATATTATGAATCCGCAAGTTGATTCAAAAAACACGGAGACCAAAAAAGGTCCGATTTCTCAGCAGATAAGCTGCCCGCCATTGATCTCGATCACCTGCCCGGTGATGTACCCGGAGAGCGTCGGTGCGGCGAGGAAAAGATAGGCGGGGGCACAATCTTCCGGTGTACCCAAACGCTGAAGCGGAATCGACCGGCGCGTCTGCTCCAGTTTCTCCCTTGAGGAGTAACGCTCATGGAAATCGGTTGATATCGTGCCGGGCGAGACGCAATTTACCCGGATGCCGTCGGGCGCCAGCTCTCGCGCCAAGGCCTTCGAATAGGTGGCGACGAAAGCCTTCGATGCGGAATAGATGGCAGAGCCGGGGCTGCCGCCGGTCAGAGCGGAAATCGATACGGTGTTGACGATCGCGGCTTGCCCTGCGGCCCTGAGCAGCGGCAACAATCCTCTCGTCACCTCCATGACAGCGGTCTGATTGAGGTGGACGATTCTTTCATATTGCTCGTCCGTCACTTCGCCTGCGGGAAAGCGGCCGACCATGGTGCCGGCATTATTGACCAGCACATCGACGCGATCGAATCGCTCGCTGGCGGCGCTGACGAAATCCCGCGTGCCGTTGCCGGCGGCGAAATCGCCTGAGATCAGAAAGGCGCGGCGGTCGGTTTCCGCCTCCATCAGGAAATCGGGCAAGTCGCGCGCGGAGTCGCGCCCGATATGGACGAGAACGTGGGCACCGCAATCGAGAAACTGCCTGGCCACTTCCAGCCCTATGCCGCGACCGGCGCCGGTGACCACGACGTTGCGATTTTCGAACAGCTTCGGATGAAACACGACGATCTCCCCAGTCACACAATCCGCGCGTCGGTAATTGCGGAATTTTCACTTTATCATATGATGACAAAAAAACGAAAGAAAGGGAGCGAAGATCATGTTTCTATCCGGACGCCAGACGGAGATACTCGACATCGCCAAGGCGGAGGGGCGCGTGCAGGTGGAGGAACTGGCGCTGCGCTTTTCGGTGACGCCGCAAACCATCCGCAAGGACCTCAACGATCTCTGCGACGGTCGCGTGCTGTCACGCGTGCATGGCGGCGCGATCTTTCCCGGTGGAACCGAGAATGTGAAATATGAGGCGCGCCGCTCGATCGCCGCGCCGGAAAAACAGGCGATCGGCCGCGCAGCCGCCGGCCTCATCCCGAACAACAGCTCGCTTTTCATCAATATCGGCACGACGACGGAAGCCGTCGGGGAGGCCCTGCTCGGCCATCACGAGCTGATGGTCATCACCAATAACATCAATGTTGCCAATAAGTTGCGGATATTCCCATCCATCGAGGTCGTCATTGCCGGCGGCGTCGTGCGCGGTTCCGATGGCGGGATCGTCGGCGAGGCAGCCGTCGACTTCATTAAGCAGTTCAAGGTCGATTACGCCGTCATCGGCGCCTCGGCTATCGATGGTGATGGCGCGCTTCTGGATTTCGATTTCCGCGAAGTGAAAGTGGCGCAGGCGATCATCGCCAATGCCCGGCATGTCATTCTCGTGGCCGACAGCACCAAGTTCGAACGTACCGCCCCGGTGCGCATCGGGCATCTATCGCAAGTGCACACTTTCGTTACCGACGAATGTCGCGTCGAATCCGTGCGGACGACCGCGGCGGAGCATGACGTTCGCCTCGTGGAAACCTCCCGCCGACAGATCTGACCGGCTCGCTTTCTGTCAAAAAACGTTCGTTTGACATTCGTATCTATTTCGTTTTAGATGGATTGATTTTCGAATTTCCATCTTCACGAGATGGGCTGACCTTTGCGGAGGGGCGGGTGAGCGAACAGATCTACGACATTTTCGTTATTGGCGGCGGCATCAATGGTTGCGGTATCGCCCGCGACGCGACCGGACGCGGCTATAAGGTCGCCCTCGCCGAAATGAATGATTTCGCCTCCGGCACATCGTCCGGCGCCACCAAGCTCATCCATGGCGGGCTGCGTTATCTCGAGCACTACGAATTCCGTCTCGTGCGCGAATCCCTGATGGAGCGCGAAGTGCTTTGGGCTATGGCGCCGCACATCATCTGGCCGATGCGCTTCGTCCTGCCCTATCACAAAGGCGGCATCCGTCCGGCCTGGCTCATTCGCCTCGGCCTTTTCCTCTACGATCATCTCGGCGGCCGAAAGCTGCTGCCGCCGACGGCGACGCTCGATATGAAGACCGACCCGGCCGGCAAACCGCTGAAGGCGCTCTTCACCAAGGCCTTCGAATATTCCGACGGCTGGGTGGATGATGCCCGAATGGTGGTGCTGAACGCCCGCGACGCTGCAGACCGCGGCGCCACGATCATGCCGCGAACGAAGGTGATTTCCGCCCGCCGTGAAGACGCGGTCTGGACAATCGAAACGGAAAACACGATCACCGGCGAGAAGCGTTTGTTCCGGTCGCGCCTGCTGGTCAATGCCGCCGGCCCCTGGGTCGATCACGTTCTGTCCGACGCCTTCGGCAAGAACCAGGTGCACAATGTTCGCCTGGTTCAGGGCAGCCACATCATCGTGCGCAAGAAGTTCTCCGATCCCCGCGCCTATTTCTTCCAGAACCCGGACAATCGCATCATCTTTGCCATTCCTTACGAACAGGACTTCACCCTGATCGGCACCACGGATCGCGACTACAAGGACGACCCGAAGGACGTGAAGATCAGCGACGAGGAAACCACTTATCTGTGCAATGCCGCCAGCGAATATTTCAAGGAGCCGGTACGAGCAGAGGATATCGTCTGGACCTATTCGGCCGTGCGCCCGCTCTACGACGACGGCGCCTCGAAGGCGCAGGAGGCGACGCGCGATTACGTGCTGAAGGTCGAAGGCGAGGAAGGCCAGGCACCATTGCTCAACGTCTTCGGCGGCAAGCTCACCACCTATCGCCGTCTGAGCGAACATGCGATGGAGAAGGTCGGCGAGGCCATCGGCCTCAAGGGCACGCCATGGACGGCCAAGAGCTCGCTGCCGGGCGGCGACTTCCCGGCCCGCGGCTATGATGCAGAAGTCGCCAAGCTGAAGTCACGCTATCCCTTCCTTGCCGAT
>Ga0105237_10003585_pt1 | contig 18365 bp, 16 predicted proteins | sample KBSC24metaG_FD_81520 | JGI IMG/M metagenome (GOLD analysis project Ga0105237, IMG submission 81520) | Corn rhizosphere microbial communities from Kellogg Biological Station, Michigan, USA - KBS C2-4 metaG | ecosystem: Host-associated > Plants > Roots > Rhizosphere > Soil | place: Michigan, USA... | reverse complement strand
GACCCGATCGAAACTTTAGAAACGCGGCGCGCTCAGCAGCGAGATCTTCTTCCAAAGACTTGATTTGATCCGCGGCCCGCTTCGCTTCGGCTGTGACGGTCTCGAAATCGGCCAAAGCCTTTTCATTTTCCTCGCGCAGCGCTCGCGCCCATTGCGTCCGGTCATCCAGTAGGCGCTGAAGCAAAGCAACCTGTCGAACCGCGCGCGCGTAGGCCTCCGTGATCTCCACGAAAGGCGGTTGAAAACGGCCCTTCCGGCCCGCTATAGGAAGCGACCAAGTCTCTTCATGCAAAACGCCGAATTCAGGAATGTTCTCCGAGGCGACTTGGACGCTGGCGAAACCTGCCCCGGAGATAATCTCCTTCAGCGACGGCTCGCTGAAGACGCGCATTTCCAAGGTGGATCCATCGCCGCCGTGGAACGAAAGATTTTCGAATACTTCAATCGATCCGTCGCGGCGGCGATTCACCAGCACTGTGCGGCCGCCGGGCGCGGCTAGCGCGTACTCGTGCAGCTCGGGAAAATGCTCGGCCGTATGCCCATCGATTCGATACGGCACCGTGAGCAGCAACAATCCATTTGGCTTCAGCAGCTTGTTCAGATTAACGAACGCTCGTTCCACGGGCGGCGAAACATGCTCCAGAACCTCACTCGAAAGAATAAAATCGTACTGGCCGGCACGTGCCTGGAACTGTTCCGGCGCGGGATCGGCGACATCCAGGCGCGGTTCCTGATGATAGAAAGTGTTGGTGTACTCGAACTTTTCCGCCAGCCGCTTCGCTAGCTCCGGCGGATCGCTCATGCCAAAGCCGCGTATGCCTTTGCTGACCGGGAAATCGGGAATCGTCAACTCGACGCCAAAGATTTCGCGCGATAGTAGCGCAATCAGGCTCCGTAAGCGCACTGTGGATCCGCACGCCGTACAGCTTGGGGTTTCGCGACCCGGCGGAGCCGCAAGCTGCTTGCACACGGCCCCACAGATATTACAGGTGAAGTTTTCTGAATCGGAAAACGTCAAACGTTGGCCTCCCGTTGCGATCCTCGATCGTCGTGAGTGGTTCTTCCATATACTGCTCGCGCCGGGCAAGATCCTCCAGGGCGGCGCGCTCCTGCGGATGAAACGCGGCTCCGCCTGTATGCGCCACGAATACGTTCTGAGGATCGCTCAGCAACGCATTCACGGCTTGATCGCTACTGGTATCGGCGTAAACCATGGGAAGCAAGCCCTCACTCTGCAGGTTCATCGTCTCCATGAATCCCCAATCCGCGGCAACGATCTGCCGGGCATGAAGATCTTCCAAATAGCGTTGCAGGGGATCCATCGCATCGGTCCAGCGGACCGTAGGGCCGTTGCGGATCAAGTCGGCATAATATTGGTTGGTCACGGCAAGGTTCGATCCGCACAGCAGCGCGGTCACCAGTGCGGCCGGAACGGCTGGGATTCGCGCGAGCACCGCCGCGATCGGAAGCAATTGAAACGGCCACAGCAGGATCGTATGATGCGCCGCGGCGCCGGCTCCCGCCGTCAGGACCATCAGTAGCCAGGTGCCAGCGCAAACGATCAGTCCGAATAGAATCGGTTTGCGCGCCGGCGATTTCCACAGCCGTTTCCAGAGGAACGCCAGAGACAGCACCGATGCGATTGCCGCTACCAGCATGGCGTTGCGATGCGGACGCCCTGTCCACCGGCTCACGGCGAATGACAGCGACTGATACCAGTGCCTGGGCTCGCCGGGCTGCTGCCCGGGTTCCCCAGCAGTCAGGAATCCGAACATCACGTAGCCATCCATGGTTTTTTCGAGAATATCCGCCTTCTGCAGCAGCGCCGTCTGGCCGATGTGAGCATTGGACCGCAACGTTTCGAGCGGGCGCGCGATGTTATAGATCACCAGCGGCAGTGCGCCAGCAAGCATCGATAATGCCGCCACGGCAATGTTCGCCTGATTCAAATGCTTTCGCAACTGACGTGGAAACATGGCGATCGTGCCGATCCCGAGTCCGAAGAGCACCCAGGCGAATAAGGCTTTATCCCACATTCCCAGCCCGAAAAGAAAGAACGCCCAGGCCAGATCCTTCTTGTTGGTGTTTTGATGGAACCGAACCAGCAGCATCATCGCCCCCAGCTTAAAGACGAACTGCAATGTAACCGGACCGTAGTCCGCCGTGTTCAAAAGAAGGTAGCTGGTATCGGTGGCCAGCAGCAGTGTGCCGATCCACGCTGCACGGCGGCCGATTGTCCGGTCCAGGAGTTCGAAGAACAGCCACAGCGAACCGGCGGCGAAAATCAGCATCGGAAGCCGGAGGACGATCGGGCGCGGCGCAGCGAAAATAAACAGCCCTTTGTAAAACCAGGTCTTGACCGTACCCAGGTAGCTGATCAGCATAACCGGCACTTCCGCGCCACCGACCTTCCACGAATACCAGGCGCTTCCGTGCGCATAGAGGCCATTAGCGACGATGGCCTCATCCGCTTCGATGCCCAGCCGCGGAACGAACAGCATGCCTGCGGCGACAAATGCCACAGACACCGCGATCAGAGCGCGCTGCGTCCACAAACTCATTCTCTGTATGGTATCCGCTACGCCGGATGCTTGAGTCAGGGTCTGGGAACCTGCGCCGCTTGCTGCGCGCGATGCTCTTTGTACGCCGCGCGCGTGCGCTGGATCTGCTGGACATGTTCTTCGACGTGCTCGGCATTGCCTTTGACTAAATCGAGCAGCGTCAGCTGGCCACTTTCGGTATGGTTGCCGGTACGCGAGAAGACGTCTTCAGGCAGAGCCTTGAGAAGCTCGTGATTTTCGGTGCGAAGCTTGCGGAAGGTTTCGAGCGCCTGCGAAATCTTGCGTCGCTGGTAGTCCAGATGGTCCGCCCACAGCTCGCCGTTGAAGGCTTGCAGCGTGGGATTGTCCTCGGCCGCGATTTGACGGATGCGCATCACGCCGACAGCCTCCGAATCCGCCAGGTGGCATACGATCTGCCGGACGCTCCACTTATCGGGAGCCGGTTTAAAATCGAGCTCCGGCCCGGCCGCGCCCGTGGTGGACATCGCCAGCAGTTCACCGCCGCGGCGGAAGCGCTCCAAGATATCGGCCAGATCGCTCATAGGGTCAATAAAAGTCGGCGCAGCTCATGTAATAGCCGCACTGTTCGCAGAATAGTTTGCATTTTCGCTCAGTCAGACGGCGGCTGCACACCGGACAGTACAACATGGGTTCGTTCTCAGAACCTTCTTTCGTTGGTTGAGATATAGGAGATCCTGGAGTAAGCTCCACCGCGAAACCATTATAATGAAGGCCGAGTAGCCTCATGCAGCGAAGATTGTTTCTCGTCGCCTCCACCGCTCTAATAATTACGTGTAACGCCCAGACTCGGCGGCCCGATCCGCCTCTCCGACAGCCGGTTCGCGGCACACACGGAGCAGTTGCGGCCGGCAGCGATTGGGCTACCAATGCAGGAATGCGCCTCTACGATCAGGGCGGAACTGCCGTGGATGCGGGCGTCGCCGCCATGTTTGCGGCGTCCGTGACCGAGCTTTCGCACTTCGGCATGGGCGGCGAAGCCCCCATCCTGATCCGCACCAAGGCGGGCAAGGTGTATTCGATCGCGGGCGTGGGCACTATGCCAAAACTCGCGTCCGCCGATCTGTTCCGCAAGCGCCCCGTCCAGCTTGGCGACATCACCTTTCGCGAGAGCGGACAGACGCATCTCAAGGGGATCATTCCGGATGCGGGTCTGATGCCGGCCCTGGTGCCGGGCATGGTGGACGCCGGACTCGTCGCGCTCAAAGAGTTTGGAACGAAGTCATTTGCTGAAGTGATCGCGCCGGCTATTGAGCTGGCCGACGGCTATGCCGTCGACGATATGCGCGCGCGGAGTTTCGCTGGCGCCGTGCCGTTCTTTGAGCTGTGGCCGAGTTCTAAGGCGCACTTCATGCCCAATGGCCGGACTCCCGCTGTCGGCGAGATTTTCCACCAGCCTGATCTGGCGCGAACGCTGCGAGCCATGGTGGCTGCGGAGAAGAAAGCGTTATCCGGCGGCGCCAGCCGGCAGGCGGCAATTGACGCGGTGCGCGATTACTTCTATCGCGGTGAAGTCGCGCGCAAGATCGACGCCTTCAGCAAAGCCAACGGCGGGTTGTTGCGCTACGAGGACATGGCCGCGTTCAAGCTGACGCCGGAAGAGCCGGTATCGACCACGTTCCATGGCTATATCGTCTACAAGCCCGGATTCTGGAGTCAGGGACCGGCCATGCTTCAGGCGCTGAACATCATGGAGGGTTTCGACGGCAAGCCACCCCTCAACTCGGCCGACTATCTGCACCGCCAGGTAGAGGCTATGAAGCTGGCATATGCGGATCGTGACACCTACTATGCCGATCCCAAGTTCAGCAAGCTGAATGTGCAAGAACTATTGACCAAGGAATACGCGGCCGAACGTCGCAAGCTGATTGGCCCGCGCGCATCCCTGGAATTTCGGCCCGGTCCGATCGACGGCAAGATCGGCAAGCATCCGGCATTGTCGGAGATGGCGTCGTACAAGATCGACGATGTGTTGATGGCGCACGATACCACTTGCGTCGACACCATGGACAGCGACGGCATCGTATTCTCCGCCACGCCGTCGGGCGCGTGGATGCCTAGCGTGATTGCAGGCGATACGGGCATCCCCCTGACGCAGCGCGGACAGAGCTTCGTGCTGATTCCCGGGCATCCCAACGAACTGGCCGGTGGCAAGCGGCCGCGCGTGACACTCAGCCCCACGCTGGTGATGCAGGCGGACGGAAAGCCCTTCCTGGCGCTTTCGACTCCCGGCGCGGATGACCAGGAGCAGGCCCTGGTGCAATTGATGATGAACGTGATGGATTACGGCATGAACGCGCAGGCCGCCATCGAGAATCCTCGCTACCAGACGCGGCACCTGGTCGCGAGCCTCGACGAGCACGCCTGGAGCATCGGCGAGCTGAACCTGGATGAGCGGATTCCGCAGTCCGTCGCGGCGGACTTGGCGGCGCGCGGGCACAAAGTCCAAATCATGTCGCGCTACAACAACGGTGCGGCTCCGGTGATGATCCGGCTGATGCCCGGCGGCATTATTGAAGCCGGCGCCGACCCGTTCTATAACCGTTCCGCACGCGCGCGGTGACGCTTCCTCTCTTCGATCCGCCGTCTTCCTTCGATCGCGCAGCACTCGCTCAGCGTCTGCGAACGCTGGCTAATGAAAACATCTGGATCGGGACAAGCTCCTGGAAGTATCCGGGCTGGTTGGGCCAGATTTACACCCGCGACCGCTACGTGACGCGCGGCAAGTTTTCGCAAAAGCGCTTTGAAGCCGAGTGCCTGGCGGAATTCGCCGAGACGTTCCCCATCCTCTGCGGAGATTTTTCCTTCTATCAGTTCCCTTCGCCGGAATACTGGAAGAAGCTATTTGACTCCGCACCGCCCGAGTTGCAGTTTGTTCTCAAAGTCCCCGAGGAAGTGACCTGTGAAGTGTTTCCCAAACATGCTCGCTATGGGCCGCGCGCAGGAATGGTCAACCAGTCGTACCTGAACGCCGACGCACTTGCCGCGCTATTTTTGGAACCGCTGGAGCCCTATCGCCCCCGCATCCCCGCGTTGATCTTCGAATTCGGGGCGCGCGGTGCAAGCCCGCGCGAGTTCGCCGCCAAGCTGGATCCGTTCCTGGCCGCCTTGCCGGCGACATTCCGCTACGCCGTCGAAGTGCGCAACCGAGAGTATCTCCAGCCGCGCTATTTCGAGATCCTACGCCAGCATCGCGCGGCGCACGTCCTGAATGCCTGGACCAAAATGCCGGTGCTGTCCGAACAGATGGCGATACCGGATGCGTTCCCGGCTGATTTCACTGTGGTGCGGGCGCTCCTGCGCCAAGGGCGGGCATATGAGGCCGCGGTTCAGCAATTCGCCCCTTACGATAAAGTTCGCGACGAGAATCCCGAAGCTCGCGAATCACTGCGCAAATTGATCCAGCGAATGCGCGAGGAACGCCGAGCCGCCTACATCTTTGTCAACAATCGCTTGGAAGGCAACTCCCCGGAGACGATTCGGGCGGTCACGGAAGAATGAAGCTTCCGATCGACGCGTTGCTTCCGGCTATTGTCGAGGTTTCCGGGCATCTCGTCATCGAGGCGCCTCCGGGGGCAGGGAAGACCACGCGCGTGCCTCCGGCGTTGCTGACTCGTGAGCGCGGCGAGATTCTTGTTTTGGAGCCGCGGCGCCTGGCTGCGCGCCTTGCCGCTCGACGTGTCGCCAGCGAACTCGGTGAACGTGTCGGTGAGACCGTCGGCTATCAAGTGCGATTCGAAGACGTGAGCGGACCTCGAACGCGCTTGCGATTCCTGACCGAGGGTGTGTTGACGCGGCGGCTGCTGTCAGATCCGACGCTCAAAGGCGTCGGCACCGTGATCCTGGATGAGTTCCACGAGCGGCATCTCGATACCGATCTGGCACTGCCGCTGCTGCGGCGTCTGCCGAACATCAGGCTAATCGTCATGTCGGCGACGCTCGATGCTGGACCTGTTGCAAAGTACCTGGGGGATTGTCGGATCCTGCGCTCCGAAGGGAAACTATTCGATCTTACGATCGAATACACGCCTCACTCGCCTGCGCCGCTCGAAGAGCAAGTAGCTTCGGCTCTCGATCGCCTCACGCAGCGGGGCGTTACCGGCGACGTACTCGTGTTTCTTCCCGGCGCTGCCGAAATCCGGCGTGCCGCGCGAGCGGTCGAGCCTTTGGCATCCCGGCTAGGCTTGCTGGTCGTGCCCCTTCATGGCGATCTATCGCCAGCCGAGCAGGACCGCGCCGTGGGACCGGCGGACCGTCCTAAAGTGATTTTGTCGACCAACGTAGCCGAGAGTTCGGTGACCATCGAGGGTGTTACCGCTGTCATAGACAGCGGACTAGCCCGGGTCGCAGCCGATTCGCCGTGGACCGGCCTCCCTTCGGTCGAGGTGCGCCGCATCAGCCAGGCATCGGCGACGCAGCGCGCAGGTCGCGCGGGACGCACGGCTCCGGGCCGTGTGATCCGCCTGTACTCGGCCGAGGACTTTCATCGCCGTCCAGCGACGGATGTTCCCGAGATCCTGCGCCGCGAGCTTTCGCAACTAGTTTTACAACTACGTGCCATGAAGATCGGGCAGCTTGACTGGCTTGATCGACCACCGGAGACCGCGTTCACCGCAGCGAATGCGCTCCTCGATCGGTTAGGCGTGACGACGGAGATGGCGGAGCTGCCGCTGCCGCCGAGGCTGGCTAAGCTGGTGCTCGAAGCAAAACGTAGAGGTGTTCCTGAAAAAGGCTGTGCTGTGGCGGCCGTACTCAGTGCGGGTGAGCGCGGGAAATCGGATGTGCTGGCGCTGACGGAATCTGATTGGCAGCCGCAAACCCAACGAATCTTCGATCAAATCCGCAAGAAGGTCTCGGGACGAGATCTTCGAAATCAAGGCGACGCCGCCATCCTGCAAAGCATCCTAGCGGCCTTTCCCGATCGCGTCGCGCGCCATCGACGAGACGGGGAACTGCTACTCTCCGCCGGTGGCTCAGCTCGCTTCCCCAACTGCCGCTGGGAGTTTCTCGTCGCCATTAATATCGAGGAACGCCGCGAGCACGGCGTACCGCTAGTGCGGCTGGCCGCGCCGATCGAACCCGAATGGCTGTTGGAACGCGCCACCGAAGGCATCTCGCTCGAATGGAATCGAACTGCCGAGCGTGTCGAGCAGGTGACTGCGCTGCTCTACGACCAACTAGTCATCGAAGAGACGCGCGCCCCTGCGAGTCCCAGTGAAGAAGCTTCGCGGTTGCTGGCGCAGAAGGCACTCGAGGCAGGTATCGGCCGATTCGCGGATCGCGATGCCGTGGAGCAGGTGCGTTCGCGGGCGGCGTTCGGCGGAATCACTATCGATGTAGACGCGGCGCTCGTCGCGCAGTGCGAAGGAAAAACCAGCTTCGCCGAAATCGAAGGGGCCGATCTCCTGGGAACCATTCGGCCAAGCCGAATCAATCAAGCTGCCCCCGAGCGCATGAAGCTTCCCAGCGGTCGCGAGGTAAAGGTTCATTACGAACCCGGCAAGCCACCCTGGATCGAATCGCGCCTTCAGGACTTCTTCGGGATGCGCGAGTCTCCGCGTATCGGAGGCGCGCCCGTGGTCGTGCATCTTCTGGCACCGAATCATCGGCCAGTACAAGTCACGTCCGACTTGGCGGGGTTCTGGGAGCGGCTCTATCCGCAGGTGCGCAAGGAACTGGCGCGGCGCTATCCCAAGCACAAGTGGCCGGAGAAGCCGATCTAAATTACTACGCAATCCCACTCGCCATCGTCGTTTTGAAAGCCGGAAAGAATCCGTATTCGCGCTACTCGCTCGAAATCTCCGCGCATCGAACCCATCACGTCTTCATTGATATTGGCGACCACCACGTCAAACGCACCAGATCGCACCGCGTCCACGCTCCCGATAAAGAAAGTGTCCGGCCCGGCGGCATCCGGATCGATGTCGCACGAGACCACGCGGGTCCCCCCCAGTAGCCTGGCTGCATGCGACAAGATGCCCGACCCGCTACCGACGTCCAGTACCGAGTCGCCTGGGCGGATCAGCTTCTCCATCGCCTCCAGGCACAGCTGCGTACAGCGATGGTAGCCCGTGCCGCATTGAGCTCCCGGATTGATGACCAGACGCATCCTGCCCGGCGGTGTTGGCTCGGTGCGCCACGGCGCGGCGATGAAGAATTTCTCGCCGACCAGCAGCGGCGGAAATGCCTCGTGCGTTCTGTCAACCCAGTCTACGTCAACAACAGTCTCCGGCACACCGAATTGCGAGGCTGCGTCCGCATTTTCGAAGAACGCGTCCACGAAACCGTCCCCTTCGGTGATCCCGAGAGTGCCGGCTTCCCACAGTCGCCCTATCAACAAGTCATCGTCATTCGAAAGGCGGACAAAAACCATTAGCCCTGCACCCGCTTAACACTTCCTTTTCCAGCCCAGAACTGCTCGCGCAACTCGTTTTTACGGATCTTGCCGGTCCCGGTCTTGGGCAAAGGCGTTTCCGAAAACTCAACGATCCGCGGAAGCTTGAACCTGCTCAGGCGTTGTTGCAGGAAGCCGGTCAGATCCTCGAGAGCAAGAACCGCACCGTCTTTCAAAACTACGATGGCCGCCGGAACCTCACCCCATTTCGGATCCGGAGCCGCCACCACGGCGCACTCGAGCACCGAGGGATGTGCGAAGATCGCCGCTTCCACCTCCACCGAAGAGATGTTCTCGCCGCCGGAGATGATGACCTGCTTCTTGCGGTCGACGATCTGGATGGCGCCATCTTCATTCCAGACCGCCATGTCGCCGGTGTGCAGCCAGGGTCCGCTCATCGCGGCTTGCGTGGCCTCAGGATCGCCGAAGTAGCCGTCCATTACCTGGTCTCCCATTACGATCACTTCACCAATCGTCTTGCGGTCGCGCGGGACGTCTCGCAGGCTGCTATCCACCACTCGGATCGAAGCGCCCGCCACGGCACGGCCGGTCATCGCCAGGTGTTCGTGGCGTTCTCTATCGCTGAGATGAATGGCATCCAGAGGCTGCACCATGGTGATCACCGGAGACGTCTCGGTGAGCCCATAGCCGCCCATGCACGCGCAGCCGGGAAACGCGCGCTCCACTCGGTCTACAAGCTCGGGAGAGCTGGAAGCGCCGCCGACGTTTATCGTTTTCAGACTGGATAGATCCCACTGAGGGCGATCTGTGGCCTCTATAGCATTGACGAGAGCGTTGGCCATGGTCGGGACCGCGCACATGTTGGTCGCCCGATGCTCCTGGATGAGGCGGAACACTTCCGCCGGTTCGAACCGCCGCACCATTACTTGTTTGATGCCCATCAGGGTGGATGCTTGCGGATGTCCCCATCCATTGGCGTGATAGAGAGGAATGGTATGCAGGTCTACCATGAGTTCCGGATCCCGGTACTCCAACGCCACGCTGAGCGCGTGCAGATATAGGGTTCGGTGCGATAGGGCGACTCCCTTAGGCGCCCCGGTACTCCCGCTGGTATAAAAAAGTTCGGCGATGGCCATCTCGTCGTACGAAAAGACATCCGCGCGCTTGGGACAGCCCTGCTCAATGACTTCTTCATGGGCAATCCAATGCTTGACTGCGGGGCAGCTAAGGCGCAGCACCCGGACGGTATCCGCGAAATCGTCCTCGAAGATAACCATGATCGCCCCGGAGTGATGAAGAATGGCAGCCAGTTCGGCTGCGGAGAGGCGAATGTTCAGCGGCATCAGGATGGCGCGAGCCTGGATGACGCCGAAGTAGGCTTCGAGCAACTGGTGGCTGTTGTAGCTCAGATACCCCACGCGATCACCTGCCGCGATGCCGACCTTCTGCAAGCCGGTAGCAAGCCGCTCCGCGCGCTCTCCGAGTTCGGCGTAGGTGAATTGCCGATCCCCGGAAACCACCCCGATTCTGGATCCGAATAGATCCACGGCGCGATGCAGGCAGCGGAGCGGAGTAAGTGGAACGAACATGTACTACTGAGTATTCTCCACTAGCTCGGCCCGTTCGTGATCTGCTCGGGCGCCCGGTAGATCCCCCAAAACGCGTTTGACCGCGGCGCGCGCCAGATAGATAGATGGCGCAGCGGGATCGGAGGCGATAGCAGCGTCGTAGTCGGCTAGCGCGAGCTTGGGCTGATCGAGCTTTTGATACGTTAATCCACGCTGGTAGTAGCCGTCGGCTGTGGGATGAAGATGAATAGCGCGCGTAAAATCCGCCAGAGCTTTTTGAAAGTCGCCGCGCGAGGCCTCAATGGTGCCGCGTGCAATGTAGGCTACGTCCAGAGTTGGATCGATTGCCATCGCCTTCTCGAAATCCGCCACCGCGGCCTCACTCTGACCGGCAGCCTGCCGCGCTTTGCCGCGTCCCAGGTAGGCATCGGCATACTCTGGGAAGATGGCGATGGCTTTAGTGAACTGCGCGGCGGCCCCCTGGAAATCGCCTGGCCCTAAAAGCTGCATAGCCTGCCGGTAGTGGCGGCTGGCGCGCTCGGGAGCCGATGCGATGTAGGCGTAGACGGCCCATGCGCTCGTGCCGAGAGCCAATGTAATGGAAGTCACTCGAATCAGGCGGCGCTGGGCGCGATTGAGGCGGCGGCGCGCCGGCAGAGGCGGAGGAGGCTGAACGGCCTTCCACACCCGCCGAATAAACGATCGGTGCATGCCCGCAAGGATTATATCAGCGCAGCGGCGGTGAAAACGCGCGGTGACAAAACGAACTCAGGAACTCGCTGAAATTAAGGGGTCGAGCATTTTTGATTCAAAGCATAGGCTCCAGTTCAGAGTTTTCTTCTGGAAACGCGAACTTGCAGGTGGTGAAAAGCGTAGGTGGTTGAAATCATGCAAAAGGTTGGCTTTCAGAAATCGGTCCCGTCAGGGAGGCCAGTGAAGCGGACTTCAACATCGCGAGCGGATCATTGCTTGGCTTGCGGCTTGATGTCGATTGGATCGAGACCGGCAACTCTCCGGATCTGATGCGCCAGGGAGATCCGGACGCTGCCTTTCCAGCCTTTGCAATAGTAGCGCTGAAACTCGCCTTCCAGTTCCACCACTTGCCCCATCATGCGCGTGCGGAAGTCCGGCCCGAACGCATCCTCGTGATGCTGGTCCGCCTGGAATTTACACCGTCAACGTTGGGCGACGGCGAGTGCGCGATCGCCAAGCTGAGTTGTTTATTGGTGAGACTTGTTCCGGCAGCGTATCCATTCTGGATATAGCGGCAGAGTGAAACGGATGCGGCTTGCTGCACCAAGGGCTCACCCAGGACGCTGGCAAACGGAATCAGAGACGGCAGCGAAACACACCACCAGGAAGAAACCGGCCGCGGATTGCCGCATCTTGTGTATCAGTATAGGTCCGGGAGCGCCGCGCGGTGACACCGCTTGCCCACGGGACCTCAACACAAAGGGCGGCGTCAGTTGGTGCGCCCCGAGTCTTTCTTCAGCCGTTCGATCACCTCGGGCGCGATCCACCGTCTCGCCTTCTGCGCGTGGCGGAGCATCTCCCAGGCCTTGTCGTACTCGCGTGTTTCGGTCGTGTAGAACGCAACCAAAGTCGCGGCGGGATCGTAGGGACAGCTATGGTCGTCGGCCGTGCCCCATTCGATCGACTTCTGGTAGGCCGCTGCGGCGGCAGTATATTCTTTTTGCTGTTGATGCCGGAATCCGATGTTGCAATAGGCGTCAGCCAGCCTCTGCTTCGCAAAAGGATCGAAAGCTAATTCGTGTGTATAGGCTTGGATGGCTTTATCCCCTTCGCCATTCGATTCGTAGGTCAGACCAAGCCGGTCAAACGCCAGGGAATATTTGGGGTCCTTTGTGACGGCCTGCTCAAAATCCAAGGCGGCCGCGTCAAACCATGATTTGCCGTCCTTGTTTTCCACCAAGTCCAAGGCGCCGCGATCGTAATAGGCCTGCGCCCGGTTGAAATAAACTTCTGCGTTGCCCGGATCGAGTGCGAGCGCCTGGTTATGATCCTTTATTGCGAGATCAAATAAGCGCTCATATTCCTCGTTGGGAATCAGCTTGGATATCCGGCTAAAGCGAGCCTTTTCCGAATAGGCTGTGCCACGCGATGAATAAGCTTTAGCGCGCTGCATATCGTCGCGCGCGGTCTCGAGGGCGTGCGTGGCGTCCTTAATGTCGCTGTCACGTTCGCTGAGAAACATGTTCGGGCCGCAGCCTTCGAACACGATCGAGCTCGTCAGCAGAATAAGGCCGCAGAGCGACTTCGCTAGAGTGTTCGCCGTCATTAGTACCTCCGGAGCAGGGTTTAATACCAAATCGGCGGCAAGAGTGGCTTCCTTTACTCGGCCCATTCGCGTGTTTTTCTCGACTCCAGCGTCACCCGCGAGGCGGAACGTGAGGATACGGCTTTGACACCTACCGCCCGCGCTGTAACTTGTAAGCAAGATACTGCCTTATTATTGTTTTTTGGCAGGTATTCCCATGAGAGGCAAGTTGTCGCTCGCCGGTTTGGCTTTGTTGCTGGCCGCGACCCCCGTGGCGGCGCACCATAATTTCGCGGCCGCATACGATTCCTCGGCGACCATAACGCTTACTGGAGTGGTCACCAGAGTTGACTGGACCAACCCCCACGTCTATATTTACCTCGACGTTAAAGACGAGAGCGGCAAGGTCATCAACTGGGGCATGGAAGGGTACCCGCCCAATACGCTGAAACGTGCGGGATTTACTCGAGACATCGTGAAGGAAGGCGACACCATAAACATCACTGGCTATCGCGCGCGCGAAAACGCAACTCGCGCGGCGGCGCGTGAAGTGACGGTCTCCGGCGGCGCGAAATACAATTTCGGACCGTTGCCGTCGCCGCCGAATATGGGCTGGTCATTCGTGGCGCCCCTGCGATGACCGCTGCCGTCTAGCGGGCGCCTTTCCCGGACACTTGCGCGAGAAGCGCGTCCCTCAAGGCTTCCGCCGCGTGCTCCTGCTCGTCGGTCGACGCCGTGCGAACCGCGCGCTGGGCGGCATCCAGCGCCTCCGGATAATTGCCGACCTTCTGCTGTGCGTATGCCAGCGCGTGCCACACATAAGACTGCCGCGGCAGCAGCCGTGCCGCGTCGTGAAGATACGCTATGGCCCGGTCATAATTGTGATCGTCGGTCGCCCGCACACCCAGAAGCAACTGTGCTTCGCCGAAATTCGGATTCAGCCCGACTACTTTCTCCAGCAGTTCGCGGACGCGCTCATTGCCTGCTCCGGCATCGCGCTGGAGCAATGCATATTCGAACAGGATGGTAGCGTCTTTGTCATCCAGCTGGATGGCTTTTTCGAGATACCGGCGGGCGTCGCCGGGACGATTCTGGGTCATGGCGAGCATGCCCAGCCCGGCTTGCGCAGTGGCCGAATCGGGATGTTCCTTGGCGGCCTGCTCGAATAGCCCGCGAGCCTTCTCGGCAAGTCCCCGGCGCAGAGCGACATCGGCACGCAGCAGGTTGGCTTCAACGTCGGACACGGGCTCGGCGCTCGGGGCTGAAAATGCGGCCGGCGGAGGTATGTCCAACTTTACGCTGCGGATCTTTTTGAGATAGCCCGGAAGGTCGGCTAGCGTGCGTTCAAAATCACGGCCGAACGAGCTGCGGAAAGCCTCGGATCCATCCGTGCCCTGGGCTAACAATGTGATGAATTGCGGCAGGTGGTCGCGGTAGTTCGGCGAAAGGTTCAGCATGTGCATCAGGGCCCAGCTTTCCGCGTAGAACATGTTTTCGGATTCATCCTGATCGGTAGCCATGACGGGCCGTTCCGCAGTCAGCTGCTTGGCCGTAAGCCACGGCCGGGCGAGCAGAAGATTCATGTGCGGCTCGAGCTCCTTGCCGATGCGGACACGTTTATTATTGATCTGGGCATTGGAGTAGAGCTCGGCGGTGCCCTCTTCAAACCAGCGCGGCAGCGGCGCAGGCGACTGATGGAGCAGGGAGTGCACGAATTCATGGGTCACCACACGTGGCAGTTCGCCGCCCGCGTAGGTCACGATGTAATCGTATTCCAGGCCGCTCTGATACAGCCCGGACGTCGTCTGGCCCGGGGCGTATTCACGGAACTCCTTCTCGGAATCGAACAGCACCACGCGCATCTCGCGACCACTGTCCTCACCTGAACTGGGCATGATGGCCCGGATCTGTTCCAGCCGGTTGAGAGCGCGCCGCCCTCCCTTCTCTCCGGCGTCAGTCAGGAGTTGCGTGTGGGTTCCGCGCAAGCGGAGCCAGTCGGCGCGGGCGGGGAGCGCGCCACAGGTAAAGACAAGCGTGATGAATACAGCCAGAAACCGCATGTGGGTCAGTGAGTGATCGAGTACATGATGTAGTTCAGTCCGATGCGAATTCCCAGTGCTGAAAACTTTTCGTCATAGCTGGGATCGTCGGCGAACTCCCATGAATCGCCAAGGTCGGAATCAAACGTTAAAGCGACCATGGCCCTGCCTTTGTCGTCGTAGATGCCACGCCATTTCGGCGGGCAGCCTTCGCATTTGTAAGAAACACCGGAGTAGCGATAGCGCGCCCCAGGCACCTGGTAGCGGTCGCTGAGGTCGTAGACGGAATGGAAGATGTGGTCGCTATCCGGCAGGTCGACAATTTCACGATCCGGAAAAACCTTCTTCATGCTGGCCGCGAAAACTTCCCATTGGTCTTCACCCCAAAAATCGTCGCCCATGAAGAAACCGCCGCGAAGCAGGAAATCGCGCATACGGGCGGCTTGCGCGTTGGTCAATTCCCAGTGACCGGGCTGGACCGCGTACAGCCAGGGCCAATTGTAGACGTCGTCTTCGTCATCCAGATTCACCGGTTGTTCGACCGAGCGCGCCTGGATGCGCGATAACCTTCGAAGCGCTGTCAGAAAATGCCGGTCGGCGCGAGGGTAATCCTGCGTCCAGTAGGTGTAACCTTCCCGCCAGTCTCCATTGGTGCGGCGGCCGAACCCGACGCTAAACCGGACCTCGGGATACATCAGGCGGGCGAAAACAAACTCCGTCTGCTCGCGATAATCGGGCGGCACGGGAAAATCGTTGTACTCCATGCCGGGGAATTCGCGGAAGGGACGCTGAAAGGCGTGGAGACTCCCGAAGAGGGCGATTACGCCCGCGGCCGGCCACAAGACTTTCGGGATTCGCATGAGAACATCCCTGAGGAGAAGCGTAGCAGACGCGCCACACCAAGTGAGACTAGAGCACCGCCACTCGCCGGTTCACCAGCAGAAAATACGCCGCCAGCGCGACTTGCAGCACGCCCGCGCAGGCGATGGTGACGGGGGCGGTGAAGTGCGGGATCAGCGATCCGACGATCAACCCTCCGACGGGGCCGCCGCCACGCAGGGCGAGATTGTACACGCTCATGACACGCCCGCGCATGTTGTCCGGGGTGATCATCTGGACCAGCGTCGTGACCATCGAGAAGACGGCCATCAAGGACCCGCCAGCCAGGAACAGCATCAGGCAGGAGATCGCTACAGACGGAGACAGGGCGAATCCGGTGGTCATCACGCCCAAAACGGACAGCATGATGAGCGCTGCCCGGCCTTGGTGATGCAGGCGGCCGATCGCGGCGACAACGAGTGCCCCGGTTACCGCGCCCGCGCCGGAACAGCTCAGGAACAGAGTGAAGGTCTGCGGACCTTTGTGGAATACCTCACGGGCGAAAACCGGCAGGAAGCCGATGACCGGGAATCCCAGGGTCGTCATGCAGAAGGCCAGAATAATCACCGCTTCCATGCCGGTCTGCTGGCGTATAAATCGAATGCCCTCTTTCATGCTGGTCATGATCGGCTCCCGGGATTTGGGCGGCACGAAGAAGGAGTGAATCATGTACAGCGTAACGATCACCGCGATGAAGGAGATCCCGTTGAATACGAAGCACCACGCGGCTCCCAGCGTGACCAGCGCGATTCCACCGATGGTCGGTCCGATCACGCGCGCAAGGTTGAACTGGATGGAGTTCAGGGATATCGCATTCTGAAGGTGCTCTTTGGGCACCAGCGACGGAACCAGCGCGGAATACGATGGTCCACCGAAGGATTGCCCAATACCTACGACCACCGAGAGGCACAGAATATGCCAGACATGCACCACGCCGGTGAATACCAGCAGGGCCAGCACGAAAGCACTGCTCATCTGGATGTATTGCGACATCAGCAGGACTTTGCGGCGATCGTTGCGGTCGGCGACCACACCGCCCAGGAGCGCCAGGAATACGATCGGGATCTGCCCCAGGAACTGGTCTAAGCCAAGGAAAAACGAAGAATTCTTCGAGAGGTCGTAGACCAGCCAGGCCTGAGCGGCGGTTTGCACCTGCGTCCCGATCTGCGAGGTGCAGGCTCCCGTCCACATCAGGCGAAAGTCGCGGAATTGGAAGGCCTTGAAGACGCGGCTAAAAAAGGCGGACGACTCCTTCTCGGACAACGACTTGGCTTGGTCTATAGGGTGGGCCAGGCGACGGTACTCCGCAACAGTTGTAAAGGTGATTTTAGCAGGTCCCGGCGTTACCTAAAAAGCGCGTCAATAAATCTGAAAGCAGAACGAGGTATTCGAGCCGTTAGACCCACCGGGGGACAGCGCGTATTCGCCGTTTTCGAGGGCTTCGTCGGCCTCCACACGATACAGGTCCTTATCCAGCTTGGTGACGGAGAGATGAAACGGTCCCGATTTTTCGGATCGTTTGCGGGAGATGGTGAGCTGCCGGCGGCCGCCCTTTACCTCAAAGCGATACAATTCGAGCGTGTCCGCCTTGATCTTTTCGCTGCGCAGCAGGAAGATCGGCTCGGCCAAGGGCGTGCGGACAGGTGACGCCGCGCCAGCGACTGAATACGTGGGGTCATCCTTCTTGCCTTCCTGCGAAGCCTCCGTGACCTCGGTGGGGACCAGGGTAGAGGCGTGGACCAGATAGAGCATGTCCGGCTTGGGCGGGCGCGGGCCCGTATAATCGTCCGCGCTGACAGCCAGCGCCGCCAGGAACAAGATGGGAAACAGGTACCGCATACTCAATATCTTAGACCGCTTCTCTGGGCGGCAAGTTACGCCTGAATTTAGGGTTCCACATCGAAGGCATCCAGATCCACAAATAGGCCGCCCGACGCCGGATCTTTATCCCCCGATACCTTAACTTCCAGCGTGTGGTTCCCTGCACTGAGTCCCCCAAAGCGTTGCTTGGTTTGCCACTGGGTAGCACGCGAATACTGGTTTATCCGCACTGGTGGGCCGTCGTCGATCCTGACTTCGGCGATTCCCCGATTCAGGGCTTCAGTAAACACGTAAGTGACGGTGCTTCCATTGAAGGCGAAACGGAACGTGTCCCCCGGCTTATCGGAGTAGGTTATGGACTGGCTGGACGATTGGGGAAACTGGTGATCCGGCCACCATTTGCCCTTATATTCAACCTTCTGGTCCCCGTCTTCGTAGTGGCCTGGACCGACTGTGGCAAGCGTACCGTGCGACCAGCCCTCGGGCGCCGCGGTCTTTTCGCCGCAGCCAGTGGCGGTCAGGAGCAGAACCAACGTGATCAGGACCAAAACGATTGAGCCGGGCGTCTTCAGGAGCATCTTAATAGAGTACCTGGACAAACTCCGCCACGATGCGGAAACGATCTTCCTCGGGGTTCAACTCCCACGCCTCAAACTCCGGATTCAGTGGCTCCAGCCGGATGACCTGGTGTTCCCAGGTTTCGTCCGGCCGCTCCCGCTTATGGCTGCGGTAAACCTTCACGGTGTGTCGATCGTTGGCGCCGCCGCCGTCATACTCGACCAGGACCAAGCGGCCCTCGCGCGACCCGGTCACGCCCGCCCGGAAAATGCACAGGCTGCCGTCGGG
>Ga0105237_10003584_pt1 | contig 18365 bp, 16 predicted proteins | sample KBSC24metaG_FD_81520 | JGI IMG/M metagenome (GOLD analysis project Ga0105237, IMG submission 81520) | Corn rhizosphere microbial communities from Kellogg Biological Station, Michigan, USA - KBS C2-4 metaG | ecosystem: Host-associated > Plants > Roots > Rhizosphere > Soil | place: Michigan, USA... | reverse complement strand
TCCAGCTCGTCGGTCAGGCGCTCCAGGGTGTAGCTGCCGCCGAGGGGGTCCACCACGTCCGCCACGCCGGTCTCGTGGGCGATGATCTGCTGCGTCCGGAGCGCCAGCTTCGCCGCCGCCTCGGAGGGGAGGGCGAGCGCCTCGTCCTTGCTGTTGGTGTGCAGCGACTGCGCGCCGCCCAGGACCGCCGCCATCGCCTGCAGGGCCACCCGGACCACGTTGTTCTCCGGCTGCTGCGCGGTGAGCGTCGAGCCGGCGGTCTGCGCGTGGAAGCGCAGCATCTGGCTCCGGGGGTCCTTCGCCTTGAACCGGTCCTTCATCACCCGGGCCCAGAGCCGGCGCGCGGCGCGGAACTTGGCGACCTCCTCGAGGAAGTTGTTGTGGACGTTGAAGAAGAACGACAGCCGTCCGGCGAACGCATCGACCTCGAGCCCGGCGCGTCGCGCCGCCTCCACGTAGGCGATCCCATTCCCCAGGGTGAAGGCGATCTCCTGCGCCGCCGTCGAGCCCGCTTCCCGGATGTGGTACCCGCTGATGCTGATCGGATTCCACCGAGGCACTCGCTTCGCGCAGAACGCGAAGACGTCGGTCACGAGCCGCAGCGACTCGCGTGGCGGATACACGTAGGTGCCGCGGGCGATGTACTCCTTGAGGATGTCGTTCTGGACGGTGCCGGAGAGCTTCTCCACCGGCACACCCTGCAGCTCTCCCACGGCGGCGTAGAGCGAGAGGAGGATCGCCGCCGTCGAGTTGATGGTCATCGAGGTCGAGACCTCTCCGAGCGGGATTCCCTTGAGCAGCACCTCCATGTCCCGCAGCGAGCTGATCGACACCCCGACCTTGCCCACCTCGCCGCGGGCGCGCGGGTGGTCCGCGTCGCGACCCATCTGCGTCGGGAGATCGAAGGCGACCGAGAGGCCGGTCTGCCCTGACTTGAGGAGGTAGTGGTACCGCGCGTTGGCGTCCTCCGCGCTGCCGAACCCAGCGTACTGGCGCATCGTCCAGTGACGGGCGCGGTACATCGTGGGCTGGATGCCCCGGGTGAAGGGGTACTCGCCGGGGAATCCGAGTCGCTGTAGGTAGTCGGCGTCGGGATTCGCTGGCGCGTCCACCGGGTCGAGCTCGACGTCGCTCGTGGTCCGGAAGTCGTCCTTGCGCTCGGGAGATCTCGCCCGGGCCTTCGCCCAGACCTGGTCCAGCCAGCGTCGACGCTCGTCGGCCATGTCCTACTCCACGATGAGCAGCTTGGCGTTCGCCTCCACCGCGCTGCCCTCCTTCGCGAACACCTCGACGACGGTGCCCGCCTTGGGGCTCTTCAGCTCGTTCTCCATCTTCATCGCCTCGACCACCACCAGGCCCTGACCCTCGGTCACCTCGGCGCCGGGCACCACCAGCACCCGGACCACCTTGCCCGGCATGGGCGCGGTGAGCACGACCTTGCCGCTCACGCTGAACCCTGCGGCGCCGGCGCGCAAGCTCACCGCCCGCTCGTCCGCCACGTCGACGGTGACGACCTCCGAGTCCACCAGGACCTGGACCTCGTCCCCCGACTCGTCGAGCTCGACGTCGTACGAGCGCGCGTCCACGAGGAGCGACACCGCTCCGTGCTCCAGCACCCGGGCGTCCACCGTGTGGCGACGGCCCCCGAGGGTCAGCGCGAACGTGCCGTCGCCCAGGTCCTCGATGTCCACCGGGACGGAGTCCTTCGCTTCCCGGAGGCGGGTGACGTAGCGCTTGGGCGCGCTCACCGCCGGCTCCCCCGTGCCCGGAGACGCCAGGGCGCGGGTCCCGAGGTCTGCCCGGAGACGGGAGTGAGGCTCCGTCGCCTGCGTGCATCGCGCTGGTAGGCATCCACCACCGCAGCGAGGAGCGCGACCTCTCCCCGGGTGGCATCGGTGCGCCCGAGCAGGGCCGAGTGGGCCCGGGGAAGGAACCCGGTGTCGTAGTTGCCGTCCACGAACTCCGGGTGCTCGAGGATGGCCCGCAGGTACCGGATGTTGGTGGTGATGCCCTTCACGACGTACTCGGCGAGGGCCCGCCGCATCCGGGCGATGGCCTCGGGCCGGGTCGGTGCCCAGACCGAGAGCTTGGAGATCATGGGGTCGTAGACCGTCGGCACGGTGTAGCCCGGGTACACGCCCGAGTCGTCGCGCACGTTCGGTCCCGACGGCACGCGCAGGTAGGTGATGCATCCCGGGCTGGGCATGAAGTTCTGTGCCGGGTCCTCGGCATAGACGCGCACCTCGATGCTGTGTCCCCGGGGTGGCTCGGTCCGGAAGCCGAGTGGCTCACCGCGCGCGACCCGGATCTGCCACGCGACCAGATCGAGACCGGTGACCCACTCGGTCACCGGGTGCTCGACCTGGAGCCGGGTGTTCATCTCCAGGAAATAGAAGTTGCGGTGCCGGTCGACGAGGAACTCGACCGTTCCCGCGCCGACGTAGCCCACCGCCTTCGCGGCGCGCACCGCCACCTCGCCCATCGCGGCGCGCATCTCGGGGTCGAGGATCGGCGATGGAGTCTCCTCGACGACCTTCTGGTGGCGGCGCTGGGCCGAGCACTCACGCTCGTTCAGGTGGACGGTGTTCCCCGCCTGATCGGCGAACACCTGGATCTCCACGTGGTGCGGCTCCTCCAGGTACTTCTCGAGGTACACCGCGTCGTTCCCGAAGGCGTTGAGCGCCTCGCCCTGCGCGGCTCGCCAGGCGGACTCGAAGTCCGCGCCCCGCTCGACCCGTCGCATGCCCTTGCCGCCACCGCCGCCGGCCGCCTTGAGCATCACCGGGAAGCCGATCTTCTCCGCGTAGGCACGCGCCTCGGTCACCGTGGGGAAGGGCGCGACGCTCCCCGGGACGACGGGGACGCCGGCCTTCTCCATGTTTGCCCGCGCGCGGGTCTTCTCGCCCATGGCGTCCATCGCCGCCGCGGGCGGACCGATGAAGACGATGCCGGCCGCCTCGCAGGCGCGGACGAACGCCGCGTTCTCGCTGAGGAAGCCGTAGCCGGGGTGGACGGCGTCGGCTCCCGAGGACCCCGCCGCCTCGAGGATGCGCTCGAACGAGAGGTAGGACTCGCGCGAGGGCGGTGGGCCGACGCGGTAGGCCTCGTCCGCCATCCGCACGTGGAGCGCTGCGCGATCCGCGTCCGAGTAGACCGCGACGGTCGGGATGCCGAGCTCCCGGCACGAGCGGATCACCCGGACGGCGATCTCCCCTCGGTTGGCGATCAGGATCTTCCGGATGGGTCTCGTTCCCTGGGCCACCCTGCTCGCTTAGCACGGGCAAGCGAGCGTCGGCGCCGCCTGGACGGGGTCCCGGCCATGCCCCTCGGGCCCTACCTTGTCGGAGGACAGTCTGGACGAGGGGAGAAGGCGACGGTCATGAAACGAACGGCATGGCGATGGGTGGGAACGGGCGTGCTGGCGGGCGCCGCGACGCTCTGGCCGGTGACGGCGCTGGCGCAGTCCTCCAGCGGCTCGAGCTCCGGCGCGTCCGCGGGAACCTCCGGCGCGGGGAGCATCGGCGGGAACGCCGGAGCTCCGATGGGCACGGGAACCGCGGGGACGACGCAGCCCGGGACGCTGGGGCCGGGCACGGGGACAGCGCGTGACAGCACGGGCGCGTACTCGGGCACGGGCAGCGCAGGGACGACGGCGGGCAGCGACGGCACGCTGAACTCGCCCTCGCCGGGACCGGCGACGGGCGGCTCGGCCGCAGTGAATCCGAACACCGCCACTCCGGGCACCGGCAACGCCGCGGGACAGACCGGCACGACCGGGAGCGCGCTTGGCCAGTCGAGCACTGCGACCGGGACGTCGACCGGGACCGGAACGTCCTCGACGACGGGAGCGACGGGCACGGGCAGCACCGCGACCGGCACGGGGAGCACGGGCACCACCGGCTCCGGGATGACAGGGACCGGCGGCGCGGGGACGACCGGGACCGGCACGACCGGAACGACCGGGACCTACCGGGCTCCTGGATCGACCACGACGAACCCGACCGGCACGTATCGCGTCCCGGGGACGGGGACGGGCATCCCCGGGACTACCGGCACCGGAACCACCGGGACGGGCACGACGGGAACCGGCGCGACCGACCCCGCGACGGGCGCGAGCTCGGGCACCGGTCGCTGACCCTCCAAATGGTGCGGGGCTGGGTTCCGGAACCACGGTTCCGGACCCTCACCCGTTCTCGGCGACCGCGTCTTCACCTGGGTCTGGCTCCGCGTGCAGAGCGGGAGCCGCACCACATCCCGCGTGGTTCGCTCGACCCACGCGCGCGGCTTCCCGGTCCTCTGCTGCAGCCAGCGTGCTTGCCCGATCCGCAAACGGCCGGCGGCGGGACGCGTCGCGGTGTACGACCGCCGCATGCACCGACGGACCCTCCTCGAGCTGGTCGGAGCGACGGCACTGCTCCGCTCGTTCCCCGCGCACGCGGCCACCACGCCTCCGGCGCCGCCCGCGCTCCGCGTCACGCGATTGACCTGGGCGGGAGTCCGTCTCGTGGCCGGCGAGACCACGCTCTTCATCGACGCCACCGTGGACCCGTCCGAGCCGGGCAGCACGCCGCTCCAGGCGTCCACTCCGGAGCGCCACGCCCTGGTCACGCACTACCACGGCGATCACTGTCAGCCCGAGGCGCTCAAGCCCGTCTTCAACGCCCGCAGCCGGCTGGTGTGCGATCGCGACACGGCCCTCCGCGTGGGCGACCGCGAGGTCCCCCTCCTTCCCGTCGCGCTCTACCAGCCCGAGTTCCTGTCTCCGCGGACCGCCGACTTCGCCGTGTTCGCGGTGCCGGCCTCCGACGGTCTGGGCAGCCCGCAGGTCTCCTGGGTCATCGACGGCGGAGGCCGCCGGGTGTTCCACGCTGGAGACACGCAGGTCCACGGCCAGTTCTGGAACATCGGCCGCGCCTATGGCCCGTTCGACCTCGCCTTCCTCCCCATCAACGGCTTCCGTCAGACGCTCGGGCGCACCACCCGGGTGCCGGCGCCCATGTCGCTCACCCCGGAGCAGGCGGTCGAGGTCGCGCAGATCCTCGGCGCCCGTCGGGTGATTCCCATCCACTACGGGAACGCGGGACAGGGGTATGCCGAGGTGCCGGATCCGATCGGCGCCTTCGCGAAGGCGGCGAAGACGGCCGGCCTGCCGTACACCGTGCTCGCCCCGGGCGCGACGCTCGACTGAGCGGCGGAGCCGTGAATCCCACCCCCGGGGCCCGGTAAGGTGCCACGCGGGTGGCCGGACCTCATCACGTCGTCCTCGTCCCGGGCTTCTTCGGCTTCGCGAACCTGGGCGACTTCACGTACTTCGGGCACGTGCGCGACCTCCTCGCCGAGGCGGGCCCTCCTGTGGGCCTCGACGGCGAGATCCGCATCGTCTTCACCGAGCCCTCGTCCTCGCTGCCCCGGCGCGCGGCACTGCTCGCCGAGTCGATCCACCGGCTGCTCGAGCAGCGCGGGGGTGTCGTGAGCATCGTCGGACACTCCACCGGAGCGCTCGATGGCCGGCTGATGCTCAACCCCGGGTCGGTCCTTCCCACCCGGGTGGACGTCGAGCGGTGCGCCGCCGCCGTTCGCGCCGTGGTCGGGGTGGCCGCCCCGCACCACGGGACGCCGCTCGCGTCGCACTTCACTTCCTTGTTCGGGAGCCAGCTGCTGAAGCTGCTCTCGCTGGCCACGGTGTACTCGCTGCGAACCGGCCGGCTTCCGGTCGGCGTCGCGCTCCGGCTCGCGCGTCTGCTCCGGCGCCGGGACAGCACACCCACCGGGGTGGTCGACCAGCTCTTCCTCCAGCTCCTCTCGGACTTCGCGGGGAAGCGGCGGCGGGCGATCGAGGAGTTCTTCTCCAGCGTCCACAGTGACCAGGGTCTGGTGCCGCAGCTCGCTCCCGGCGCGATGGAGCTCTTCAACGCCGCCACCGTCGACCGCCCCGGCGTCCGCTACGGCGACGTGATCACCCGTGCGCGGCCGCCCGGCCTGCGCTCGCTCACCCGCGCCGGCCTGAGCGGCTACGCCCAGACGACCCATGCCCTCTACGTCGTCCTCTACCGGCTGGCCCGCGGGCGGTCCGGCGATCCACCCGCGAGGCTCACACAGGAGCAGCGCAAGTTCCTCCGTCGCGCGTACGGGAGCATTCCCGACCACAAGGCCAACGACGGCATCGTCCCCACCCTGAGCCAGGTGCGCGGACACCTGGTCGCCGCCGTCTGGGCCGACCACCACGACGTCCTCGGACACTTCCACCGGCCACGCCACGTCCCGCCCCACTTCGACTGGGTGGCGTCCGGAACGGGCTTCGACCGCGAGCACTTCGAGGCGGTGTGGAAGGCGGTGGCCCGCTTCCTCGGCGAGGCCGGCGAGGCGTCCTAGGCGCTCAGGCCGTCGACGCCGGCGAGATCGACTCCGCCACCGGAGACGGAGCGACCGGACCGAGGGGAGGGCGGCGGAGGCGGGCCGCGATCCACCACATCCACGCGGGCGTCACGATCTGCCCGCGGCGGACGGCCAGGACGAGGAACCAGGCTCCCAGCGCCGTTCCGAGCACCATCGCCGGCACGCTGGCCTCCGGGCCGAATGCGCCGCCGGTGAGCAGGCCAGGACCGGGGAATCGCGCGTCCGCCAGGACCGGGAGGGGGAAGCCCGAGACGGGCGAGCCCCACACCGGGCCCTCGAAGAGGTTCCAGGACCAGTGCAGCCCGATCGGCATCCACAGCGAACGGGTCGCCACGTAGGACGCCGCGAGCAGGGCTCCGGCCTCGATGGCGATGGCGACCCCGCTGACCCAGGTGGCGCCCGGGTTGCCACGATGGCCGAGCCCGAAGAAGAGCGCGCTGGCGACGAGCGCCAGCCAGGTTCCGATCGCCTGCTCGAGCTGACGGAAGATGATGCCGCGAAAGAGGACCTCCTCGAAGATTCCGACGGCGAGGAAGAGTCCAACGGCGCGGATGAGCAGCTCCGCCCGGCTCGTGTCCTCGGGGAGCGGCGCCCAGCCCAGGAGCTGGTAGCCGCCACCGAGCGCGATCACACCGGTGACGACGGTCAGGAGCAGCGCGCCGAGGAGAAAGCCCCGGGCAGTCTCGGACACCGAACCCGCCAGCCCGAGCCCTGCATCGCGCGGGCGCTTCCCCTCGAAGAGCCAGAGGCCGAGGGCGAAGATGATCGTCGTCAGCACCGCGTTCCGGGTCGCCCCGGTGAGGGTGACGTTGGAAGCGCGCATCAGCGCCGGGGACATCCAGAACAGCACCCGGCCGATGACCGCTGCCAGGAGCAGCGTCCACAGCAGCCGTGGGATGGGCGCGAGGAGGAAGCGGCGGAGCAGGGCAGGCATGTCGAGGACCGAGGAGGAGACGCCTCACCCCCGGTTCGCTTGCGGAGCCTAGTTCGTTTGGCGGATCCCCGCCGGTCGAAGCGCGAGGCTCAGCCGTCGATCGGGAAGACCAGGTGCAGCCGCTGGAACATCTTCTGCGGGCACTCCACCGGGCGGTTGCACGCGCGGGGCTGGTCGCGTCGGCAGACCCGGACCTGCGGCTCGCGAGGCTTTGCGGTGGGAGCGGTGTCGCGGAGGAGCGCGGGCGCCGCGAGCATCCCGATCCCCGCGGCCCTCACCGCGGTGGACCCGTGACCGGTCGCAGTCGAGGCCAGGGTCGGAGCGAGGTGGGCGACGACGGACGCCGCACGCCACGCGGACGGCGGAGTCAGTGCCGCGCCGGCGACGAGGAGGATCATCGCGGCGATGGAGCAGGCGACCAGCGGGGAGTCCTTGCGCATGGCGAACCTCGCGATACACCGCGGAGATCTCACGGGCGGAGGGGCCGGGCAAGGCGGGGGATGGGGAGTTGCAGCCGGCACACCGCTGGCTGCAGCCAAGCGTTTTGCCGTGTGTCCTGGACGCCTCAGCCGTCCAGCGCCGAGTTGATCAGCGGCGCGACGATCTTCATTCCCGGGTCCTCGGCGTTGTAGCCATTGGGAGGCTCCTGGATCCGGAACTGACGATTCTGGCCGATGAACTGCTGGAGGAAGCGGTCCATCCCGACGAACTCGCTGTAGCACTTGTAGCTCTCGCCGGGAGGCCACTCGAGGTACTCCCACCAGTGGTGCTTCTTCTCCATCTGCTGGCAAGCGTGGCTGCCGATGAAGGTGATGATGGTGCTGCAGTGGCTGTCGTTGATCTGCCGCTCCCAGGGGACGAAGTAGCTCCAGTTGCTGCGCGTCGCGATCGTGCTCAGCAGCCGGTCCTCGTCCATCTTCCAGAACGTCAGCACGCCTTCCTTGCTCAGTCCCCAGAAGCTCTCGTAGGAGAAGCGGGAGTAGTTGTAGTCGCGGCTGTAGCCCGTGTACGCGAAGTGGTCCTGCGGGAACTGGTCCGCCACCACGAGGTTGATGCTGCCGAAATCTCCGGCGCTGAAGCCCGGGATCTGCGAGAAGACGGGGACGAGCCCCCAGGCCTCGTCGATCGTCCAGTGGAGCAGGCGAGAGATCCCCCAGCCCCCCGGGGTGAAGTAGATCGGCCCGGAGTCGTTGAGCAGCCACGACCTCCGCGGCTGGAGCCCGTTGCGGACGAACCAGTACGCGGCCGAGGTTCCGGTCCCGCCGGCGCTGAATCCGGTGACCAGCAGACGGTCGATGTTGGGGAACGCCTGGTGGGCCCAGGAGACGACGGCGAGCGTGTTCCCGTAGCCGACGTGCGCCCACGGCAGTGGCGGCTCGACGCCCCGCGGATCGTTGTAGGTCGCGTAGCGGTTCCCCACGTGGACGTCGCCCGTGCAGTACGGCACGTAGACGATGTTCCAGTTCTTGGTGATCAGGTCGGTCCGGTCGCGGAAGGGCATTCCCGGGTCCGCGCCGTTGACGAGCGGTGAGACGTACTTCGCGGTGAACTGCCGCATGTAGTCGTCCGGGATGCCGTTTGGATTGGCAGCTCCGAGGACGCCGGCGCGGCCGCTGCACGTGTCGTAGTCCCAGCAGGCCCCTCCGCCCTCGAAGAAGAACAGGACGTCGGGCGACGCGGTCCGGCGGACGAAGAACTTGAACTGCGATCCGTTGCCGCACCACGTCCCCGGGGGCGTGACCTTCTCCCAGGCGTAGGAGTTGCCCCCGTCCACCAGGACGTGGACGATGGTCTCGAGGAGGCTCTCCGCGCGCGCCGGCAGCGGTGCCAGCGCGAGGACGGCGGTCAGCAGACCCCAGACGATCCGCCGGGTCATGTGCTTCCCCCTCTGCTCGGGACCGCGCCCGTTCGCGGCCGCTGAAGCGTCCGCCAGCACCGCTGCCGGCGCAAGTCGGCGACCCCCGGCGAATCGCGTGACGCGCGTCGTCGACGTGTCACACTCCGGGTGTTTGTCCTCCGGTCATGACGCGGCGCGCGTCGGTTGCCACCCTCGCACGCGCCCGGCCGGGGCTCGCCATACTGCGTCTCCGTGTCCCGCCGGTACCGCTGGCTCCTGCTGCTCTTTGCGCTGCTCCTTGCGGCCCTGGCCGCGGGGATCGCGGCCACCCGCTCGGTCGAGCCGGTTGCGGAGAGGCGGATCGCGCCTCCCGCGGTCGTGCCGGCTCCTCGTGCCCCCGCGCCTCCGCCGCCGCCTGCGCTCGCTCGCGTGGCGGCCCCGCCTCCGCCGCCGGCCGCTCCCGTACCCGACCCTGCGGCGCTCCCGCTTCCCCCGGGATCGCCCGCGCCGGTCATCGACGAGGGCTACCCGGTGAGCCTCGAGCGGCTGCGCGCCGAGCTCCCCCGCAACCGCTACTGGATCGACTCGGCGCCGACGAACGACCCCCAGGAGCTGAAGCGCCGCGAGACCGAGGCCGCCGCCTGGAACGACCTCCACGGGAAGGTCCTCTCCGGGACGGCGACCACGGATGAGATCCACACGTGGGTGGACCACCGGCGCCAGGTCTCCGAGGACGCGATCGAGCTCGCCCAGCGGATCCTGGCCGAGCAGGGCTCGGAGCTGCCGGACCGTGACCGCGGCCTCCTGGAGCTGGCGGTCGAGATGCACCGCACCCGCCTGGACGAGCTTCCGCGTCAGGAGTCCGAGGCCCAGGCGCGAAAGGTGGAGCAGGACCGGCGGCGAGCGGAGTGGAAGGCCGGTTCGCCGCCGCCCTGAGCTCAGCGCGCGAGCGGGGACGGGGCGAGCTGCTTCGACGGCTGGGCGGCCGCCCGTCGACGGAGCTCGGGTAGCGCGAAGGGCCGCCACGCGGGCCGCAGGTAGAGGACCAGCGCTGCGATCATCGTCAGAGCGAACGAGGGAAGCCCGTGCAGCAGCGCGATGCCGACGTGGAAGAGCACCGCCACCGGCAGCAGCCAGCTGCGCAGTCGCACCGGGGCGAGCAGGGCGAATGCCAGGCAGAGCTCGAGCACCAGCACACCCCAGGTCATCGGGACGACGAGTCGGCTCGGCCCCACGAGGTCGGTGAGCCACCGCAGCGGTCCCCAGGCGCCGAACTTGGGATGCGACCACCAGTAGTAGAGCGCCGTCCCGTTCGCCCACTCCTCGCTCCGGAGCTTCAGCACCGCCGCGAAGAGGTAGATGATCGAGACCTGGAGGCGGAGGAGGAGGAGCCCGGTCTGCGCCGCGACGGACGCGGGCGCGTTCCCGTCCCCGACCCCCCGCCAGTGCCAGCGCCTCCGATCGGTGAACGCCACGGGAAGCAGCAGGAGGGTCAGCGTGGCAGCGACGACGTCGCCCCCGTCGAAGACTGCTGCCGATGCGGCGAAGCTATAGGACACCCACCAGTGGGGCAGCGCGGTGAGGCGAGGTTTCCAGCCGCTGATGACCAGCAACAGGACGATGACTGCCACGAGCTTCGCGAGGACCAGGTGCTCGCGCCCGAGGAGGAAGAGGCTCAGCCCGTCGATGGCGTGGCGGTCCAGGATGCCCGCGTCGTCGACGACCAGCGGATGGAAGAGCTGCCCGGCGGGATTCGCAACGAGGGTGAGCAGCGTCGCGGCCGCGAGCAGCGAGCGCGCCACGCCGTAGACGTTCGTCCAGGGTCTGTCGGCCTGGCTCAGCACTGGACGTCCAGGCGGGCGTACTTGACCGGCATCGAGACCGCCCGGTGCGTGCCGGCCCACGCCCAGGGAACCGGCGTCCGGTCCAGCAGCAGGACGTCACCGCAGAGCTGGGGATGGTGCGCGAGGTTCCGCACCGGAACGCCCGGAAAAGCCGTCTCCGGCAGCTCGCCCTCTCGGAGCGTCGCATCCGACCACTCGAGCGGGGCATCTCGCAGGAGCGCCCGGAGCTCCGAGCTGTGTCCCACCGGTCCCCGTCCGAAACCGAAGAGGTTCCTCGGAGAGGCCAGAGGAAAGTCGGCCCTCACCCACGAGGGGCCGCGAAGGCGAAACAGCTCCATGCGGTCCTGCAAGGGGGAGGCGAAGTACCCCCAGAACTGCGGAGCGACGGCGAGAAGCTGGAGGCGCCGCCCCGCGGGCGCTCGCAGGGGCGATTCGAGCCAGTTCAGGGCGAAGAGGCAGACGATCGCAGCGGCGAGGAGCCGCGCCATCTGCCGTGGACGCATGGGTCAGCCCTCGATGCGCTCGAGCTTCAGCGCCATCGAGCCAGCGAGCTGCTCGGTGAAGAGCGCCGAGCTGAACAGGGCCCACGCCGGCTGCGCCGCGAGCTGCGGCGAGGTGAGCTGCGGGGTGGGGCGCGGAGCAGGACCGGGGCGCGTTCGCGGATTGGGATTCGGCACGTTGGCAAAGAGAGGCGCGTCCTGCTGGAGCTGCGGGGTGGGGCGCGGAGCAGGACCGGGGCGCGTTCGCGGATTGGGATTCGGTACGTTGGCAAAGAGAGGCGCGTCCTGCTGGAGCTGCGGGGTGGGGCGCGGAGCAGGACCGGGGCGCGTTCGCGGATTGGGATTCGGTACGTTGGCGACCAGAGTTCCATCGAGGGTTGGCCACTGCTCCCCCGCCGCGGCGTTCACCGCTTCGCTCGCGCGCTCGAGCATCGCGCGGATCGCCCCGGGATCTCCGCCGCGTGCGACGCGTGCAAATTCGGCGACGAGAGCCGGCTGCGCACGCTCGATCGAGGCGAGGAGACTCGCACGCACCGTGGCCATCGAAGCCAGCTCGTCGGCGTTCTGCGCGTAGATCTCGGGCCGCAGTTGCTCACGAGCTTCGGGTACCAGCTGTGCGACCGGCCCCACGCCGAACACCACACCCTCGAAGATCTCGCGATCGGAGAAGCTGGCTGCGATTCCACGCTTCTCGATGCGAGGAGCTACGGCAACGAACGAAATCAACGCAGCGACCGAAATCATCGTCAGGCGGCGCATGTGATCCCCCTGGAGAATCGAACGTGCATCTGCGCCATGAGACACACGAATACACACCTGTATCAAGTCCTTCTTGACCCAATGGAGGCGGTTGCCACCCGGCAGATCTGCCCGCTCGACCCGTGGTGGGTCTGGCAAGACTACGTACGACGTTGTCACACCTTCACCGGTGGTCTTCGTCGCCGCGCGCGGGCGGAGCTTCCCTCTAGAGAGGGATGTTCCCGTGCTTCCGCGCCGGGTTCTCCTGGCGCTTGTCCTTGAGCATCTCGAGGGCACGCACCAGCCTCTCTCGGGTCTGCTCGGGGCGGATGACCTCGTCGATGTAGCCCAGCTCTGCTGCTTTGAACGGGTTTGCGAACTTTTCGCGGTAATCCGCGACTAGCCGCGCCCGCTCCGCCGCCGGGTCCGACGCCTTTGCCAGCTCGTTGCGGAAGATGATGCTCACCGCGCCGTCGGGACCCATCACCGCGATCTCCGCCGTGGGCCAGGCGTAGTTCACGTCCGCGCGGATGTGCTTGCTGGCCATGACGTCGTACGCCCCGCCGTAGGCCTTCCGCGTGATGACCGTGACCTTCGGCACCGTGGCCTCGGCGAAGGCGTAGAGCAGCTTGGCGCCGTGGGTGATGATCCCGCCCCATTCCTGCGCGGTCCCGGGCAGGAACCCCGGCACGTCGACGAAGGTGATCAGCGGCAGGTTGAAGCAGTCGCAGAAGCGGACGAACCGCGCCGCCTTCACGCTGGCGGAGATGTCGAGCACCCCTGCCAGCACCGCCGGCTGGTTGGCGACGATGCCCACCGGTCGCCCGTTGAGGCGTGCGAACCCCACGACGATGTTCCGCGCGTAATGCTCGTGGACCTCGAAGAAGTGGTGGTGGTCCACGACCGCCCGGACCACCTCCTTGATGTCGTAGGGCTTGTTGGGGTTCGGCGGGACGAGCGTCCTCAGCGATTCCTCGGAGCGGAAGGGATCGTCGTCGCAGGGGATGACCGGCGGATCGTCCGCGTTGTTGGAAGGCAGGTAGGAGAGCAGCTCGCGAGTGAGGACGATGCTGGCCTGCTCGTTCTCGGCGGCGAAGTGCGCCACGCCCGACTTCTGGTTGTGCGCGAGCGCACCTCCGAGGTCCTCCTTGGTCACCTCCTCGTGGGTGACCGTCTTGATGACCTCGGGGCCGGTGATGAACATGTAGCTCGTGTCCTTGGTCATCACGATGAAGTCGGTGATCGCCGGCGAGTACACCGCGCCGCCCGCGCAGGGACCGAGGATGAGCGAGATCTGGGGCACCACGCCCGAGGCGAGCGTGTTCCGGAGGAAGATGTCCGCGTAGCCGGCGAGGCTCTCCACTCCCTCCTGGATCCGTGCTCCGCCCGAGTCGTTGAGGCCGATGATCGGCGCGCCCACCCGGGTCGCCAGATCCATCACCTTGCAGATCTTCTGCGCATAGGCACCGGACAGCGAGCCGCCGAAGACGGTGAAGTCCTGCGCGAAGACGAAGACCTGGCGCCCGTCGATGCGCCCGTACCCAGTCACCACGCCGTCGCCCGGAATGCGCTTGTCGCCCATCCCGAACTCGGAGCTCCGGTGCGTCACGAACTTGTCCAGCTCGGTGAAGGTTCCCGGGTCCAGCAGAAGCTCCAGCCGCTCGCGCGCGGTGAGCTTGCCCGCCTCGTGCTGCTTCGCGATGCGCTCGGGGCCTCCGCCGAGCTCGGCCTGGCGCTCGAGAGCGTCCAGCCTGCCGCGGAGCGGGTCTGGGTCGGGAGGGGAAGCCATGGTGGCAGTGGCTTTATCACGTGTGCCAGGATGCTCCGTCCCTCGTCGGAGCGCCGGAGACTGGCCGGACCGGACTCTCGACAGACGCCTCCCGGTGATCTCACCGACCCGCGCCCGCGTCGTCGCCCTCGCCTTCCTCGTGTCGGTGTCCGTCCGGGCCGAGCCCGCGCCGCCGGCCGCCACCGAACCGGTCCCGCCGCTCCTCCGCGTCGGCGCCGAGAGCGGAGGCGGCATCATCGGCGGTCTCCTGCTCGGTGGCGCCTCGGCCTGGGTCATCTACGGGACGCTGAACACGCAAGGCGACGACGCTTCCCGCCGATCTGCCGCCCAGCTCGGAGGCGCCATCGGCGTCTCGGTGGGCGCCCCGATCGGGGTCTCGCTCACCGGAAAGTTCCTCGGCCGTCAGGGAAGCTTCATCGTCAGCTGGCTCAGCAGCGTGGCCGGCCTGGGCGTGGGCTACGGCATCTATGGGTTGATTCGCTCCGGAAGCGACAGCTCGGCCGCGAAGGCGACGTACGCGCTCACCCTGCTGCTTCCGGTGGCCGGGGCGGTCATCGGCTACGAGCTGTCCGCGTCGGACGTCTCTCCTGCTGCGTCGGCGTCGGTGCCCTCGCTTCTTCCGGCGGTCGCGATGGGTCCGGGCGGGGCGAGCTTCGGCCTCGTCGGCCGGTTCTGAGCGCGCTCAGACGTCGAGCGTGCGGAGGCGTGGATCGAGCAGGGCCTGCTCCCAGCGGGAGATCGCCTGGAGCCGGTCCCGCTCCGGTGCGTCGGCCGCGTAGTCCAGGGTGTCGCCGAGAGCGCTGGCCAGCTCCTCCACCGCAACCGCGCGCAGCCAGGCCTCGGGGTTGCGGAGGGCGGCGAGGAGCCACTGGACGCGCCGGCGCCCCCTGTTCTCGGCCCACCAGGCCATCCAGGCGTGCGTGCTGGTGCCGAATGAGGCGCGGGTGATCTCGATCAGCGCCTCGGCCGCGGCCTGCGCGGAGAGCGCGTCGTCGCTGGCGGTGAGCCCGATGAGGCCCTCGATCGACGGTCGGTCGTGGAGCATTCCCAGCGCGCGCGCGGCGAGGACACGCCGCTCGGGCTCCTTCGCCACCAGCTCCTGCCGGAGATCGGGAAGCGCCTGCTGGAAGCGGGGGAGGCGCCGCAGCGCGGTGGCGGCGGCGCGCGCGGCCGAGGAGACGTCCGGCTCGGGATCGAACAGCCCGCGCAGCACTCCGGGCACCAGCTCGGCGTGGGGAAGGCTCCCGGCGGTGAGCAGCGCGACGTAGCGGACCTCGGGCTCGGGAGCATCGAGGAACCGGACCAGCGCGCGCGCCCCGGCCGCCCCCAGGCGCGCGAGGCCGGCCGGGACCGGGCCCAGCTCGTCGGGCGCGGGGAGCTCCTGGACCGGGACGCGGCTCCATGCGCTCGGGCCGGGGAACTGCGCGGCCAGCGCGCGGGCCGCAGCGTCCGGCGCCCGGGTGAGCTCGGAGATGGCCGTTGCCCGCGCCGTGGCGTCACTCCCCACCAGCCGCTCCAGCACCGGGCCGAGGTCTCCGAGCGCCGCTGGAGGCGGTGCGCGATCGAGAGTCTCGAGCGTCTCGGGTGTCGGGCGCGGGGCGCCGTCGAAGGTCAGCGCAACGGGTCGCTCGCCGGGAGCGTCCTCGTCGGAGAAGCGGCGCTGCTTGCGGAGGACGATCAGCTCGGCGAACGCCTGACCGAGGTCCTGGCAGAACAGGATGAGGTCGGAGAGGCGGCGCTGGCTGATGGCGCGCTCGCCGCGGTCCCCGTAGACGACGGCCACCAGGCGGCCTCGGACCTCCACCGGGAAGACGAAGACCGAGCGAGGCGCTCGCCCGAGCGAGGCGAGCACCTGCCGGGTCAGCGCGTCACCCGGAACCGGTCCGGCGTAGCAGGAGTGGGCGAGCGTGGCGGTGCGGAACACCGACGGCACGTCGAGCGGGAAGGAGACCTGGGGGATGGAGATTCCGTCCGCGCCCTCGCCCTGCGCATCCCAGCCCATCGCCGCGCCTCGCACGACCGCGAACGCGGCGACGAAGTCGAGCGTGCGGCGGGCGTAGCGGAGGACGACGTCCTTCAAGCCCTCTCGATCTCCGGCGACGGCCCTGAGCGCGGTACGGGCTTCGGACAGCGTCCAGTCCACCACGCCCTCGCCGCCGGTGGTGCTCTCCGTCGCGGTCTCGCGGGGGCGGTGCTGGCGCGGCCGCGGCGGCTCGGGTTGCCAGGTTGGGAGCTCGGGCTCGGCCGCGGCGACTCCGGCCTCCAGCGCCTCGAGGAGCGAGCCGGCGGGGTCGGTGGCGGCCCCCTCGGGCGGGAGCGCCGGCGCGGGGGCCTCGGCGGAGGAACGGGCCTTGACCAGCGGAAGCGGCTCGTCCACGACGGAGCGCGCGGCCTGCTCCGCCATCTCGGTGGCGAGCCGCTCCTCGAGCGTTGGCCCGAGGGTTCCGAGGAGGGCGGTGTCGCGCGCCGCAAGCGCGGTGCCGTAGATCTGCGCGCGCCAGGCGCGCACCCGCACGTCGGTGGACACCCAGGGCGCCACGGAGCGGCCCAGCTTCCGGACCAGCAACTCGAGCCCTCGCATGGGGACCGGGTGCGCGACGGCGACGTGGAGCATCCCCTCCTCGACCGAGAGCGGCGCGAGGTTGAGCCGGTCGGCTTCCTCGCGCGGGAGGGCCGACGCCATCGCAGGGTTGGGGACGTAGTCCGCGAGGTAGATCGGCTGCAGCCCGCTCACCTCTCCGAGGGCTGTGACCAGGTCCTGCTCTCGAAGCGCGCCCATCTCGAGGAGAAGGGTGTCCATCGCGCCGCCGACCAGGGCCTGCGAGCGCAAGGCGTCGTCCGCGCGTTCCTGGCTCAAGAGGCCGCGGGTGACGAGGTGCTCTTCCAGCCGTTCGGTCATTGCGCCGCTCGCCATTCTACGGCGCGGCGGGTCAGCCGGGACGGACGACGAACGTCTGGGTCAGCTTGTCGTGGAGGGTCTGACCCCGCCGGTCGAAGAGGGCGAGCCAGAATCCGGCGAGGAACGGGACGAAGGAGACGACGGCGAGGGCGGATCGGGTGATGGCCCGACCCGGGGTAGGTGCGAGTCCGGTCTGGTCGACCAGCCGGATGCCGAGGAGCCGGCGCCCGGGTGTCCGGCCATTCCAGAGGAGCGCGAAGGCGCCCGCGTAGACGAGGCCGAGCACCAGTGCGAGCGCCACGCACGGGGCGAGCACGGAGTTCAGCTGGTGGACGCGGGCCATGACCCCGTCGATGCCGGTGAGCTGGGTGGAGGTGGGTCCGTGCGGGGCGATGAGCGCTGCGGCGAGACCGACGTAGAGGGCGAGGACCCCGCCGATGAGCGCGCCATCGATGATGAAGGCCGTGATGCGCTGCCACAGGGCGGCGGGTCGGGCCCGGATCTCGATGATGCCGCCGAGGGTCGCCCTGGCCGGCTCGTTCGCGACGGCGCGGGCGACCTGTTCCACCATCTCGGTGGCGAGCTGCTCGTCGATGCGCGGTTCGGCGGGCTGGGTGCCGAGGAGCTCGGCCATGCTCGGCGAGCGCGTGGGAGGTGCCTCGGCGGCGATCACTGGCGCGGGCGTGCTGGTGGGGAAACGCTCGGGAACCGTCGTGACGGCGGGAGGCTTCTGCGACGCCGCGGGGATGGCCGGGCTGCTGGAGATCGGCGGGGTGGGGTCGGGGAAACGCGGCGCCGCGGCGGCTGGCATTTCGGGGTTGCTGAGGGTCCGCGGGGTGAGCTCGGCGCCGCGCGGCGCGGCGGCGGCGCGCACTTCGGGATTGCTGGAGGTCCGTGGGGTGGGCTCGGGGACGCGAGAGGCGACGCCTGCGGGAACGGACGGGCTGCTGGGGATCGGAGCGAGGTCGAGGTCGTGCGGGGCAGCGGCGACGGTCGGAGCGCTGACAGATCTCGCTGGGGCTTCCGGAACGCGTGGCGCCGCGGTGGCCGGCAATCCCGATCCGCTCGAGGTCCTCGGCGCGGCGTCAGGGACGCGTGGCGCGCTGGTCGCGGGTAGTCCTGGTCCGCCCGACGTCCTCGGCGCGGAGTCGGGGACGTGCGGCGTCGCGGTGGCCTGCATCCCGGGTCCGCTCGACGTCCTCTGCGCGGAGTCGGGGACGCGTGGCGCGGTCGTGGCCGGAACTCCGCCTCCACTCGAGGTTCTCGGCGCGGCATCGGGGACGCGTGGCGCGCTGGTCGCCGGTAGTCCTGGTCCGCCCGAGGTCCTCGGCACGGCGTCGGGGACGTGCGGCGTGGTGGTGGCCGGCATCCCGGGTCCGCTCGACGTCCTCTGCACGGAGTCGGGGACGCGTGGCGTGGTCGGGGCCG
>Ga0105237_10003579_pt1 | contig 18395 bp, 11 predicted proteins | sample KBSC24metaG_FD_81520 | JGI IMG/M metagenome (GOLD analysis project Ga0105237, IMG submission 81520) | Corn rhizosphere microbial communities from Kellogg Biological Station, Michigan, USA - KBS C2-4 metaG | ecosystem: Host-associated > Plants > Roots > Rhizosphere > Soil | place: Michigan, USA... | reverse complement strand
GCTTCTCCGAAGACGATGAGAAAAGATGGGCGGCGGAGCCGCGATTCTTTTCCCATCGCGTTGCGGAGAACGCGATCCACCCTCGCGTGTTCCGAGCGCGGGGATCTCCAACGTCATCCCGAATCAACAATCCCGCGAAGCGGCTTGGGGGTCTCAGAATGACACTGCTTTTGGGGACGAAGAAATGGGGGCGTCGTTGACAGCCGCCATCTGACCCGGCCATGTTTCTCACGCCTTTCTTCCTACTTGCGGCGGGTGTTGGGGCTTCGGTGCCGCTGTTGCTGCACCTCATGCAGAGCCGGCGGAAGGTGCAACTTCCTTTCCCGACGCTGCGCTTTCTCAAGCTCGCGGAGAAACACTCTTCGCGAAAGATCCGGCTGGAGAACTTTGTGCTCTGGCTCCTGCGCACATTGATCATGGCGCTGCTCGGGATGGCCTTTGCCATGCCGATGATCCGCCGCAGTGGGCTGGCCTGGCTGGGGGACGCGCCCCGGGACGTGGCCATCGTGCTCGATGTCTCTTCCAGCATGGGCTACCACACGGACCGCGGCACAGTCTGGGACCGGAGCATCGAAGCGGCGGTGGCGATCATCGAGGGGCTGACGGACAAGGACCGCTTTTGCATTTACCTGGCGCGGGAACAACCGGAGGCGCTGGTCGCCGAACCGATCGCCAGCAAGCCGGATGGGCTGAGCCGGCTGCGGGCGCTCCAGCCGGGGTTGAGCAGCTCGCGGATCGGACCGGCCGTTGGCGCGGCGATGAAGGCGCTGCTCAAGGCCGATGCGCATCGCGAGCGGGAGATCCATGTCATCACGGACAACCAGGCGCTGCCCTGGAAGAGCTTGGTGAGTGAGAAGGTGGAGATCGACGCCAAGACCGCCGTCTTCGTCTCGCTCCTCGGCGTGCCCGCGCCGGAAAATGCCGGGGTGAGTTCGGTGGAATTACAGCCGTCCATCGTGCGCAAGGGCTCCGACGTGAAAGTGACCGCGAAGCTGCTGCGCACGGGGCCGGCGCTGGATTCGGTGGCGACGCTTTTCATCGACGAAAAGGAAGCGGGGCGCCGCTCGATCAAGGCGGGGGATGCGGAATCCGCTTCGCCGAGCTTCACCATTCCCCCGCTGGAAGTCGGCATGCACACGGCCCGCGTGCAGACGCCGGATGACAATCTTCCGATCGACGATGCGTTCTATTTCCTGATCAAGGTGCAGGACCAGATGCCATCGCTGGTTGTCGGGGGCGATGACGAAACGCTGTTCCTGCGCACGGCTTTGCGCACGGGCTTTGGGCGCCCGGCGGCGGTGGTCACGCTCAAGCCCGAGCAGGTCATGGACGGGCCGCTCTCGAAGTATGCCTGCATCTTCCTGTGCAACGCGCTGCCGCTGCCGGGGCAGGCCATCGCGGCGATCGAAGACTACGTCAAGACGGGCGGGGAACTCGTGATCCTGCCGGGCATCAGCGCGAAGCCGGATGCCTACCAGGCGTGGAACTGCCTGCCGGGCCTGCCGAATGCCATCGAGGAACTTCCGCTGGCGCAACGCAACCGGATCCTCACCTGGGACCAGCCGCAGCACTTGCTGGTGCGCGCGCTGCACGAGGGCATCGGCATCCCGACGCTGGCCATCCGGCGGCGGATCACGTGGAGCAAGCTGCACGAATCCACCGAGCGCATCGTCTCGATGGGCGCAAACCAGGCCTTCCTGCTCGACCGCCCGTTTGGCGATGGGCGCGTGCTCATGTTTGCCGTCTCCGCGGATCGCACCTGGAGCGATTTCCCGCTGTCTCCCTTCTTCCTCCCGCTCGTGCTCCAATGCGCCGACTACGGGGCGGGCGTGGGCGCCAAGTCGCCGTTCGTCTGGGCCACCGATTCGCTTTCCATCAGCGACCGGTTTCCGGAGCTCAAGGGCTCGCCGGTCCTGATGGCGCCGGATGCGCGGCCGGTCGCGATTCGCAGCGCGGTGGTGCAGGGCAAGACGGTGCTGAACGCGGAGAACCTGACCATGCCCGGCATCTACACCATTTCCAGCGCGGAACAGCCGGAATCGAAACCGGCCTTCGCGGTCAATCTCCTGCGCGACGAATCGGACCTCACGCCGATCGACAGCAAGGACATCCCCAAGCGGCTCGGCGTGGACCGCGCGAATGTGGCGGTCGATCTCCCGACATTGAAGCGCCTCATCGAGGAGCACCGCGTGGGACGCACCTACGGCGAGCACCTGCTCTGGCTGGCCTTCATCCTCACGGCGATTGAATTCATCTACGCCAACTTCCTCGTTCGCGGCAACAAGCCCCCTGTCAAGGTGACCGTGGATGCCGCCGGTCATGTGGAAGCTCACGCCGCCGCCCACGCATGACGGTCTACGAGCATACGTTTCCCGTCTCGGCGATCATCATCGTCCTGATCCTCGCGGTGATTTTCGGCGGATTCACCACGTGGAAATTCCTGCCGCGGCGGGGGATGAATGCCGTGCTCTTTGCGTGCTACGTGCTGGTCCTGCTCGGGATGGGCTGGTGCCTGCTCATGCCGGGCTACAAGAACGCCGTCACGCAATTGCGCAAGCCTCGCTTCCTCATTGCGCTGGATACGTCGCAGAGCATGACGCTCACCGCGACGAAGGACACGCCGACGCGCTGGGACCGCGCGCAGGAGGCGCTGAAACAGCCTTGGCTGCAATCGCTGAGCGGCGATTGCGACATCGAGATCTATCCTTTCGCCTCGGAGGTGGGCGAGAACGTGCCGCTCTCCAAGGTGGCGGCGCTCAAGCCCGATGGCACGGCCACCCGGCTGCGCGACACGCTCAAGAAAATCGCCGACCGTTCCGCGGGCCTGAACATCGCCGGCCTGCTCCTGCTCAGCGACGGCACCGACACCCGCGAAGCGCTCGATGATTGGACCGGCACCGAGCGGCCGTTCCCCATCTTCACGATGCGCCCGGAACCGCCGGGCGGCTGGCAACAGGAGCCGGATTTGCGGCTCGATGCCGTGACCACTTCCAAGCGCGTGACCGTGGGCTGGAAATCGGAATTGAAGGTGAAGCTCTCGGGCCAGGGCACGCGCGGGGCGCCGGTCACCGTGCAGGTCTTCGAGAACGGCGAGCTGCGCAGCGAGATGCCCACGCAGATTCCGGACGAAGGCGGGGAACGCGAGCTGAACTTCGAATTCGAGCACCCGAAAGTGGGCGTCTTCAATTACAGGATCGTGGTCCCGCCGCTGCCCGGGGAGAAGAACAAGGACGACAACGAATACGCCGTGGATGTGGAGGTGGTGGATGCCCGCAACCGGCTGCTCTACGTGGAAGGCATCCCGCGCTGGGAATACAAATTCCTGCGCCGCACCCTGCTCAGCGAGCAGCAGATTTCGCCGGTGATCTTCTTCACCGGACCGGATGGCGCGCCGGTCGGCGGCACGCCGGTGGGCAACGTGACCGCCGAGATGACCCCGCAACAGCTCGCGTTCTTCAAGATCGTGATGCTGGGGAACATCGACGCCAAGGAACTCGGCGAGGCGCGGGCGAAGAACCTGGCCGCCTTCGTGGAGAATGGCGGCAGCCTCATCCTGCTCGGCGGCCCGAAGGCCTGGACGCCCGGCGGCCTGCTCGGGACCGATCTCGGCAAAGCGCTGCCGGTGCGCAGCGCGGATGTCAAGACGCTGGAGGGTGACAAGGGCTACCCGGTGCGGCTGAGTGAAGCGGCGCGCGCGCATCCCGCTTTCGCCGGCGACGCGGCGCTCTGGCAGAACATCCCGCCGGTGCTTTCCGTATTCACTGGCTTTACGCTGTCCCCGGCGGCGGAGGCGCTGGTCACGGCGGATACCCCGCAAGGGCCGCAACCGGTGGTGGTCACGCAGCGGTTTGGGCAGGGGAAAGTGACCGCGATTATGACCGATTCCCTCTGGCGCTGGCAGCTTGGGCCGGAGGCGGGCCGGGCCAAACCCTACGACCGGTTTTGGAAGCAGATGATCTCCTGGCTCCTGCCCCGTGAGGAGGCGCTCGACAAGGTGCGGCTCGAGATCTTTTCCGACCGGGACCAGCTCTTCCTTGGTGACCCGGTGGAACTGCATGCCCGGCTGGGCGGCGAAAATGCCCCAAAAGCCGATTCCGTGGAGGCGCGGATCACGCTGCCGGATAAGCGGGAAGTCCCGTACCGCATGTCTCCTCAACTCGTCACCCTCACCTCTGGCAAGAGCTTTCCGGGATACGGCTTCCCGTTCATCCCCGAGGAGCCCGGCCTCTATAAAGTGACGGCTTCCGCCAAGGTGAAGGACCAGATGGTGACCAGTGAGCCGTTCAGCTTTTTCGTGAAACCCTACTCCCCGGAGACCGTCCCGCGGCCGGCCCGGGTGGAGATTTTGCAGGCGATTTCCCAGGCCAGCGGGGGCCAGTTCTTCGAAAGCGTGGAAGCGCTCAACCAGGGCCTTTCCAACCTGAAACTGAAGGCCACCGAGGAAAAAAGCGCCGAATATCACACGCTTTGGCGGGAATGGCCGGCCGTGATCTCCCTGATGGTCATGCTTGCCGCCTCCTGGGGCCTGCGGAAATTCCGTAATATGCCGTGATTTCCGGCGGCATTTCCGCTAGAAAGCCAAGGTTCGAGCCATGCGTTTCCTCCCCGCCACTCTTTTCTTGAGCGCCGCCTTGCTGGCTTTTGTTCCTGTCGTCCATGCCCAAGTCCCGGCTCCCGCCTCGGCCAAGCCGCTGATCGAGAATGGAAATTTCGACGATCCCATCGACCCGCTCAAGGGGTGGATCACCGATTACGAGTGGGAAGGCAACAGCAACTACGTCGGCAACAAGAAGCACGTTTCCATTGTCACCGAGGGGGCGCGGAAGAACGTCGTGAAATTCGACTCGAATGGGGACGCCGGGGTGAAGATGGAGTGCCGGGCGTTTCCGATTGAGCCTGGCTTTAAGTACGTGTGCACCCTCGATATCAAGTGCCCGGCCTATCGTATCTATTTCTCGGGCTATCAATGGAAGCCCGGCGTGCATCCCCACGAGAATCCGGAGCTCGGCGAACTGCGGAAGATCTATATGAGCAAGGCGATCGAGGGGTCGGGGACGGATTGGAAGCCGGAGAAGCTGCAATTGCCCGGGGTGACTCCGACGCCGCAGGCCATCGAAAATCTTAAGAAGCTCAGGTATTTAACGGTTTATATTTGGATGCTTAAACCCGGTTTTGTGGATAATGTAACGGTGACCAAGGTGGCCGACCCGTCGATGAATTTCTCGTCTCCAACCAATTAACACTATGCCTCCACAATATCTGGCGAAGCTGAATCAGATCGGGAAAAGCCTGGTGCGCTGGCGGGCGGAACTCAAGCTCACCCTCGGGTTGGCGATCATCGCGGGATGGATCTTCCTGCTGGGATGCGTGGATCTCTGGCTGCGGCTCGACAAGGCGGACCGCATGATCACGTGGAGCATCCTGCTGGTTCTCGCCGGCGGCACAATGTGGCTGGTGCGCAATGTCCTGAAGACCCGCTACACGCCGGAGGCGGTGGCGGCGAGCGTGGAGAAGACTTTCCCGCAGCTCGATAACCGGCTCATCAATACGCTCCAGCTCGCGAACAACCCGGAGAACGATCCGTTCAAGGCCGCGTATGTGCGGGCGGGCGTGCCGGAGTGGCAGCGTCTCGATTTCCGCCGGATGCGCGATGAGAAGGCGCATCGCCGCAGCCGCATCATGCTTTCGGTGACGGGCGGGCTGCTGCTCCTGCCGGTCGTCTTTTTCGGCCAGGCGTGGGGCGTGGCCGTGTGGCGCACGGTGAATCCGTTTTCGACCATCGAGCCGCCGAGCCTCACGAAGATCCTCGATATCCAGCCGGGCAAATCCACGGTGCTGCAGGGCGAGCCGCTGGTCCTCACGTGCACGGTGAAGGGTTTCGAAGGGCACGAGGTGCGCGTGGAAGTGGAGCCGGCGGACACGCATAAGACGGTGTATGCGCTGGGCCGCATCCATGGTGGCGATCCGCAGGATTTCAGCTATCGCATGGCCAAGGTGGGGACGGGACTTCGCTATCGTTTCCGCGCGGGCGACGCGCGGGCTTCGGAGTGGTTTAACATCGCCACCCGGCCGCAACCCGCCTTCACGGCTGTCTCGATGGTGGTCGTTCCTCCGGCTTACACCAAGCTCCCGCCGCACGCGGCGAATGCTCGCGACGGGCGCCTCGTGGTGCCGGCCGGTTCGGAGGTGCGGATCACGGCCACCTCGAATACGGCGCTGAGCCATGCCCGGGTGCTGGGTGCGGGCCGCGAGGCGATCGAGTTTGCCGCCGCGGGGCAGCCCACGGTGTGGAAGGGTTCGGCGACGCTGGCCGCCGGGACTTCGATCACGCTGAAGGGGGAGGACACGTTTGGCAGCGGGGTGACGGAGGAGATTCCGTTCGCCCTCGATCCGGACAAGCCGCCCGGCCTTGAAGTGCTCTCGCCGAATGGGCGCGCCACGCTGCCTCCGGGCGAGCGGGCGCGGATTGAGTTCCAGGTCGCGGATGATTACGGCATCGCTGAGGTGGTCGTCGAGCAGGTCACGCCGAACTCCACGCGCCAGGACCCTGGCACCGCCGTGAAAAAATGGACCGTGGGAAATGCACGGGAGTTTCACCAGGTCTGGAAGAGCGAGTCCGCGCCCGCCGCGGGCAGCAATGTCGCCTATCGCATCGTTGCGCGGGACAATCGTCCCGGCCAGCCGAACGAATCTTTCTCCGCCAATGTGATCTTCAACGCGGCCACGCCCGGCGACATCGCCAAGCAACGCAACGAACTGGAGCAGGCCGCGATGGCGAACCTTCAGAAAGTCATCGACCTGCAAAAGAAAAACCTGGCCGACACCACGCACTACCAGGAGACGATGAAGGCCACGGGCGAAGCGCAATGGAACGAAGCGGCGGGCCGGCAGAAGGAAATCCGCGGGCTGATGCATGATCTGCTCGTGAGCCCGATCAAGCCGCTGGGCGGCCTGACCACAGCGGCGCAGAAGCTTTACGTGAACGAGATGGTGCTGGCCATCGACGGGCTGCAATCCATCCCCACGGCGGAGGACGCGCGCAAAGCGGGCCTTGCCACCGAGGCGGTGACGCTCGAGGGCAAGATTTTGAAGCAGCTCAGCTTTGCGGTGGCGGCGGCGGGCACCGCGCAGATCGACCGGCGTGTGGCGGGCCTCAGCGCGATGCTCGAATCGCTCGTCAAGGACCAGAGCAGCGCGCTGGGCCAGACGCAGACCTTTGTGGAGAGCAAAGCCAAGGTGGGGCGTCCGCTGGTGGACTTTCAGGACAAGGTGGGCAGCGATATGGCCGTCTTCCTCAACTCCGCCAAGGACGAAGCCGCGCAATCGCTCCAGACCGATCCGGCCCTCGCGGACACGATCAACAAGATCATCGCGAGCGCCGCGGAAGTGAAGATCCGCAACGATATGGTGGTGGCGGCGGAACGTCTCGACCAGAACCAGGCGGGCGCCGCGGTGCCGCTCGAAGAGCACGCGCTGGCCGGGCTCAAGACGCTCCAGGCCATGCTCGACCAGATCAAGCTCAAGGAAGAAGGCGCCAAGCACGACGCCCTGGTGGACGCCGTGAAGCAGGCCAAGGAGAAGATCGAAAAACTCGAGGCGCTCAATCAGAAGATGAAGGACGCCATGGAGCAGGTGAAGGGGCAGAAAAACAAGGACGACAAGGCGATGGACGAGATGGAAGAGGCCTTCGCCGAGATGCAGAAGAACACGATCGAAGCCCTGCTCGAAGTGCCGACGGATTTGCACATCTTCACCGAGCTGAACGTGGCCAATGATCTCGTGGAGGACGTCTTCTCGGTCTTCCAGGAGATCGAGCAGGCCAAGGGTTCCGAGAAGGAAACGGCCGACCAGGTGAAGGAGCTTGGCTACGCCAAGGAAGACGAATTGCTGGCGCAAATGGGCGAGGCCCAGAAGCGGCTCGACGCCACGGAAATGTGGCTCGGCGACAAGCCCGACGATCTCAAGGTCACGACCGAGGCACACGACAAGGCGGAGATGCCGCAGTCCGGCATCGCCCTCGCGGAACTCGCGGCCGCCGCGCAGGACCTCGTGAGCGATCTGCTCAAGGAAGACAAGAAGATGGCCGACAAGGCCGATGACAGCGCGACCAACCATGCGATGCCCGATTTCCCGTCGGGCGGCCAGGTGATGGAAGGCGACATCGCTTCCTTCGGTGCACAGGGCAAATCCGGCAACGAAACTCCCGACCACAAGGAGCAGGACGGCCGCTCGAATGTCGGCCGGCAGGGCATGTCCAGCGGCGAGACCGCGGCGTCCTCGGGCACGATCGGCGAAGGCGACAAGAACATCGAGGCGCGCCGCACCGAGGACCCGATGCAGAGCGGCAAGATCGATCTCGCCGGCAAGGCCGACACCAAGGCGACCGGCGGTGGAAAGCTCGGCACGGGCAAGGCCGACGGCATGGGGATGGGCGGCGGCGCCGAACGCGTGGACGGCAAGGAACCTGGTTCCGCCGAAGGCATGGCCGCGCTGATGGCCCGCCAGGCCGATGCGCTCTACGCCAAGGCTTCGATGAAGAATGTCCGCGTGGATTCCTTGAAGGACGCCGCGCATGATCTGCACCAATCCGCCGACGCCATCGCCAGGGGCAACATCGAGCAAATGAAGGAATACCGGAAGATGGCAATCTCCTCGCTGCAAAGGGCCGAGGCCAACCTTTCCGCCGGGCCGAACGGCGCGATGGACGCCAAGGGCTCCACGGGAGCGCTCGACCACGCGGTGGAGAGCGGTCCCGACCAGGCGCCGCCGAAATACAAGGACAAGGTCGCGGAGTACTACAAAGCGCTCAATGGCGCTCTGTAGGGAGGGCTTGGGCGAGCGGTTCCCATTGCGGGGCCATTGGAGAGGGAGAACGCACAGACGCAGCGCGACGGAGCCGCAACCGAAAAGGGGAAATGACCGCGGAGGCTGGGGGATGGCGGCATGCAGGTGGCTTGCCTTTCCAACCCGGAGGGTTGCCGAGAAATTAGCCGGTGGTGCAGCGAGGCACGAGCGCAACCACCGGAACACGCCCTTACAAACGGATTCGCCCCAGCGGGGCGGGAGAACTTCTCGCGCCGACTCCGGGGCGCAACTACATTTTGGGGTGTGGTCCGGTGGTTACGCTCGTTCCTCGCTGCACCACCGGCTAAACTCTCTCATCCCTCCGGGATGGGCCGACTCGCAGTTTGGCGCAAAGATGTGGGTAATGATTAGGCTGCTGCGTCGCTTTCGCAGCAGGGTGGGCGGTGTATTTTGGCTCGGGTTCACTTTGCAAACAGGCGTGATCCCAAAGCGCCGCGGTAGCGGCGCACTCCAAAACGCAAGCGGCGCTCGGTCATATTCACTGCTCACGACGCTGGTCTCGTTAGCAGTGGCCCTCTTCCTCCTCACCGCTTGCGATTACCGCCAGCCGCAGCCCCCGCCGCCGGCTCCCGAGAAACTCCGCCAGCTCAACGAAATCCCCATCGCGCAATTGCGCGTGATGATCAAGGGCTACCCCGGCGAATGGCGCCCGGATAGCGACCGAAGCCACGAGCGTCCCGAGCCTCCCGCGGAAAAGCCCATCCCCGCCGGCGCCCGCAGGATCGCGCTCGTTCCGCCCTCGAATATCCATCTCGGCAGCATGTCCGTGCGGGAGGCGATCGCCGCCCGCCGGAGCGCGCGCGATTTCACGGAGGCCGCGCTCTCGCTGGAGGAGTTGAGCTATCTGCTCTGGGCGACGCAGGGCGTCACCGCGGTGCAGCGCGATGATGCGGGGGCGATCGTGCAGCGGTTCCGTGCCGCGCCTTCGGGCGGGGCGCGCTACCCGTTGGAAACCTACCTCGCGATCAACCGCGTGGCCGGCCTTGCGGCTGGGCTCTACCGCTACCTGCCGAACGACCATCAGCTCGTGCTCGTCCGCGAAGACCCCCAGCTCGGCGCCCAGGTCCAGGCGGCTTGCTACGGCATGCCGGCGGTGGGCGGCGCGGCAGTGGTTTTCATCTGGGCCGCGGTGCCGTATCGCGCCGAGTGGAAATACACCTATCTCGCCCATCGCATGATCGCGATGGAAGCCGGGCACGTGTGCGAGAATCTCTACCTCGCCGCGGAATCGTGCGGCACCGGTTGCTGCGCCGCGCTTTCGTACCACCAGCCGCGCATGGATGAATTGCTCGGCATCGACGGCGAAGAAGAGTTCGCGATCTACATCGCGAGCGTCGGCAAGCCGAAGGGCGATTGATCGGGATGCAGTATGGAGATTCCCGGCTATCAACCTTTCTACATCGATTCGGTCGACTCGCTGCGCGGGGAGATCGACCGGCTGGGATTGGAGATCACCGTCGACGAGGAAGTTCATCCGCTGGCGCAAACCTTGGTTCTCGGCTCGCGGCGACTTCCCAATCGCTTTTGCGCGCAGCCCATCATGGGTGGCGATGCGGCTCGGAATGGTGCTCCGGGTCCGCTGACGCTGCGCCGCTATCGCAGGTATGCGGATGGAAATTTTGCGATGATCTGGGTGGAGCGCACCGTGGCGGGCGCGGAAGCCGGGCCGGGCCGGCTCCGTCTCCACGACGACACGGTGGCGGCTTTCGGAGAGATGGTGCGACAACTCCGCACGGCCGCGCCGGAGGATCCGGCGATCATCCTTCAGGTTGCGTCGGAAAATGTGGATTTGCTCCTGCACGCGGCCACGCTCGCGGCGGACGCGGGATTCGATGGGGTGGACTTGCAGTGCCCTCGCGAAGCATTGCCCGAGGCGGTGCTACGGGTCCGGGAAGGATGTCCCGATCTGTTGGTCGCGACCCGCCTGTGCGTTTACGAAGCCACGCGCAACGGCTTCGGTGTGGCCGCGAACGACTATCGCAGGCCGGATATGAGGGAGCCGATTCGCCTTGTCCAGGAACTGCGGGCGCGTGGTCTCTCGCTGCTCAATGTCACCACCGCGAGCCCGGCGCTCCGCGGATCGGAGAGGGGAGTGCGCGGTCGCTCCGACGCCGAGAACCCCGACGAGCATCCCTTGATGACGCTGCATCGCCAACTCCGCCTCGCCCACGCGCTCCGCGCGGCGGTGCTGGGATTGCCCGTCGTGGGCAGTGGATTCAGTTGGCTGCGGCAATTCGTCCCGCATGTCGCGGCCTGGGCGCTGCGCGAGGGGCTGATCGACTTTGCGGGGCTCGGCAGAGGGGCGCTGGCCAATCCCCATCTCCCAAAGCAAGTCTTCGCGGCCGGTGGCCTGCCGGCGGATAGCGCGTGCATGGTCTGTTTCGCCTGCTCGCAATTGCGCGACGAAGGCGAGCCCGTGGGATGCGTGCTGCGCGATCCCGAGACCTACGGTCCCATCTACCGCCAGATGCGCCGCTTCGATGCGGATCAACTCCTGGCCGGCGCTGCCCGCTGCCATCTCTGCGAGGCCGCCCCGTGTGTGGCGGCGTCGCCCATGCGGACGGATATCCCGGCGTTCATCCAGGCCTTTCGCAACGGCGACGAAGCGCGTGCTTATGAGATCATCCGCGCGCGCGATCCGCTCCCGGAACTCACCTCCCGGCTTTCGCCCGCCTGGCTGGAAAGTGAAGGCGCCTGCATCGAGACGACGCTGACCGGTACGCCGGTCCCGATTCTCGACCTGCAATACGCGATCGCCTGGCGCGCCCGCGACCGCGGCCAGACCGGCGTGCGCATTCCCACCGCAGCGAGTGAGAACGCCTCCACCGACCAGCCGCGGCTATCAACCATCCACCATCCGCGATCCACCTCCGTGGCCATCGTGGGTGGCGGTCCCACCGGCCTGGCCGCGGCGATTCGCCTGCTGGAACTTGGTCACACCGTGCATCTCTACGAGCAATCGGAACGCCTGGGCGGGGTTGCCGAGCTGGTCTTGAGCCTCCACCGCTCGATGACCAGCCCCCGGGAGGAGATCGAAGCGATCCTGGCGCCGGCGCTTGCCGCCGATCGCCTCCGGCTTCACTTCGGAATCACCCTTGGCAAGGATCTCCGGCTCGAAACATTGCTTCGCGCGAATCATGCAGCCGTCGTTGTCGCACCCGGTCTTTGGCAGGAGCGCTCGCTGGGTCACGCGCCCGGGGTGGTCGGTGCGCTGGAGTTTCTCGAATCACCGGAATGCTTCGTGCCGGAGCGCGTGGCCATCCTCTCCGGGGGCGACAGCGCGATGGATGCCGCCCGCGCCGTGCAAAGCCGGGGAGCGAAGGAAATCTTCATCGTCTTCGGCGGGCCCCGATCCGCCATGCACTGGCACCTGCCGGAAAGCTGGTTCGCGACGCCCGGCGTGCAGGCGATGATGCATTGGCAGCCGTTGGGATATGAGACGGGTCTGGATGGCCGCGTGTGTGCGGTGCGGGTCCGCCATTTGGAGTTGCAGACCGAGGCCGCCTTGCCCGTGGATCTCGTGATCGAAGCCATGGAGCTGCAAGTGTCTGACCACGTGAAAGCGGCCCTCGCGGAGGTCCCCGCCTCGCCGCCTGCCGGTGTCGAATCGCCCACCCGCCTTTACCAGGCGGGCGCGCTCGTCAATGGCGGCGCCTCGGTGGGCCGTTGCGTGGCCGAAGGGCTCGCCGTCGCGGAATCCATTCATCGCGACATTGCTTCATGAAGCTCCAATCCCGACTCAAGATCGCGCACGGCCGCTGCGTGGAACCCGCCGAGACGATCGCGCGGCTCGAGGCGATCATCCGTCCGCGGCACGAATACTGGCTGCACGAGGAGACCGTGGCGGAGCACCTGCACTGGACCGCGATGTTCATCGATGGCCTCGACTTTCGGTCCATGGGCAAGGGGACCACGCTGGCGTGCAGCACCGCCGGGGCGCTGGCCGAAGGCGCGGAGTGGCTGACCGCGCGCGAGACGGGCGCGTTGCCCGGCTACCTCGGCGCGCGCGAAGCGGATGTGCCCGATGCGCTGCCCATCGCCTCGCTGGTGAGCCATGTCGCCACGGCCACGCCGCCCGTGCTCGAGCGCATCCGTGCCCTCGACGATGCCTATCATTGGGTGGACGGCTATTCGCTGATCGACGAGCGCACGCTCAAGGTGCCGCTGGAATACGCGCGCCTGATCAGCGGGCCCAATGGCAAGGCCACGGGGAACAATCTCGAGGAAGCGATCATCCACGCCACGCTCGAAATCTTCGAGCGACGCGCGCACATCACCGTGCTGCGTAACCGCATGGTGGTGCCGACGATCGACATCGCCACGGTGGAGCACCCCATCGTTCGCGAGCAGATGGCCTTTCTCCGGAGCAAGGGGATCGAAATCATCCTCAAGGATCTTTCCTTCGGCGGCGTGCTGCCATGTCTCGCAGCCTACTTCGTCGATCACAGCATCCCCGAGAGCCACCAGTTCCGGCATTTTTTCAAGGTCGGCTCCTCGTTCGATCGCGAGGAGGCGCTGGTGCGCACCTTCACCGAGTATGTGCAGGGGCGCCGCTTGCACGAATTCATCGCGCCCGACGCCGAAGACCGCGAGACTCAGATCGCGCGTCTTCTGGAGCACGATTTCCGCGGCCTGCGCACCCAGCCCGACGACTGCGACAATTTCATGTCGTCGTTCATGTTCGGCTTCGTCCCGTATCGGAACGCCGATTTTTTGCGCGAGGGAGAGATCGTGCCATTCGACAAGGGCCCGCAGTACGTGGACTGCCTCGACGACATCGCCCACGCCCGGCGAATCTGCGAGACCCTGGGCAAGGATTTCATCGCCATCGATCTGACGGACCCGGAATTCGAATTTCCCGCGGCGCAAGTGATTATCCCCGGCTACTCGGACGTGCTGCCCTTTCATCCGGCGGATAGCGAGGGGCTTTTCCGGCGCTGGACGAGGACTGAAGTGCTAAATTCTTATCCTGCGGATTGACTACTTCTCGGTTGTAGGCGCGAGGATGGTCCGGGCACACTTGCGGCATTGGGTATGGAATTCGAATACGACCCGGAAAAAAGCGCATCGAATCTCAAGAAGCACGGCATCGATTTTATCGAGGCGCAACGGTTGTGGGCGGGATTTGTCGTGGAAATCGAGGCGCCACACCCGCCGGAAATGCGGTATTTGTGTATTGGGACGATTGACGGAGAGTATTGGTCTGCCATCATTAAATATGTGGGCATGAGACGCCGGATCATCAGCGTTCGCAGATCCACCGAAAAAGAATCACTGTATGCCTCAAAAGCCACCTCGCGATGAATTCGAAGACCGCTTTGAAGCGGGGTTGGATATTCTCGGGATGTGCGACGCGAGCACAGCGCGTGTGGTTCCTCCCGGCGAGGTGCATCCAGCCGCAAAGGCGAAACCTGCGGCGAGAAAGGGCTCGGGGAACCGCGGCAAGAGTTTGCGGCCGGACGGCAAGGTGGTGAAACGGCAAAAGGCCAGGAAAAGCCGCATTCACGCGTAAGTCGGTTTGGTGGCCATCATCGCAGGAGCGCCACTACGTACACGGACATCTCCGGTCCCATTGTTCCCAACTCCGTGTCCTTTTCCGGCGTTACAGGACGAGGGACAAGGGACGAGATCGCTTCCTGCCATCTTCCCCGCTAAATCCAAACCGCCCCTTGCGCTCACGGCCAACACCGCCAAGGATGACCGCTCCTGATTCCGAATGAGCGATCCCATCCGACACGAATGCGGCCTTGCCGTCGTCCGACTGAAAAAACCGCTGGCCTACTACCAGCACACCCACGGCTCCGCCCTGTATGGGTTCAACATGCTCTCGGCGCTGATGACCAAGCAGCGCAACCGCGGGCAGGACGGCATCGGCCTGGGCTGTTGCAAGCTCGATATGCCGCCCGGGACGCCCTACCTCTTCCGCGAGCGCTTCGATACCTCGGTGGACCAGATGAGCGACGTCTTCGAGGGGATCAAAAAGGACTACAAGCGCATCGCCCGCCGCATCAACGCCCAGCGCAAGGAAGAGCGCGATGAGACGGGCAAGGAGATGCCATTTTTCGAAGAGGATCCGGAGACCATCAAGCGCGAGTTCGAGCTCGCGGGGGAGATCAATATCGGCCACCTCCGCTACGGCACCTCCGGCGGGCTCGGCAAAGCCTGCCTGCACCCGTATCTGCGCCGCAGCACCTGGCCCACGCGCAGCCTCATGGTGATGGGCAATTTCAATCTCACCAACTCCGGCGAGCTGAACCGCGTGATGATGCAGCGCGGCCAGCACCCCGTCTTCGGCACGGATACCCAGAGCGTGCTGGAGGAGATCGGCTTCCAGCTCGATGAGGCGCACACCGAGCTCTATCACGAGCTGCGCGACCAGGGGATTCCCGGCCACGAGATCCCTCAGCTCATCAGCGCCCGTCTCGACGCGGCCGACATCATCCGCAAATCCGCGGCGATCTGGGATGGCGGGTACGCCATCGTCGGGGTCATCGGCAGCGGCGATCTCTTCGTCATGCGCGATCCGAATGGTATCCGCCCCTGCTGGTATTTTGAGAATGACGAGGTGCTCGCGTTTGCCTCCGAGCGCGTCGCCCTCATGTCGGTCTTCGAGATCGCGGAGGAGCAGATCAAGGAGGTGCCGCCGGGGAATGTCGCCGTCATGAAATCGGACGGCAGCTTCAGCATGCAGCGTTTCACCGAGGAGCGCCCGCCCACGCCGTGCTCCTTCGAGCGCATTTACTTCTCGCGCGGCAACGACTCGGAGATTTATCGCCAGCGCAAGAACCTCGGCGAGCAGCTCGTGCCCAAGCTCATCGAGGCCATCGACAATGACTTCGGGCACACGGTGCTGAGCTACGTGCCGAACACCGCGGAGATCGCGTATTACGGCTTCCTCGACGGCCTGCGCAAGAGCCGCCGCAACGTGGTCAAGGAGGCCCTCGTCGAGATGATCCGCCTCGGCGCATTCGATGAAGAAAAGCTCGACGATCTCGTGCTGCGCAACTGGCCGCGCAGCGAGAAGATCGCGCTCAAGGACATCAAGATGCGGACCTTCATCGCCCAGGAAACCGGGCGCGACCAGCTCGTCTCCAGCGTCTACGATATCACCTACGGCGTCGTCACCGAGAAGGACAACCTCGTCGTCCTGGATGACTCCATCGTCCGCGGCACCACGCTGCGCACCTCGCTGCTGCGCATCCTGGCCCGCACCAATCCCAAGCGCATCGTCGTCATCTCCACCGCCCCGCAGATCCGCTACCCGGATTGCTACGGCATCGACATGTCCGAGATGGGCAAATTCATCGCCTTCCAGGCCGCCGTGCAGCTCCTCAAGGAGCGGGGCCTGAAAAACGTCCTGCGCGAGACCTACGAGGCCTGCCGCGCCGAGATGGCCAAACCGCGCACCGAGATGCAAAACGCCGTCAAGGCCATCTATACCCCATTCACCGCGACGGAGATCTCCGACAAAATCGCGCAGCTCGTCGCCCCGCAGAACACCCGGTGGAAGGGGGAGCTCAAAGTCATTTACCAGACGATCTCCGGCCTGCACCAGGCGCTCGGCGAGCACTACGGCGACTGGTATTTCACCGGCGATTACCCGACGCCCGGCGGCTTCGCGGTCGTCAACCGCGCCTTCATGAACTTCTACGACAAGAAAGAAGGCCGCGCCTACGACACGCTGCTGTAGGAACGGCGGACGCGGGGGGATTCGAACCCAAAAAATGCTTCTCACCCCTGCTGCCCGTGCTACTCTCCGAGAAAGTGAACCTTCGCCTGACCCTCGGCACCCCGGCTATCTGTTGGTCTATCCCCCAAGATGGGTGGATAGGCGGAGTGGTATAATCACGGTATGAAACGAGCTGTTGGTATCACAGCAGCTCTGGCATTAACTGCCGCCTCATTTTTCTTTCTGGGAGCGCCGGCCTGCGCCGACGACATGAGCAGCCAGGTTTTACCTGTCCCGTATGACGGCGGTAAACCGATAGAGAAGGCACTAAAATCAGCCAAGCACGATGGCAAGTATGTTCTTGTTCAGTCCTGCAATTATGGATGCCCATGGTGTCTGGTTTGTGAGAAGCTTTTGGGGACGCATCCGGAAATCGTGGCGAAAATAAAGAGGGATTTTGTTTATGTTGTCGTTGATACGACACATGACAGGAATAGAGAATTTTACAAAAAATATGCCGGTGCCACAGACCATTCCCTCGTTCTCGTGGTATTGGACGCCGAGGGCAAGGAACTGACTCAAAGCATAGGATTTGACATCGTCCAGCCAGATCCAACCCGTGACGGCCAATTTCACATCGCGCCGGAGCATATCATGGAATTTCTGAATAAATGGTCTCCGAAGAGATAAAGTCGAGAGGTCTTAAGGAGGGCACGTAGGTTCTTCCATCCACGCCGCAATCCTGCTGCCCAAAACCTACCTAGGACACGCCGTCTATATATGATACCTAATTCACCTTGGTATTGGGCTTGAGATCGCGGCCGTAAAACTTGCCGACGGAGAGTGTGTTCACCTTTTCGGCCACTGGTAGCCAGGCCGCCGAACTGGCCTTTTTCGTGAGGAGTTTGCCCCCGGCATCGTGCACCAGGAGGACCCAGCCTTCGTACTTCGATCCAAACTTGATTCCCGTGGTGTCGAATTTGGACGTGACCTCGTCCGTGGTGATGTCCTGGGTGGCCAGGGGTTCGAGGGCGAGGCCGGCTTTATGAGCACCCAGCAATTGGAAGGCGCGCCGGTCTTGCGTGCTCTCGCCAAAGACGTAGAACTCCACCTTGCAGCCATTGAAGCTGAGTTTGCTATCGGTGTTGGTGAATTTGATAGTGAAGCTGATGCGATCGGTCTTGTCGTCCCAATCGCCACCCCCGGTTCGGGTGCTGCGTTTGCGCTCGGGCGTGATCGTGACGCGTCGCTCGAAATCCGTCGGCTGGGCAAGTTGAGCACAGAGTTCCGGGGCATATGTCAGAGCGACAATCCCCACAGCCAGCAAGCGGAACCATTTCATACGCCGGAGAATTGCAGAGCCGACCCATCTCTGTCTAGTACAGATGAGTGTTAGTCACAAACCAAATGTCTCTGCCCCGAGGTGCCGGTTGGGCCACCGCGCTACCGCTGCGTCGGGAACCCGGTGGCCGAGGAGGTTGCGGGCGAGCGCCCGCAAAGCAGGCGGTCTCTTCCCAGAGCCGCTCGAGCGATCCGGCCTCGAGACCGATCTGGAAATTAGTGTCGGCACACTTGCCAGATGCAAAACGTATGTATTGGCAGTCCTCCTGAGGGCCAAAAAACGGAGGCGTGATTCTTGGTGCGTGGATGAGGTGGCGCAAGGCCCATCCCGGAGGGATGAGAGAAATTAGCCTGCGGTGACTGGAGCGGAGCGACGGGACTCGCGACAGCGAGCCCGAAGGGTGGTCGCGGGGCGACCATCAACCGAGGAACGAGCGCAACCACCGAGGCGGTGGTTGAGGTGCTGGTGGTGGCCGGTGCCTTTCGGGCGAGCAGGAACGCCCACCCCCAACGGATTTGC
>Ga0105237_10003578_pt1 | contig 18401 bp, 12 predicted proteins | sample KBSC24metaG_FD_81520 | JGI IMG/M metagenome (GOLD analysis project Ga0105237, IMG submission 81520) | Corn rhizosphere microbial communities from Kellogg Biological Station, Michigan, USA - KBS C2-4 metaG | ecosystem: Host-associated > Plants > Roots > Rhizosphere > Soil | place: Michigan, USA... | reverse complement strand
TCGAGCGATTGAGAGGCGGAAACGCCCACATACCGGCCTCCGCTCCGCAACGCCAGATTTTGAACTCCGGCGCAGTATTCGTCGAAGGCCCGGGTGTAGCGTTCGCGCGCGGCATCGTCGAAGTCGAGTTTGAGGTCAGCCCCCGTTTCGGCATCGCGCAGTTCCAGTTCGCCCGTCCACGGCGGCCTTCGGTCCTCATCGCTCCAGATCTGCACCAGCATCAGTTCGTGCCCGAAATCGGAGAGATACTGCAGTGCGCGATCGCAACCGTTATCATCCAGAAAATCAGAGAGGATGATCACCAGGCCGCGCTGCGAGTAATCGCTGATGAACTCTCGCACCACCGAGAGATAGTCGGTGGGCCCTCCCGCATTCAACTCCTGCAACGCCTCCATCACCCCCATGAAGCGATGGCGGCCCCCGGTAGAGAAGATACGGGACGATAATCCGTTATTGAAACCGTGCACTTCGATGCTGTCCAGGCGGACCAGGCCGACGAAGCAGAGCGACGCGGCGAGCTTGCGCGCATAGTCGAACTTCTGCCCGCCGTAAGCCAGCATGGAATCGCTCATATCCACGAGCATGCGGACAGGTACGCGCGGCTCCACCTGGAACATCTTCAGGAAGAGCTTGTCGAGCCGCAGGAATGCACGCCAGTTGACCGCCCGCAGGTCGTCGCCGTGGTGGAAATTGCGGTGGTCGAGGAACTCCTGGCCGGCACCGGCGAAACGCGACATATTATGGCCGCCCACCAGTCCGGCAAAGGATTTCTGCCAACGAATCGTGAGCCGCTCGAGTTTTTCCAGAAACTCTCGATCGAGCAGCGGGGTGGAAGCCATAGATTATTCTACGCCGCGGACACCTGTGCGGTTGCCGCCTTGATTAGTGCGCTGAGGATGGTCTCAGGCGTCTGACCATCGTGGTGCGCGTCGAAATTCAAGATGATGCGATGCCTGAGAACCGCCGCGGCAACCTGCTGCACGTCTTCAATTGACAGATTGAAGCGTCCGCGCATCAGCGCCAGGACACGACCGCATTCCACCAGTGCTTGCGCGCCGCGCGGCGAGCTGCCATAGCGAATGTACTTCTTCGAAAGCTCGTGCGCTTCCTGCTGCTCGGGCTGGGTCGCCATCACTAAGTGGATGGCGTATTCCTGTACGTGCGGAGCGACCAGCACTTCCCGGCACACTGAACGGACTTCCATAATCTCCTCGCGGTCGAGCACTGCATCGGGAACCTGCTCTTCCCGCTGGATGGTGCGCTCCACGATGCGATGCAACTCCTGCCGCGAAGGATAAGTCACCAGAATCTTCATCAGGAAGCGATCGAGCTGCGCTTCGGGAAGGGGGTAAGTACCTTCCATTTCGATGGGGTTCTGGGTCGCCATCACCAGGAACGGCATTTCCAGTTCATGGGTGGTGGTACCACTGGTGACGGTCCGCTCCTGCATCGCCTCGAGCAGCGCCGACTGCGTCTTCGGCGTGGCGCGATTGATTTCGTCGGCCAGCACCAGGTTGGCGAAGATCGGGCCCGGCTGGAAACGGAGCTGCTTCCCGTGCCCTTCCGAATCGATGATCATGCTACCGACGATATCGGCGGGCATGAGGTCGGGCGTGAATTGAATGCGCGAGTATTTTAATTGAAGCGTGCGCGCAAGGGTCCGAAGGAGGGTGGTTTTTCCAAGTCCGGGAACGCCTTCGAGAAGCACGTGGCCTCCGGCCAGCAGGCAAATCAGTACGCCCTCGACGACGTCGTCCTGGCCTACGATGATTTTGGCAATTTCCCGGCGAACAGCGGTGAGCCGATCAACGGCGCGTTTGAGTGTCGCTTCAGATCCCACGTTTTTCATTGTAGAGCACGCCAGCGTGAGAAACAGGACGAGGGTTACAGGAAAATTAAAGCAACGGGGGTCGGCAAGGCGACGGAGCTTGCGGAAGGACAACTTTACCGTAAAAAACGCGACTGCTCTTTTGCAGTCGCGCCAAATTCGCAGCTCAGAAAATCAGATAGGAATTTCTTATACTTCGCTGCCCGCGGCCCGCTGTCCCATTTTGTCAACCAGGACACCCAACACCGAGGCCATTTCTGCGAGGGCGCAACGCGCCTGTTCCGGAGCGGCAACTCTCATCAGGCGGTACCAGCCCTGCATTACCTTGTAATCGAGAACGAGAATGCGGGCTTCAAAATCCTGGAGTTCCAGGCCTGAAGCATGCTCGATCAGATACGTCAGCATCTGGTAATCACGCTGAAGGGCCGCGTGGAGCGGATCTAACGCAGCGTCGCTGCGCAGGCCCTCCTGTACTTCCGACACCCGAAAATGGGTTCCCGTGACTGCTAAGGTCGAGGACGTGGACACCTCATAGTTGCGCAACAGCAAAATACAGCTGTAACGGAACCAATAAACCAGCAGTACAAGCGAAAAAGCGATGATTAATATGCTCGCTAACATCGTATTAAATCCGAAGTACTTTGAATGGCTGCTAGTACTATACCAGCCATGACGAGTCTAGCACCCGCATATGGGGTATGCAACCCCTTTTTGTCACTTTTTGAATACTAGCATTTCTTTTTTAAGTGAATGGCAACAAAGGTCAAGTGGTTTAAGGTGTTTGACTATGGGCCAGAATTCAAGCCCGGTTTAGTCGGGCGGCTACAGACGTCGGTACCATCATATAAACGAGTCGCGTTAATTGAAGTTATGGTACCGGGCACTAACAACCTACATGATCTACCCGATCCAAAAGAAAACGCGGCCTTTAGGCCGCGTATCGGGGGTTTCGATTTAGGTCAGGTCGGGAAAAACCCGATATGGTTAGTTCTCGGTCGGCGCCTTTTCCGCGTGGTCAACCACCACTTGACTCACTGCTGATTTTCGCGATTCCAGCTTCAAACCCAGCTTCTGTACGGTAGTGAACACTGATCCACCGGAGGGCTCGCCCGCGGCATCCGCCGGGGCGCCTGCACCGCTGGCACCTCCGCCCGCACCTACCGGAATCGGCGCACCAGCCTTCCTCGCGATGGCCATCAATTCTTCCATCGGGATATCCATCGCGATTTGATAGAAGCCCTTCAACTCCGTCATATCGACTACAGGCCGGTCCACCATGGGAGTAAGCGATTCGGCGAAAGCGGCCATCGTGACTCGGTTATTCTCGAGGTGCATCGACTTGCCGTCGGCACCCATGGACATCTTCTGCTTTCCACCTTGACCGTCCGACACTTCAGCGCCTTTGGCGGTGGTGTTGATCGACACCTGGTTGCTGCCGGTGCTTGCCGGCGGTGCGGGACCGCCATCCGGCGCGGTCGCTGGTGCAACTGGCAGGGGTTCGGCCTCCTTCATTTTATGGCCCCCTTTTCCCACCACGAGCGCATATACGGACTGTTCTTTGTTCTCGCGATGAATCGTCAGTTTGAACCGCTCGGCCAGCAGCGTGCGCAGCATCTCCGGTACCTGGTCTTTATTGGTGCCTTCCGGCATTTTGGCCACGATGTCGAACCGCTGGGCGCTCATCGCGGTCAGCCAGTCCGGACCGGTGATCTGGTACGACTTCACGTCATAGGCCTTGGCGATCAAAGCCGCGATGCTGAAGTTCCCGATATCTACCCTCGAGGCATCGATCTTCATGCCCGCGTGCAGCTGCCCTGATTGAATCATCGCCGGCGTGATCGCCGGAGACGGCTTGATGGACGCGACCTCGAAAGCCAACGGAGCCGCGGAAGTCTGGCCGAAGGCCGCGCCTGCGGCGATTACGAGCCCAAGACTCATTCTCTGAACGCTTTTCAACATGGAATATCCTAGTTTACCGTCTTATATACGCAAATGAATGGGAGGATGTTCCGAAGGATGCACAGCGCTCATAATATGAGGATGGCGGAAGGACTACAATTCGCTTGCCAGCCGGGTTGTACGGAATGTTGCCGGCAGAGGGGGTTTGTCTACCTGACCGAGGCTGACTTGTCCCGGATGGCGGAATACTTGCACCTCACACCGGTCGCCTTTGAAGCCCGTTACGTGTATCGCACCCGCAACCGCATGCGTTTGCGCGTGCCCCGGGATGCTAACTGCAGCTTTCTTAAGGACGACGGGTGCTCCATCCACGCAGCCAAACCTACCCAATGCCGGACCTTTCCGTTCTGGCCGGAGTTGGTGGAAAGCCGCCGGGAATGGCGCAAGACTGCTAAGTACTGTCCGGGGATTGGAAAGGGGCCGCTGGTGCAAATTGAAGTCGTTCGTGAGCAGGCACGCGAAATGAAGGAAGGGTACCCCGGGCTCTATCTTCCGGCTTAATTCGTGTCATCCACTCCTCGCAGCGCGCGATTACAGGCAGCAAAGCCTGAAATCGTGCGCCATACAAACCAGCCGCGAACAGGCAGGCTGAGGACTAGACGGATCGCAGCCAGCCGAGGGAAGAACCACCCCAGACCGGACGCGGCTTATAGTAATCGGCATCCGCGAACTTCTCGCTGAAGATGCGTTCCCATTTTGCGTTGTCCTGGCAGGAGGTGCAAACACCACACTGGCAAGAACGACGGCTCTTGGTTGTTCGTGTCGACGTACGGCGGACATCCGCCTTACGCATTTCGGGCGCTTCTGCGTATTGTGAGTTCGAGATCAGGGCAGCGATCGAGGACGGGTCGGCGAGTTCCAACAGACACCTCCTAAATAGAAGCACTTATGCTTCTGAGTGAAAGTCTAGCAGCGCCTCAAGCGATCGGCAATAAATAAATGGCCCTGTTTACCAAGGCAAGGTTACACATTGGTGCAGTACGGGGGATTCATAACCATTGGCTACATCTACATCAAGAAAAGGGGGTTGTCGGCATTTTACCTGCAGTTGACGGAAGATTTCCACAGCCAATACACCTCGTCCAGGTGGTCAGAGGAATAGTTTCATATTTTAGGACCTGATGTGTTGAAATATGCTACCATGCTGATTTCTTGGGGGTGTCGTGTTCCTCATCACTCGTAGGAAACAATTTGGTCCGATGACCTTTCTCTGGGATGTGGATGCGCCCGATGTGGCGCAGGCCGCTCGTCCCGGCCATTTCGTTATGGCCCGTATCGACGAGCATGGCGAACGCATTCCGCTCACCGTCGCCGATTTCGATCGTCGCCGAGGCACCGTCACCGTCGTGATTCAAGCGGTCGGCAAGACCACACTAGAGATGATGTCACTGCGCGAAGGTGACGCGATTCTGGACTTCATCGGACCGCTCGGATTGCCGAGTCATATCGAGAAATTGGATGGTACTGTAGTCCTTGTTGGCGGCGGTTTGGGCGTCGCACCCATCTACCCCCAATTGCGGGAGTACAAGAATCGGGGAAACCGCACCATCTCCATAGTAGGCTTCCGAAATCGCGATTTGATCTTCTGGGAAGACCAATTTCGCGAGGTCAGCGACGAGCTCATTGTCACCACCGACGACGGCAGTTACGGCCGAAAAGGATTCGTCACCCAGGCCCTCGCCGACGTTATTGCCCGCGAACCGGGAATCTGCGAAGTGGTCGCCATCGGCCCGATCCCGATGATGAAGGCCTGCTGCGAAGTGACGCGTCCCTTCCGGATCCCTACCGTAGTGAGCCTCAATTCGATCATGGTGGATGGCACCGGCATGTGCGGATCGTGCCGGGTGACCGTGGGCGGGAAAATGAAGTTCGCCTGCGTGGACGGCGCCGACTTCGACGGCCACCTGGTGGCCTTCGACGAATTGTCGCTGCGTCAAAAGAGGTTCGACCGCGAGGAGAAGGCGGCGCTCGAGCGCTTCCGGGCCGAGTCCAACAAACTCGCGTCTCTCGCCCCGAGTAACGGTCACTCCGCCGCGCCCGTTTCCCTTTGCCTTTTGCCCGAGCCGGAACCGGCCACCCCAGCGGCACGAATCCCTAAGAACATCCGCACCATTCCACCGGAGCGTTCGCCCATGCCCCACCAGCCCGCCGAGGAGCGGGTTCATAATTTCAAAGAGGTGGCTCTGGGACTCGACCTTGCGGGAGCCTTACAGGAAGCGGAGCGGTGCCTGCGCTGTAAGAAACCGCGCTGCGTTCCGGGATGCCCCGTGGGCATCGATATTCCCGGCTTCATCGCCGCCTTGCAGCGGAAAGATATTCAGGAGTCGTACCGCATTCTGAAGGCGTCCAACGCGCTACCCGCTGTCTGCGGCCGCGTCTGCCCACAGGAATCGCAATGCGAAGCGACCTGCGTGGTAGGCGCCAAGTTTAAGCCTGTCGCGATCGGCAGGCTGGAGCGCTTTGTGGCCGACGCCGCTATGGGGCGCGGCTGGGATCAGGCTTCCGCGGTGCCAGCGGTTGGCAAGCGGGCCGCCATTATCGGATCCGGACCTTCCGGCCTGGCATGCGCAGGGGACTTGGCTCTCCATGGCGTCAAAGTCACGATCTTCGAAGCGCTGCATGTCGCCGGCGGGGTATTGAAGTATGGAATTCCGGAGTTCCGGCTGCCGGACGTCATCATCGATGCCGAAATCGAAAATCTGAAAAAGCTCGGCGTCGAAATCCGGCTCGATACGATTGTCGGCAAGCTCTTCACCATTCCGCAGCTTCTTACCGATATGGGCTACGACGCGGCTTTCGTCGGTACCGGCGCGGGCTCACCCAAGTTCGCCAACATTCCGGGCGAAGCCTTCAACGGAGTCTTTTCGGCCAACGAATTCCTCACCCGCGTGAACCTGATGCGCGGCTACCGGCAGCCGATCTACGATACGCCGGTCGGGATGGGCAAGCGGGTCGCGGTGGTCGGAGCCGGTAATACCGCGATGGACTCCTGCCGCGTCGCCAAGCGCATGGGCGCCGAACAGGTAACGGTGGTCTATCGCCGGTCGCGTCGCGAATCTCCGGCGCGTATCGAAGAGCTGGAACACGCGATCGAGGAAGGGGTCGAGTTCCTCTGGCTCACCAATCCGGTCGAGATCCTCGGCAACGAGGCGGGCTGGGTAACCGGCATGAAAGTGCAGAAGATGGAACTGGGCGAGCCGGATGCCTCCGGACGCCGCCGTCCCGTCGCGGTAGAAGGCTCGGAATTCACGCTCGATGTGGATACCGTCATCTACGCTTTGGGAACCACCGCCAATCCGATTATTTCGCAAACCACTCCCGGCCTGAAGGTGAATAAATGGGGTTACATCGAAATTGACGAACAGACTGGCATGACTTCTCAGCCGGGCCTGTTTGCGGGCGGCGATATTGTGACTGGCGCCGCCACGGTGATCCTCGCGATGGGAGCAGGTAAGCGCGCCGCGCAGGGAATGCTGCAGTACATGGGGATTCTGGTTCCGCAGGAGACAACCTAAAATGCCTTCGTCCTGTCCAAAGTGCCGCAGGGTTCTCGATGAAGATGAGATCTGCTGCGCGCAGGTCCGCTATACCTGGCGTTGCAAGAGCTGCTTCAAACTGACTAGCGGCTTCGCGATTCCTTACGGCAAGTGCTTCCTGTGTGGAGGCCACCTGGAGATCATTCCCGGCCGCAACCTGGGCGACTCGATGCAGTTCCGCGCCATCCGCGATGCCGTGCAGTTTGAGTTGAACTCCTTCCACTTTTACAAGCTGGCGCGTGAGCGGGCGCGTACTCCCGAACAGCGCGCCGTATTAGAGCGCCTCTTCGAAGCGGAGCTCGACCACCTCCACGAATTGGAAGAGAAGTATCACGCCCACCTCGATCGTTCAGTCGTCGAGCTTTCAGCCGACGAAGACCGGCTGCTCGCGAACTGGCTGTTCCAGGGGATTCACGTTACCAGCGACACGGGGATCGAGGAACTCTACCATCAGGCCCTCGAAATGGAGCGGCGCACCCGCGATCACTTTCGAAAGTTAGCGCGAGAGCTCCCGGAAGGTCTGGAACGCGAGCTGTGCGAAGAACTCGCCGCCGAAGAAGACGAGCATGTCGCGTTGCTGGAAGGCGAACTGGAACAGCTGGGGTGATGAAGCACCCGTAAGTTCAGACTGTTACCGAGCCGTGACCGCGATGCGAGGAGCGGTGACTTTTTTGTGGCATTCCGTCCTGCCGCGCTAGAGGAGAAAGTCCGCTTCCTTGCGGTCGCGGCTCGGTACGGTAACGGCGTCTGCCGGGGCGCGGCCTACCGAACGAATTCAACGGTGATGCGGTGGGGAATGATGCCCGCTTCGTAGCCCATATCCAGTAGTTTCTGGGCAGCCTTCGGAACCACATCGCCGGCATCCAGCGTGTAGTGATTGACGTACATGCCGACGAACTTCTCCGCCAGCCGGGGCTCCATGTCGCGTGCGAATTGCATCGCGTACTCCAAAGCCTCACCGTGATTGTCCAAAGCGTACTGAATGCTCTCGCGCATCATCCGGCAGCATTCGCTCTTGATGTCGTCATCCAGATTCCGCCGCAAAACGTTGCCGCCCAGAGGCAGGGGCAAGCCGAACGAAGTCTTGAACCACCGGCCAAGATCCAGGATGCGGTGGAAGCCTTCGCGATCGAAGGTCAACTGTGCTTCGTGAATGATCAAACCCGCGTCTACGGTGCGCTCGCGAACCGCGTCCGTAATCTTGTCGAACGGAGTGACGACCGGCTCGAAATCGTCCTGAAAAAGTTTGCAGGCCAGGTACGCGGACGTCATTTTCCCCGGAATCGCGATACGTTTGCCCTTGAGTTCTTCAGGCTCCATGGGACGACTGGAGATGATCATGGGGCCGTAGCCGTCACCGATGCTCGAACCGCTCGCCATGAGGACGTATTTGTCGGCTACGTACGGGTAAGCGTGATAGGAAATCGCGCTGAGCTCGTATTGCCCCTCCATAGCTTTTCGATTGAGCGTCTCAATATCTTCGAGAACGTGACGAAAGTAGATTTTGGGCGACCGGACTTTCTTGGTCGCGAGTCCATAAAACATGAACGCGTCGTCAGAATCGGGACTATGAGCGCTGACGATTTCCTGGGGAGCAGCCAATGTCATATAGGGAGACAGATTTCAGTTTACAACAGTGGGGGGCAGATACCTGGGGAAAGAAATGCAAACAACGCATGACAGAAAAACTGAGGAAAAATTGGGCAAGGGCGGTCATCCGCGGTTAACGAACTGGAAAAATCCTGTCGCGGTCATCCGGGATGCGCATATGCGCATGTGCCAATCGATTTCAAAGGCACCGGTTGAATCCGATCGTTCAGAATCTCTCGTGTTGCTTGTTCTTTAACCGCGGACGGGACCGCCCTTATGCTGGTCCGGTTCTATATGTCACCTCCCGCCAAACCCGGGGTGGGAATGGCTTTTAATGACGGCGTCGGAATCGATACCGGCCTGATTCCACCTTCAGTCTGCTCCCGGCTGTTATGCTTGTCAATAGTACCGATCAAATACGTTGCGTGTTCGAGCACCTTGGGAAAATTCATGCTGCGCGGCCTCTTCAAAAAGAAGGTGGAGCTCCTTTCCGGAGTGCCTGCGGTACGCCGCATGAAGGCCTATTCGGCCAACAGCGGCTTCGTATACCAATACTTCGTCGAAGGGCATCGTGAGTGCCGCACGGCAGCTGACCAGGGCACCGAATTTGTATTCACCATCTCTTGCGATCGCAAGAACTGGCGCCAGACTTCGGTATTCGTCAATAGCGCCGCCATACTCGCCTGGGAAGAGGCCCACGCGCGCGAATTGTCCGCTACCGAACGATATGCGATCGCCAAGATGGCGCTCTTCCAAGCCTTCGACGAACGCCTGGATCCCGCCCGTATGCAGGACGATGTGCGCGTAAGGGTTGCCGACATCGACGGCATCGTCGAGACGCTCGGACTGTAGACTTTGTTGCGGGCGCGTACGCCTCGCCACTCTGCGACCCTAATCTTTTCCACCAGACGTCCGATAGAGTTCTTGTGTGGCGGCTCGCACATCCCGTGTTCGTGCTCAGCTGTCTATTGTGCGCTGGGACCAACCTGGCTGGCGGCACGTTCGAAGATTGGCGTTTCTGGGGCTTGAAAGACGGTTTGGGTGAGTCTTTTTCGGCCGGCCTGAGTGTCGGTCCGGATGGCCGCGTCTGGATACGGCACGGACGCGTCTCTCGCATCACCATTCTGGATGGTTTTGCCGCCACTGGAATTCCTGCTCCGCCTGCCCTGGCGCACGCCACGTGGAATACCGGCCCCGAGTCAATGGTAGGGATAGATGCCAGTGGCCACCTGGTGGTTTACGATCACGGAATTTGGAGTGCCCACGATCTTCTGGCGGAGGCCACGCGTCCACTCGATAACAATCGGGTGCTGGCGCTGCAGAATGACAGTCTTCTGGAGTATCACACCGGGAATCGCTCACTGCGCGTCGTGAAACGCGCGGGTGAATCCCACCTCGGGAAGTTCGGAGATCTAGGTGGCTCGGTAACGAGCCGGTTCACGTGGGTTCTCGGAGATTCGGGAGTTGCGAGGTTGGGGCCCGGAGATCAGTGGGAAGAGCATCTCTTCCGTCCTCAGGAACTGAAAAGGGCCGAGTCTCCTTATCTCGGAAAGGATGATTCGCTTTACGTCGTCGCCACCCGGCCCGATGGCAACAAAGTGCTGGCACACCTTGGACCTGCGGGATGGCAGATTCTGCACCGGGCAAGTCCAGGGCTACTCCGGGGTTGGCCTGGGTCCTCCGGCAGTATCTGGCTTCAGGACGCAGACGGATTCCGGCAGGTCACCGGAAATCACGTCGAGACAATCGATCGCCAAGGTGTTCTCTCGGGCACGATTGTCTCGGTGGTTACGGAGGGGACCGGCGCTATATGGGTCGCCACGAATCAGGGCGTCGGAAGGTACACACCGCCCTTATGGCAGACACCCCCAGATATCGCTCACATCAGAAACGGAGTGCAGGACGGTTTCACCGATGGTCAGGACTCGATCTGGTTTCTCTCGACGAGGGCGCTATTACGGATGCACGAGGGGATTTGGTCCCAATATCCATTCCCTCCACAAATGAGGGCCATCGTCCAGGCCACCCAAGTCGTGAGCGGTCCGGGCGGCAATCTCCTCCTGATGGTGGCGGCTTCCGGGTACAACTTCCTTTGGTCTTTCGATCCGCGTACCCAGACGTTTCGTCAGATGACTATTCCGGAAGGCCAGACTCTTCAGCGCGTCCTCCCTCGGGACCGGTCGTCGGTGTGGATCTGTACCCGCTTTCTGGGCACGCAGGACCTCGCGCTTCACGTCTTTGATGGAGTCCACTACCGGCAGTTTGTCCGGTTGCCAGAGAGTTTGGGCCTTGGAGTGGTACGAGCAATTCATCAGACCTCGGCGAAAGATTTGATTTTGGGTGGTAGCGGGGGAATCGCCCGTTATATTGACGGCAAGTTGGTAAAGATCGGTCCAGCCGACGGCTATACGGATAGCGCCTGCTTCCGAATCTGCAAACTCGCGGACGGCACGCTGATTGCCGGCGGGCGCCAGAAGTTATTTCGTTTTGACGGAAAGAACTGGAAGACGGTCCGGGAGGGTCTGGACTTTGTTCGTCAAATCCTGCAGGGTCGTGACGGAACAGTCTGGGTCGCATCCGGGTCTGGAGTGCACCGATACCGTTCGGACGGTTGGATCACCAATGACAGTCATGACGGCCTCCCTTCGGACATGGCATATTCGCTTGCGGAGGATGGCGACGGCCGAATCTGGGCGGGCACAACGCTCGGTGTCAGCGCCTTTCACCCGGAAAGCGACACGGACGCGCCGCATACCTTCATATCCTTGACCGAGAATCTGGCCAAAGTGCCGCCCGACGGTCATACCCGCATTGTCTTCGCAGGCTCGGATAAATGGAAGTTAACGATCGCCGAAAGGCTACTGTTCTCTTATAGGCTGGACGAGGGCGCATGGAGCCAGTTCGCAGTCGGAAATTCGGCGTCCCTATCCTCCCTCAAAGCCGGTCCCCACGTATTTCGGATCCGAGCCATGGACCGGAACGGGAACGTCGATCCGAATCCACCTTTCTTGCGTTTTGCGGTCATGCTGCCGTGGTACCGGGAGCCGGGGTTTCTTTCCATCACGGGTTGCAGTGCAGCCCTCATCATGGCGCTGTTTTTGCTTGCCGTGCGGCATCACCGCGCACGCGGAAAGATGATCGTTCAGGTGGACCGGGCCCGACGCTCGGCGGAAGCCGCGAATCGGGCCAAGGGCGAGTTCCTGGCCAACATGAGCCATGAAATCCGCACTCCTATGAACGGAGTATTGGGGATGACGGAGTTGGCCCTCGAAACGGAACTGACCAGCGAGCAGCGACAATACCTGGGTGCGGCTAAGGCCTCAGCCGATTCACTCCTGGTAGTGCTCAATGACATTCTCGATTTCTCCAAGATCGACGCCGGAAAACTGGAAATCGCCCAGGTGGAGTTCAGTCTGCGGGATACAACTACGGAGGCGCTACAGGCCGTCGCGCTTAGGGCTGCCGAGAAGGGACTCGACTTGACTTGGCGTGTGGCGCCCGAAGTGCCGGATCTTCTCATAGGTGATCCCGATCGATTGCGTCAGATCCTCATCAACCTGACCGGCAATGCCACCAAGTTCACTCACGAAGGCGAGATCAGCATCACTTGGGACATGATGTCGCATACCCAGGGGGAAGTGGCCTTGCGCTGCGTCGTCACCGATACGGGCGTGGGGATTCCGTCCGACAAGCAGCAGCTCATCTTCGAGCCCTTTGAGCAGGTCGACAGCACCGCAACTCGGCGTTTTGGCGGAACCGGTCTTGGGCTGGCCATTACAAACCGCCTCGTGTCGCTTATGCAGGGTAGGATCTGGGTCGAGAGCCCGATAATGGAGCGTCTGTCCCCGAAAGGTGGTCCGGGGAGTGCGTTCGGCTTTGAGGTCCACCTCCTCACAGCTAGCCCCTCCGAGAATGAACCCGTTTGTGCTTTTCCGGAAGGCACTCTTTGTCTGCTTGCGAGTGCAAGTAATCGGAACCGCCTGATCTTATCGGAAGTACTGGCCAGCTGGGGTCTTGTCACAGAATCCGTTCCAAACCGCGCTGCCGTAATGCCGGCACTGGTGAGCGCGCGCGATGCCGCGCATCCTGTTACGGTGCTGATTCTGGATCTCGATAATCACCGGGCCAATGCGGAAACGGTCGAGCAGGTGCGGCAATCGATGGGTCCGGAGACGAAGGTGATCATCCTCGCCTCACCGCTCCGCCCGAACGAACGATTGCACGTCAGCAGTGCGGATTCCGACGTATCCCTATTGAAACCGGTGAAGCACTCCGCGCTGCGTGCAGCTCTGGCGAAACTACTGAGCAATTCCGCGGCGCCTGCGCCGGTCCCCCGGACTGTTACCGTTTCAGGCGAGTGTCGCAAGCTCCGAGTGCTGCTGGCAGAAGACAACAAGATCAATCAGACGTTGGCCAAGCGGCTCCTCGAGAAGCGGGGACACAGCGTCCGGGTAGTTGACGACGGACAGGCCGCTGTCAACGAGATCAGCCAGAGCCATTACGACGTAGTCTTCATGGATGTTCAGATGCCTGTAATGGACGGCTTCGAAGCGACCTCGGCGATCCGCGCAGCTGAACGGGAAGGCACCCACGTCCCTATAGTCGCGATGACCGCGCATGCCTTACAGGGTGATCGAGAACGATGTCTCGAACAAGGAATGGACTACTACATCTCGAAGCCGGTCCGCACCGAACAGCTCGATCGATTGTTGCTCGCGATCGGGGAAACTACCCGAGTTAGTTAGCAGAATCGATAACATACCTGGATCTCTAGTACCGTTTCCTGGCGGTCGCGGCTCGGAAACATTCGCGCGCACGGCTACCGAGACGCGACTGCGAAGGAGCGGTACATTCCAGTTTGTCATCACCTCTTGCAACACCTTCGCAGTCGAGGCACGGACGCATTCCGCGCCTACGCCAGCCCCGAACGGACCAGCAGGGCCATCGGGTCAGGCTCTCTTCCCATGAAATTGAAGTACAACTTGGCGGGATCTTCGCTGTCACCCTGCGAGAGAATATTCTTGCGGAAGGCCGCGCCAACTTCCCGGCTGAAAATCCCCGATTCGCGGAAGCGGCTGAAGGCATCCGCGTCCAGCACCTCCGCCCATTTGTATGAATAATAGCCGGCGCCATACCCGACCGGGCTTCCAAACAGGTGAGTAAACGCGGCGATCATCGCGTGTTCCGGCGGCAGCGGAGCCGGCGTGAACTCCTGCAGCACGCGCCGTGTGTACGACACCAGGTCTCCGTCACGCGCTTCGGAATACTGAGTGTGCAGCAGCAGGTCGACGAAGCCAAACCCGAGTTGGCGCATCTGCCCGTTGGCAGCCCGGAAGGTCCGCGCCCGCTTCATTTTCTGGAAGAGCTCGTCGGGAATCGCCTCGCCGGTTTCCCAATGACGCGCAAACAAGTCGAGCGCTTCCCGCTCCCAGCACCAGTTCTCCATGATCTGCGAAGGCAGTTCGACAAAATCCCAAGCGACACTGGTGCCCGCCAGGCTGCGAATCTCGACCCGGCTCAACAGGTGATGCAGCAGGTGGCCAAACTCGTGGAAAATGGTCTCCACTTCCCGATGCGTCAAAAGGGCGGGACGTGTATCGATCGGGGGCGTCAGGTTTCCGCAGATCAGCCCCAAATGGGGCTCGAAACCCGCGGGCACCGGGCCACCCGTGATCAACGCGTCCATCCACGCTCCGCCGCGTTTGTTTTCGCGAGGGAACCAATCCGCGTAGAAGCCGCCGATGAAAGCGCCTGTCTCGTCCTGGATGTTGTAGTAGTGCACCTGCGGATCCCACACCGGCACGCCCGGCTCCTCGACCACGTTGATGCCATAGAGGCGATTGACCAGGTCGAAGAGCCCCGCCGTGACGCTCTCCAAAGGGAAGTAGGGACGCAGAGCCTCTTCGTCGAAATCGTACAGAGCGGCGCGCTGCTTCTCGGCGTAGTAGGCGACATCCCAGCCTTCGATTTGCGGCGCTGCCGGGCCCTCGATTGACCGGCGAAATTCGAGCAGGTCCTGATTCTCCTTTTGGAATCGCGCTTCAGTTTTGCCCTTGAGGTCCGAGAGGAACGATAAAGCCCGCTCCCCGGTATGCGCCATCCGGTCTTCGAGCACCAAGTCGGCGAAATCTTTGAAGCCGAGTAGCTTCGCCTTCTCGCGGCGCAGTTCGAGAATGCGGCTGAGCAGCGGGCGATTGTCGTGAGTTCCGCTCGTGGCTCGAACCGCGTACGCCTGGTAGAGGTCGCGGCGAATGGAACGCTTGTCCAGGTAGGTCATCACCGCGATGTAGTCGGGCGCCTGCAGCGTGAATCGCCAACCTTCGCGCCCTTTGCGCGTTGCGCTTTGGCGCGCCGATGCTACCGCCGTCGGGGGCAGGCCCGCGAGATCCGCTTCGTTCGTGATCACCAGCTCAAACGCATTCGTCGAATCGAGCACATTCTCAGAAAACTTCGTCGTGATCTGTGCCAGCTCGACGTCGATTTCCTCCAACCGCTTCTTCCCGGCCGCTTCCAGATCGGCGCCGTGACGGCGAAAACTTTCGATGGTCTTGTCCAGGTAGCGGCGACGCTCTCCGGTCAGGGCCTTGGCTTCCGGGGTCTCCGCATACGCTTTGATTGCCTTCCACAACGCATCCTGCAACGGGATTCCGGAATAGAACGCGCTGACTTCGGGCTGCACTGCATTGAACGCCGTGCGTAACTCAGGATAAGTAGCGACCGATTCCAGGTGCCGGACGACGCTCATAGCGTAATCCAGCGGCTCGGTCAGTTCGTCCAACGCGCCCATTGTATTCGCGAACGTGCGCGGCCCCGCCTGATCGGGAATCGCCGCCAAACGTGAGCGCGCCCCTTCCAACAGAACCGCCGCGGCTGGCTCCACATGAGCAGCCGTGATGCGGTCGAACGGGACGTGAAACTCCATCGTCAACAAAGGGTTGGACTGGCTTTCCGTGGTCATCTATTTCAAGCGTATCAGTTCCTGGCCGGAGCACCTTGCGCTGGGCTAAGCGATAATGAGGGTTCCCCCGAGAGGAGATCTATTTGTCGCTGGAAGACGAGCTACTGAAGCAGCGCCTGACGCGCATTCGCGAAATCGAGGCGCTGGGACATCGCGCCTACGGACGCCGATTCGAATTCACCCATACCATCCCCGACATCCTCGCGTCGTATGGAGCCAAGACCGCCGAGGAACTCACGCCGGAGATGCGAGTGGTGATCGCGGGCCGGCTGATGACGCTCCGGCACATGGGTAAGGCGAGTTTCGCCCACCTGCAGCAATCCGGTGAGCGGCTGCAGATCTATGTCAAGAAGGACGTAGTAGGCGACGAGGCCTTCCAGCTTTTCAAGCTCGTCGATCTCGGCGATACCATCGGCGTGGAGGGCTACCTCTTCCGCACGCGCACTGGCGAATTGAGCGTACACGTCGAGAAGATCGAGTTCTTATCGAAGACGCTGCTTTCGATGCCCGAAAAGTGGCACGGGCTTGAAGACATCGAGGTACGCTACCGGCAACGCTACCTCGACCTGATCGCGAATCCCGAGGTGCGCAAGGCTTTCGTCACGCGCGCGCGAATCATCTCGTCCCTACGGCGTCAATTGGAAGCGCGCGGCTTTATCGAAGTTGAAACGCCCATGATGCAGCCGCTCTACGGCGGCGCCGCGGCTCGGCCTTTCGTCACGCATCACAACACGCTCGATCTCGATCTCTACCTGCGCATTGCTCCCGAGCTCTACCTGAAGCGCCTTGTGGTGGGCGGCCTTGAACGGGTCTATGAAATCAATCGCAACTTCCGCAATGAGGGACTTTCGAAGAACCACAATCCTGAATTCACGATGCTGGAGTTTTATCAGGCCTACACCGACTACCAGGGCCTAATGGATTTCTCGTCGGAGATCCTGTCGCAGACTGCAATCGACGCCACTGGGTCCGCAGAAGTGGAGTACGAGGGGAACAAATTGGACTTCGGCCACATGCAGCGCTACAGCATGCGCGAGGCCGTGATTCAATTCTGGGAAGGGGAGGGCCGCCCCACGATGGAGGAGGTCAGCCATCCCGAGTGGTTGTTGAAGCGCTCCGGCAAAGCTACCGCGGGCGAAGCGCTGACCGACATTTTCGAGCGCCACGTAGAGCATCAACTGATTCAACCGACCTTCATTTACGACTACCCCGTGGAGACCTCTCCGCTCTCGAAGAACAAGCCCGAAGATCCGGCCTTCGTCGAGCGATTTGAGATTTATGCGGCGGGCATGGAGATCGGCAACGCCTATACCGAGTTGAACGATCCGCAGGAACAGCGCCGCCGTTTCGAAATGCAACTGGGAATGCGGGAGCGCGGTGACGAAGAAGCGCACCAGATGGACGAGGACTACGTGCGCGCTCTTTCGTACGGCATGCCGCCGACCGGCGGTGAGGGCATCGGTATCGACCGCCTGACGATGATCCTGACCGGTTCGCGATCCATTCGCGACGTGATTCTGTTCCCGTTATTGCGGCCGGAAGGCCCCATCGATCTCGTTAAACAGTTACGCGACCTGGATAAGCTGTGAACTCGCGGTTCGAACTTTTCATCGCCAGCCGTTATCTGCGCGCCCGCCGTAAGGAAGCGGTCATCTCCGTCATCACCGTCATCTCGGTGATGGGAGTGACCGCGGGCGTGATGGCGCTGGTGATTGCATTGGGCGTCAACAATGGCTTCCGCAGCACCCTACAGCGCAACCTGCTGGGAGCCATGGCGCACATCGATGTACAACCTCGCGAGGCGGGACAAGGCATCGAAAATTGGCGGGAGTTGAGTGACAAACTGCGCAAGCTGCCCCATGTCACAGCCGTGTCGCCCGCGCTCTACAGCACGTTTTTCATTCAAGGGCCGCTGGAATCGACGGGGGCCTTGTTGAAGGGCATCGACGTCGACCGCGAATTGGCAATCAGCGAGGCGCTCCGCCATTTGCCCGCCGGCTCGCTCGACCGTTTACGCGATCCCAACGCCGACCCTCCCGGAATTGTGCTCGGCATTCGTCTGGCGGAAGATACCGGCATCAAAGTTGGACAACCCATTCGCCTCGTCAGCCCGCAGGGCGGCGAGTTGACGCCGTTCGGTCCGCTGCCCTCATTTCCGAAGTTCAAAGTGGTGGGTGTTTTCGAGTCCGGCTTCTATGATGTTGACGACCACTGGGCCTTTACGTCGATCCAAGCCGAGCAGAAGATGCTGAAGATCCCAGACTCGGTGAACCGCATCGAAATCAACATCGACAACTTAAATATGGCGGACAAGTACGCCAAGGAAATCGAGAAGGTAGCCGGCCCGCAGTATACGACCACAACGTGGATGGAGCAGAATCAGCAGTTGATGAGCGCGCTTAACATGGAACGCATCGTCACCTTCATCACCATCGGGCTGATCGAAATCGTTGCCGCCCTTAATATCTTCATCACCCTCGTGATGATGGTTATGGAGAAATATCGCGACATCGCGGTGCTAATGTCGATA
>Ga0105237_10003576_pt1 | contig 18405 bp, 6 predicted proteins | sample KBSC24metaG_FD_81520 | JGI IMG/M metagenome (GOLD analysis project Ga0105237, IMG submission 81520) | Corn rhizosphere microbial communities from Kellogg Biological Station, Michigan, USA - KBS C2-4 metaG | ecosystem: Host-associated > Plants > Roots > Rhizosphere > Soil | place: Michigan, USA... | reverse complement strand
GTCGAAAATCATTGTTGGATACAGTCAGTACCGTAACGCGGTAGCGTCGGGTAGCCGTTCGCATCAAGCCCGTATGTAACTCAGTGTCCGCGGACCCGACGCTACCGCGTTGCGGTACTGACCCTCCAAGTGTGAATCCTGACTTTGAGGCATGGCGGTAGCGACCTGGTCAACGATGAGAGTCGAAAATCGCCAGGGCATCCGTACAACTTCACAAATAGGTGACATCGAAAGCAAAGAGGATGAATAAGATTGCGTCTAAACGTTGTAGCTTTGCAGCGGGTGCTGGTCCAACCCACCCAGCAGAAACAATGCCGCTGTTTTGAGTTAGACATACGGCACGGTAATATGGAGATGCCCCCCGGCTGTTGAAGAAATATTTTCGACACGAAGTGACGGTAGTTTGAAAACATAGGTGAACAGAATGGGTCGGTCGAGGGGACGCACGCGCAACCTTGGTAGGTTGCTTTTTTCATTATTCAGTGGCTTTTTAGTTTCGCTTTTTTGGCTCGCACCCAGTCCTGCCAGCGCGCAACAGACAACTCCTCCGCAAAGTCCTGAGCCCAATACTCCGATTCCAGAGGTGCGCACCACGCCTGGCGCCGGCAATTTGCCCTCGTCAGTCTTCGATCCGTCCTCTTTAATTAGACAGAATCTGCCGGGCGCCGCCAGGACGTCGCCCGCGCCCGCGCAATTATCGCTGACGGATGCGATTCACCTCGCGCTGCAAAACAACCTGGCCACACTCTCGGCCCAGGAACAACGACGCGAAGCAACCGGGTTTGTGCAACAGTCGCGGTCGGCACTGCTGCCGAACATTTCCGGCGCGACGTACCAGGCGAACCTGACCTTAAACCTCGCCGCATTGGGTTTTCAGGGGTCAACGTTTCCGGGACTCTCGACCTTCATCGGTCCATTCAACAATTTCGACGCGCGCGCCCGCCTGGTCCAAAACATTTTTGACCTCAGCGCCATTCGTGGTTACCAGTCAAGCCGCCAAGGAGTGCGCATCGCCGAGTTCAGGCAACAACTCGCACGCGAACAAGTGGCAGAAGCAACGGCGCTCACGTATCTCGAGACTTTACGAACCGAACGCAACGTCTCAGCGGCACAGGCAAACGTCACGCTCGCGGAAGCGCTGTTTCGCCTGGCGCAGGACCAGCGCAACGCAGGTGTCGCGACTGGTGTCGACGTCACGCGCGCTGAAACAAGACTCGCACAGGAACGTGTTGACCTCGCCCAGGCACAAACCATCGCCGAACAGGCGCGCCTGAATTTGCAACGCGTGATCGGCGTCCCGCTCGGCTCGACGCTGGTTTTGACCGACCAGCTTACGTTCACGGCTGAAGCACTGCCGCAACCGGATACTGCCGTTTCCGAAGCGCTGTCGCGCCGCGCGGAAATCTTAATTTCCGAAGCGCAGGTGAGCATGTTCAGGCTCGAGCGCAAGGCAGTCGCGGATGAATACCTGCCGTCGCTGCAATTCGTCGGCGATTACGGCGTGAGTGGAATCACACCAACAGACACGGCACTTCCAACGCGGCGAGTTGCCGTGCAGGTCAACGTGCCGATCTTCAACGGCGGTCTCACGCAAGGAAGGCTGACGGTCGCAACGAGTCGGCAGCACGAAGCGGAGTTGCAGTTGGGAAATGTACGCGGCCAGGTGGAGCAGGACGTTCGACTGGCGCTTTCAACACTGCGAACCACGGTGGAACGAGTGCGCGCGGCCGACGACGCGGTGCGCCTCGCCGAACGTGAATTGGAGATGTCGCGAGATCGTTTTCGCGCGGGCGTCGCCGATAACCTCGAGGTGATCAGTGCGCAGGCATCACTCGCAAATGCGAGAGCGTCTCAGGTGCAGGCGCTCGCCGCGTACAACGCCGCGCGACTGAATCTCGCCGCCGCGTTAGGCCGCGCTGAAACGTTTAGATGGTGAACTTAGTTTATGAGCACGACGATTGACGACGAAGTAGAAGTTCAAGACGAACCGAAAGAGCCCGTTCTAATCGACGAACATGGAGAGCCGATACGCCCGGGACGTGTAGACACTGCGCCTGCGAAGCGGCCGCTTTACCGCCGCCCCGCGTTTTTGATCGTGGCGGTGATCGTGTTTCTGATAGCCGCCGCGATCGGCATTAACTATTGGCTGTACGCGCGCAGCCACGAGACAACAGATGATGCCTTCATCGATGCTCACGTGACGCAGGTGAGTCCGAAAGTTTCGGGTTACGTCGCGAAGGTTCATGTTCAGGCAAACCAGCAGGTGAAGAAGGGCGACCTGCTGATCGAAATCGATCCGCGCGATTATCAGGCGCGGTTGGACCAGGCAAACGCGGCGCTCGCGGCGGGCGAGGCTCGTTTGAAGGAAGCACGGACGGGCGTCGAATTGACGCGCGCCAGCTCTCAAGCAAACGTGCAACAAGCGTCGGGCACGGTGCAGCAGGCGCGTGCCGGCGTCGAAGCTTCGCGAGCACAGGCCGCGGCGGAACGAACGCGAATCACACAAGCAGCCGCAGCCGTCAACGCAGCGCAAGCAAACCTGCAACAAGCACAAGCCCAGGTTGACGCGGCACAGGCTGAACTGGTACGCGCGCAAGCGGACGTTGCGCGTTACCAGGAGCTCTACAGCAAAGATGAAGTGTCGCGGCAGCGTTTGGACCAGGCGATCGCCACCGCGCGCACGGCCGAAGCACAGACGGAGGCAGCGCGCCAGCGAGCCGCCGTCGCCGCATCGCAAGTAAGTGAAAGCCAGGCGGCGCAGCGCACTGCTGCCGAGACCGCGCGGCGTGCTGAAGTTCAGATCGGCGGTGCGCAGGCACAGGTTCGTGAAGCACAGGGACGATTGGCCGCTGCGAACACCGCGCCACAACAGATCGCCTCGAGCCAGGCGCAGGCAGAGACGGCCAGCGCGTCACTCGAACAACTGCGCGCAGCGGTCGCACAAGCTGAGCTCGAACTGTCGTACACGAAGCTGTATGCCCCCGACGACGGAAGGGTGACGAACAAATCCGTCGAAGAAGGCGCGCTGGTCCAATCAGGACAACCCTTGATGGCCATCGTCCCGGGCGACGTGTGGGTGACGGCGAACTTCAAAGAGAACCAGATCGGAAACATGCGACCCGGTCAGCCGGCCGACATCACGGTCGATGCTTATCCGGATAAAACTTTCAAGGGACACGTGGACAGCATTCAAGCCGGAACCGGCGCGCGCTTCAGTTTGTTGCCACCGGAGAACGCAACCGGAAATTACGTGAAGGTCGTGCAGCGCGTGCCCGTGAAGATCGTTTTCGACGAACCCCCCGATCCGCAGCACATGCTCGCGCCCGGCATGTCGGTTGAGCCTGAGGTCAAGGTTCGGTGAGCAGTAGACGCGAGTCAATCAGAGCGCGCTTTGCCAATAGAGCAAATTCCACAGCGTCGGGAGTTTGGACTCCGAGCTTCAACCCGTGGCTCATCGCCGGTTCGGTCATGCTGGCGACGTTCATGGAAGTGCTCGACACCTCGGTCGCGAACGTCGCGCTGCCTCACATCGCCGGAAATCTGTCAGCCACCACTGAAGAATCGACGTGGGTGCTGACGAGTTATCTCGTCTCGAACGCGATCATCCTGCCCGCGACCAACTGGCTTGGCCGTTACTTCGGTAGAAAACGATTCCTCGTCATCTGCATCATCGTGTTCACAATCGCGTCGGCGTTGTGCGGCGCGGCGGGAAGCCTTGGGCTGTTGATTGTCGCTCGCATTCTTCAAGGCGCGGGTGGCGGTGCGTTGCAGCCGATCGCGCAGGCAGTGTTGATGGAGAGTTTTCCGCCGCAGAAGCGCGGTCAGGCAATGGCCGTGTTTGGGATGGGCGTGGTCGTGGCGCCGATCATTGGTCCAACTCTCGGCGGCTGGATCACCGATAACTATTCCTGGCGCTGGATCTTCTACATCAACATTCCGGTCGGAATCCTCGCGGTGTTCATGGCAAACATGTTCATCGAAGACCCGCCTTACATTCGGGACCAGCGTCCCGGACGGATCGATCGAATCGGTTTTGCGCTGATGGCGATCGGACTCGGAACACTGCAACTCGTTTTGGACAAGGGTCAGGAAGAAGATTGGTTTCAGTCGTCGATGATCACGGGCGCCGCGATCTTTGCGGGGCTTACGTTGTTAGGGTTTGTGATCTGGGAGTTGAGCACGAAAGAACCGATCGTGGACTTGCGCGTGTTGAAGAACCGCAATTTCGCCGTGGGCACGAGTCTCATGACCGTGTTGGGAATCGTCTTGTATGGGACGATTGCGTTGCTGCCGCTGTTTCTGCAAACGATGCTCGGGTACCCGGCGGTACAAAGCGGAATGGCTGTTAGTCCGCGCGGGTTTGGTTCGATCGCGTCGATGATTCTGGTTGGGCGGCTGATCGGCAAGATCGATGGGCGTTACCTCGTGATGTTTGGTTTCCTCGTGCTCGGCTACGCTACATATCAATTCAGCGACATCAACCTGATGGTGACTTCGGCCAGCATCACCTGGCCCAACATCATCAGCGGCTTCGCGATGGGTTTTATCTTCGTGCCGCTTACGACGATGGCGATGGGAACCCTGCCGAACGAACAGATGGGAAACGCGTCCGGCGTATTCAACCTGATGCGCAACACCGGCGGCAGCATCGGCATCGCGGCGATGACCACGATGCTGTCGCGCGGCAGTCAGATTCATCAGGCGGCTCTGGTGCGCAACATCAATCCTTACGATCCGGAAGTTCAACAACGCGTTCAGCAACTAACACACGCACTACCCGGCGGCGCCGGCTCCGAACAAGCCTACGGGATCATTTACGGTATGGTGGCACGGCAGGCGATGGTGTTGTCGTACATCGATAATTTTCGCATGCTGGCGTTTCTGTGTTTCCTGTGCGTGCCTGCGGTGTTTTTCTTCAAACGCGTCCGCGCGAAGGCCGGCGCAGTGGCGATGCACTGAAACTGGTTATCGTAACGCCGAAGGCGTTCGCTAATTCCAGCCCAGGGTTGTTAACGCCGAAGGCGTTCGCTAATTCCAGCCCAGGGTTGTTAACGCCGAAGGCGTTCGCTAATTCCAGCCCAGGGTTGGTGCGCAGCAACAACCCAGGGATCTAAACAAAAAGCGAAACCAACGCTGAAAGCGTTAGGCCTGTGCGAGACTAACCCTTTCAGGGTTAATCAAATATTCATCACGTATCCCAGGGTTGTCGCTGCGCTCCAACTCTGGGACATAATTTAAATCGCGATCAAACCTGAAAGGGTTAGGCGATTGGCGAACCCTTTCAGGGTTAATGACTATTTAATGGTCTGATCCCAGGGTTGTCGCTGCGCTCCAACCCTGGGCTGAAATTAGCGAACGCCTTCGGCGTTATTCGATCTATCGGCGTTATGCGCTCGATCGGCGTTATGCGCTCGATCCGCGTTATGCGCTCAATCCGCGTTATGCGCTCGATCCGCGTTATGCGCTCAATCCGCGTTATGCGCTTCGATCGGCGTTCTTCGCCTATTGACAACCGATATTATTAGGCAGAAGCTACTCACACATCTCGTTATTCACCCCCAGCATCGACGAGTCTCCACTTCCCGCGCCAAATCACCCTCCTGAATCACCAAGGAGTTTTTATGAATTCAGCGCGGAAAATCCAATGCGGTGTCGGACTATTGTTTTTGTTGCTGTGCATGGCGCGCGTGAGCGCTGCACAGACTACCTGTGCTTCAACGTGGAATTCCACCTCGGTCTATACGGCCGGCATGACAGCGAGCCTTAACGGAATCAACTACACGGCAAACTTCTGGACGCAGGGTCAAAACCCGTCCACTAACAACGGCGGACCGGGAAGTGGTCAACCGTGGACCAGCAACGGACCATGTAGTGGATCGGGTGGCGGCGGCGGTGGTGGTGGCTCGTGCGCTCCAACGTGGAACTCTACCAGTGTTTACACCGCTGGTATGACGGCAAGTCTTAACGGTGTGAACTATCAGGCAAACTTTTGGACACAAAACCAAAACCCTGCCACAAACAACGGTGGACCAGGAAGTGGTGCACCCTGGACCATCATCGGAACCTGTAGCGCCTGCACGACGGTTCCGAGCGTGCCGACAGGACTACAAGCATCGGGAACTACGAGTAACAGCACGAATCTGAGTTGGACCGCTTCAACAGTCGCCGTCAACTGCACTTTAACCGGCTACACTGTCTTCAGGAACGGTGTTGCGATCGGTACTACAAGCAGCCCTAACATGACCGTAACCGGCTTGTCTCCCGTGACGACTTACAGCTTCAGGGTTGCAGCCACAGACGCGGCGGGAAGCTCCGCACAGAGCGCAGCGATAAATGTGACCACGCTGAACGGACCGCCGCCGCCACCACCATCTGCGAAAGTGTTCGCGCCTTACATCGACATGGGCCTCACTGCTGATTGGCAACTCACAACGATTCAACAGCAATCCGGAATCAAGGTCTTCACGCTCGGATTCGTCGTCGGCAACGGCGGCTGCACGCCGACGTGGGGCGGTGTCGGAGCGACGGTAGCGAACGACACGTTGCCGAATGGCACAACGATAGTTTCGCTGGTCCAGGGAGTACGTACCGCAGGCGGTGATGTGATCATCTCCTTCGGCGGCGCTTCGGGAACTGAGCTCGCACTCGGATGCAGCACCGTGTCGAGTCTTCAGGCCGCTTACCAGTCGGTGATCAATAAGTACAGCGTGAACAGCAGTACACCGGTAAGACTGGACTTCGATATCGAAGGCGGAGCGACTACCGATCAAACCTCGATCAATCGTCGCAACCAGGCGTTAGTGGCACTGAAGAACGCGAATCCAGGTCTCGTAATTTCCTACACGTTGCCGGTTCTGCCAACGGGATTGGTGGCGAGTGGTGTCAATATTCTAAACAGCGTGAAATCTGCCGGACTCAACCTGAACGTAGTAAACATCATGGCGATGGACTACGGTTCGGCGAACGATAATGGAGGTCAGATGGGACTCAGCGCTCAACAAGCCGCGAGCAACACTCACAATCAGGTAGTGGCGGCCGGCTTGAGCGCAACTATCGGAGTGACGCCGATGATCGGAATCAACGATGTCAACACCGAGATCTTTCAACTGAGCGATGCGCAGGGGCTGTTGAGCTTTGCGAATGCAAACAGCTACATCACGAGACTCTCGATGTGGTCTGTGGCCCGCGACAACGGCAGTTGCCCAAACCAGGGATTCGCTTCACCCACTTGCAGCGGTATTTCGCAGAGCAACTGGGCGTTCGCGAATATACTCAAGCCATTCGGTAACTAGTGGTGAAAGGTTAAGCCTGAGTACACGGATTACACAGAGAAATCGGTGTAATCTGTGTACTACTTCTTGTGAGTCTTTTCTTCCGACAGATCCACTTTGTCGTCAACCAATTCGTTTATGGTCCAACCGGAGAGTTTCGAATAAGCAAGCAGAACGAGCAACGACGGTTCGCGTCCACCACGCTCAAACAGCGAAATGCTGGAGGGATACAAAACCTCGCTCTTGACTGCGAGTCTCCTGATGAGTTCCGACTGGGTTAGACCTAAGCGAATACGGATCAACAGCAGCTTCTCGCCTAACCGGTGTGGTCTGGAACGGTGAGCGCGCCCCATCAACTTACCCTCCGGGATGACGCGCGGCTGTACTTGCAAAGCTTTCTAAATAGAAATACGCTGTAGCTGAGTTTTGGAGAGGCCCGGAACCCTTGCATCCGGGCGGTGAGCATTTCAGGTGGTTCCCGCTCGCCGACTAATCATTGAGATTATGTTAGCGAAGTGCGTGGCCCAGTGACAATCATATTGTCAACACACTTCGATTAGAGAGCGGCATTGCGGGGGGAATGCCGCTCACGAAAGCCCCGTGATCGTCCAGACAGGGGGCGAAGGGCGTTACCGTTACCACACGTGAAGGAAGCGGTAACGCCCTTATCTATGCGGTAATTCTTCTGCCCAGCCTTCTCTGCTTTCTCGTATTCAGATATTCTAGCCGCGTTCTCAACACGTTTTCCTATAACCCGATTGTTGAAACTGGATTTTCGTTCGTCAAGACATTTCACCGAGAATCATTGTTGGATACAGTCAGTACCGTAACGCGGTAGCGTCGGGTGTACGTGAGCCTTTGAATTTGCTAGGAATATCGTATGCTTGAGACCGACCCGACGCTCTGACCTCCTCCAATCAGAATCCCGACGTTTGAGGCAAAGCTATTTTTACGGAAGGGGTAACCGCTTTATGGCTGACTCCCAACCCCAGGCTTCAACGAACAAAGGCCCGTCGACTCAAGATGCTCAGACTCAAAACCGGCCCGCATTACCTGCGATTTCCCTTCCCAAGGGCGGCGGTGCGATCAAAGGCATCGGCGAAAAGTTTGCCGCAAACCCAGTCACGGGCACTGGCTCACTGTCAGTACCGCTTGCTGTAAGTCCCGGCCGTTCCAACTTTGGCCCACAACTCTCTCTCGCCTACGACTCCGGCGCTGGTAATGGCCCATTCGGCTTTGGCTGGTCGCTAGGCATTCCCAGGATCACGAGAAAAACAGACAAAGGAATCCCGCGATATCGCGATGAAGAAGAGTCGGACGTTTTTATTCTCTCAGAAGCTGAAGACCTCGTGCCGGCGCTGTCGGCGAATGGAGAAAGAGAGATTTTCGAGAGGTCGGTGGCTGATAAATCTTATGTCGTGCAACGCTATCGACCACGAATTGAAGGGTTGTTTGCGAGGATTGAGCGCTGGCGCGACCGCCAAACCGCCGAAGTACATTGGCGCGTAACGACGAAAGACAACGTCACAAGCATTTACGGAGACTCGCCAAACAACAACCAAATCGCCGATCCCGAAAACCAGCAACACGTCTTTAGTTGGCTACTGTCGCGAACCTACGACGACAAAGGAAACCTGGTCGTTTACGAATACAAAGCAGAAGACGCCAGTAACGTTGTAAACGACTTACACGAACAGAACCGCCAGCTAAGCGCCAATCGTTACATCAAGAGAATCTTCTATTGCCATCAGACTCCTTACTTCCCTGCGGACAATTCTGTCGTACCCAATGACTGGCACTTCCAAGTGGTTTTCGACTATGGCGAGCATGATTTAACTCTTCCACGCGTCGAGGAAGATGTGAAATGGAGTGTCAGGCCGGATTCGTTTTCAACGTATCGGTCGGGATTCGAGATTCGCACGCATCGCCGCTGCCGTCGCGTACTGATGTTCCACAGTTTTCCCGAACTCGGAGACTCTCCGTATCTGGTTCGATCTACGGATCTGTCCTTCGCAGACGATGAAGACACATCCCAGAGCTTGATTGCTACTTTTGTTTCCGCTGTCACACACTCGAGTTACGTCAAACAGAATGGTGGCTATCTCAGGAAGTCGTTCCCGCCCATTGAATTTGGTTACACAAAGGCGGAGATCGATCAGACTGTCCATTTAGCAGAATCTTCGTTACTGGAAAACCTTCCGGAAGGCATTGATGGCTCACGCTACCAATCCGTTGATATCGATGGCGAGGGTGCTTCAGGTGTTCTCACGCAACTGTATGGTGCGTGGTACTACAAGCGAAATCTAGCGCCGCTTTCAAGCGCTGAGAGATCTGGACCTCAGTTTGGCGTCACTGAAGTTCTCAAGTTGCAGCCCGCGCACTCCACTAGTGCGCAACAGTTGCTCGATCTGGCCGGTGACGGACTACTCGACGTGGTCCAGTTTGAAGGAGCAACCTCCGGATTTTTTGAGCGTACTGAAGACAGCAAATGGGACTCCTTCACCGCCTTCATCTCTTCACCAAACATTCGCTGGGGCGACAGTAATCTGAAGTTCATCGATCTTACCGGCGATGGTCACGCAGATGTTCTCATCTCAGAAGACGAGGTGTTCACCTGGTATCCCTCACTCGGCGAAGAAGGGTTTGGCGCCGCTGAAACAGTAAGGAAAGCGGCGAATGAAGAAGATGGACCACGCATCGTATTTGCCGATGGCACTCAGTCAGTTTACCTGGCGGACATGTCAGGTGATGGCCTGAACGACTTAGTCCGCGTACGCAACGCGGAGGTTTGTTATTGGCCCAACCTCGGCTACGGCCGCTTTGGATCTAAAGTGACGATGGGTAACGCTCCACTCCTCGATCATCCCGATCTGTTTGACCAGAAGCGCGTCCGGCTCGCCGACATCGACGGCTCGGGTGTCACTGACATTATCTATTTGGGCCAGGATCTAATCAGTGTTTACTTCAATCGCTCAGGTAATAGCTGGAGTCCGGCCCTCGCGTTGGATCAAATGCCGCCGGTCGACAACCTCGCCTCAATCATGGCGATGGACCTGCTGGGCAACGGCACGGCTTGTCTTGTTTGGTCCCATCCCGGGCCTGCCCACGCCAATCAAGCAATGCGTTACGTCGATTTGATGGGAGGAACCAAGCCTCATCTGCTGACGACGATCAAAAACAACCTCGGCGCAGAGACGCGCATGAAGTATGTGCCGTCAACTGTCTTCTACCTCAACGATCTTTACGATGGAAAGCCGTGGATTACTCGGTTGCCTTTTCCCGTGCATGTAATCGAACAGGTGGAAGTGTTCGATTGGGTGAGCAAGACGAAGCTGGTTACCCGGTACAAGTATCACCACGGGTACTTCGATGGTGTTGAACGTGAATTTCGCGGGTTCGGCATGGTCGAACAATGGGACACGGAGCAATTTGTTGTCTTGAGCAATGGCGGCACTTTTCCAGAGGCGACGAACGTTGACGACGCGTCGCATATCCCGCCAGTTTGCGTAAAAACCTGGTTTCACACGGGCGCATATTTCCAGGAAGGCCGCATTTCTCGTCACTTTGAGGATGAGTACTACCGCGAGGGTGACGAAAGTGAAGGAAACTCCGAACTGACGAATGAGCAAGTCGAAGCGATGCTCTTGCCTGATACCGAAGTCCCGACGGCACTCAAACTAGCGGATGGCTCATCTGTTTCATGGGAGCTAACAGCCGAGGAAGTTCGCGAAGCTTGCCGCGCGCTGAAGGGCTCAATCCTGCGCCAGGAGATCTACGCTCTGGACGGCAGCGACGAGGAAGATCGACCCTACAGCGCATCCGAACGCAGCTACACCATCGAACTGCTGCAACCACAAGGCGAAAACAAACACGCGGTGTTCTTCACGCACTCCCGCGAAACAGTTGACTTCCACTACGAACGCAAATTGTTTGACGTGTTGGGCAATAAACTTGCTGACCCCCGCGTGACTCATTCAATTACGTTCGCAGTAGATAATTTCGGCAATGTCTTAACAGCCGCCAACATCGGTTACGGCCGCCGACATGATGCCGCCGAAGCCTTGTTTACTGCCGCGGATCACGCAAGACAAAAACAAACACAGATCACATTTATCGTAAGCACTTACACAAACCCCGTCGAGGAAGTTGACGCCTACCGCGTCCCCTTACCCTCTGATGTGAGAACGTTCGAACTGATCGAACTGCCGTCGCTGACTCCCGCCGCACATAATCCACAGATAACAAACCTGTTCCCCTTCGCCGAACTCGAAGCGAAGATTCAAGCCGCCGGAGACGGTGATCATGACATTAATTATGAAAACCTTAACGCTACCGGGATTGAAACCGGTCATCCTTACCGGCGGCCGATCGAACACCTCCGAACTCTCTACCGCCGTGACGACCTAAGCGGTCCGTTAGCTCTGGGAGAGCTGCAATCACTGGCACTGCCCTTCGAGATTTATAAACTCGCTTTCACTACAGGCCTGGTTCAGCAGGTCTATGGCGCACGAGTGAGCGACGAAATGCTCACCGACGAAGGCGGATTTGTTCACAGCGAAAATGATTCTAATTGGTGGATTCCCTCCGGTCAGGCGTTTTATTCGCCGCAGCCGGACGACACCTCGGTTCAGGAGTTGGCTTTCGCGCGCCAACACTTTTTTCTCGCCCATCGATCGCGAGACCCGTTTGGAGCCACCAGCACCATTCACTTCGACGATTACGACTTATTGACTCTGGAAACGGAAGATCCACTTCACAACAAAGTGACCATCGCGCGAAACAACTATCGCGTCCTCCAGCCGGAGTTGATCACAGACGCCAACCGCAATCGTTCAGAGGTGGCCTTCGATGCAATGGGCCTGGTAGTAGGCACGGCGTTAAGGGGAAAAGCAGACGAGAGCAAAGGCGATTCGCTCGCTGACTTTGAGCCTGACCTGGATGACGCGACCATCAGCGAGCACCTCGACAATCCGTTGGCGAATCCACATGCGATCCTGCGCAACGCAACGACGCGCCTCGCCTATGATCTGTTTGCCTACCAACGCACACAAAACGATCCGCAGCCTCTTTCTGCTGTGGTCTACACGCTGGCCCGTGAAACTCATGCGGCTGACTTAGCTGCTGGAGCAGAAACGAAAGTACAACACAGCTTCTCGTACTCCGACGGCTTCTCTCGCGAGATCCAGAAAAAAGTTCAGGCAGAGCCGGGCCCAGTACCACGCCGTGACGCAGCAGGGAAAATCATCCTGGGAGCTGATGGTCAACCTGATATGACGCCGAATGACGTCAGCCCGCGCTGGGTGGGCAGCGGCTGGACCATCTTCAATAACAAAGGCAAGCCGGTCCGCCAGTACGAGCCATTCTTCAGCGACACTCATCATTTCGACTTCGACGCGCGGATCGGCGTCAGCCCAACTCTTTTCTACGACCCGCTCGAACGCGTCGTGGCCACGCTGCACCCAAATCATACCTGGCGGAAAGTCGTGTTCGACCCGTGGGAGCAGGCGACCTTCGATGTCAACGACACCGTATTGAACGCTGACGGCACAACTGATCCAAAATCAGATCCAGATGCCGGCGGCTTCTTTTCGCGCCTCGCTGTTGCTGACTATCTTCCAACCTGGTACGAGCAGCGACGTAATCTGGCCGCTTCCGATCCGGAGCGTATCGCAGCGGACAAGGCCGCCGTTCATCGGCAGACTCCGACTGTCGCTCACTTCGACGCGTTGGGCCGCACGTTCGTAACTATCAGTCAGAACCGCTTCGAACGGAATGCCGTCGCGATTGAGGAGAGGTTTCCCGTCCGCATCGACCTGGACATCGAAGGAAACCAGCGCACTGTGCGCGACGCTGTCGTACAAAATGGCGATGCTTTGGGGCGCATCGTCATGAGCTTCGACTACGACATGCTTGGCAATGTCATCCACCAGAGCAGTATGGAGGCGGGCGAGCGCTGGATGCTGAATGACGTTATGGTCAAACCCGTGCGCTCATGGGACAGTCGTGGCTTCACGCGGCATATCACCTACGATGAACTTCGACGTCCGACAGGATTGTTCGTGACGGAGAACGGCAGCGAGCGATTGGCCCAGCGCACGGTTTACGGAGAAAGCGAAGGGGACTCAAACAATCATCGCACACGTGTCTTCCAGGTCTTCGATGGCGCGGGCGTTGTCACCAACGAGGGCTACGATTTCAAAGGGAATCTGCTGGGTATCAAACGCGACCTCTTGCCGGACTATGGCGTCGAAGTTAACTGGATTCAAAATCCCAACGCCAACGACGGAACTTTTCTCAGCAAGACCGAGTATGACGCGCTCAATCGGCCCATCGCGGTTACCACACCTGACAAGAGCCTCTATCGCCCCACCTACAATGAGGCCAGCCTGCTAAACACAGTCGACGTGCATTTGCGCGGCGCGGATACGGCCACGCCGTTCGTAACTAACATTGATTACAACGCCAAGGGCCAGCGCACTCTAATTCGCTACGCGAATGGAGTTGAAACGAAGTACACTCACGACAAGAACACTTTCCGCCTGACAAACGTCACGACCACGCGCACCGGCCAGGACGACTTCGCCTCGCAAATCTTCCTGAGCGCGGATCGCGTTCAAGATCTTAGTTATACCTACGACCCGGTCGGAAACATCACGCGCGTTGAAGACGCCGCTCTATCGATCTTCTTCCACGCCGGCGAACAGGTCGAGCCCGTCTGTGATTACACGTACGACGCTGTCTATCGTCTCATCGAATCATCGGGCCGCGAGCACATAGCGCAAACGGCTCACGACTTCAATCCGCCCGTGGACAACAGGCGGGATATTCCCTTCATCGGGTCGCGCGCGGAACCGAATGACCTGCAGGCCGTGCGCCGTTATATCGAACGCTACGAATACGACGCCGTCGGAAATTTTCAGTTCATGCGCCATGTTGCTAATGGCGGCAGTTGGACGCGTGATTACGACTATGAAGAAGAAAGCTTGATCGAGCCGGCCAAGCAAAGTAATCGGTTGACGCGCACCACGATTGGCAACTTTACCGAAACTTATACCTATGCCGACGCGCAAGGCCATGATGTGCATGGCTGCATGACAGCCATTAACAGCCTGAAGATGGTCTGGAACTTTGAAGACCAGTTGCGACAGGTGGACCTGGGCGGGGGTGGCACGGCCTTCTACGTCTATGACGCTTCCAACCAGCGCGTCCGGAAAGTGATTGAGACGCAAAACGGGACGCGCAAGGAGGAGCGCATCTACATTGGCGGCTTTGAGGTCTTTCGCAAATACAACGGCAATGGTGTTGTGACGCTGGAGCGCGAAACGCTGCACGTGATGGATGAGAAGCAGCGCATTGCGCTGGTCGAGACGCAAACGATCGCAAACGGAAACGCGCTCGACACGCCCACGTCGTTGCAACGCCTCCAACTAAGCAACCATCTTGGCTCGGCATGCCTGGAGGTGGACGCTAACGGCGCCCTGATCTCATATGAGGAGTATCACTCCTACGGCACGACTGCCTTTCAAGCTATGGCTGGCGCCGCCGAAGTCAGCCTCAAGCGTTATCGCTATACCGGTAAAGAACGGGATGAGGAAACGGGACTCTATTACCACGGGGCACGATACTGCGCGTCGTGGTTGGGGCGATGGACCGCCACAGATCCTGCGGGGCTTGTCGATGGCACGAACCTGTACACGTACGCGCGCGACAACCCTGTCCGCCTCAACGACCCGACGGGAAGAAAAAGCGCGGAGCTCGGCAGCGACACTAAGGACAAGGTGACCTATACCAGTGATAAAGAGTTGGAGGAGGCACAAGCACTCTATAAGGAGATCCGAAAGACTGGCCTCACCTTCAACTCTCAAGCCAGCGCCGACATGTATAACAAGCTCGCTCAGGACGCGTTCGACAAAGCGTCGCCGACATTGAAGCGGATGAACCAACCGCACACGACCATCGTCCGCCCCTGGACACTAGCCGAGTTGAGAACGCTGAAACTAGCGCTCGCCTATTACGAAGGGCTCGATTTAAAGAGCGGCGGAAAACTGTCTTCGAGATCAGTCGCGCGCGTCAGCGAGGCTCCATTTTTAACGACCGGCATCTTCGGGGATGATTCTCTCCAGGGTCAGGTGAGGCGAAGTCAGATCACGTTTTTCGACTCGATGGGCGACGCACAGAAACAGAACAAACAGGTTTTGAAAGTCATGGTTCACGAACTCGCCCACGTATTCTTCGGACAACTCGCGGCCGAGTTCGAAAAGCTACAGTTCTGGAAATACTTCCCCGCACAGGTTAGTACCAATCCGTGGCGGAATCAGGTCACTGAGTCAGACAAACCTCGTTCGTCTCCGGAAGAGGTCGCAGAGCTTGAAAAGGCACGGAACGCGATCAAGGCTGACGTGCTGGGCAGAGTGAACAAGAAGAAAGGAGCGGCGGCTGCAACCCCAGTCCCGCCGCTCGAGAAGCCTCCGGATGATTATGCACACAAAAACCCCGGCGAAGATGTGGCCGTTTCCGTGGCGGAATATTTCTTGAATCGTGACGAATTCGAGAAGAACTACAAGGACCGGTTCAAACTCATTTCCGACGAGTGGTGGAAGATGCGCAAGGAGGTTAAAAAGATGTCGCCGTCGCCGACAACACCGTAAATAAAGAAGCGCGCTGTTGGACGAGGTCAGTACCGTAAATAAAGAAACGCGCTGTTGGACGAGGTCAGTACCGTAACGCGGTAGCGTCGGGTTGACGAGCAAATAGTACCCACGAGTCCGCATGCGAGACCGACCCGACGCTACCGCGTTACGGTACTGACCTCGTCCAACAGCGGTCTCTTACGCTTATCTACGACTGAGAAAACGGAACAACCAAGACCGCCCCGACGCAACCGTCCAACAGCAGTCTCTAACGCTTATCTACGACTGAGAAAAGGGAACAACCAAGACCGCCCCGACGCAACCGTCCAACAGCGGTCTCTAACGCTTATCTACGACTGAGAAAACGGAATAGAAGGAACAACCAATGAAACTCAACGGTCGCTCACTCTCTCTCAACCTGCGAGGCCGGGACGTCGCACTTCTGCATCGTGAACTCCGCCAAATCGGCCTGGTCATTCCTGACGATGAAGTACGCCGCTTCCTTTTTGGTCCAGCGACAGTCAGAGCTGTTACGCAGTTTCAGCAAAAGAACGGGTTGGAAGCGAATGGCATTGTCGACGAGAAGACGGCGGCAGTCATCAATCGCGACTTCGATCGAGAGAGTCCACGCAGAGTCAAGGGGCTTGTCACAGATGAAAACGGAACGCCTTTACCCAATCTCACGGTGTCGGTTGTTGATAAAGACTTGCGCCGGGAAGAAGTGCTCGGACAAACATCTACAACCAAAGAAGGTCGTTATGAAATCTCTTACACGACGCGCCAGTTTCAACGTACGGAGAAGGATTCTGCCGATCTAATCGTGCGTGTGATGAGCCGCAACCAGGTCCTGGCGTCGTCGGATGTCATCTTCAATTCTCAACCACAAGAGACGATTGATTTTCAAATCGCAACCGTAGAAGGACTGGTTCCGGAGTTCGATCGTTATCTGGCGACTATGCGCCCGGTCCTGGGTGACATTGCTCCAGAAGCTCTCGACCAGGACGACATAGAGTTCTTATCAGGCGAAACCGGCATCCCTCAAATTCACATAGGCTATCTCACGATGGCCCATCAGCACGGCCGAACGACCAGATCCAGTCCCGATCTCTTTTACGGACTCTTTCGGCAAGACATGCCTACAGAGCTCGCGCCCCTCGTCGTCGAGCAATCAACAGTGCTGCGCGAGGCGCTCGACATCTCCATGAAACAGCTCGTCATCAGGCCGCGGGCTGAAACGGATATTGATACTTTTCTCGCTGCACTCGAGACAGTGCGAGGTTCTGTGCTCTCGACCGTGCAGACCGGCAGCAGACAAATCAACGTCGGAAGTGTGCTCGGCGTGTCTGGTCTTTCTACCGCGGAACAGGAAACCTTTCTGAGCAGTTATTTCAAGCACGAGGGTACGATCGAAGAGTTTTGGAAATCGCTTGGAACCACACCGCTCGCGCGTCGTGTGCCGGCAATTCAAGACGCGCTTCAGCTCGACCGTGTAACCGGTAACAACGCGCCACTTCTCCAGGCGCTTTCGTCGCGCAACATCCGTTCGATTCGAGACTTACCAAAAATGGATCGACCGGAGTTGCAACGATTGGTGCAGAGCTCAACCGACATTCTCGCTGCTATCCCATCGATAGATGCAAACGAGAGCAATGAACAGAAAGCGAAACGTTACGTCGACGACGTTTTTGCAACTGTGCACGCCGCAGTTCCTACGGCCGTTCTCAAGGTATCGTATGAGAAATCCACAGACACTGTTCGTCGAGACGTTGCGCGCGTGCTCGACGGCAGGCCCGACCTCGATCTGGTCGAGGTGCCATTGAATCGTTTTCTTCAGGAGAATCCGCAGGTGTTCGACGGCATAACCGACGTCGAAGCCGTGAGAAATCATTTAAAGAAGACGCAAAGAGTCCTGCGGGTGTCGCGCAATCCGGAACATACGGAAAGTTTGCTGGCTGGCGGACTGGAATCGGCACAGGCGATCGCGAGTCTTCCAGCGGAGGCTTTTGCAGAACAGTTCGCTGCGCAGCTCGGTGGGCCAGACCAGGCGCACGCTTATCATCAGAGGGCCGTCCAGGTTAACGAATCCGTACTCGGCGTGGTGGCGGCAATCAAACAAGGAACAACGGCAGTAACCCCTTCGGTAATCGCTCCTGCTCCTGCAACGATCGCAGATGATCCTAACTTCACAACGCTATTTGGATCGCAGAGTTTGTGTTCCTGCGAAGATTGCAACTCCGTTCTTAGTCCCGCTGCCTACCTGGTTGATCTCCTGCAAATGATCGATCCCAAAGCGGGTGCGAAGCCTCTTACAAAGCTGCGCGAACGTCGCCCGGACATCGAGTTCATACCGTTAACCTGTGAAAACACAAATACCGAGCTTCCCTACATCGATCTGATCAACGAGATTCTTGAATTCTATGTCGCGCATAACGAAACCCTGTCTGCACAAGCGGCGCACGACAACGCCGGGGCTACGGCTGAAGAGTTACGCATCAATCCACAGT
>Ga0105237_10003574_pt1 | contig 18410 bp, 18 predicted proteins | sample KBSC24metaG_FD_81520 | JGI IMG/M metagenome (GOLD analysis project Ga0105237, IMG submission 81520) | Corn rhizosphere microbial communities from Kellogg Biological Station, Michigan, USA - KBS C2-4 metaG | ecosystem: Host-associated > Plants > Roots > Rhizosphere > Soil | place: Michigan, USA... | reverse complement strand
TAATGATCGAAAAAGTAGGCCTTTACTGGCACTTTGTAGATTTGGTTTGGGTATTCGTGTTTACTTTCTTTTACTTAGTTTAAATTTACTTTTATGTCATCAGAACCTATTCATACTGAACACGTTGAACATGCCGGAGAACACGAAGGCATGACCAGGAAAAGAATCTGGAATGTTTTCTTTGTATTACTGGGCATTACCTGTGTAGAATTCTTTATCGCGCTTTACCTTGTACCACATGGCGCTATGACCTATCATACTGCTAATCCGATATACATTGTTTTAACACTGGCTAAAGCATTTTATATTGTAGGCTATTTTATGCACCTTAAATTCGAAAGACTCGGGTTGGTGTTTGCCATTATAGTTCCTGTTCTTTTTATTATCGGATTGATCCTGGTACTCACCAATGAAAGCCACCACTGGGTTGATTTGAGGGCTTAATGAACATAGGTGGACTAATAAAAAAGATCCTGATCCTGGTACTTATCTTAATAGTGCCAGGATTTTTATATTATTTGCTGACCGTGAAGGGCAAAAATAGGTATCATCCCCTGCCCATATACGGCCCCAAGACACTGGCTAAAACATCCCACAAGGTTCATGGTAAGGATATTCCGGATACTATATACCACACATTAGATGATTTTAAACTGACCGACCAGGGCGGCAATCCAGTGTCGTTAAAAACATTTGACAACAAGATATTTGTGGCCGGATTCTTTTACACGCATTGCCCTACTTTTTGCCAGGAGATGAATAATAATATCGATAGCCTGGTAATCAGTTTTGAAAAAACCAGGATGATCAGTTTTGCCTCGATCACTGTAGACCCGCAAAGGGATTCAGTGAGGGCATTGAAAGCATATGCGAAGAAGTACGATGTACCTGCATCAAAATGGATGTTTTTAACGGGGGATACTTCTACTATTTATAACCTGTCCCGGAAAGGATTCCTGGTGAATGCCTTAGACGCCGGTAAAGGGGATTTTATTTATTCGGATAAGCTGATGCTGATCGATCAGCATAAAAGGATAAGAGGGTACTATTCGGGGACTTCGGCAACCGATATTGTCCGTCTGCATGATGAGATCAAAGTGCTTGTTTATGAAGAGATCCGTGATCACGATGAACCATTGTATTAATTAGTGAAGGAGTGAGTTAGTGAATGGGTGATTGAAAGTCCAATAACTCACTCAATCACTCATTCACTAACTCAATAATTAAAAAGATATGTCTGATAAATTTATATTTCGTTTTGTAGCCGCTGTATCCATTTTTGTGTTCCTGGTGGTTTTGATCTTGAGTCTTAAAATACTTCCAAGGCCAGCAGTTGTTCCATCGTTCGCGATTTTTTTGCCTAAGCTTAATGCTATACTAAATGGTACCTGCACCGTGCTGCTGCTGACCTCCCTTTATTTTATTAAACAAAAGAATATCGCAGTTCATAAGCGAATCAATATTGCAGCTTTTATCTTGTCGTCTCTTTTCTTGGTATCCTATATTCTATTCCACTATTTGACTCCTGAAACAAGGTATGGCGATGTCGACGGTGATGGCATCGTATCTGCAACAGAAAAAGCTGCTGCCGGGGGATTGCGCGCGGTATATTTTTGCATTTTAATCCCGCATATTATATTGGCTGCCGTCGTCTTACCATTAATCCTGCTTAGCTTTTATCGCGGCTTGCAAATGCAGGTGGAGAAACACAAGAAACTGGTGAGGTGGACATTCCCTATCTGGTTGTTTGTTACGTTGACAGGAGTTATTGTTTACTTCATGATAGCGCCATATTATCATTTTTAAATTGGGTTTCGGGATAATTTATCAGTAATTTTGCAGGACATGAAAGGCATTAAAAAACTTTTGATATTGTTCGCTTTCGGTTTTATGACCCTGAGCGCGGTTGAGGTTAAGGCTCAGTGCGCCATGTGTACTACGGCTGTAGAGTCGAACAATAAAAGCGGTGCAAGTACTACCAAAGGTATTAATCACGGCATCATGTACCTGTTGGCTGCTCCTTACCTGGCAGTGGCCGCGGTTGGGTTTATATGGTACAAAAAGTATCGCCGTAAAAATGTTAACCTAAACATCCGCCCCGAAAAATTAAACCTGAATTAAGGGTCATTTTTCTGCTGTAATTTCAATCCTTCTTTTGCTTTCGCGAATAAATTTCAGATATTCACCTGCGTTTCTGTTTGCGATATTTACTACCTGTTTTAATAATGAAGATCAGTCCTGATACGTTTAATTTTTTAAAAGATCTTACCGAAAACAATAACCGTGAATGGTTCCAGGCGAATAAGCACCGGCACGACCAGGCGCGCGAAAATGTGATCGAGTTTGCGGCTGAACTGATCAGGCAATTGCATCTTGTGGACCCGCAGGTTAACCCGGATATGGACCCTAAAAAGTGTGTGTTGCGCATTTACCGGGATATACGTTTCAGTAAAAATAAAACTCCTTATAAAAATAATTTTGGCGTAAGTTTACCTACGTCAAGTTCAAAAGCCGGCGGTGTTGAATACTATTTCCAGGTGCAGCCGGGGAGGACTTTCATCGGCGGCGGATACTGGATGCCAGAGGGAGAGCATTTGAAGAAAATAAGGCAGGAGATCGACTACAACGGGCGAGACTTGAAGAAGATCATCGATGATGCTGAATTTAAAAAGCTGTTCGGCGATTTCAGGGGACAAGAGCAATTAAAAAATGCTCCGCGTGAGTATGAGCCGGATAATGAAAATATCGAACTGCTTAAACTGAAAAGTTTCATCGGCTGGCATATGATGAAGGATAAGGACATGACCAAACCGGATGCTGTGGAATACCTGGTATCGGTTTGCACTAAATTATACCCGTTAAATGTTTTTTTAAGAAACGCGCTTGCATAACAACTAAAACCCTATATAGAAATGAAGATCAAATATTATTTAATAGCCGCCCTTTTTTGTGCCACATTACATTCATGTGTGGTGCTATCGCCCAAAAAGTATAAATCACTGGTTGCGGAGCGGGACTCGCTTTTAACGAGGAGTTCGAGCCTGGAGGCACAGGTAGCCAGTTTGCAGGCTGATACCATGCACCTGCACCGCCAGATAGCTGAACTGCAGGGCAACTACGCAACGCTTAATACTAATTACAATAAGCTGAATGATAACTACAGCAACAGCTCAACCAAAGTTAGTCAGTTATCAAGCGATCTGCAAAAAAGAGAACAGCGTTTGAAAGAGGTAGAAGAGGCCCTAAAGAAACGTGATGCTGCTACTAATGCCCTCAAGGACAAATTGCAGCAAGCTCTGCTTGGTTTCCAGAACAGTGGGCTGACCGTTGATATCAGGGATGGTAAAGTATATGTTTCCCTTGCTGATAAATTGCTTTTCCCATCCGGTAGTATTATCATTGATGACCGCGGTAAACAAGCCTTAAAACAATTAGCTGTGGTGCTGAATAAAGAAACGGAAATCAATATGGCTGTTGAGGGACATACCGACGATAAGAAGGTACATAACCTGGGCCAGATAAAAGATAACTGGGACCTGAGCGTGCTTCGTGCTACCTCGGTAACACGATACCTGACCGAGGTTGAAAATGTTGATCCGAAAAGACTTACCGCCACTGGCAAGAGCCAGTATCAACCGGTAGATCCAGGCACTACTCCTGACGCCCTGGCGAAGAACAGGCGCATAGAAATTGTGCTGACGCCAAAATTGGATGAGTTGTATAATTTAATAAAACAATAGCCCCCAGCCCCTAAAGGGGAGCTTTAAAGCACATAGCAGGCTTAACAGACTTACGAAGTTTTAAAAACTTCGTAAGTCTGTTTCTTGTTTTTGGTACACAAACAATTCAGTATGGAAACTTACGCCATTATTTCTGATATACACGGTAACTCTTTGGCGCTTACTGCGGTGCTGCAGGACATTAAACAACGGGGCATCCAAAAGATCATCAATTTAGGAGATCATTTTTTCGGGGCCTTGGAGCCGGAAGGCGTAGCCAACATATTGCGTGAGCATGAAATGATTTGTATTACCGGCAATACCGACCGGGAGATATTGGAAAGTATCGATGGTGATTTTACAAAGGATGGGATGGATAGGGTGAAGGCCGATCTATCGGAACAAAGCATTGCCTGGCTGCGGCGCCTGCCTAAAACCGCTACGCTTGACGGACTGTTTTTTATTTGCCACGGCACGCCTGAAAGTGATGATGAGTACCTGCTGGAGAAAGTTACCGCGAATGGCGTGTTTGTATATAACGACGAGGCACTTGTTGAAAAATTAAAAGATATAAAGGAGCGGATAATTCTTTGCGGACATTCGCATGTGAATAGGGTGGTATACCTGTCGAACGATAAGATCGTTTTAAATCCGGGGAGTGTAGGCTTGCCTGCTTATTTGGGTAATGGCGAACACCGCTTTGCCATGGAATCGATGACACCACATGCCAAGTATGCCATTGTCCGGGCTGATGGTGATGCGATCAGTATCGAACAGGTGCTTTGTGCGTACAACTGGCATAAAGCTTCGGAAGCAGCACGCAAAAATGGTAACGAAAAGTGGGCGCAATTTTTATTGCATGGGAGGATGCCGAAAGAGTTGAGGGTGGGGTGAAGTCGGAAGTCGGAAGTCGGAAGTCGGAAGTCGGAAGTCGGAAGTCGGAAGTCGGAAGTCGGAAGAAATTGCGGGGGGTAAGCTACGAATCATACGGCTGATTTCATACTTCGATTGCCCCGACCTTTAGGTCGGGGAATAATAAACAACACAATCTGGCTTTAGCCAAAATTTTTCGAACTACATCTCATCTACAGATTCCATCAGCGTAGTAAACAGCACAAACTGGTTTTCGAATTGCGCATTATGCAACTGGTGAAATTTCTCGCGGTGTTTGTAGTAGAACGGGCTATATCGTTCAATACTATCGGTGTAATACTGGAAACAATAGGTAATCCCTTCGTTTGGTGAATCGAGCACGGTCATCACCTTGTAGCTGTCAAAAAAGCCTGTATCCAGAATGGCGGGTATGTGATTATCTTTTATCCATTTTAACCAATTAGGCGCTATGGATTCTTCTACAATAAAGGTTTCGTTATATATGATCATCGCGGTAAAAGTACGAAATCAATAATTCAATAAATCAGTAATTCAATAATTAAGAAGCGTCCGGTTTGTCGCCCCTCAATATCCTGAAACGTTTGCGGGCTTCGTTAAGATACAAGCTTCCGGCATAGTCGGTAATGATCTTTTGGTAGTAGATCTTGGCCTGCTCTTTATTGTTCAGGTGATTTTCGTAAATATCGCCCAGCATAAATACGGCGTCATCGGCCCAAAGGTTAAAAGGGTGATCAGTTACGATCTTTTTCAAGGGAGCAAGGGCATCATTATAATTTTTCTGCTGGATCAGGATGCGTGCCTTAGCCATCAGGATATCATCATCCAGTGAGTTGTTGGGATATTTTACATCGATGCTATCTAATACCTGCACGGCCTTTTCCGGTTGTTCGGCGAATATCTGCAGGTCCGCTCGTGCATACATTTTAAGTGCATTGCCGGCAGTATCTTCTGCTAAGTTATCGGAGATCAGCAACGATAAATTCAAAGCATCATTCGCGATCAGTTGGGAAGTTGCTGCTTTTAGCACATCCAGCTGGCCCTTGGCCCAGGTAAAATCCCCTGTAAAATAAGCCAGCTTGGCATTTCTGAACTTGGCATCCTGCCCGATGGTGGTGTTCGGGAAACCTGTTTCAACCTGGCTGTAAAGCAGCGTAGCCTCCCATGGTTGTTTATTCAATACATATATATCACCCAAATCAAGTTTGCAACTGTTAAGCAGGTTCGCCTTGATGTTTGGCACTTTTATGGTTTCTTCCAATAGGCTTTGTGCCTCGGTTAGTTTGTGCAATTTAAAGGCTTGCAGCTTTGCCAGTTTCTGCATGGCGAAAGCAGTGCTGCTTGTTTTACCAAATTCGGTTAACAGGTCGATATAATCCTTCTCCAAACTCACCAGGTCAGCCTGGGTGTACTTGCCTGATGTAACCAACAGGTTTTTGGTGTTGATCAGTTCGATCTTGGCAGGGACATATAATTGCTGATCTTTTCCTTTGCTGATAATATACTCATAACCGCGTATAGCGGTATCATAAGCCTCGTTAGAAATGAGTGTTTGGCACAGATCAAAAATGGTGCTGCCATCATCGTTCTGCCGCCTGCTTAGCGCGAGGGCCTGGTTCAAGGCCTGGTCGAATTGCTTTTGCTGCAAAAATTGCCAGATAAGCAGGTCGACGTAAATCGTTTGCTGAGGTTCTTTTTGTATGCGCTTGTACAACGAGGCTTTCAGCATATTATAATCCGCCTCATTTTCGTAAATGGTGGATAAGGTATTTTCGGCCTGGCTTAAAAACGACGGATTAATGGGTAAAAAATTCAGGTATTCTTCGGTCAATGCTGGCTTATCCCGTTTATACCGGTACAGGCTGATGAGTTCGAAAGTATACAAGTTATCATTATGAAGCAGTTTGCGCCCCTGCTGGAATATTTTTATGGCATAGTCGGCATTTTCAGCCTGGTAAAACTGGGAAGCGAGGTTGGATATTTGCCCGGCATCAGCAGGCAGGTTTTTGATCAGGTCGTCATATACGGCATTGGCTTTATCTGTTTCTCCGCGTTGTGTGTAGATTCGACCCAGAGTGATAGTATACTGGTAATCACCCGGATGTTTTCGCATGATCTTTTTGGTGATACTTTCGGCATCATCAAATTTTTTGAGCCCAAGCAAACCATTTACATAGTAGGAATAATAAGTTTCATTATCCTGTTTGTAGAGCTTTTGATAGATATCGAGTGCTTTTTGTAACTCACCATTCGCTGTAAATTGTTTGGCCAGTTGCAAATCGTTCACCTGTGCAGACAGTGTTGAACAAAACAGGAGCAAAGGAAAAACTACCAGAAAAAAACGCTTCATCTTCTCAAAAATAATCAATTAAAACCAATTGTATTAATTAACTGTATAACGCTTCAAACGGGTAAAATTGTAGTGACACTTTACGCCCCTTAATTATTTTTGACTAAGTTTAACCTGATGTATAGTATAGTGCCCCATTGTATAGCATGTTAAACCGGCTCAAAGTTTTATTTTTTGTAGTTACCCTGGCCACATTATTTTCATGTGGGGGCGATAATCAAAGACTAATCCCGATCAGCGATTTTTTTAAAAATGCTGAAAAAAGTGTCTTCAGGATATCGCCGGATGGTAAGTACGTTTCCTATTTACAGCCCTATAAAGGAAAGCAGAATATATTTGTCAAATCGCTGGTGGACGGAAAAGACCGTATGGCTACTTCGTTCACTGATTACTCGGTGCGCGATTATTCCTGGACGTATAACGGGCAAATTGTATTTAGCCAGGATGTGATCTCGATGGATGAGTTTAAAATGTATGTGCTGGATGTTTCTACCCTGAAACTCCGGAATGTATTGTCATTGGATAAAGGAAGCAGGATACGTTTACTCAATAACCAGAAACAAGAGCCGGATGTTGTGACGATCAGCATGAACAAGCGTGATCCGTCGACTTTTGACATTTACAAGCTGAACACAAAAACAGGGGAATTGAAGCCTTATGTTACAAACCCCGGCAATATAACCGAATGGTTCCCTGACGACAATGGAACGATCCGTTTGGCGAAAGCATCTGATGGGGTGAACGAAACCATTCTTTACCGTCCTAATGACAATGAGCCATTTAAACCGATCATCACCAACAACTTCAAGAACAGGGTGCAACCGATCGCTTTTACCGGGGAGAAAAATTACTTTTATGCATTATCCAATGTGAACAGGGATAAAACCGCTTTGGTTGAAATTGACGCGGAGAACGGGAAAGAGCTGAAAGTAGTATTCGCCTGTGACAAGGCTGATATTGAGCGGGTGGATTACTCCAAAAATAAACATCGCTTTGAGCAGGTGACCTGGCAGGCAGCAAAACCCGAACGACATTTCCTTAATAAAGACATTGAAAATATTTATACAAGCCTGAACCACCAGCTGAGCGGAAGCGAGATACAAATTGTTGGGCGCGACACCACGGAAGATAAGTTCATTATTAAATCCTATACTGACCGTAATCCAGGTACTTATTATTTGTATGAACGGGATAATGATAAACTGACCAGGTTGGGTGACATCAATACCAGCATCAATCCGAATGAATTGTGTGCTATGCAGCCTATCAGTTTCTCAGCGAGGGATGGCCTTACAATAAACGGCTACCTGGTATTGCCTAAGGATAAAACTGCCACCAACCTGCCTGTAGTGGTATTGCCACATGACGGGCCATGGCGCAGGGATAACTGGGAGTACAGTGACGATGCCCAGTTTTTGGCTAACCGGGGCTACGCCGTGTTTTTGGTTAATTTCAGGGGGTCGACAGGATATGGGAAAGCGTTTTTTAGCGCGGGCTTTAAGGAAGAGGGCGGCAAGATGCAGGATGATATTACAGACGGTGTAAAATGGCTCATCAGCAAGAAGATAGCCAACCCCAAAAAGATCGCGTTATTTGGTGGCGGATTTGGCGGGTTTTCGGCATTGTATGGTATATCGTTTCACCCGGAATTATATAACTGCGCCATTATGCAGTATGGGGTGATCAACTTTTTTACTTACATCAAAGATGTGCCTCCATATTTGAAACCGAGGCTGCAAATGATGTATGAAATGATCGGCAATCCCGAAACGGAAGCCGAGCAATTAAGGGCGATGTCGCCGGTATTTCATACGGATAAAATAAAGGCGCCTTTGCTCATTTTCCAGGGGGCGAAGGATGAAACAGCCAACATCAGCGAGCTGAACCAGTTTGTGCGCGAATTGAAGAAACAAAATGTGCCGGTGACCTATTATTTAAAACAGAACGAACGCAAGGTTTTCAGGAACGAGCATAACCGGCTGGAGATGTATGCCGCGATAGAGGAGTTCCTTGATAATAACATGCGGGTTAAGCCCTAAACCCGTTTGAGATGAACCCACAGCAGAGTGTTTACCGCAAAAACTTCTCATTGATCATAGCCTTCCTGGTGTTGATATCGGTTACTTTTATTGTGGCGCTTTTTATTGCCTATGGGCTTACCGCCAGGAATGTAGAAAATGATTTCGCCTCTAAAAAAATAGATGTGCTGGAACAAACCACCAAATCATACAACGATTTTTTCCAGAACAAGATACCCGAGATCACTTTTTACCAGGGTTACCTTGACTCTGCCTCCGCAGCAAAATATTCGGCCTCCGTTTTTAAGGATTATCCTTTTGTAAAGCGCATTATATTTTACGACCTGGAAATAGGGAGCCATGATAATTATTATTTTGACAGCAATGCATTGGGGATCAATGTGAAGTCGATATATGAATATCAGCCTAAAAAAAATGCGATCACTATTTCAAAGAAGATACAGGCTGAAAATTTTGATGATTTTAAAACCATGGCGAATAAGTTGGATAATTTTGTAGCCGTGGCCGACACCTCGCGTGAGCCTACACAGGACGAGAAATTCAAAACTTTTTATAATGTTCAGCCTGAGAAGATCAACTACCTGAATATCCCGCGCCGCGAAGAGGTGAAACGATACCGGGAGCTTCAAAAACAAGGGCATAGCACATCGGTGTATAAGCAAAATATGCTCACTTTTATACTCGATCAGTATAAGCTAAAAATAACCAATTCGCACCCGGAACTTTATAAAAATATCACCATAAAGCCGGTTGTTTATTATCCACTGGATAATGAGAGCAGCAATATCACTACTGAAGTGCCTTTTCCGGGGGCTTTTTCGGATTATAAGCTCTACTTCAGCTCACCGGCTGACTATCTGACGGATGACATCAACAGGCGGTTTATGCCCATAGGCGCTATGGTACTATTGATCTACGCTTTTTTGGTGCTGATCGGATACCTGATCTACCGCAACCTCAGCGTCAACCTAAAGCTGTTTAAGCTGCAGTACGATTTTATTAACAACTTCACCCATGAATTCAAAACGCCCATCAGTGTGATCAAAATTGCGGGATCAAACCTGCGGGGAGATAATGAACTGAGTGAGCGCCAAAGAAAGCATTATGGGAGAATACTGGATGAAGAGGCCGACAAGCTGAACGACCTGATGAATAAGCTATTGTCATTTACCCAATTGGAAAATAAGTCGATACAGCTAAAAAAGGAGGAAATATACCTGGCTGATTTTGTTAAAAGCTATATCGAAACGTTTAAAATAAAATACCCGGATTTTAAACTGGATTATAAGGTTTATGGCATTACTAACTTTTACACCGATCCGGTATTATTAGGCAGTATCTTTCAGAACCTGATGGAGAATGCTTACAAATATTCAAACCCAAAGCAGAAGTCGCTTTATATCAATATCAGGTCTGATAAGAGAGATATTGTATTTTCTTTCGCAGATAAGGGGATAGGTATTGCAAAAGGGGAGATAAGCCATATCTTTAAAAAGTTTTACAGGATAGAGAACCAATATAATCAAAACGGAAGCGTGGGGCTTGGTTTGGCTTTCTGTAAAGAACTGGCTAACTTTATGAACGGAGATATAACAGTTAACTCGAAAATTAATGAAGGGTCGGAATTTATAGTTACACTGCCCTTTGAAACCGCCGAATAAATAATCACCATTGAATTATGAATACAGAAATAAAGATAGCGCTGGTTGAAGATGATGAAAACCTGCGTTTTTTAGTAGCCGAGCGCTTACAGTCTGAAGGGTATAAAGTGCTGGAAGCCGACAACGGTGATGATGCAGAAAAGATGATACTGGAGGAACAGCCCGTTATCGTCCTGCTCGATTGGATGTTGCCCGGCAAACAGGGTGCTGATGTTTGCGCAGCGATCAGGGAAAAAGGCTTTGATAAGCTGGTGATCATGATGACGGCCAAGTCGCAGGATGTGGATAAGATAGAGGCGTATAATTTAGGGGTATCGGATTATATCACCAAGCCCTTTAACATGGATGTACTGGTGGCACTGATCGATAACAAGATCAAATTCTCATTGAACAGCGAGAAGAGCGAATCGTACAAGTTTGCCAACATGGAGCATCATCCCAATATGCACCTGCTGATCAGGGATGGGCGCAAGATAGAATTGACCATACTGGAGAACCGCATTTTGTTGTATTTCCTGAAGAACAAGAATAAGGTGATCAATCGCGAGGAGCTGATGATGGAGGTTTGGGGCTACAACGCCGATGTGAATACCCGTACTTTAGATATGCACATTGTGCGCCTGAGAAAAAAGATTGAGAACAACCCGGATTCGCCGCAATACTTGCAGACGGTAAGAGGGGTGGGGTACAAGTTTTCTTATGAAGGATAGTTTTCGATTTCGGATGTCCCGATAGTTATCGGGATCGGATTTGAATATTTAATCCTCTGTGAACTTTGTGTATTCTTTGTGAATCTCTGTGGTGAAAAAAGTTAACCACAAAGGGCACGGAGTTTTTCACAGAGGAACACGGAGTTTTTATTTTTGATAGATTGTTGAAATAATAAACTCTCCAAAAAAGGTTTTTTGGCTGGTGATAGTATAGCTATATTGCTTAAATATTTTTTTTGTATCAGGCAATTGTTTGGACTCTATCCCGCAGATCAGTCTGAAAAATAAAATCATGGACCGAAGCAGGAATGTTTGCCACCATTTGCCGGTGAGTTGAAAATCCGCATTCAACCAGACACCTCCCGATTTGAGATAAGTATGGATATGGGTGAATATTTTTTGCTGTGTTTTCTCTGTAAAATTGTCGAATAAAAAGGGAGTGATCGCCACATCGTAATTGGTTTGAAAACTCACATTTTCAACAGCTTCATTTATATAATTTACCTGGTTTCCGCTGGTGTTTCTTTTGCGGGAAAGCGCCATCATTTTGGCAGATATCTCCACGTAGGTAATGTTTAAACCTGAGGGATATAATTTACTTATTTCCTCCAATATCCAGCCGGTGCCCCCGCCAACAATCAAAATGTTTGATCCTTTTGGGATGTAGTTTAATAAATATACCTGTGCCCGGATCAGATTTTTTCCATAGATCAGCCTAGAAAGGCGGTCGTAAAACCAGGCGGAATTATCGTAGTTGGCGGGCATGGCCGGATAATTATTTTGGATTCGGAGTTGTCGGCACGGAAACCGCGCACCTGAACCCAACCTCGCCACTGCAACCATTAGCAGGAAAGCTCTCGCGATGGATAGTAAGCAAGGCGGCCGCGGGACTGTTCCAGCTTCCGCCCCTGATCAGCACTTTGTTTTTATCTTCTGCAAGGGATGGAATAACAACGTACCCGCCTTTAAACTTTTGCTTATTGGTATAATCATTCGTGCGCCATCTGTCCATACAGAATTCGGATACATTACCAGCCATATCATACAAGCCCAGGCTATTTGGCGGATAGCTGCCAGCCTTCACGGGGTGTCCAACATGCGATGGCAGGTAATTTGCTTTCGTGGTATCCGCATCGGTATTGCCCCAGGGGTATGACGGAGTATCGTTCAAACCTTTGGCTGCGCACTCCAACTCCACTTCCATAGGCAGGCGCTTTCCCTTCCAGCGCGCATAGGCATTAGCTGCATACCAGCTCACATACACTACCGGGAATTTACCCTTCAGCTTGGGGTATTTATTACCATTCCAATCTTTCAGGTAATTGCCATCCTGCAAGCTGTCAGGAATTTTGGATTTAGACCATTGCGGGTTGGCATCGATAAATTTTTTAAAATCAGCATTAGTAACCTCGTATTTATCGATATAAAACGGAACTACTGTTACCCGGAATGCCGGATATTCCTGCGCGAAAAATGAAGCCGGGCTGTGAAATCTTTGGATATAATTTTGAAGATGGGCACTATCCAACCCCATTATAAAAGTGCTTTTTTTAATCAACACCATTCCCCTTAAATCAGTATCCGGCCGTGGAGTTTTGCGCGTTGCCGAAAGGCCGGCAAGCCCTAAAAAAAGCAGCAATAAGAATTTATATTTCATAGCAGGTCACTTCAAAAACAGGAATCAGGCAGGCTAATATAAAAAGGATTTACGGGTTTGGTTGGTAACAATTTTGCAGATGTGCGTCGCAATTTCGAAATAACTACAGGTAGGTGGCCACCTTGCTAAACGCCAGCACAAATACATACTGTAATATTAAAACGCCGTCCATATAAAAGAAATAATAATATTCATTCTTTTCCCATTTGGATTTGAAGATGAGCCAACCGGTAAGTATAGCGACAAATGTTAGCGCGAAGAAAGCGGGGCTGAAACCGTTGTTCCGGAATAGGAACATCAGCACGATGTATCCCGCAAGCAATACCTGGCAAAAGAGGTAGGCATTTTTCTCGCCCCAGGCAACGGCGATAGTTTTTAGTCCTGATTGCTTGTCTTCAAAGAGGTCGCGAATATCAAAGGGTATCGCTAAAGCGGCTATGAACAGAAACCTTTTAGCAATCAATATAGTGGTATCCCGCATGGAGATGGAAGCCAGTTGTGCGGCCTGGGATTCCAATATTGGCAGTAATACGCAACTCATAGTCCACACCAGGCTGATCAGGAATAGCTTTAAGCCTGGAATGTTGCGCAGGCCAAACCTTTGGTCGCCTATGCTGAACAGCGGAAGCCCGTAGCAAAAGGAAAGCACGGCCAGGAAAATGAGCAATATTTTGGAGGCCCCGGATATTAAGAAAAACAACGGTATTAGCGACAGCAGGGAAACAATGGTGAGCGTAACCATCAGCCTGTAATGCCCAAAAAACCAGCGGACACGGCGGTAGGATGATTTTTCGGGCTGTTTTGGTTTGCTGATAAGGATACTGAAGTTATAAATGCCCAGTGTAGAGGTAAATAACAAGCCTACAACAGGATAAACCGGTTTGGAGCCGATGAGGTAGAAAGTGAGTAGTCCCTGCGCGACGGCGCACAATGACATAAATATATTGCTGAAGAGCAAAAAATCAAGGGCGGGCTGTAAAAGTTTCCTCATTGGTAAATGAAAAAATGACAAGCCGCTTTATTATGCCCTGTTTTGTAAGGAAGGGTCAGCTGAGGCTTTTAATTCAAATATCGTAATCTCCGGCAATATTCCAAGCCTGCCGGGATAACCTAAAAAGCCATAGCCTACATTTACATATAATTGCTGTGCGCCTTCGCGGTAAAGGCCAGCCCATTCTTTGTAAATATATTGTATCGGACTCCATTGAAAATGTTCCAATCGTACGCCACATTGCATGCCATGGGTATGCCCGGCGAACATCACATCAATTTGCGGATAATCAAGTACCTGCGCGCGCCAATGCGAGGGATCGTGTGAGAGGAGCAATTTTACCGGCAGGTCGTCGGTATTTTGCGTTGCCAGATCAAGCCGACCCCGACGCGGGAACCTGGTTATTGACCCCCAATTCTCTACACCCAGGATACCGATCTCTTCGCCATCGACCTTTAAACGGCGGTTGGTATTCATCAGCAGATCCCAACCCATATTTTTGTGGGTGGCTATCAGGTCGGCAAAATCCTGCCGCTGCGCATCCCAGCTCGGCCAGTCGTAATAATCGCCATAATCATGATTACCCAAAGAGGAGTAAACGCCAAGGGGTGCCTTAACCTTGCTGAAAATATCCTGGTAACCGTACATTTCCTTTGATTGCTTATTCACCAGGTCGCCCGTAAAAAATATAAAATCGGGCTTTTCCTTCAACAGCATTTCCACCCCGCCAAGTACCGCCTTTTTGTTATAAAAACTACCGGAATGTATATCGGATATCTGTCCTAATTTTATGCCGTCAAATGCTTTTGGCAAGTTGGGCAGGTATAATTTGCGGTGTTTAACCCGGTAATCATACACCCCTGAGATGGTGCCGTAGGTTAGTCCGGCTAAAGGTATTGATCCGGCAAGCAATCCTGCCTTCATCAGGAATTCAGAACGGGGGATAGCGTTAGCTACAGGCGCAGTATCTGTTGGTTGTCTCAGTTGTTTTTTCGATCGCTGCCTGAACCATATGATCAACCGCCGTATATCGTCGGCAATCACAAAAGGTAAAAACAAGGCCTTAATAAATAACGACAGGAAAAATACAAGTAGGAACACCGAGCGCACGCCCAATCCTGTACGGAGGAAAATGCTTAATACTACACCGCCGATTAGCATAAAGGATATCATCCAATAGATAACAGCAAATGCGCGCTTTTTCGAGAATTTCCATTTTTTGAGACCGGCGCGAAGGCCACCGATCAAATACAGGTCGGCCAGCAGGAGTACGAAGCAAATTAATAATACAGTGGAAGTTTGTTCAGCCATTCTAAGAATTAAGGGGTATTAATAGCGATCATCATCTATATCGAGGTCGTCCTCGTCGGGTTCCAGGTTGAACAAGCTATTGAACATATCAGAGAATGCAAAGCCATTGTCCATGAAACCTTTATTGAGCTGTGAGAATTCAGCGAGGCCATGCAGTACAAATTCCATCAGCAACAATTGCTGGTTGGCGCTGAGTTTGGGATGGAATTTTTTAACCAATTCCTTTAAACCGACAACAGAATTAAGCGCTTTTTGATATTCCTCAAATGGAAGGTCGTCATTCAGCACGATGGTATTGGCATCGCTAAACCAGTTAATGATCTCGGCGTAAGGATTCGGTGCTTTGGTTTTCTTAGCTTTTTCGGGATCAGGGAAAAACTGCAGCAGCAATGTTTTTATGGCCTTGCCTATCAGCATATTTGCTACTTTGGCAGGGCCTTCCAACTCGCCTTCATACACCAGTTCGATCTTACCGGTAATGGCCGGTATCACACCCAGGAAATCCGTAATACGCACAAACGTGGCCGATTCCCGGTTGATGATCATGCGCCTTTCGGCATTGCTAATCAAATTCTCGTAGGCCGATATGGTAAGACGTGCCGATACGCCCGATTTTTTATCGATATATTCAGAGTTGCGTGCTTCAAAAGCGATCTGCTCTACCAAGTTTTTCACAAGGCCATCCGCTTCAATAGCCACCTTTTGCTCGGGAGCTAAGGATGCTTCCTGCTGGGTGATCTTGCGGGAAATTTCTACCGAACGCGGATAATGGGTTAAAATCTGGCTTTCGATACGGTCTTTTAATGGTGTCACGATGGAACCACGATTAGTGTAATCTTCTGGATTCGCTGTAAACAGGAATTGTATATCGAGCGGCAATCTCAATTTAAAACCACGTATCTGGATGTCTTTCTCCTGCAAAATATTAAATAATGACACCTGTATGCGCGCCTGCAGGTCGGGTAGTTCATTGATCACGAAAATTCCACGGTGCGCGCGTGGGATCAGGCCGAAGTGAATTACGCGCTCGTCAGAATAGTTCAGCTTCATCGTGGCCGCTTTGATCGGGTCGACATCGCCGATCAGGTCGGCAACGGTAACATCAGGCGTAGCCAGCTTTTCGGTGTAACGTTCAGAGCGGTGTATCCAGGCTATCGGTGTATTGTCGCCTTTGGTAGTTACCTCATTATGCCCGAACCAGGAGATCGGTTTCAGCGGATCATCATATAGTTCAGAACCTTCGATATAAGGAACATATTCATCGAGCAAATTGACCATCAGGCGGGCGATGCGGGTTTTTGCTTGTCCGCGCAAACCTAAGAGCAGGATATTATGCCTGGAAAGAATGGCAGTCTGCAGATCGGGGATAACCGTATCCTCAAAACCTACAATGCCTTCAAATCCGCCTTCCTGTTTTTGAAGCTGAAGGATCAGATTTTGTCTTAACTCATCTTTAACGGAACGGCTCTGGTAATCAGTTTTCTTTAATTCGCCGAGGGTTTTTATATCTGTTTTAGTCATTAGTCAATTTTCAATTTTATTGTATTTGAAAATTTGATGATTTGAAAATTTGAAAATGGAAAAAGCAATGCATCTTCAAATTTTCAAATTAACACATCTTCAAATTATCTCACTGTTCTTCTCCTATTGCGGATGTAGTCTTCAAAAATATATTCACCCAGGCCATTCAGTGAACTGTAAAACGCTTTGCCACCATTTGTTTCCGTAAATTTACGGACGAATTGCTGCAGGTAAGGATCTTTGGCGATCATGAATGTGGTGATCGGTATTTTGAGGCGCTTGCACTGGGCAGCCATGTTCAGGGTTTTGTTCACCACTTTACGGTCGAGCCCGATGCTATTTTTATAATATTTGGTTCCTTCCTTTAAGCAAGTCGGCTTACCATCGGTGATCATAAATATCTGCTTGTTATGCGTTTTACGGCGACGAAGCAGATCGGTTGCCAATTCTAAGCCGGCATAGGTATTGGTATGATAGGGGCCAACCTGTAAATAGGGCAGATCCTGCAAGGTGATTGGCCATGCATCGTTGCCGAATACTACGATATCCAGCGTGTCTTTTGGATATTTGGTACGGATCAGCTCAGCCAGGGCCATCGCTACTTTTTTTGCCGGGGTGATCCTGTCCTCACCATATAAGATCATCGAGTGGGAAATATCGATCATCAGCACGGTAGAGGTGAGTGTTTTGTAATCCATTTCCTCGACTTCCAGGTCGCGCTCGGTCATCATAAAATCGCCGATGCCATGGTTTACCTGGGCGTTGTGGATGGATTGGGTCATGTCGATCTGGTCGAGACTATCGCCAAATTCATACTCGCGGCGTTCGGCATTCTTCTCATCACCCTGGCCCGATTGCGGCGAGCGGTGATTGCCCTTGCCGGATTTTTTCAGCTTACCGAATATCTCTTCAAGCGCCGATTGCCGGATACTTTGCTCTGTTTTTGCGGTAATGCGGAATTCGCCGTTTTGACCGCCGTCATCCAGGTAGCCTTTTTGCTTGAGTTCATCGATAAAATCACCCATGCCATACTCGTCATTGGTGATGTTGTATTGCTTGTCGAGCTCATTCATCCAGGCCAAAGCTTCGCCTGCATCGCCGGATGTATAATTGAGCAATTCAAGGAATAGTTTTAGTAATTCGTCAAACCCGCCTTTTGGAGTTTGCCTGGGAGTAAATCTCGAGAACCCGTAACCACGCATAGATAGCCTTTCTGATATAAAGGAACGGATTTTTTTGGGGAAAAGTTTGTAACGATTGGGATAAAGAAGAAATGTTATGTACTAATGACAATCCTAATAGAGTTGCAGTAGCACGGGCAGTTGCAGTTTATCAAAGGAACGCTATAAAAAGTGCGGACTGCTACTGCCGCTGCAACTTCTTAATTCTAATCCAGCCAAAGCATTTTACGGATGTTATCGTCATAAGGCGGATTTGCTCCGCGCTTACTGGCGACGAAAGCGCCTACGGCGCATGAACGGTCGACCAAATTTTGCATGGGTTCATTTTTTAATAACCCGGCTACAAAAGTGGCCAGGAATGCATCACCAGCGCCAACGG
>Ga0105237_10003561_pt1 | contig 18458 bp, 18 predicted proteins | sample KBSC24metaG_FD_81520 | JGI IMG/M metagenome (GOLD analysis project Ga0105237, IMG submission 81520) | Corn rhizosphere microbial communities from Kellogg Biological Station, Michigan, USA - KBS C2-4 metaG | ecosystem: Host-associated > Plants > Roots > Rhizosphere > Soil | place: Michigan, USA... | reverse complement strand
GAAAAGCAAAGCGATCACTAAATCAGTTCTAGAGAATCTTATAGAAACATGCGCAACCAATTCCTTGATAGACATTAGAGATAAAGCACTATTGCTTTTCGGTTGGTCAAGCGGAGGGCGAAGAAGATCGGAAATCTCCGAAGCTGTCATTGAAAACCTAGAGGAAACCGTAGAAGGAAACTTCATTTACCATATAGATAAGAGTAAAACAGATCAAAAGGGTAAAGGCCATGACGTTCCAGTTAAAGGAAAAGCCGCCGAAACATTAAAAACATGGTTGAGATTAGCAAAAATCACCAACGGAAAGATTTTCAGATCGGTAGGCAAAGGCGGTAAGATAGGTGACAAAATCACGGACGTTGATATCAATCGGATTGTAAAGAAACGTTGCGAGATGGCTGGGTATGATTCTTCTCAATATTCAGCTCACGGGCTAAGAAGAGGGTTTGTTACTGAAGGCGGAAAACAAGGCTGTCCACTTGGCGATGTTATGGCCATGAGCGGACACAAAAGCGTTCCTATTGCCATGCAATACTATGAAAGCGGGGCTGTGATTAATAACAAAGCTGCCAATCTGATGCAAATGTAATGTCTAAGTAATGTCGTTATGGTGTCAACATCACCAGTTAAACACCATAACGATGTCATTATAACACCGCGATGACACTAAATAATCGCAGCGTTAAAATTACCCGAAAATAAAAAACGATTTCAGAAAGTTGTTTGAACACGTATTTTTTCGTTTGACTTGTAAAGCGTAAACTTGTAGATTTTGCTTTAAAAAAGAAAAGGACTCGGAACAATTGTCCCGAATCCCGTAGTTAGCGCTGATTCTTTTAGGTTCGCAGCCTAATAGAATCATTTTAATAGTCTCTTTCTCATGTAAGGCTATTATAGATTCGAACACAAAAAAAAGCAAATTTTTATGTTCGGTTTCTCCAAACTACAGAGATTCAATTGTTTTGGTGTCCTTTAAACATTAAAGGAAAATCTATAAATGACCAAAACATCCGAGATAAATCTCATCATTAATGATCTAAATTCAAGACTTCCCGAGTTTCTGCGGCCTGCTGATCTCGTTGTTTTTGGCTTATATAAAAGCCGAAGCGATGTTTGCATAGCCATGAAACGAGGCCAAGCACCCCCATCGATTAAAGTGAGTTCACATAAAGTGATCTTTCCGAAATCTGGCATATGCAATTGGCTTCGTCAAAAAGCAGAAGTTTTCGGGGGTGAAAATGATTCATCTCAAGATTAAAGAAGACATTTCGATTGCTTCACTTCCTGAAGAGCTTATCAGTCAAATCATCCAAGAGAACACGTTTAAGAATCCGGCATATTCATATAATGCTGAGAATGGATATAGCAATTGGAACACAAAAAAGACAATCGAGACATATAGTCTAGAAAACGGCTTTTTATCTCTACCACGCGGATATCTTCCTCAGCTTATAGAACTATTCGAAGGATATGGCATTAAGCCTAATATCGAAGATTTACGCACTGAATACTTCGTTAACTACTCCGAACTTAAAGACGTAACTCTTCGCGATTATCAACATGAAGCGGCTATGGAAACATTCTGCGAAAATGAGGGTGTCATCGTTGCACCAACCGGCTCAGGAAAGACCTTTATAGGGCTTGAAATCATCCGGATTAGCTACCAAAGAAGTCTAATCCTAGTCCACAGAAGCGAACTCGCCAAGCAATGGGAAGCCGTTATTAAGGAAAGATTAGAGATTGTTCCGGGGTTTATCGGTGAGGGTAGATGGGAGATAGGGGAACAAATTACCGTTGCAATGATACAAACTCTAGATTCTCGCCGAGAAGAAGCAAAGAAACTCTCAGACACATTCGGATTGATTTTATGCGATGAAGTTCATCACGCTCCAGCCTACACCTGCTTTCAAGTCATAGGGCAATTCTCTGCAATGTACCGATACGGATTATCAGCAACGCCTTGCCGTAGAGATGGACTAGAGATGATGATTTATAGAGCTGTCGGCCCGGTCATTGCAGAGATCGGCAGAGAAGAAGTCGAAGAGGTAGGCGCCACAGTTCCCGCAATCATTCAGACTATTGAAACTGGCTTTGACCCTGGAATCGTCAATAGCTGGGGAGAGTACGTTGATTCTCTATCTGTAAACGCTAACAGAAATCTTCTAATAGTAGATCTTGCACAAAGCGAAGATTCGACCCTAATTCTTTGTGATAGGGTAGGTCATGCGGAGCAGCTCTCGACTATGCTTACTCATAGAGGCGTTGATCATGTCTTAGCCCATGGAAATATCAGCAAGAAAGATCGCGATAACCTTATGGAAAGAATCGGAAACTCTTCTCTAACTGTTGGAACAGCCTCTTTACTTGGCGAAGGCTTGGACATCGCTCATTGGTCAACGCTTATCATGGCAACACCTATCTCAAGCGAAACAAAGCTACTTCAAGCTATCGGAAGAGTTGTTAGAGCAGCTCCAGGAAAGACAAGCGCATTAGTGTACGATCTAAGGGATGATTGCGGGCTATCAGGGGCTAGTTTCAAGAAACGAAAAGAGATTTATAGGAAGCACAATATTTGGGTTGAATTTAACGAAAACAAAAAAACCGCCAGAGGTTAACTCTGACGGCATCAAACACGATAAATGATGAGTTAATTATGACACAGACAACAGTAGGATTACAAGAAGAAAGAGAAGTTCGCATTGAGGAATATCTAATAGAGGATAACCAAGAAGATACAATGGAAATAGAAGAAAAAGAAATGCCGCCTAAACAGCATTTAGGCGACAGTGAAGAAAACATGTACGAACCTATTATGAATGAAAACGGAATTGAAAACAATCAAAAAATCGATTCTGAATTAGATAAGAGACCTATTCAAGAAATTAATTCATTCTTAATCATACTCCCGGATAAACAAAAAAAATTACCTGATGAGATTAAACAGAAAATTAAAGATCTATATCAGTGTCGCTGGAACGATGAAAAAAAATCATTTTCAGGGCCACAAAAAAATAAGATTCTAGTCGAAGCTTTTCTAACTAACAATAAGATAAATTTCACCTTGGAAGATGACTACAACCAATATTTTGATCTCAATCCAAATCAACAACAACAAGAACGTCTATCAGATGCAAAGAGATTTAAAGAAAGTAAGGCATTAAAAATGCTTGGCTATTTCACAACAATATTACTAGATTACAACAAAATCTATGGGACAAATGTAAAAAAATCCGATTTCAATAACGACAAATTAATCAACCTACAAGAATTTGAACATGGAAAACAAAAGCAACACTTTGAAGAATTGATTAAGGAATATCAAAAAATTGTTCCATACATACAAGAATCTAGAAAAATAGGAGAAAAGATTCAGAAAATAGGTAGCCAAAAAAACAAAGATAAAAAGCCTACGGGCAACTTTGAAAATGATTCAGAAGATGCAATTGAAGTTGATAAAGCAATGATTCAGGCAAGAGCAAGTGCAAGACGCCGCGCATTAATGAATTATTCAACTGCTGAAGAAATTGCAAATGATATTTGTAAGCAATACCCAAAACTTAGCGAACAATCTGAAGATATTGCTACAAAAGCTCTCTTATGGGCAGAAAGCTATCAAGCTAATTGTGAAGTTATTGTTGGCGGAATTCCAAAGACAATAACCGATATGAAATCTCTGGATTCTAGATTCGCGCAATTAGAGGCACCTGGACAACCTTGCGTAACGATTCATCGATCAGATGCTCAACCTATATCTAATATTGATTTTAACAAACGTCTCAGTGGTGAAGTCGTTCTTTCTGGAGTAGACGAGAAGGGACAGGCTAAATATTTACCTGCAAGTACATTTTGGATTGGCAACACACATAAAAAAATCTATAGAAGGATAGTCTTCACTAATCAGAAAGTAAGCGATGATACATATAATCTATTTACAGGATTTGGCATAGACCCCAGAAATGGAAATTGCGAAAAAATCCTTAATCACATCAAGGAAGTTATTTGCTCAGGAGATGAAATAAATAATTCAGCCTTCATAAAGTTACTAGCATGACAAATTCAAAACATCGGGAAGCCCTCGCGTGTTATTGTTATGTTGAAGAGTACTGAACACCAAGCTGGTAAAGGGGCTTTATTACAAGATATTTTGAAGGTGATATATGGAAATGCTGGCTATACAACCAATAATCTCGATCAAATCTTAGGAAGATTTAATGATACCATACGCGGAAGGGCTTTTATTTATTTAGATGAAGCATTGTTTTCCGGAGATCGAAAATCAGCCGATTCAATTAAATCTCTTTCAACCGCCTTATTCTCAGGTGTAGAAACAAAAGGTGTTCCTACTGTTCAGCTTCCAATTGCAGTAAACATTTTCCTTACGACAAACCATGAAGATGCGGCTCACATTGAAGAAGCAGACGCCCGTTATTGGATTCTTGAAGTAAGTCCTCATCGAGTGGGAGATACTAATTACTTCGATGCTCTTTATACCGAGATTGAGAATGGAGGAAGAGAAGCTTTCATGGATTATCTTCTTAACTTAGATGTTTCTGGGTTTGTACCCGCTCGCGATGTGCCAAAAGATAATGCGGCAAAAGATGCAATGATACGAAGGGCAATCAATCCTTATGATGCTAGAAAGTGGCTGGAAGAATGCTGCAACACAGGAATGATTCTTGGCCTTAAACAACCTGAATCTAGTATTCCCTTCGAAAAATCAAGGCTCCCATGGGAACCATGGATAAAAGGAAACCAATATGAAAATGGATTATTTAAGACAGCTTATACCACTTGGCAAAATACAGTTAAATCCCCAATAGCTCCAAAACCAACATCAGATAATCTGTTTGGAGAACTTTTAACTAAAGCCGGATTTGAACAAAAAAGAACAAACACACAAAGATTTCGCACATTGCCTGATTTAGAAGAATGTCTAAATACAGTGATTGGAATGATAGAAAAGGGTGGTAAAAAGTGAATGGTGACAGGGTGACACACTACAATAGCTCAACTTGCTCCAAACCAAGGATACGGTCATAAAGATTTTTTTAATCTTTCCGTATCCGTTGTTTTGACACGAAAAATGAAAATGAACTGTCATGTCTGTCATGTCTGTCACCTTTTTTTATTTTTACGAGATAAAACATGAAGTGACAGACTATATTATTATTATAAATAAGTCTGTCATAGTATGTCACAAAACTTAGGAAAGGTGACAGACTGTGACAGACTGGTGACAGGCAGTGACGGGGTATTAATCCAAAAAAGAAGAAGGTAGAATTTTTAAAAAAAGGCAATGACTAAACAGAAAATTAAGCCGTCTTCTTCAAGGAGCGATTCGAGGCAAACGTTTAGGTTTAACTCTCGAGGAAACTGAACTAAGCAAAAATGGAGTTTGCATATTGCGTATACCAACGATTTAAAAGAGGAATTACAAATGAACATTGAGATCAAAAATTTCTATCCAGTTGAGCAGAACGAAGAAAAACTCAGAGGCAGTTTGCATATAGCAATCAAGCTTGGCAGGTATGAGCTCGACATTCGAGGAATTTACGCATGCCGAAAGCAAGATCATTGGGTTTTTCGGCTGCCTTTCGGGAAAGGGATATGCCCGAATACCGGAAATCCCGTTAGCTTTCCGAGCATAAGCTTTTCCGATAAACTGCTGAATAAGGCATTGATTGATGCAATTCGGGACAAAGCACCAAGCTTCATTGAAGGAAAAGACAACCTCATTATTCAGTCTCAGGAAGCGAAAAAGACGTCTTGTGATATAAAACCATTATCAGAGATAAAAATCGCAACAGCGGTCAAGAAACAGGCCCTTGTCGAGAAATCCAACCTAAGACACAATTTGCCTAGTAGGGAATGGGTTGATGTTCCGCCGCCAAAGAGATCGTTTCGAAAAAAACAAGTTAGCAGGGGTTAAAATATGGAAGATGAAAATTTAAATTCAGTAGAAGCCCAGATGAGAATCGGAGCCAAGATCCAGCGTTTCTATGACGTACTTCGCGAATATCGAGCGGATTTTGATAACTGGAATCCAGAAGATGAGAGAGAGTCCGAGGAAAAAAGAAAAAGAGAAGAGCTGATTTTTTCCCTCATGGATGAATACGCTCTCCTATTCGAAAACATTTTAGCGAGATAAAGCATGGCCGAAACAATCGACTTTGAAGAGCACATCACTGAAGAACTAACCATTCCGCTTTCTAAGGAAAAGCTCGTCGAAATTATTACAGACCTATCGCATCGGGAAGAAATCCTTGGTTACTTAGATGGCACATCAGACGTCATAAGCAAACTTGTTCAAAATAGAGATATTCTATCAAATGCGTCTGATCCGTTACGGTGCGAAACACTGATTGATAGGTTGGATGAAAAAGAACTAGATAGCCTTTCAAGGCTTGTACTTGGATTCAAAACATATGCCGAAAAGGAAGATGTCACAGAAATCGTTAATGCTACATTTCTTCTAAACGAGACTACAGAAGAAGGGATTGTCAAAGCAGGAGAGTTAATAACAGCCCTTAATGGAAGTGATGAAATTTTAGAATTATTAGGAATCGATTTAATTACTCTATCAAAGCAGCTGTATTATCTTGGTTGGGTTTGCATCGGATATAAAAACCAAAAGCATGATGACGCATGGCCTAGCAAGATTGCGGGAATAATTGGAGAAGCAAACCTCGATTATCTAGTTGAAATATCAAAGACAATAATGGAAACGAGGATGGTTGTTGTTCCGAAATATTATGAGGTTTAAATGAGGGTTAAAATGAAGAATAAAAACAAATTATCTAATAAAGGAGGTCAAATGGCGCCACCGAAAGGACATAAACCCTATCCAGGGTGTGAAACAGGAGGAAGACCTCGCGAATGGACGGATGAACGAATCGAGGTCGAAGCTGAAGCTTTCTGGGATTGGCTTCATCAGTCTAATAGCTTTTGGTTTGAACAGTTCGCAGTTGAGAGAGGCTATCCAGATTATTATATAGTTGAGTTTTCAAAAAGAAATGATAAGTTTCGATCCGTGTACGAGTACGCCAAGAGCTGGCAGAAGTCTAGATTGATTATAGGAGGGTTAGCCAGTAAGCTAAATTCCTCTATAGTTAAGCTAGTTCTTTCGAATACTTGTGGCTGGAGCGATCGACAACACGTTGAGGGTGATGTTGTGAATCCGCTGGCGTTTATTTTGAAAAGCATTGATGGGACTTCTAAGGAGCTTATAAATGGAAATGACAAAGGAACAAATTGAGATATCTCGAAAGAGACTTTTAGACCCAATTTGGCGGCTTAATAATCTCTATCACATCATAAACAAACAGGGAGGTAAAACAATATTCAAGCTCAATTGGGCCCAACAAGAGCTCTACGACAATATGCAGTATTGTAACCTCATCTTAAAAGCTCGTCAGTTAGGTATCAGCACGTTTGTTTGCCTTTTGTTCCTCGATAGGTGCTTGTTTAACAGCAATGTGAGCGCTGGAATCATTGCACATACACTTGAGGATGATCAGCAAATGTTTAGAAGGGTGAAATTTGCATACGATTGCCTTCCAGAAGAGCTTAAAGAACTAATCAAGGCCGATAATGACACTGCTGGCATGCTTAAGTTCTCGAACGGCTCATCGCTTCGAGTAGGAACCTCTCTGCGCTCAAGTACGTTTCAATACTTGCATATAAGCGAATTCGGAAAGGTTTGCGCAAGATACCCTGAAAAGGCTCGTGAAGTGATTACGGGCGCACTAAATACACTCTCAAGCGGTCAATATTGCTTTATTGAATCAACCGCCGAAGGTAGAAGCGGAGCCTTTTACGACATGGTTTGCAGGTCAAGAGCATTGCAAGAACAAGGAAGCAATCTAACTCCACTCGACTTTAAATTCTTCTTCTTCCCATGGTGGAAATCTCCGGAATACTCCCTACAAGTTTCAGTTCCAATCCCGCAAGAAACAAGTGAATACTTTGAAGATTTAGAGGCTAAGGGAATCTTCTTATATCCAGGTCAAAAGTTTTGGTACGTTAAGAAGCAGGAAACGCAGTCTGAAGACATGATGAGAGAGTATCCAAGCACGCCTGAAGAAGCTTTTCACACATCATTAGAAGGGGCATACTATTCTAGGCAGATGCTAGAAGTCCGCAAAGAAAAACGGATAGGACTCATTAGTCACGATCCATATGTGCCCGTGCATACCAGTTGGGATTTAGGATACGGCGATTCAACATCGATCTGGTTTTTTCAAATTTGTGGAAAGGAATTACACTTTATTGAGTATTACGAAAAAAGCGGAGAGCCACTCACGTTTTACCTTAAATTGCTTGAAGAACGAGATTATCAATATGGGAAGCACCTCGTGCCCCATGATGCTTGCGTTCACGAATACGGAACAGGACTTACCCGAGTCGAAATAGCTAGAAACCTCGGATTTACTCTTACGCCAGTTGCAAAAGTCGGCTTAGATGAGGGAATCGATGCGGTTAGAAACATGCTTCGAAAATGCTGGTTTGACGAAGAGAAATGCTTTTCTGGGATTAAATGCTTAGAATCTTACCGCAGAGCTTGGAACGAATCGCATGGATGTTGGTCATCTAAGCCTCATCATGATCAGTTCTCGCATGGCGCGGATGCCTTTAGAATGCTTGCGGTTGGACTGTCCAGAGTCGAAAAAAGCGGTGAAAAGGTAGATGCTCGCACTCTTGGCTACCAGTCTCTTAATCCGCAAGCGGGGTCGCAATATTCAGGGACTAGAGTTTTGCATAATGTAGATACATGGGATTTGGCTAAAAATGCATTCACAGGAAATTCTCGGCCAAGATTTTAGTTGAATTATCTTATCAAAATAAGTCCGATTTGTGGTAAAATTCGAATTTAAATTAACACTCAACCAGGAGTGAAAAAATGCCGATACAAATTATCCCAGCGCGTCCCAGAGGACCATCTAGAGGCGAGAAGGTTGGAAGAGCTCTTTCAGGAGCTTTGGAAACAGGTCTAAAAGCATATCAAGAACACCAAAAGAAGAAAGGTTTAGAACAAGCCTTCCAGGATATAGAGGGGGCGTATTCAAACCCAAATCTATCTGAGCAAGAAAAATTAGTCGGAGCGTATCGGAAACTAGCTGGAATCGATCCTCAACTAGCCAATCAGTTTGTGAGCAACTTCAAGGGTGTAGGAAGCAAACAAGAGCAGTTCAGAAATAAGATATTGGGCGAAGAATTAGAAAGAAATCGCTTAGGCGAATCAATTCAAAGCCTCCAAGGGTTATATAACAATCCTGATCTTTCTGAAGAGGAAAAGGTATTTGGCGTATATCAAGAGCTTGCTAGGAATCCAACATTAGCAAACAATCTTTTAGGATCATTACAAAAGCCAGGGAAAGCCCGAGGAGAAGATATTGCGGGAGAGCAATATTCAAAAGGATACAACGCAATTATTGAAGGCGATAACGAGTCGCTTAAAGACATTCTTGAAGACAAAAGCACACCTCTAAGCGTTAAAAGACAGCTTACAGATCTTAAAAACCAACAGGAAACTAGAAAATCCGTTCAGGATAGAGAATTGCGTGGCAGGCAAACACTCGTTCAAAGAAGCTACAAGCAAGCCATCGATGCTGAACGGGAAAAGTTAAAAGACCTTTACTTAAAGCCGCCTCAAATGGCAGCGATCAATAAGAAAATCAAACGGCTTGAAGCTCTTCAAAGACATGATTTAAAGAGATTGGCAAAGAATCCAAAATCTTATGAGAAGCTCTCTCTTTGGAACAATGTTGACCCTGATTATTGGGAAGAGGAAGCAGAGGAAGAGGGCGAGTTTGAAAGAGTAGATGAATTCATGGAGCCGGAACAAGAGAAAGAAAAGGTTAAGTTTAACCCTAAAGACCCTGCGCATGTAGCTAGAGCAAAAAGGGCTATGCAGGAAGCCGGCGGGGATAGAGCTAGAGCTAATCAAATTCTTGCAGAGGAGTTCTCTCTATGAATGCCCCTGATTTCTTTGGTTTACTAGACGAAGGCGAACCAGACTTCTTTTCTGGACTAGAAGACCAAAACGAACAGCCATTACAAGCAAAACAATCAACTCAACAAACAAAAGACTTCTTTTCTGAGATCCCCGATTTCTTCTCCGGCATTGAAGAGCAAGAAGAGCAGATCGCAACGCCTAAGCAACAATCCCTATTTCAATCCTTTGAGCAAGGACTAAAGCGCTCTGCAAGCGGAGAGTTAGCGCAGAAGGTTTTCAGCAGTCCAGAGATACAAGAAGAGATCGTCCAAAACCCAACCTTTTGGGAATCGCTTGCACATTCTAGCGGAGAGATTACGGGTGATTTGCCGTACATGCTAGCAGGCGGAGCCCTAGGATCTGCTTTAGGCGGTACACTTGGATCAGCCGCAGGCCCTATAGGTGCCTTAACTGGTGGAGTTGCCGGCGGTGCTTTCGGAGCAATGGCAATGCCAACATTCCTTAAAGAAGCATTGAGAGAATATAACGATTATCGTTCTAAGGGCAACGATATAACCTTTGGTGAGTTTCTTAACCGAGCTGATAGAGTCGCTAGCAAGACTCTTAAAGAAGGCGCATTCGGTATTATTTTAGGATCAATTAACAAAGCGATGCCCTTGCTTCAGAAGATTCCCGGCATAGGCCAATTATTCACATCTAAGCCAGCTCAAAAAGCAGCAGGAATTGCCGCAGAAACGGGGGCAATCGCAACAATTCCAGCCCTTACAGAAGGAAGAATACCAGAAGCCAAGGACTATGCCCACGCATTGGCATTAGTTCTAGGCTTTAATCTTGCCCATCTTCCAGCAGAGATACGAGATAGAGTTCAAAAGCAAGGCGAAGCTAGCGGCTTAGCACCAAAGGAATTCGCTCAATCGCTGCCACCTGAAGAGATATCGCTTATTAATCGATCGGTTAAAGACATAACCGGGGAAGCACCCGAAGCAGTCAAAGAAAAAGCCTCAGAAGTATTAGAGAAGTTTCCCCGCAAAATGGAATCAGCTCGAGAGGAGCACATCGCTGAGCAAAGGGCAAAAGAAGCCGAAGCAGAGGAAAAGATCACGGTTCCAATCAAAGAAAAGATTGAAGCAAAGGCCGAGAAACAAAAGGAAGTTATCCAAGGCCGTAAGCAAGAAGTATCGAAAACCGAAGAAGCCTTCGAGAAGAAACGCGAAGCCCTGAAAGAAAAGTCTGCTGAAATTGACCTTGAAGCAGATACTAAGCTTGAGAAAATAGCCGAGAAGGAAAAGGCTCTTACGTCAAAGTTTGAGCAACAAAAAGAAATTGAGATTGAAAAGCTTCGTAGGTCATCAGAGAAAGAAACCAATGCCAAAACCAGGGGAATCGAGAAGAGCATTTCATTTTTAGAAAGAGACATTGATAAGAGAAGGTCTAAGACAACCAAGGAAATCGAAGCAGTCGAGAGACAGATTGAAAAGGCTAAGGGACAAAATAAGCAAACAAAACGCCTTGAGAACATGAAAGATTCAATACAATCCAAGGCTGATAAGAGTATTGAAAGCTTACAAAACGCCATAGATAAGCAACAAAATCGCTTGGATTTAATTAGAGATAAGGCAAATGCAGAACTAGAAAGAAAGATTGATAAGATATCAGGCAAAGAACTCCCTTCTTCTGCAAAAACCCCTCTTGAGAAAGAGATAAACACTCTTGAAAGAGAAATCGCCAAGAAAAAGAAGCTTATCGCCGACTCAGAAAAGCAACTTGTTAGAGAGAAGAATCAGAAGATCGAAGGAATTAAGAAAGAAGCGGAAGGCAAGCTAAGATCGCTTGAGAAGAAAAAGACCGAGCTTGATATCAAGCAGGCCGAACGCCTTAAAGCACAAAGAGAAAAAGCCTACGCCGAAAGACACCCACACATTAAAGTTACGCCAGAAAAGAAATCTCTCCCCTCTATCCGGACGCAAATAGCCGGCGAGATGATTGAAACGACAGGCAAAGGGGCAGCCGAACGCATAGAATATCCCGCTACTGGAGCTCATAAGATCATCGACAAGATGAATAAATTCATTCAGGCAGCCAAGACACCAAAGGAGAGCTTAAAACGTCTTGGTGAGGCTACAAATGAGGCCGTATTCAATTCACTTGCCCCACTTGAGAAACTCGAAACAGAGATTCCGATTCCTGAAAGAGCATCTACCCGCATTAAGTTAGCCCAAACCGCAGCCTCTGAGATCAATAGCGTCTTTGAGAATGGAATCTTCTCTAACGTAACAGGCAAGTTCGAACACGGAGGCTTGCAAGATGCTTACGGAGATCTATCATGGAAGAAGATCACTAAGAATCTAAAACCACATGAATACAGCCTTCAAGAGCTCGACGCTTACCGTGTGTCAAAGGCAGCCCTAAAAAGGCAAGCAGAAGGCAAGAAAACAGGCGTAGATACCAAGGAAGCTATTAAGGATATCAATCGCCTAAAAGATAAGTACGGCCCGATTGATGATCGTATTCGTGAATTTCAGAAAGCAACACTGGTTACTTATGGCAAAGATCTCCTAGGCAAGGACCTAATTGCACAGTGGAATAAAGACTACTACGCCCCGCTTTTCCGTGTCATGGAAGAAGGAAAGGACTCTATTCTTGCTTCCGGCTCTCTCACACCGAAACAGCCATTCAAGAAAATGGTAGGCTCTGAGCGCAAAATCATTCCTCCATCGGAAAGTGATACGTACAACTCATCAATGCTTATCCGTAACGCTCGTAAGAACGATGCGATATTGCAATACCGCAAGCTTGTTTTGGAAGGAAAGCTTCCCGGTAAAGTCAAAACGGGCAAAGTCGACCCTATTCCGGCTCTAGTTTTAGATGAACTAGGCATTGATTCAGACATGAAGAAACTCGCCGAAACTCTCTATAATCAGACCAGAAAGGAAGCATTTACCCCCGAAAAAAATACACTTAGAGGCTGGAAAGACGGCAAACCGTTTGATATCGAAGTTCCCTCAGAGATCTACAACGTCTTTTCTACTTTAGCCCCTCAAGATAGAAGCCCTCTAGCTAGAATATTCAGCTTTACAAACCGCCTCTTTAGCCGTGGCATTACGATGGAGCCAAGAAAGTTTGCTTCAATCATGAGTAGAGATGCTCTTTCTTCATTGATTTATTCTCGTACTGGCTCAAATCCAATCAGCGTTGTTGAAGCATTAGGAGACATCTACGGAGAAAGCCAAGTCTATAAAGAATTCCTTTCTATGGGAGGAGACGTTTACGCCTCAAGACTTGCTGAACGCATTGACAGATCAAAGAAGATTGAAGACCTCATCACTCCGGGAAAAGAGGGCATTCTCGTACCATTCGAAAAGATAGGCGATTACTTCCGTAAATATAGCGAGACTTTAGGAGACATATCTTTAGCCGTTCCATTAGCAGAATACAAGCGAGCAATAGCTAAGTATGGCAACACCCCGGAAGGCCGAATCATGGCAGCTATGGAAGCTAGGCGCGTAGTTTATGACCCAACCAGAAAAGGCGGAAGTAAGATTGTTCGGGAGATGGGAAATTTCATTCCTTTCTGGAACGTATCCTTGCAAGACATGTCCATGGTAGGCAAAAACTTAAAAAATCCAGAGACTTGGGCTAAGGGAATAGCCGCAATCTCAATCCCTACCTTACTTCTTAAGATGGCTAATGAAGGCAATCCAGACTATCAAGACCTAACTCCAGTCGATAAAGCCGCCTTCTGGCACGTTTATTTCGGCGATAAGCATCTCAGGATTCCTATTCCTTGGCTCTTAGGAACAGCATTCAAAGTAAGTGCGGAAACATTCTATGATACAGTGCAAGGACTAACCGTGAAAGGAGACGATAGAGCAAAGCACGCATGGGAAGGCCTCTATCATAATCTCACTGAGAACGTATCCGGTACACTTCCACCGTTTGCATCTGCCTACATTGAGCAGGCAACAGGGAAATCGCCTAAGTCTCCGTTAGGTGCATTCTTAGGAGCAAAGAGCAGGGCTCCTGACGTTGTACCTCGTCGTCTTGAAGGACTGCCACCAAAGTTTCAATACACTTCCAAAACAAGCCAGTTGGCTCGTTGGTTCGGTGATTATTGGAATATATCCCCTGTAAAGTTAGAGCGTTTAGTTAAAGGATTTGGCGGCAACGTCGCAGCAGACTTATTAGCTTTAACCGACGAGATGGCCTATTACACAGGGATGGCAGAGGATAAAAGACCAGAGCAAAGAGAAGCTAACTATCTTCTTCTTGGTAATTTTGTATCGACTAGCCCTTCTAGAACGAAATACGCGGAAGAATTCTACGAGTACTTGAATGAAGCATCTCAAAACAAGAAAGCGCATGAGCTAATACGCAAGAATGGCTTAGATAAATCCCTTGAAGAGATCTCTTACAGAAACGTACCACTTGGAAGATACCAACGCGATATCAATAAAATCTTTAGAGATATGCGTACAATAGAGGATAGCAATAGATTCACTCCTTCAGAGAAGAAAGAGAGACTTGATGAGATGCAAAGAATCATTAATGAGAAATACAAGCTTGCTGTTGAACGTGTAAGAGAGGCTAAGGTTCAGAAATAAGATGTACGAGATTTTCGTACGACTGAATCGCTAATCTTCTTCCTTAAAAGAACCATTCATTTTATACTTCAAATAAAGGCGTGTGATTAGCGTGAAAACCAATCTATAATACAACGTGAAAGAATATTTATGAGGTTGTGATGGATAAAGAAATTTTAGATGATATGAGAGAACAATATCCAAATTTCTCCGACGAGAGCTTAGAGAAATTGTACCTTTACAGTCGAGTTGAAAGCGGAGAAGCGTCTTCTTTAGAGATGGTTAGGCTTTCTTTACTGGTTGGCATGATCTCAGAAGACCAATTCGCTGAATATCTTGAAATAGAAAAAGAATGCCTAGAAGAGGCCTCTTAAGAGCTATTTATTTGCCTTTCTTTTGATTCTATTCTGTCTTTGATACTCCTGACTACAAGGTGGGCTGCAAGTTACTGTGTCGCAATATTTGTTAATTATAAAATACTTCTGACATATAACACAGGGCCTATTTACATTCTCAACGCCTGATTTCTTTCTTGCGTTTTCCAAACAATTCTTATGGCAGTATTTTGCCCGGGAGGGAAATGAAGCCTCAAACTCTTTTCCGCAATAAACGCACTTCACCAAGGTTTTCTTTTGATTTGCCCATCTTTTTTGAGCTGTTTTCCTATGGAATTCGCTACCCTCTTTGCTTTTTTGCCATTTTATAGCCTTTTCTCGCGCCTTGTTGAGATTCTCTTTGTTTTCTTTAGACTTAATCCACTTGTTTGTCTTAGCTGCACGAGATAGATGAGTAAAGCCATCCAAACATTGGAGATTTTCAATCCGATTGTTCTTCCGGTTGGAGTCGATATGATGCACGTGATGCTTATCAGGAATCGAGCCGAAATGATCTAGCCAGATGGCTCTATGCAAATTACAAGGTTTATCCTTAGAAAAATCTCTTGCTCTTTTGTAATAACCATTTCTTAAATTATAGCGTGCTCCTCGATAAATAACGTGTGACTCATCTTCAGCAGTGTATACCTCTCGGTCAACCTTATACTTTATTCCATTTATCTCAACCCATTCATTGCCTGGATTAGCATTATTCATTCTCGATTACTTCCTGGACGTATTTATTTGCGAACGTAATTCTTTACTGGGACATAATCATCGTCCAGAGGAATCAAGTCTAAATCTTCTTCGTCTAATTCAGCATAGAAATCAGGGGTATTCGATTTCTCATTTACTGGCACCCAATCAAGATTATTTAAACATTCAACTTTACCCGTAATCGTGTTCGCTCTAATAAAAGAATATTTTTTATTATTGAGAAAACGATATGGGCTTTCAGTGGTATAAACGCTTTTATAAGCGATTGCAGCGACGATAATTACAAATACCCACTTCAATGCGGATGCGATTTCTTTTTTTACTTCAGACATTTAACACCTATGCTCTTGCATGCCCACTACTCCTAATGCGCGAATATGAGAAATCATTCCCGGAGTAGTGATCCATTGAGCAATATCTTTAGGAAGAGTTACACGTTCTGTAGGTTCTTTTTTAGTTCCTACAGGTCTTCCTGCGCCTTCTCTTTTACCCCCACGTCCCTTTGTTTTTTTTTCTGTAATCTCGCTTAGATTGTTATTAAGCCTCTCCTCAATAAATTCTTGAAGGTAAAGTGGGTAATTATTAATAACCTCTTCTTTGGTATCACCAGTATATTCAACAGGATATGCAGAATGACTAAAAACCCAAGTTTTATAGCTTTTATCGAACCACGGCTCGATATTTCCAACCTCTTCGAGAGCGATTGCTAAATGTTCTTTTATTTCTTTTTTGGTGGCCATGTTAACCCTCTTTCCTTAAATTCTCTTGCTGTTTTTTGCACACTCATTGCAACTATTTCTTCCTTTGTTTTCTTTCCATGACTTATTTTTATCGTACAAGCATAATTTCCTTGATCATCATATAACTTATGATCGATTTTTCCTTTCTCCAATTTCCAATCAGCCATTTTCAGATATTGCCGATAGGTTTTCACGTCAAGGGGCTTAAATACCATAGTAGTTCCTTTATTCTTATTTTAGATTAACGTGGCTATATAATCAAACACAAAAACACATGCTTTTTTGTGTATCTATCCAAGTCTTTCGGCAATAGCTTCAAGTATCCATTGATTACGGCTCACATTTCCAATACGGCTTTCTCGATCTGCATCGAGCTTCTTAATGATCTTTTCGGGAATACGAAGGGTGAATCTTATCTCATCCTCTTCAGTTGATTTCGGCTTAGAATCGGCGGTGGTTTTACCTCCTCGATTGATAATGTCATCAATATCATATTGAATTGATGGTTGAGACTTTGATGCTTTTTTCTTTACTGTCATTTTGGTATTGCCTTGGTGTATATTTGGTGTTATTTAAGTGTCAATTAGACGTTGCTTTTTGTGTGTCAAAAAGCGCATCACATAATTGTTTAATCTCAGCTAGGGCTTTTTTATCCTGAGCTTTTAATTCTACAATACCGAGTCCTTCAGCAGCGGCGTTCGCAAAAGCTTTGCGTTGTCCGATAGATGTTGGTAAATAGGTAATTCCCTCGCTTTCCTTAAGGATATCGGCAGCATCCTGGTTGTCTACTCCCTGCGGATCTGCACGATTAATAACAGCGTACGCCTTAAGCTTTGGATTTACCGTCTTAATCTCAGCAAGCAATGATATCACTTTTCCAACGGTCCAAACATCAAGACTTCTTGGTTGAAACGGAGCTAAGAAAATATCAGCAACAGTTAAAGCAGATCGCTGGCTTGTTGTATCTCGTCCCCCGGTATCTACGATAACATCATCATAATCATTAGCCATCTTTAAAAGCTGAGAACGAACAGCAGCCCCCAAAAGTTGAACTGTAACCCATGGGGTTGTTATCCCTAGGTTTTCTCTATGCTCAGCCCAATCGGATGCACTGCGTTGCTCATCGGCATCGACAAGCAAAACTCTCTTTCCCTCAAGCGCTCGAATCACAGTTAAGTTTGTCGCAAGGGTAGATTTTCCAGACCCTCCCTTAATTCCTCCAACAACAATAATCATAATACTCCTTTTGTTACGTACGTCATAATGACATCAACGTGACACCATTTATGCAAGATTTTGCCCTTTTTCCACAATCAATAAAAAAGAAACGAAACGCTTGTCAATATTGGATGTGTTTGATAACATTCGCTTATCGAACACAATATTTTGGTGTCACTTAGACACCAAATAAACACGTAAATGGTATCAGCATGGCACTAAAATTAAGTGATTATGAGGTTGCGAATATGTACGCTTCAAAATATCCAAGCGGGAAAACACCAATCTTTCCTGTTGTAGTAGATGAAAAAAGCGGAGAACCATCAGGGATTGATTTTGAAAACAGTCCTTATTGCGTCATTGACGAAACCGAAGAAGATTATGGACTAAAAGCGGATGAGTTCATTTACGATTCGAAACCGGACAACACAAAGAGAGCATACTTAGGAGATATTCAATACTTCACAAAATGGTTAGAGGCTTCTTGTCCAAAGAATAAATGGCCGATAACAGAGGAAACAATAATCAAATTCATCTTTCAACACCTTGAAGAGATGCCTAAGGAAATAGAAGATACATTAATAGCTAATGGTTGGAAAAGGAAAAGAGGCGTACACGCATACAAAACAGTCACTAGAAGGCTTGTAAGCGTTACGATTCTTCACAAATATAACAACCTTCCAGATCCTTGCGATACAAATAAAATTAAATCATTGCTTTCGGCTATGTCTAAATCAAGTGTAAAACAAAAGAAAAGCAAAGCGATCACTAAATCAGTTCTAGAGAATCTTATAGAAACATGCGCAACCAATTCCTTGATAGACATTAGAGATAAAGCACTATTGCTTTTCGGTTGGTCAAGCGGAGGGCGAAG
>Ga0105237_10003559_pt1 | contig 18462 bp, 16 predicted proteins | sample KBSC24metaG_FD_81520 | JGI IMG/M metagenome (GOLD analysis project Ga0105237, IMG submission 81520) | Corn rhizosphere microbial communities from Kellogg Biological Station, Michigan, USA - KBS C2-4 metaG | ecosystem: Host-associated > Plants > Roots > Rhizosphere > Soil | place: Michigan, USA... | reverse complement strand
AGATTGGGATTTCAGAGAATGCATTAGCTGGAGCATATCCATTAAATGGGTTGAGACATCCGCCTGAAGGAGACACCACAGGATGGTATATTTGGTCTGGTGAATTTTCCTTGGACCCCAATTTTTTTGTTCCGATGCACACCAGCCATCTTTTCGAGCTTAGGCCGGAAATTATTCCATATCTAGGACTGGGGCCAGGGTGGAGATTTCTTATCGCACCAAAATATGAAGACGTTTGGGAAGATTTAAGCCTATTGCAAATTTAGTATCGTAGTGGCCGAATTGGGTAATGTGTCAAACCATCTGGTTCTAGTCAAATCCATTCAAAATAGGAGTAATAAGGGGCTGCGGAGTTCCTTATTTTTTGGGATACATCCTAAAGGCCGGCCTGTTGGTCCAAATATTTAGGCTGGAACAGGCATTTTATGTTCCTTGTGCTTCAAATTATCTGGCGGAATGGAATGTCAATTTTGTAAGGGGAACTGTCAAAAAGCAGGAAGGCAGAAGAATGGGACTCAGACGCATTATTGCAAGCGGTGCAAAAAATATCAAGAGGCTAATTATGTATACAAAGCCTAACGAAAGACGATCAACAAGTCGATCTGTCAATTGATCTGTGAGAGCGTTAATATAAGGGGTATTATGTCAGAAGAATCAAGTTATATTTTTAACTGACCAAAATATAATAAACATTGAAAACTCATTATTCGTTCTTTCTGCTTATATCTTTTTGTTTGACAAGCTGTGAGCAAAGTGGCCAAAATCAACAAAACACGAAAAGATTAGCTGCCGACAGTACTTATATAGTTAGCGATAGTTCAGTATTTAAACTCCAGTCAAGCGATCCGCTTGTCAATGTTATAAATATTTATTCAGATTCCATTAATAACGCTTCCAAATCGGGGTCACTTCCCTTATTTTTAAATGATGCTCAGTTGGATTACAATAATGCGGCTTTTTCAATATTACACCACCCAGCGCCATTGAGAAAAATGATATTTGATAAAGTAACTAATTGTGAATCTTTAAAGATGATCATAACGCTCAAGGATTCCATCTACCAAATTCATCCCAAAAGGGAAACAGGAATTGATGTAAAATACTTAGAGTATTCGATGTGGGATCTGGCGATGAAAAGATACAAGGAGTTGAAGTGCAATTAAAAATATCAATTCATAGCAGAATGGGAAATGTTCACTGGATCGGGAACAGATGTAAAAGAGGAAGATGTCTGAATAGTTTCTTTAGGCACAATTCTAGGGATTGATAGATCACTTTTGCCTGCGCTAAACCTTCAAGTCGAGCAGGGTTTATGGAGAACCGATAGGGAATCTGAATGGCAAAATTGGCAATAAATAGCAAGTCGTGTAACTTGTGAAAAACTATCTATTCATAGTAGAGTGTAATATAGTAAGTAAGGTAATGCGCGACACACCTGCCGTCATCACCCCTCATTCTCGCCCACCTCACCCGTCTTCTCCGGCCGCATCTGCGGGAACAGCAGCACATCCTGAATACTGTTCTGTCCGGTGAACAGCATGGCAATCCTGTCGATACCGAAACCAATCCCGGCTGTGGGGGGCATGCCATATTCCAGCGCGCGGAGAAAATCATGGTCAATGAACATAGCTTCGTCATCACCGCGCTCCATCAGCTGTAACTGCGCCTCGAATCGCTCCCGCTGGTCGATGGGATCATTCAGCTCGCTATACGCATTCGCAATCTCCTTCCCATTGGCAATCAGCTCGAACCTTTCCACCAGGCCGGGCTTGCTGCGGTGCATCTTGGTCAGCGGACTCATCTCCACGGGGTAGTCAGTGATGAACGTAGGTTGTATAAAATGATGCTCGCACTTCTCACCGAACAGCTCATCAATGAGCTTGCCCTTACCCATCGTATTGTCCACCGGGATATGCAGCTGATGACAGACATCGCGCAACTGCGCTTCATCCATCCCGCTGATGTCAATGCCCGTATATTCCTTGATGGCATCGTACATGCTGATGCGGCGATATGGAGCCTTGAAGTCTATCTCCTTTCCATCCACCGTCACAACGCTCTTGCCATTCGTAGCCAGTGCGGCGTTCTCCAGCAGCTGCTCGGTCGTCTCCATCATCCATAGATAATCCTTATAGGCGGTATAAAACTCCAATACGGTGAACTCGGGATTGTGCGTCCTATCCATGCCCTCATTACGGAAATTCCGGCTGAACTCATACACCCAGTCAAACCCACCCACGATGAGCCGCTTCAGATACAGCTCATTGGCAATACGCAGATAGAAAGGAATATCCAACGCATTATGATGCGTGATAAAAGGCCGTGCAGCCGCCCCACCAGGGATGGCCTGCAACACAGGCGTATCCACCTCCAACGCTCCCCGCTCATTCAGGAAATCCCGGATGGCATTGATCATCTTGCTCCGCTTGATAAAGGTCTCCTTCACCTGGGGATTGATCACCAGGTCGGCATACCGCTGACGATAACGGAACTCGGGATCGGAGACGGCATCGAAAGTAGCCCCATCCACCTCCTTGACGACAGGCAAGGGCTTCAACGACTTGGTCAGCAGCACAAACTCCTTCGCATGAATGGAGATCTCACCTGTCTTCGTGGTAAACACATAACCCTTGATACCTACGATGTCACCCAGGTCCAAAAGGTGCTTCCACACTTTGTCATAGAGCGACTTATCCTCGCCGGGGCAAATTTCATCTCGTTTGATATAGATCTGTATACGACCGGAGCTGTCCTGCAGAGCGGCAAAGAAAGCCTTGCCCATGTCCCGGCGACTCATCAGGCGACCGGCAACACAGACATCCGCGAAGTCGGCAGCATTGGCCTCACCCAGGTAATGCGCCTTTATATAGGCGGCGCTGCTATTCACGGGGTATAAAGGCGCGGGGTACGCGTCGATACCCAGCTTTTTCAGATCCTCTAACTTTTCCCTGCGGATGATCTCCTGCTCTGACAGATTTATAGTGCTCATTATTCCAAAATTGCGGCAAAGGTAGGTAAAACAGCCTAATTAAGGGCCAGCAAAACCTGCCAGGCAGCAGCGACTTTGCCCTCTTTTAAGAGTTGTTTGGCATAGACATGCAACTCTTTTTCCATCTCCTCAGGACTGACGGAATAGTATTGGAAGATATTCTTCAGCCTGTCGTCCTCATAGGCAGGGTCGATCACCGGCAACTCATGCACATTGGCCAGCTGCCCCAGCTCATTACCGCTGAGAATAGAGCTGTTGCGGATGGGATCGGGCAGGGCGTCGATGCCAATGCCCAATTGGGTATTTGGCTTTTCCACCTGGAAAAGATTGTGCTCATCGACCTTACAATACCAGTCACCACCCAACCGGGCAATATGATGGATACGCCGCTGGTCGATCATCTGCTTCTCGTCTAAAATGGTATCGTCGATGTGCATTAGCAACGCCTCGCAGATAACCAAATTTCCGGCGCCACCCTCCTGCCCCAACGGCTTTACCTCTAGGACCCTGCATTCGATGTTGATCTTGCTTTCTTTTACTCTTGGCGGTCTTACCAGCCGGGCAGGGGCTTCGGTAAACCCGGCCTTTGTGAATTCATTTACCTCTTTTGGATACTCGCAGCTGGCCAGACTGACCTGCTGCACCATGTCATAATCCACGATATTGATCACTACCTCGGGCACTTCCAGCACATTGTGCAGCGTATGTTTGGTGGTGTTATCCCTCACCCGCCGGGCAGGTGAAAAAATAAGTATGGGAGGAGTAGAAGAGAAAAGATTGAAAAAGCTGAACGGACTCAGGTTCACCCTGCCGGCGCCGTCAATGGTGCTGGCAAAACACACGGGACGGGGCGCGACGGCATATTGCAAAAAATTCTGCCGCAGTACGGGCGTAAGCGTTGACAGATCGACGATCATTTGGGAAGGTTTTTCTTTTTTGCCAGCAGAGAGAAGTCACTGTCCTCCCGCACGATGGTATTGCCCAGGATGCCCAGCCCATCCACTTCCAGCTCGACCCTGTCCCCTTCCTGCAGCCACTGCTCCGTATAGCCAGGATCGTTCAGCTTGCCGGTGCCGTTCAATTCCAGGAAACAGCCGGTGCCTACGGTGCCGCTGCCGATGACATCCCCGGGATAGAGATCCACGCCATAGGAAGCGCGCTCGATGATCTCGGCAAAGGTCCAGTCCATATCGGCGAGGTTGCCGTCACTCACCTGTATGTCGTTGACGCGGCACTGCATCCGCAGGTTCCAATTCTTGCCGACATGCCCTTCCTTACAAGGAACCTCGAAGGGCTGCAATTCATCCAGGGTCACCAGCCAGGGACCGATGACGGTGGAAAAATCCTTGCCCTTTGCAGGCCCCAGGTTCAGCATCATCTCCTCCAGCTGCAGCCGTCGCGCACTCATATCGTTCATGATCATCAGCCCGGCGATATGCTCATCGGCCTGCTCCGCAGGGATATTCCTCCCGGGCTTGCTAATGACAATCGCCACCTCCAGCTCGAAATCCAATTTTTGCAAATGGTCGGGCATACAACGGATCTCGCCGGGGCCTTGGATGCTATGATGATTGGTAAAATAAAAGATGGGATACTGGTCAAACTCGGGGATCATGGGCGCATTCCTGTTACGCCTTGCGGCAGCCACATGCTGACGGAATGCATATCCATCCCGGCACGAAGGGGGAAAAGGTACGGGCGCCATCAGCTCCACATTTTCCAGGGGCAGGGCTTTACGGGAACCGATGTTACCATCCACTATCGCCAGCTCACCCGCCTGCAGGATGGGGAAAAGCTCCTCCCAATAATTCAGGCACATGCTGATCGTGTTGGGAATGTCGGGATGGATCAGCTCCACGTCGTAGACCATTCCTTCTACCAAAAGGGCGACTTGTTCATGCTGCTCTTTGAGATAGCTTACCAGCTTCATATTGATGCGATTTTCAGGGATGCCAAAGGTAATGGAATAGCGAAGCAGCGCAAAAAATCCTTAGATTTAAGCCTTGAGCTCCTAAAAGGAGCTCGTCCAAAGGACAGACATTAGCGTCTATGAAGAAAATCACCCTATTCGTCATTGTATTTGGCGTGCTTGGTCCGCTGCATGCGCAGCGGACAGATCCCTTTTTGGAAGAGCTTTTGCGGAAACATGCGTCTCCACAGCTGCTGCATGTGCTGGATAACCCGGATTCTTTTCGATATCAGCTCATTTATACAAAAATTGATGGGCGGAAATTCTCGAACTATTATTACCGAAACGATGCCCAGGAATATTTTAACCCGGCCAGTACGGTCAAGCTGCCGGTGGCGCTCCTGGCGCTGGAGAAAGTGCATGAGCTGGAACGTTATGGTATCGACAAATATAGCCCCATGCTGACGGATAGCTCTTACAGCGGTCAATTGACGGTGCATACAGACAGCACGGCTGCCAATGGGTTGCCGTCCATCGCGCAATATGTCAAAAGGATCTTCCTTATCAGCGACAACGACGCGTACAACCGGCTGTATGAATTTTTGGGTCAGGACTATATCCATAAACGCCTTTGGGAAATGGGTTATAAGGACATCCGCATCCCCCGCCGCTTCATGCCCCTGACGGAAGATGAGAACAGACATACCAGCCAAATACGCTTCCTCGGCAGGGATGGGAAGGTCGCCTATACGCAGCCGGCAGCCGCAAGCACTGTGCAATTCGACTTCAGCAAGCCGGTGTTCACCGGCAAGGGACACTGGGACTCGCGTGACTCGCTGATCAATACGCCTATGGATTTTACCCGGCACAATAACCTGCCGTTGCAGGACCTGCAGGAATTGCTGCAGTCGGTGATGTTTCCAGCATCCACGCCGACGGCCAAAAAATTTCGCCTTACGGATGACGATCTCCGATTGCTCCATCATTATATGTCGGCCTATCCGTCGGAAGAGACCCATCCAAAATACGACACGACGGAATACTTCGACAGCTATACGAAGTTCTTTTTCTTCAAGGCGGGCAGGGGACGGATCCCTCCTTACATCCGCAGCTATAATAAGCCGGGATGGTCGTACGGGTTTTTGACGGATGCTGCCTATATCGTTGATTCTAAGAACAATGTGGACTTTATGCTCAGCGGGACCATCTATGTCAACCGGGACGGGGTTTTAAATGACGATAAATATGAATATGACGAGGTGGGGTATCCCTTTTTTAAGGAGGTGGGAGAGATCATTTACCAGTATGAACTGACCCGGCGACACCCGCGTCGCTAATCCGACGGTTCTCCGTACCTTTACACCTTATAACAGGCGAACCATGAAATTCGAAAAGATCCATAATAAAGGGCAGGCTCAGCTGTTCAGGAACCAATACCTGGAAATGTTAACCAAGACACATCCCCTGGTCATCTGGGGTATGTATATTCCTATTATCAGCTATTTTCTTTATTATAGCTGGGACACATTGGAGAACTCCCTGGCGAGGGTCGCATTGATCTTTTTGGGTGGTATGTTCTTCTGGACCTTTTTCGAATATATCATGCATCGCTGGGCCTTTCATATGATAGCAGAGAGTGAAAGAGCAAAAAAGATCGTCTATGTGATGCATGGCAACCACCATCATTTCCCCCGCGACAAAGAACGTCTTTTTATGCCTCCGGTGCCCAGCCTGATCATCGCCTCGGCGCTGTTCGGCCTGCAGTACCTCGTCATGGGAAATAACGTATTCATGTTCTTCCCGGGATTTATGCTTGGATATCTTCTCTATGGCAGCATGCACTATGCCATCCATGCCTGGAACCCTCCTTTCAAATGGATGAAACCTCTCTGGCGCAACCATCACCTGCATCACTACAAAGACGATCACAAGGGTTTTGGCGTCAGCAGCACCATCTGGGACAGGGTGTTTGGCACCATGTTCGATCTGAAAAAAGAAAAGGAAGACAAGGAGAAAGTAAAGGAGCTGATGTACTGATCACCACCTCTCTTCGTCCGGGATATCTTCAGAACGGGCCGGAGGCTCGTTGTCCGATGGACCATCATTATGCTTAGCGGAATACCTTCGGCGGGTCTCTATCTTTTTCAATAGCCTGTCGATGATCAACCGGGCAATGATCCTTCCCGCATCCTCCCCTTTGTGCTCCTGCAGCAGATGGCGAAGACGGGGCTCCTCCACATCTATACGATAAAGCAGCTGCACCAGTCCACCGAAATCATCCCGGATCATGCCGTTGAGCTTTTCGGCCAGCATGGATTCCACCTCTTCGGGTGTCAGTCTCTCCGTGAGACCCCATGAGCGGATCTTATCCAGCTCGTATATGAGTTCCTTTGTCGTCTCCATTAATCTTTATTTTTCGACAGCTCCAGCGCCTTGTCCAGCATTTCATCTCTCCCCTCGCGGATGCCTTTGATGGTCCTTTCGACGGGGACGTCGGGTACGATGCCTTTCAGGTGGTGCTTGCCACCCAGGTGATCCTTTACCAGCATCCCCGTCCAGTTGACATGATATCCGCCGGGCAGGAATAAGGGATTGATATTACCATTGGTCCCCGCCGTAGGCTGTCCTATGATGGTGGCCAGGTGAAGGTCCTTTATAAATCCCATATAGCTTTCAGCATAGCTGATAGCACTGCCGTCGGTGAGGAAAAATATTTTTCCATACAATCGCGGATTGATGGGATGCATATTCCAACCTCCCTCCGAATACGTCACCTGCTGATAGTCGGGGTAGGTCACCTGTGGTATGAACATCCATTTTGTATTCTCCGTCTCCGGAAGCAAATGGCCGATGAGCTCGTGGTTGGAATTTGGATAGCCCCGTAGGTCACAAATAATGGACTTGGCTTTTTCCAATTGCGGCATCCAGGCGCGAATGGAGTCCATGGGATCCCTGTCCAGGTCGATGTAAAAGACGCCCGGCTTTATCCATCCCGAAGGATGTTTGGAGTGACCCTGGTACCAGGGCTGCCATTCCATGGTTCGGGGCACACGGACGGTGTGTGGACCATCTTCCCGGCGGAGGGTGAGCGTGAGGACACTGTCGCGGGGACCTAATGTCAGGTTGATGAGGTCTACGAATACTTTCAATTGCGGCGAACCGGATGCTGTCCTGTCCAGATCAGCCATGTACTGCATTGCCGGCACCCCATCGACGGACTCGACCACCTCACCACGGGACAGCCCCAATGTGCTATCCAGCACCTTGTCGATGACCAGCCGTCCTTCGGCCTCGGCAAAGATCAGGGGAGCATAGGCGCGGCGTATGGTATCGCCCTGTATATACATATTGATATGCCCGTCATTCATCGGGGCCGTCATCAATTTCAGGGTTGTCAGGAAATCATAGCGGGTCCTGTCCGCCGCGGCTTTTGTCAGCGCCCTGTCCAGCAGCTCATCCGGCGTCGAAGAGGCGTCTTCCCAATAAGGAAAGAAATGACGGAAGATATTCCAGAGAATGACGATATCGCCCAGCCTGACGTATCGGTTATCTCCATTGCTGCCCGCAGGCGCCGCCGCAAGAATGGCCCTTTCCAACTGGATCAGCGCCGCTGAATCGCCTTGCGGGTATGTCTGTTCCTTTGTGCCATACAAGGCAATGGGGACGATGCAGTCGATGCCGGGAACCAGCGTACGTTGTATATATTCTCCTGGTTTCGGATAGTGGTCATACAGCGGCCTGGCGATAGTTTTGTTCCTTCTGCTGAGGTCATTGAAACTTATGATGGACATGGCCTTGCCGCCTTCGTGGGTGTCCGAAGTCACCGTAGCAAACCGGTAGCCTGCCAGGGAAGCGTTGTATTGCCAGGGTTTTGACTCCTTGCCTTCAAAGCTGGCGTTGTCCAGCGATATGTCCTTCCATTCAATTCCGTCCTTTACAGACAATTGCAAGTGGTCTATCCATAAAGAACCTTTGCCGCCCAACATGGCGCCTATCATGATGGTGTCGGCATCTTTATTGGCCGTGCCGGTGATGGTATATTCTTTCCAGGTGTTGGAGGTGGCGGGGCGATCGCTCATATTATAAAAGTAGACCACCTTCCCTTTCTTTTGGATCCGCACCATGAAATAACCCGCGCCGCCGCTGGTAGAATCCACTTTCATCCATCCCGTGAGCCGGAACTCTTTCCCTTTTATCCTGTCGGCGGAAAATGTCTGTGAGATGGGGGCAAATCCATGGCTGAGGGGTTTTTCGGGCAGCGGTCTGTTGACGCGGATGCTCTTGTAGATGCTGGGGGTCTGTGAAGAGAGGCCCACGCCAAAATGCTGCCAGGCTATGGGCATATAATCGTCCTTATGCGGAGGCGTGATGGCAGCGAGAGAAAAGCTGTCCTTTTGTGAGGACGGATATATGACAACTGCAGGCGCGAAAGGATGGAACAGCTCCTGCAGCATAGTGATCAGCTGCTGATCGTCCTGTGCCTCCATTATTTTTTTGGCGCCATAGATGGCGAAATTGTCCCAGTCGAGCTCCGCCGCCTCGTCCGAAGGATGGAAATACCGGGTGTATCCATACAGGCGGGTGAATGCGTTGAGGTCTTTTTGTTGCCGGGGGGTTAGCTGTGCGGATGCTGGTTGGTAAAATAGGAAAAAGGTCGCTGTCACGAGCGTGACAAAAGGGAATTTCATAGTCAGTATTTTTCCATTACGCCTAGTCCGAATAAGGCAAAATCGTATTTCACGGGATCGTCGGGGTCCAAAATAATCAAATAATCTGTCAACTCCAAGGCCGACTGCCAGTCAGTTTGCGTCCGTGTCATAAGGCTGAATCGCCGCGCCACCCTTGCTACGTGTACGTCCAGCGGGCAGACCAGCCGGCCGGGGGTGATCCTTTTCCAGAGACCAAAGTCGACGCCTCTGTCGTCCTGGCGGACCATCCAGCGAAGGAACATATTCAACCGCTTGCAACTGGAGTTTTTTTCGGGCGAGGCGATGTGTTTGTGGGTTCGAGGGGGGGCGATGAGGGGATTGTCAACGGGCCTGTCGAGATGGAAAAAATATCGATAAAACCCCGATAGATGATCGTCCGAGCGCAGGAATGCATCCTCCAGGGAGTCATGCTGGGAATAATGCCAGCGGAAGAACTCTATAAAATACAGCAGGTCGGTGGCATTGAAGGTGCGATGTTTAAAACCCAGCAGCTTTAGCCTGTCCTTGTCTTTATGCTGCAGGATGAACTGATGGGGGGCGTTGTCCATCAGCTGCATCAGCTCACGTGTCTTGTTGATGATGGTCGTGCGATTGCCCCAGGAAAAGATGGCCGCGAAAAAGCCGGCGATCTCGATGTCCTGTGGTTTGCTGAACATATGCGGTATACTGATCGGGTCGGCGGGGATAAATGCCGGTCGGTTGTATTCATCCACCTTCCTGTCCAGGAATGCACGAAGATCTTTTTTTGTCATGAGCAAGGCGGACCACGGGTCCGCCGGCCGAAGGCCCATCGTCGGCGGAGTGCCGGGATGGGTTTAAGTTAAGAAATAATCCGTTCCGGCACCTCACCCTATGGCCCGGCGCAAGTCGTCGATAAGATCGTCCACATCTTCGATACCTACGCTGAGACGTATCAACGAATCGCTAAGCCCATTTTTTATCCTTTCTTCACGGGGGATGGAGGCATGTGTCATGCTGGCCGGATGGTTGATCAGGGATTCCACGCCGCCCAGGCTTTCCGCCAGCGCAAAGACTTTTGTAGAGGACAGGAGGCGGATGGCCGTATCCAGGCTGTCATCCTTCAAAGTAAAGCTCATCATACCGCCAAAGCCACGCATCTGCCTCTTGGCGACGGCATAACCCGGATGGTCCTCGAAGCCGCACCAGTATACCTTGCCGACCTTGGGATGGCTGCGGAGGAAATGGGCTATCTTTTCGCCATTGGAGCAATGTCTGTCCATGCGTACGTGAAGGGTCTTTAATCCCCGCAGCACGAGGAAACAGTCCTGGGGACCGGGGACCGCGCCACAGCTCTTTTGGATGAAATACAGCTGGTCGCGCAACGCGGTATCATTCATTACGAGGCAGCCATGGATGACGTCACTGTGTCCGCCGAGGTATTTCGTCGCGGAGTGCAGGACGATGTCTGCTCCCAGATCCAACGGGTTCTGCAGGTAGGGCGATGCAAAGGTATTGTCTACGCACAGCAGCGCTTTATGAGGGCGCGCCAGGTCCGCCAGTGCGGCGATGTCGACGATATTCATCAACGGATTGGTAGGCGTCTCCGCCCAGATGAGCTTTGTCTGTGCATTGATATAAGGCTTGACATTGGCCGTATCCTGCATGTTGACAAAATGAAATTTTATGCCGGCGCGCTCGAATACTTTTGTAAACAGCCGGTAGGTGCCCCCATACATATCGTTGGCGGCTATTACCTCATCCCCGGGGTTCAGGAGACGCAGCACGGCATCGGTGGCGGCTACGCCGCTGCCAAAGCAAAGCCCGTATTTCCCATTCTCTATATGCGCCATGGCTGATTCCAGCACCTGGCGGGTGGGGTTCTGCGACCGGGCATATTCATAGCCCTTATGCTGTCCCGGTGCGGATTGTACATATGTAGACGTCTGATAGATCGGGGTCATGATGGCGCCCGTCGTTGGATCGGGCTCGATGCCCGCGTGGATGAGTTTTGTCGAAAGCTTCATGATAGATTTTTATGAACTGCTTATGGGTCCTTGAATGGATTTGTAAAGATACCGAAAACCGCTAATCCGGTTTAACAAAAGCTTAACCCCTTACGAGCAACATGAACATAGCGCAACTTCGCGCAACCTTTTGGGGGTTTCAATTCTTTTTTTACGGTGTTGAGTAGGCTAAATCACCTTCAGGCAACCAAACGTTGGGTGAATGCCTTCTACCGAATGTAAAGTTTCGCTTGACACCAGCGCATAATGAGCATAGCTTAGCGTTATTAATCGATGGCTCGCAATACAAACTTTTTAAAAATAACATTTATGACACCGCGTGTATCAATCCAAAGGACCCTCTTCACACTCGCCTGCTGCGTCGCGCTCAGCGCAGGAGCCTTTGCCACAGAGGGTTTCAACGACCCCGGCTATTTCACTATCAGTGAAAAGATGCTGAATTCTTTCAAGCAGACGTTCCCTGATGCAGAACAGGTGAAATGGCTCGAATCAACCGACCGTTATACGGTGAATTTTAAAGAGAATGGGATTCTCACCAAGATCGATTATGACAAGGATGGAAATTTTATCAGCAGCCTGCGTTACTACTCGGAAAAGAATCTTCCTATCAACATACTTTGCCGTCTACAAAAGAAATACGCCGATAAAAAAGTATTTGGCGTCACCGAGATGACTTCGGAAAGTGTTGTGGAATATTACATCAAGTTAGAAGATAATGAGAACTGGATCACCGTCAAGTCGAATGCAGAAGGGAACCTGCAGGTAGTAGAGAAATATAAGAAAGCTCCCTAACAGGGTAAACCACAGGTTTGCCGCCCAAAGGGCCGACATTAGATTATAAACACGCGCGGCAGGGCTAAATTTAAGAATAGAACCGACGCGCGTGTTTTCACTGTCAGTTTCTATATGGTCAGGCACGCAGCCGTGACCAAGTATCGCCAATCGTTGTTTTCAGCCGCATGAGCATCATGCGGCTGTATTTTTTTATGCAGGACCGCGGGCCGCAGGATATCGGCCCTGACCAGCTTGCGCCGGGCCTCATGGATATATTCCTGTAATACAGGGTCCTGCATCCAGGACCGTTGGGGTGGTTCATAACCCGTCTTGTCCTTGCGCCATACGATCTCTTCCGGAAGACAGCCTTCCATACTCGTCCTTAGCAGCCATTTTGTCCAGCCCTCCCGGATCTTGAAGTGGGAAGGGAGGGAAAAGAGGAACTCTACCAGCTCATGGTCCAGGAAAGGCAGCCTTATCTCTACCCCATGCGCCATTGAATTCCGGTCCGCATAGCGCAGCAGCTCTTCCATCCCATTCATAAAGGTATTGTAATACAGGACCCCGCTGAGCTTATCGAAATGAGGGATGTCGTAGTAGGAGATGCCGAACTGGCCTACGAAATCGCGCGAAAGCTCCTTGCTGTTGCGCTGGCTGGCCGACCTCTTCTTTTTCAGGAAGATGCCTGCATACACGGGCAGATTGGCGGCAAGCCTGTTGCGCCAGGTCCAGCGGTCATCCACCCCCGACTCCCTGGCTGCTTCCAGCTCCAGGACAAAGGCTTTTTTATCCGTACGGTATAACTCCTGCCAATACCAGTGATAGTATTTATGATATCCGGCCAGCAGCTCGTCCGCACCCTGCCCATCCAGCAGGACTTTTATCGAATGACGGGCTGCCAGCCCAAACACCTTGTACTGTGCATAGATGCTGGAAGAAAGGAAGGGCTCTTCCTGGTGCCAGACCAGCTTTTCAAGGTCCCGGATGAGGTCGATGGAGCGCGGCTCTGTCGTATGATTGTCGAGATTAAAATAATTGCCTGCCAGACGGATGTAGGCGGACTCGTCTTTTTCAAATCCCGGGAAGACCGCCGAAAAGGTCTGTAGCGGGCCCTTTTGCCTGTGCGAAATATTCGCCGGATATTTTGCACCGGCCAGCATCGTCGCCACTACGGAAGAGCTGTCCAGTCCACCGCTAAGGCTGGTACCCAGCGGCACATCGCTCCTCATCCGCCGGTGTACACTTGCGGATAAAAGACCGGTGAATTGCTGAATGGCGGCCTCTTCCCCGGGGTTATAGCTGTCCCAGATCTTGATATCCCAATACAGCGAGGTTGTAAGCTCTCCTGTATCCGCGGAATATGTCAGGTAGCTTCTGGAGGGCAGCTTGGAGATGCCGTTGAAAAAGGTCTCGAACCCATTGGCGGGGTTTTGGGTATAGCCGATCGTGATGAAATTGAATATCAGCTTTCGGTTACTTTCCTTTTTTACACCGGCGGCCCAGAGCGCCTTCATCTCGCTGGCAAAAAGAAACTGGGCGGCATCTTTGTAAAAGAACAGCGGCTTTTCGCCAAAGCGATCCCTGGCGGCGAATAATTTTCTTTCCCGCTGGTCCCAGATGGCAAAGGCGAACATGCCGTCAAAATACTGTAAGCATTCCGGGCCATAATGGTCATAGGCCGCCAGTATCACTTCCGTATCGGATGCCGACGAAAAGGTATATCCCTTGGACTGGAGGATGCTTTTTAGTTCGAGGTAATTATAGATCTCTCCATTGTGCAGGATCGTATAGCGATCCAGATAGTGCATGGGTTGAGCGGCCGCAGGGCTAAGGTCGATGATGGCCAGTCTCCGGTGTCCCAGACCCACCTGGCCGGAAGGGTTGATCCAAAAACCTTCTCCATCCGGACCGCGATGAGCGATAGCGTCTGTCATTTCTTTCAAACGCTGCCGGCTGATATTTACCGGGTCGGAGGACAGGATGCCTGCAATGCCACACATATTACCAGGTGATCGGGAGTTTTACCTGCACATCATCCCAGTTGATCACCAGACGCGCACCTTTTGGAGCCTTTTCAAACTCCATGGAAAAAGCTTCCGTTACATCGGATTGTTTTTCCACCGGAACGGTGGTGCGCACCACATCCTTGGTGGAGTCATAGCGGAAGGCTCCCCAGGTGTCCGTCTCCTTGTTTAGAATAATGGTCCATTTGTCTGTATCAACGAGGGCATACATGGTATAGCGCCCTTTTTTTACTTTTTTGTTATCGATCTTCACGTCCTGGAAGAACTCGATCTCGGTGGCTTCGTTCGCGCCCAGCCGCCATACCTTCCCATATTCCACCAGTTCGCCAAACAGCTTCCTGCCATTCTTCTGAGGACGGCTGTAAATGGCCCGGGCTACAAGGGGGCCGGGGGTTTTGTCCTGGATCTTCAGGACGGGATAATCCGTTGGGTAATAAGCCATATCCATGGGGGACTTATCCATGGACGCGGGTTTGGATTGAGCATTGGCCTTTTCCAGGCTCAATAAGAGGGCAACTGCCACGACAACATTTCTAAGGGTCATATATAGCGATTAATTTATGAGTGTTATGTATGACAAAATTATCCAATTTTTAGAACACCAACCGTTTGGCATCCAGACAGAATATTAGATTTTTTTGGGAGAGGAGAGCCGCTGCAGCTCATTAAAGGCAAAGTTTTTCAGCTCTGGAAAGAAACGTCGATAGCAGTCCTGTAATTGTTCGTACTGCGACTCAAAAATTTGAAAGGCTGTCGAGGGGTCAGGCATGTGGGTAGCGCGCCTGGCCAGACCATGCAGGCTGTTGTAAATGCCTTCCCTGTGCCGGTAGTTATACAGCCAGTTCTGCGTCCTCATATAGGGAAAGAGACGGGCAAACCGTTCGGGGAATAATGGTTCCCGGGTCCCTAGCTGCTCGTAGGTTCTTAAGGCAAAGGCTTCCAGTCTGCCCGGATCGGGGAACTGGTCCATATCATTGGCAAGGAAGTGGTCATATATAATGTCGGTGATGGCTCCGGAGTAGAGACCATAATCGCGTCTGAAGGAAAATTTTGCCTCTTGTGTAATGGGATGACCGTCTGTAAACGTATCGATGGCCCTGTGGAGTGTAATGCCATGTTGAATAGTTTCCGGGTAGTCCAACTTTTTTTTCCCTTTCACAAAATCACTGATCAGGTTGCCTACGGCGATGTCGGATACGCCAAAGGAAAGGTATGCATGTGCCAGATAATTCACGTATACAAGGTACTACATTTTCGCGACGGTCAGGAGGGCTGTGTTCAATTCCGCTGCCGCTGGTGGACCTGCGGTCTATTTTAACAGGACGCACGCGCATTTTATAATTTTATTAAGAAATCGTCGCTAAGGCCTGTCTGCAAAGGGTTTCAGCGCGTCTGTAAAATGTTTTGCGTGGGTGAGTTTACAATTAGTTTATATGAGGTGTCCGTTGGTGTAGATTGTATTGCAGGAAGTGTAACATAAAATAGCTTTGTGTCGTCTTAGTAATAGAGCTCTTTATAATTACGCATAACAACGAAGAATACGCTGAAAAAATTTTTTGAAACAGCTGCAACATCGGAGAAAAGCTTGCGTCTTATAATATGTACAGTGGATGGCTTGCAAGAAAAATTAATCCATCCCCTGTAAAGGTCTGATGATGGGCCTTCGGCCAGCGGACCGGTGGTCCGCTCTGAGAACACCCGAAACAAAACTTTAAAAAATCTTATAAACAACAGAACATGAACACGAAGTTTCACGAACTCCTTAAAAAGACCAACATGGTCGTGAGTAAAAAGAGTATTTTATCCATCGCCGCCGTGCTTATGATGGGTCTCAGCGTATTCGCTGCAAAGAATGATGAAAGAGACGTAAACCAAATCGTTGTAAAGTCTTTCCATAAAGAATTCACTAACGCCAAAAACATTAAGTGGGAGCAAAAGACAGGATATGTGAAGGTTGAGTTCTCGTTGAACGACCAGGTGCTTTTTGCTTACTACGACAATGACGGCAAGCTGACAGCCATCGTTCGTAACATTGTATCGGACCAGCTGCCTATCAGCCTGCTTACCAGTTTGAAAAAAGAATATACCGGCTATTGGATCTCTGAGCTTTTCGAATTGGCATCAGACGACCAGACGACCTATTATGTGACGCTGGAAAATGCCGACAAGAAGATCGTTCTGCGCAGCAGTGGACTTGACGCCTGGGATGTGTATTCCAAGTCGAGAAAGGAGGTTCAATAATAGCGCCGAAAAGAGCTTTATCGTTTGATTTTTAGTTGGACAAGGGGCCGGTCTGTGACCGGCTTTTTGCTGCCCGCCTGCGCTTTGGGAAAAGTAGCTCCGGCAGGCAACAAAGTCTAATGATGGACCTTCGGTCAGCCGGTCTGTGACCGGCTTTTTGTTTTGTTGTCCGTCCCATGGCATGATTTTTTTGAAGGGTCGATTTTGTATTTTTGATGATAGGATGAGTAACATTCAACTATTGAAAGGAGACATCACCAAGCTCGAGGTCGATGCAATTGTCAATGCGGCCAACACTTCTTTGCTGGGGGGCGGAGGAGTGGATGGAGCCATTCATCGTGCGGGTGGTCCGGCTATTTTGGAAGAATGCAGGAAGATAAGACAGCGGCAGGGAGGATGCAAGGTCGGCGAAGCTGTGATCACCACCGGAGGGAGACTTCCCTGCAAATATGTTATTCACACCGTGGGGCCTGTCTGGAATGGCGGCAACAATGGAGAGGAGAAGCTATTGGCCGATGCCTACCGGAATAGTTTTAAGCTGGCTGTGGAAAATGCTGTTCAAACGATGGCCTACCCCGGTATCAGTACCGGCATCTACAAATTCCCTAAAGAGAAGGCGGCTCATATCGCGCTGACTACGATAAAAGAGCTTCTGACGGGCGCCGCCTCGTCCATGAAAGTATTCTTTGTCTGCTTTGATGAGGAGAATTACCAGATCTATGCGTCGATGATGTGAATAGAAAACCGCCCTAAGAGTAAGGCGGTCTTAATGCTATTTTTAACTCAACATGTTAATGTTGGCTAAGGCTTCTCTTTCCCCAACATACCAAGGGAATTTGGCTACTCTTATCAGGGCCTGTTACCCTAAACCTTATTCTTTGGAATCTAATGTATGACTTCTTACATATTCTGAAGTAGAATAATGTCTGGTCAGCGCTTTTTCTATGCACATCATCTGCTCCCGGATTGATAGCTTGCTGTGAGAAATAAATGCTAAAAAAAAGGTAGCTTTGCCCCCTTTCCTTCAGCGGCTCGTCCAAAGGGCAGACGTTGATCTTTTTACAAAAAAACCGACAACAGATCATGAACAAAGGTCCTATCTCACAATTCATTCAGCATCATTACCGACACTTCAACGCCGCAGCATTAATGGATGCCGCCAAAGGGTATGAAACGCATTTGCTGGAAGGAGGTAAGATGATGGTCACCCTGGCCGGGGCAATGAGCACTGCGGAGCTGGGCATTTCTTTTGCAGAGATGATCCGGCAGGATAAAGTGCAGATAATCAGCTGTACAGGCGCTAACCTGGAGGAGGATGTGATGAACCTGGTGGCGCATAGCCACTACAAGAGGGTACCAAACTACCGGGATCTCACCCCCCAGGAGGAGTGGAATCTATTGGAGAACCATTACAACCGGGTGACGGATACCTGCATTCCGGAAGAAGAGGCTTTTCGCCGGCTGCAAAAGCACCTGGTCAAGGCGTGGCGGGAGGCAGAGTCAAAGGGCGAGCGTTATTTTCCCCATGAATTCCTTTACAAGGTAGTGCTCAGCGGAGAGCTGGAACAATATTACGAGATAGACCCCAAGGACAGCTGGATCGTAGCTGCCGCGAAGAAGAATATCCCTATCGTGGTACCGGGCTGGGAAGACAGCACCACGGGTAATATTTTCGCGAGCTATGTTATTAAAGGCGAACTCAAGGCTTCTACTGTGCGCAGCGGCATCGAATATATGGTGTGGCTGGCCGACTGGTATAGAAAGAATTCTGAAGGTAAGGGCGTAGGTTTCTTCCAGATAGGCGGCGGCATCGCGGGCGACTTCCCCATTT
>Ga0105237_10003555_pt1 | contig 18473 bp, 19 predicted proteins | sample KBSC24metaG_FD_81520 | JGI IMG/M metagenome (GOLD analysis project Ga0105237, IMG submission 81520) | Corn rhizosphere microbial communities from Kellogg Biological Station, Michigan, USA - KBS C2-4 metaG | ecosystem: Host-associated > Plants > Roots > Rhizosphere > Soil | place: Michigan, USA... | reverse complement strand
TCACGTGGGAGGAAATCGAACGGGGCATCGAAATCCAGGACTTCCGGATAGACAATATGCTGGAGCGCCTGAAGCGCACAGGCGATCTATTCCGTCCGCTGCTTCTGCAAAGCGGCCGTTTTAACTTAAGCCGGTCGCTATGAAACTTCCCATCAAACTGCCCTTCCTTCCGATGGAGGCGAAAAGTGCGGCGGAGATTCCTACGGGTGCCGGCTGGCAATACGAGCCTAAATGGGACGGCTTCCGATGCGTCTCGTTCCGCGACGGCAGCTCGGTAGAACTGCAATCGAAATCCGGCCAATTGCTCACCCGCTACTTTCCGGAATTAGTAGAGGGGCTGAGCAGCCTGAAGGCCGAGAGCTTTGTTCTTGACGGCGAAATCATCGTCCTGTCGGGGGACAAGCTGTCTTTCGATGACTTACTGCAGCGGATCCATCCCGCTGCCAGCAGAGTCGCGAAGCTATCGAAAGAAACGCCCGCACGGCTGGTCCTATTCGACCTACTGGTAGACTCCCGGGGGCAGTCTCTGATTGAAAAACCGTTAAAACAGAGGAGAGAAACTTTGGAGGTATTCGCTGCCAAGTATCTGCGAGGGAATGCGCGATTCTTGTTATCACCGGCTACCCCCGATATCAAAGTCGCCCGCGAATGGTTGAAGACGATGCGCGGCCAACTCGACGGCCTCATCGCCAAACCGCTCGATGCGCCTTACTCGTCCGGCGAGCGCTCCATGTTGAAGATCAAGAATCTTCGCACGGTGGACTGCGTGGTGGGGGGCTTCCGTTACGGCTCGAAAACCAAGGTGGTTGGCTCCTTGCTGCTTGGTTTATACGATAACGAGGGCCTCTTGCATCATGTGGGCTTCACCTCCTCAATCGAGGCCGCCAGTCGGCCGGCCCTTACTCGTAAGCTGAAGGCGCTGATCGAACCTCCGGGATTCACTGGCCGCGCGCCGGGCGGTCCCAGCCGCTGGAGCTCAGAGCGGTCCACTGAATGGGAACCCTTGCGTCCTGAGCTGGTGGTCGAGGTGCGCTACGATCATTTCACCGCGGGACGCTTCCGGCACGGCACCAAGCTGATGCGCTGGCGTCCCGATAAAGCGCCGTCACAATGCCGTATGGATCAAGTCGAGGTTCAGACGAAATCGCCGCTGGCTCTGCTATCCAAATCTGCCTGACCCATGGTGTTTGAACGAGTGTTCCTGCTTTCGCCGGCCAGGATCGGCGGACCACGGTCCCTCATGCTGATGCGCGAGCAGGCTGAGTTCGACCTGGCGCTTCGCCTCCGGAGTGGCACCGCCGCTATCGGAGAGATCTACGCATTCATCAGCGGACTGTATTTCCGCGGAAAGCTCGCCTACACCGGCGTGTTTGGCGCTCCGCCACCGGGAGTTGCGCCCACCATGGTGATCGTACCCGGTATGGGACTCGTATCTCCCGAGACGATACTCAGCTACGAACAGATCCAGAGTACCGCTAACGTGCCGGTGGATGCCGACAATCCGGCGTTTAGCGAACCCTTTCTTCGCGACGTCGCGTTGCTCGATCGACAGGCCGGCCCCGATTGCAGGTACGTTTTACTCGGAAGCATCGCGACGGACAAATACACCCGGGCCCTGCTCCAGGTGTTCGGAGACCGGCTTCTGTTTCCAGCCGAGTTCGTCGGCCGCGGAGACATGAGCCGCGGGGGATTGATGCTGCGTTGTGCCCGAGCGGCTGACGAACTATCCTACATCGCAGTGCAGGGAGCCACACGGCGTGGAAATCGCCCACCGAAACTCAAACCATCGCGGCAGACGTGATCTGCGGCAAGGTACGTGCTTAAAAGGTGCGAAGTGAATCTTATGCTGAAAAATATTCTAACCTCTGTAATTATCGGTTGCGTAGTGTTGCCTTTAGGGTTGTTCGGAGCTTCCGAGAGCCTTGCAGAAAGGAGCGCGAAAGCCGAGCAGGAACTGGCCGCGAAGATTCGAAAATCGGTGGCCAAGGACGCCTCGCTGCCGCCCGCCTCCCGGAACGTGGACGTGACCATCGAGAACGGCGTCGTCACGTTGAAGGGTACGGTTCAATCCGACGCAGAAAGCCAGGCCATTCAAGGTAAAGCGGAATCGGTCGTCATTCAGGAAACACATCATGAGCAGGCTGCCGATACGCCGCGAGTCAAAGTCGCCAATCAAATCGTAGTATCCGCGCGATAAGGTGGCTTCAGGCTGCCCGGTGCTTGCGAGGCGTCTTGGAAGATGTGGCTTTCGCCTTTCCGGGACTTGCTTCCAGGCTACGCTTGAGCGCTTCCATCAAATCGACGACGGGAGCTTTTCGGGGACGTTGGATCGATGTCACCTTCTGTCCCTTCCGCTTTTGCTCGATCAAGTGCTCAACGTTTTCGCGGTAGGTATCGTGGAGTTGTTCGGGTTTGAATGGACCGGCCAGGTGCTCGATCAGGTTCTTGGCAAGCGAGAGTTCCTTCCCCGAAGCCTTCTTAGCGGGCTTTAAGGCCGGTTGGTTGGCCGCTCGCAGCTCGTTCGGATAGAAGAGTGTGTGTAACAGGAGACCGCCTTTGGCCGCGCGAATGAGCACCGAATGCTCCCGGTTATGCATTGTCACTTTTGCGAGCGCATCATACTGGGTATCCGTTAGCGCCTGGAGGAATAGCTCGTAAGGTTTGCTGATGGCTTCGTCAGGAGCTACGTAGTAGGAGCTTTCGAAGTAGATCGGGTCGACCTCTTTATCCCGCACGAATTGCACGATTTCCATTGTGGTTGCGGTGGCTGGAGCGATCTTCTTTAACTCTTCATCCTCAACGACGATATAGTCGCCTTTGCTGACCTCGTATCCCTTGACGATATCGGACCGATCGACAGGCTTGTCTTCCTTAGCGCAATACCATACCTCCTTGATGCGTGAAAGATCCTTGCGATGAAGCATGTTGAAGTGAATGTGATCCGCACGGGCCGCGGAGAACAATCGAATGGGAAAAGAGACCAGGCCAAAACTTAAAAAGCCCTTCCAGACGGTCGCCGGCATCGAGCACCTCATCGGTTAGATCGTGGATTGACCGTACCCGTTTCCTGGCAATACAATTGCTGTTTCGTTTCTTCGCGAAATGACACGCAAACGGGTCGAGGACGCATCCGCCTACCTTCCCGAATCCCCGAGCCTCAAGTCGCTTCGAGTCGCCGCCCAGAGCTGTCAGGCCTGTGATCTTTATCGAAACGCTACCCAGGCAGTGCTGGGAGCGGGACCAGTCTCAGCCAAGCTGGTGTTGATCGGCGAACAACCCGGCAATGACGAGGATGTGCGAGGGCTTCCCTTCGTAGGTCCGGCGGGAAAGCTGCTCGACCGGGCATTGGCGGACGTGGGAATCGACCGCAGCGAGGTGTATCTTACCAATGTCGTCAAGCACTTCAAATTCGAGGAACGCGGCAAGCGCCGGATTCACAAGAAGCCCAACTCGGCTGAGGTCGAGGCATGCCATCCCTGGCTCGAGGCCGAGATTCTCCTGATCAAACCGAAGATGATCGTGTGTTTAGGAGCTACCGCCGCCCAGTCGATTCTAGGCCGCACGTATCGCCTCACCAAGGAACATGGTACCTTCCACCAACATCCTTGGGCCGCGTGTGTCACTGCGATCATCCATCCTTCCGCTATTCTTCGGGTTCCTGATGCCGACGGGCGTCATCGGCAATACGAGGAATTCGTGGCTGACTTGAAGCACATCAAGAACAAGTTGCAGGAATGCGCCCGAACTCCGGGCTAGTGAAACATGCCTTGCCTGGAGGCGCTCTAATCCGTGAGGTCAAGTAGTCCATAAACATGCGTTCTCAACATGGCGCCATGCCATATCGTCTTTTAGGCCGCACCGGAGTCCAGGTATCGGCACTGGGTTTGGGTGGCTCCCATATCGGGTCTCCCAAGCTTTCGAACGCGGAGGCTGTCAAGATCATCCAGGCCGCTCTGGATGGCGGGTTGTCCTTCATGGATAACTCTTGGGATTACCAGGAGGGCGTGAGCGAGAAGCGGCTCGGCAAGGCGCTCCGCGGCGGCTATCGCTCGCGGGCTTTCGTGATGACCAAGGTCGATGGACGGACCAAATGGGAAGCGACACGCCAACTGGATCAGTCACTGAAGCGCTTGGGGCTGGATGAGATCGACCTCCTTCAGCACCATGAAGTCATCCGGTTCGATGACGTCGACCGTATATTCGCCGCAGGCGGTGCGATGGAGGCTTTGGTCGCCGCCCGCAAGGCCGGAAAGATCCGCTTTATCGGCTTCACCGGACACAAGGATCCCGAGGTCCATCTGTACATGCTCGAAACAGCGCGCCGGCATCGCTTTCGTTTCGACACGGTTCAAATGCCGCTCAATCTGTTTGACACCCACTACCGGAGCTTCGAAAAGAAGGTGCTTCCCGAATTAGTGGCCGCCGGAATCGGCGTGCTGGGCATGAAAAGTATGGGCAGCGGCGTGATTCTGAAGAGCAAGGCAGTCACTCCCATGGAGTGCCTCCATTACGCGCTGAACTTGCCGACATCGGTCGTGATTACTGGGATCGACAGCATGAAGATCCTGAAGCAGGCCTTCGAGGTCGCGTCCAGCTTCAAACCTCTTACCCCGCAACAGGTCGCCAAACTGAGAGCTAAATCCGCTAAGGCTGCCTCGGATGGCGAGTTCGAACTGTTTAAAACCACCTCCGTCTTTGACTCCACCGCAAAACATCCGGAATGGCTGGGTGAAGACTCCGAGCGTGCTCAACGCCTCGCGAGGTGACTGTCCCCGAAGGGTTCGTGGCGGAAGCGAAGATCTTTGGCCGAAGAAACGAAATTGCTGCTTTGAGGTCTCATACGCGGGGCTGGATGTACTGCCGGAAGGTCTGGTCAACGCCTGCCGGGCCAGCCCCGCAAGTCCGCGTTGCATGGAACCTCGAGGCGCAAATACGGGGGCCGACCCGAAGGCAAGAACCCCCGGGAGGAGGAAGTGCCCATCCCTCGGTGAGGAAGACGGACACAACTCGGCCCCCACGGTGAGATTTCACATAGATGATTCCGTTTCGCAGCGATCTGTATTAACGACCTATATTCTCGATGAGTTCACAAGCGCGTCTCACGCCGCCCGCAGAACGAATGGTCGCCGCGATACGCGCGGCGGCGTTGGCATATTCGGGTTTGCCCAACACTTTTCTTATCTGGGCGCGAACCAGCGACGAGTTCGCACGGGCGAGCGGTATCATCTCTCCAACGCCGACCCAGCGGACCCTTTGGGCGATTGCCGGCTGTTCGTAGGTAATGGGCATCACCACCAGCGGCACGCCACAAGCGAGTGAATCGAGAACCGTATTGAGTCCACCGTGACTCAGGGTCAGGCGGGCCTTTTGAAGCAACTCCAGCTGAGGCGCATAGGGGACAGCCAGGACATTTTCCGGCAGCGCCCCCAGAGATTCCTTGGCGGCACCCGCGATCACGAGCTGGACGTCCAGCCCGCGGCAGGCTTCGGCAAAGCAGTGGAACAGTTTTGGATTCCTGTTTTGCAAGGTACCCAGGGATGCATAGATCAAGGGCCGTCCGTCCAGCCATTCCGAGGGGAACTCTACCTGGCGCCGCCGTAGACGTCTGAGGGGGCCGACATAGTGAAAAACATCGGGAAGAGAACGGCGCGGGAAATCGAACTCGCGAGGCTGTTGACTGATTTGAGCCAGCGGCGAAAAAGTCTCGCCAAGATTCTTATGGGCCGGTAGTTTCCAGCGCGCCCGATGGCCGTCAAGCGTCTCGCGAACAGGCGCAAGAATCTGGTCCGATATTCTATTCCCCAGCTGATTGCGGGTCCGGCCCCACCAGTCGTCACGATACTTCCAAGGAGTAAAGGGCGGGGGTATCCCCGGCTCGCGATTGAGCGCCAGAGCATTGCAAATCGTCACGAAAGGCAGTCCCAGATATTCCGCGACGCTTCCCCCTGCGGGTTCGGTCTGATCGACCAGCAGTACGTCGACATTCGCCGCTTTTACCGCAGCGGGAGCGTCCCGGCAGATGGTCTCTGTCGTTTTCTGGATGGCTCGGACGGTAAACCGCAAAGCTGACAAGCCCGAACGTTGGCTCAACTCGAGCAGCGATTGCCGAAGCGATCCAAGCGGATGTTCCTTGACACCGATGGGACAAAATCCGATCTCCTCCGAACAAATTTCCACCTCCAGATCCGGTATCTGAAAGAATGTCAGCCTGTGGCCGCGCGCCTGTAGCTCATGCGCGAGTGCCATAAGCGGATTCATATGACCGGGAACGGGTGGCCCGATGATGCCGAAGTGAGTCAATTGACGGAAGACCGCAAACGCGGCGGCGCGCCAGGCTCCACGCCTGATCCCGGAGAACACGCTTTTTTCCCCGTTCGATAAAGGCGGCCGAGCGAGGTGGGCAGGCTTGGACTGGTCAGCTCCTGGTAAGCGGATTCCCCCGGAAGATTTGAAATTAGCCGCCTATATGCCGTGCCCAGATTATGATAGGGAATTCCGGGAAAGTAATGGTGCAGCGCATGGTACCGCAGACCCACTGGCGCCCATAATGCTGTCCAGGGGGCTCCCGGCGTATCGATTGAGTCCCTGAGTTGGCCTCCGCGATCGAGAGGCGCTCCCGCGCTTTCGTAATGATGCGCTCCCAGAGTGCGTAATGCATTGAATAGCGACGCACAGGCGCTGATTCCGCACCATACCGCCAAGGCTTTCCAGCCGAGACCGTAGCGCCAGAGGATCGCGGCAGACAACGCCCACGCCAATAAAATTATGAACTCCCAGCGTCGTATCGAGGCGCTCAGCGGCACGGAGCCTTCCCTTCGATACCGCGGGTTCATCGAAAGGGATGACGCGCGAACCACCAACCATCGGTGAAATTGCGGCCACAGTAGGCCAGCGGGCGCGAAGGCCAGGAACCGAAACAAAAGCGCCACGGGGATCAGAACGCTGTGAGCCGCGAAAAGGATCGTCATCCAATGCGAACTCGCGAAACGAAGATACTCGGGGTCCTGGTCTGTTCCGTAACTCGCGAGGCTGTGATGGCTCGAGTGTACCCCCACGTACATGAACGATGGCATGAGGAGCGGAACACCAATCAACACATTCCATGTGGTTTCAAAACAGCGGAGGTGGGAGCGGCGCATGTGACTGATCTCGTGGAGGAAGCACAGTCCGCGATACAAGGCGAACGTAGCGAGGAGAAACCCCAGCCACATGCTTGCGGAAAAGGGCTTGGAAAACAATACGAAGGCAAAGCCAGTCCAGCCAGCCATAGCGCTCAGAAGGAAATCTATCCAAAAAATTGCAGGCCGAGGCTGATGCAGGTCCTTTACTAACGACCAGGCTTCACTGTGGCTATTCATGGCTTGCAGTGGTCTTCGAACAAGCACGAGTTTCGGCTGGCTCATATCGTCCCGGCGCTAGAACGCTGTTCGGATCGACCGCGTCCTTGATGGCGCGAATCAAAGCGGCATGGCCGTCGGTACCGCTCATTTCAGACATAGCTTGAATGCCGAGTCGATACGAATAATAACCGCGATCCGTTAATTCGTGCTTCAGTTGGCGATAGCAGGCCATGGCCTGATCGTCCTGACCGGGTTCGCAGCGATCGTAGCAAATCGAGATTACGCACGCTACCGCCCGCTCGGTGATCAGCGTCATGGAGATGCTGGGTTCGAAACCGTACTCGAGCAGGATGCGGTTCGCGATCTCGATCACGACCTCAATGTGGCTACCTTCCATCGGAGCGATCGGTGCATGCCACAACAGGCCGCAGCCGTCACGATCCGGGTCCATATTCGGGGGAGGAGGGCTCTTTTTGCGCCAATATGCGCTCTCCAGGGGCTTCTCGGTTGGGACACCTTTCATGAGGCCGTATACCGGACGCGCCAGATCGAGAGTTTGGCTGAGATCCCAACCCGTCAAAAGCTGGTAAAGCTTGGCGAAGCGTGAGGCAAAGGCCAACCTGCGATCATCCAGAAACTGCAGCCGGTCGACCTTGCCCTTGAGTGCCTGTCGGATGGCCCGCTTGGCTTCCGCGACCTGGCCACGGGTTCCATAGAGGCCGCCCGAACCACTCCACGCGCCAAACTTGAGACGGGTTCGAAGCCGGCGCATTACTTCGGGGAGTAGCGGCGTCGCGCCGTTGGTTTCCCCCCAGGGATATTGTTGGATGCCGCCCAGCACTTTGTAATCGTTGGCAACGTGCACGGTGCTGCGGAGAATTCCCTGCAAGCGCAGGGGGCGCAAGGCTTCCATAAGCGGAGCCAACTGGTCTTCCCGATTGCACTGGAAGAAGAACGCTTCGAAGTGCTCCGGCGCCGGCATGAGCCAGATGGTCACGCGAGTGACGATTCCTAGATTCGACTGTGAAAAAAGACCGTCTAGCGCCGGCCCGGCGCCGCACTTGTAAGTAGGACCGGCTTGTGACCCCGAAAAGCGGCAAAATCCCGTTTCGACGACTGCCCCGGTCGGCAAAACGACTTCGAGGCCGCACACCTGCGCGAAATGGTCGCCATAGGGCGTGTGACCGAAGCCACGCTCCACTGCATTGCCGATGAGACTGCAATCTGGGCTCGATCCGGTTGCATCCATCCACAACCCGGAGCGCCGGTCCTGCAGAAGCTGGAACAATTGGCGCTGAGTAACGCCAGGCTCGACCGTCACATAGGCTAACTTTTCGTTGAAGTCCAGGATGCGGTTCAGACGGCTAAGATCGATCAGAACGCTTGCGTCCGTCACCGGCACGCGCGAACCGTATCCCCAGTTCTTACCGCTGCTGACCGGATAGACGGGAATGCGGAAGCAATTCGCGATGCGCATGCATTCCCGTACGTCGTCGCGGCAGCCCGGCCGGAGAATCGCGAGAACTTTTTGCGTTGTCGCAAACGTCGCGGTTTCCGCAGCGAATCTGCTGGAATCGTCCGTGATTACATACTCGGCGCCCAAGAGCGACATCCATTGCTCGAGCGCTTTGACCGCTAATCTGTCGGTGTCTTCCGTGATTACTGCTGGGCCAACAGCACGAACTTCCATGAACAACTCTCTTAAGCTTAAGCTACGGCCAGAGCCTCAGGTGAGGTCAATGATAAAACCGGAACATTGACCAGTGTTGCCGCGATCTGGTCGATCCATCGCCAGTATTTTGGATTCGGTGAGCTCGAGGTGAAGCGGACGATTTCCATTTGGCACTTGTACTGCGGATCATAGTAGCCCGGCAGTTGCTCTCCCCCTACTTCCAGAGCTCCGCCCCCGATGCGGCGCAGAATGGACGCCGAACTGTTGCGCACCGTGGCAGTCGCGATCCCGATGCAGCCGCCAAGGATTCGCGCCAGACCATAAGTTGCTAAGGCCGTTCTCAGCGCCTCACCTGTGCACCGGCGTTCTTTGGCCAGCGCCCAACCACCCACTTCCACGTAGGAAATAGATTGCTGTCGCGCTGCTTCGAGTTCAGACTCAATGGCGGCCTTCAATTTCAAGCCCCACCGGCGGCAGTCGGCAAGTGCACAATGCCTGAGTCCCAAGTCCTGAAAGGATACAGTATTGCGATGCTCCTGATAGCGAACGCATCCCGAGACCGATCCCTGACCATCCAGCGTCAGCAAATGCCAGCTTTCGGTGTCCACCGGTGAGCGGTGACGGCCGTTGCTATCCAATTGATCAAGTCCGATGGCTCCATCCTCAAGATAGATGCGACCGCGCAACTTTTGCATATCGACCAGTAGCGAGCCATACCGTTGCGGCTTGACCTCGACGTTCCTGAAGCGCTCCGGGATGTGGGCTCCATACGGTGCGAGCAGGATAAGCTGCTGATGCGAAAGGGAAAGCGAACTCGGTATGAGATTCATGCTTAACAATCCGTTTAGAGACACGTGCCGTTTTGGACCGCAAATACTACGGCCGGATGTTTTTTAGCGGATCGCGAGCGATCGTTGATAAGCCCGGTGGACTCGGCAAACTGTAATTCCGGGCCATCGCCCACTCCGCTGTGCGGGCGACTCGTCGAACCAACTCGACGAGGGAACAGTGTGATTAAGGGGGTAGCGTAACATTTTTTGTTGTGACTGGCAACAATTAGTTGGCGGAACAACGACTGCATAACGATCCACTGTAAAAATACTCTTCGGCGTTATCTCTGGAAGGCATTAGGGACCTTTCTCGCTCGCGGAGATCATGGTAGATATTACCGAGTTCAAAGTGCGTAAAACTCATTGAGGACGAGTTATCGCATCTAGCGCCCAGGGCTGACAGAGTGACGTGGGGCCGTCAGTATAGTCGAATCTCAGTTCGATTTGTGCCAGCCAAGCTGGATCCGATTTAGAGCTATGAGAGTACGCTCAGTACCTGAATTTCTTGCACAAACCCGCACAAAGCGTGCATACCCGCCCCGTCTTTTGCATATTCTGCACGGTTCCGAATCGTGTATCTAACGAGAAATGTGGGTCCTCCTGTTTGGTCGCGCAAATGCAAAAAGACGAACCGTTACCCTGGCGTCTTTTTACGACTGAGGTATCTAAAAGGAGGATGTTAAATGAAGTGTATGAAGTTGAAGAGGAACGCGCGATGGCGGAGTATCGCATTGGTGGCTGTCGCGGTATTCACCGTGGCAATGACCAGTGGGAGCCTCTCTGCGGCCGCAATCACCGGCTCCTTCGGTACAACCGGCGCCGGAGTGGACGCCTTCTCGAATTTGGGGATCCACTATATTGACTGGTGTCCGACTCAACCGGCACCGTCTGCCCCGGCTACCCCCTGCACTGGTTCGGCCGGCGGAACCGGTACGATAACCGCATATAATGGCTCCGGGACGTTTACCCCCGTGGGAACCGGAGGTACAACTACAGTGGGAACGATCAAAGACATGGCGGACGCTCCGAGCGCGGGGTTCACGACCTTTCCTGTGGGAGTGCCTGTGTCTATCGATAACTGGTTGACGCTGGCGGCTTTGCCGAATCTGAATTTCCGGGCTACTCAGTTTGTACCCGCCACTTGCGTTACCACAGCGACACAAACGTGCATTGGTGGATTCCTACTGTCCCAAATCGCCAATAACGTAACGGTTTCGATGACGATCAACGGCATCGTTATCGACACATCAGGGGTGCTTTCCTCAGCTGCTTTCACCGACGCAATCTCGGGCCAGTTCAACGATACGACCATGGCTGCAGTGGCGGCTGCCGCCAATTCGCCCACGGGGATTTTCTCCAACACGTGGTCGGGTTCGGTCAACACCTCCGCTATACCCGAGCCGGCTACCTTCGGTTTGATCGGATTCGCACTCTTGGCTCTAGGAGCCGTGAAGTACAAACGAATCACCGTCTAGGGCGCTCAAGGGAGCCTGTTGTCGCCGAGTTTGTCGAGAACAGACTCCCTATCCCCTTACCTTTCCTTCCTCTTTTCTCATCCGACACCCAAGGCTTCAACGAGTAAGACGCTCCCGGTCAGACGGCGCGGTCAGCGGGAAATCGAAGGGAAAAGAGGCCAACATCCCATTTAGAAATAAGATGCTGGCCTCGGCTGCGATCCATGGCAAGCTCCTTCGCGTCCGATAGGGGTTGCCCGACTGCCTAGCCATCATGCACTGCATGGCTGTAAAAGGTCCAGGACAAAATCGACCTTTTCCTCAGCAATCTGGACCTTGCAGGTCAAAGCTTTGATGGAGTGCTGCTGTGGATAATCGGTGTGAATCGCGTGGAAGTTATCCAAAGCCATTTTTTCTCGTTCCCATTCGGCGAAGCTATCCTAAGTTCGTGCCCACCGGATTTGAATTGGATGCCTATCTCGCGCGTATCGGCTATTCCGGACCACGCACCGCTACGCTCGATACTCTCCAGGCACTGCACGTCCTACATCCCGCGGCTATTGCCTTCGAGAACTTGAATCCACTTCTGGGGTGGCCGGTGTCACTGGATGTGAACTCCCTCCAAGAAAAAATGGTCGCGGGAGGCCGTGGTGGATGGTGCTTCGAGCACAACACGCTGCTCCGTTATGCTCTGGAGGCATTGGGATTTTCAGTCCTTAGTCTGGCAGCTCGCGTTTTGTGGAATGCCGCGCCGGGCAGCCCGATAGGTCCGCGCAGTCACATGCTGCTACTAGTGGATGTGGGTGGCCTGCTTTATATCGCCGACGTAGGATTTGGCGGCAATGTTCTTACAGCTCCGCTTCGGCTGGAACCGCACGTCCCCCAGGCCACGCCGCATGAACCCCATCGCCTGTTGCCGTTCGAAAACGGCTTTGTGCTCGAAGCGTCTTTGAGCGGCGAATGGAAGCCTTTTTACCGCTTCACGATGGAAGCTCAGCTCCCGGCTGACTATGAGGTCTCCAACTGGTACTTGTGCCACCATCCCACATCCTTCTTTCGACAGGTGCTTATCGGTGCACGAGCGACCGCGAAGGGCCGTTATGCGCTGCGCAATAACACCCTGACGATTCATCGGACCAACGAAACGGAAAAGCGAACTCTGGCCGACGCCGCGGCCCTGCGCTCCTCATTGGAAAACGATTTCGCACTCCGCTTACCGGAATCATCCGAATTGGCAGCCATGCTGGAGCGTACTACCCAGACGTCCCCGGAGCCCCGTCCCTAGGAAGAAACACTGTTGGCTTAGAGGGACAGCTACGGTTCACCGGGAACTGGTCCGAAATCCGGCGGGGGCTTTCGATGCCGAGTTGTCGCTTCGTAAGCCGAGGCTATGCGGAACAACATTGCTTCGTCAAATGGGCGGGCAATAAAGTCGACACCCACTGGCAAGCTAGCTTTGAGCGGGCCGACCAAGCGTGTGCCGCCGTTACCGTCGCGCTCGCGATCAAAGATCTCGGTCGTAAAGCCTGCAGGTACGGTGATCGCGGGGAACCCTTGCTGTCCGATGAGCGACCAACCAATCGGAGAACGGCCATTCACGTTTGGTTCGCGCGGCGCCGTGAGCTTGCGCGGCGGAACAGTCGACATAGGTGAAACTAGCGCGTCGAGCCGTTGTTCGGCCATGCACTGCAGCAATAGATTTTGAAGGCCGAAGCGAGTCTGAAGCCTTAGCGATGTGTCCAGCACCGAGGCGCGCTCCGCAGCTTGCCTTGCCTGTTTGCGATCAGGGAAGTTAGGGTCCTCATAAAACCTTGCCTTCGTGATCAAGTCCTCGCCGGTTTTGATGTTGGCGTCTCCACGTTCCTGCAGATACCGGTTCATCATGTATTTGGCTTCGCCGGGAACAGCCGGTGTATTCAAGCTGCGGAGCGAAAGAGCCGCGGAGAGATTGCCGGCGCTGTTCAAGAGTACGGGCGCATATCGCGCGATGCAACCCTGGAACAACTCGCCTTCCGGACCCGGATCCACGATCGTCGCACCCAGTTTTCGAAGGTCGTCGAAGGTGTGCTCGACGATGTCGATACTCTGCTCGTCGGCCTTGGAGAAGAGCTTCTTTGACATGTATTCGCGAATTACGCCGATCCGGACGCCATCGAGACGTTTTGCCGCAGCGGACTTGAGGTACAGCGCCGGCTTCCGTCCGATGCTAAACGCCGTAAGTTCGTCCTTTGGATCATAGCCTGCGATGACGTCGAGTATCCTTGCCGCATCTTGCACGTTGCGACAAATCGGCCCGGTGCGCATGCTAAGACCCGCACCCATCATTCCTTTCCTGCTGACGAGCTCCTCGGTCGGTGCGAGACCGACCAGACTATTGACGGATGCCGGCCATCGGATAGATACGACGGTTTCTTCACCGATCGCGCAGGTCACTAGGTTTGCCGCGACCGAGCTCGCTGAGCCCGCACTCGACATGCCTGGCTCGCGCTCCGTGTCGTACGGATTACAAAAAGTCCCGCCGAAGGAACGGCGCGCGCCGTCGGTTGCATATTCGGCCAGGTTTGCCTTCGCCAGAATGATCGCTCCGGCATCCCGCAGCCGCTTGACGAACGTAGCATCCTCCGGAGGGCGGTCGTTCGCATACTCCACGTCCCCGCCCGATGTCGTGCGCATGTCGAAGGTGTCGTACTGGTCCTTGATCGCCATTACGACCCCATGCAGCGGTCCAACAAGTCTTGCGTTCTGCTTAAATTGCCGATCCTGAGCAGCCGCCACCTCCAGCGCGTCGGGCATCTTCGGGTTGTTATCATCCATGTCCGTCATACTGCGCGCCTTGCGTTCCTCGAAGCCCCAGGACTTGCGCGCAGACGGCCGCAGGTTCAGCGTCGAAAGTGCGTTGACCTGGCGGGCGTGGGGAATCGTGGTAATCGGCCCAAGAATCCCCATCGGCTCGCTGACGCACGTGTTGTTATAAGTCTTGATGCGTTTTAAATACAGCTCGACAAGACCCACACTGGTGATCTTTTTCGTTACGAGCGCTTGTTGAATATCGGCAATGCTAGCCTCTTGTAAATGAAACGTTGCCGGAGATTGCTGTTGCGCTCGAATAGCAGCGCTCACAGCCATAAAGGCGAGTAGAAGTTTGGCATTCCTCCGACTATGGTTAGGGCAGAGAAGCTGGAACACTGTATTGGAGAGAACTTACCCGCAACAAGTATAGTCGGTCTGCACGCCCGCAGTTTGCGTGCGGGAAATTCGTCAGTAGGGCGGTGGCCCAGCCTCCCTGCAGCCGCCTTCGGCCCCTGTTCTTGCTACCTCGTGTGCTCCTTGAAGAACTGGAAGATCGCGGGCATGCTTTGGGTGATCACAGTCCCGTGATCGGCGCCCGGAAGCTCCATATACTTGAAGTCCTTCATCTTGAGATCGGTCGCAGTCTTCGCCCAGCGGCGGCCGACGTCGGTGGGAACCACGGTATCCGCATCGCCATGCGCCAGGAGTAGCGGCATCTTGTCTTTGACGGGCGCCAAGCTCTCCGGCTGCATGCGGAACGCCGCGGGAGCCATGGAAGCGACCGCCGCCCACTGGTCGACGTACTTCGGCCCGAGGAACAAGGCTCCGGCGCCGCCCATGGAGTGGCCCATCAGGTAGGTGCGTTTGTCGTCGATTGTAAATTCCTTGCGCACGATCGCCAAGACATTCAGGACATCTTTCTCACTGAGCTCGGCTAAATTTGGAGGTTCGGGAGTAGGCGGTGGACCGCCTTTGGCCGCACCCGGTCCTTTGCCCTTGCCTGGGCCGCCATTCATGACGATCACCGGCGAGCCAAACCAGCCTTGCGTGTTGTAACCCATCGGGCCGACCAGAATGTAACCGCCTTCCTCCGCCAGATCCAGCGCGTTGCCACGTAGCAAGGAGTTACCGTCGCCGTAGACCCCGTGAAGCGCGACAATAAGCGGGGCTTTCTTGTCTTTCGCGACCTTGGAAGAGACGAACAAGGCGTAAGGCAGCTCTTCGTTGGTATCCGCGAAGTGATATTTCCTCTGCTGCACGCGCGGGTCCGGAGCTTTAGCGGGTCCAGCCTTAGGAGCTCCGGCCGCGGGGGCCTGAGCGAGTCCGGCCTGAGTCTGGAACAGCGAATAGCTTAGAACCAGCACCAGGGTCGTCGACGCCAAGGTTGCGATTTTCTTAGCATTCATATCTTTGTTCGTCCTCTTACTTTTTATGCTTCGCGAAGAACTCGTAGATCGGCTTGAGGCCGGATTCGATCACTGGACCGTGCGTGATACCCGGCTGTTCAATGAATTCGTAGTTCATCTTCAATTCCTTCATGTCCGCGACCCACGCTTGGGTGTTCGTAACCGGAACCACCTCATCGATGTCGCCGTGGACGATCATCACCGGAACCTTCGCGTCCTTCATCGGCTGAAGTGTCTCCTTGCGGGTTTGCCAGAACGCCGCCGGAGCCTCCGCGGCAACCGCCGCAAACATCTTGGGGTATTTGGAACCTAGGTACAGCGCTCCAGCGCCGCCCATCGAGTGGCCCATGATGTAGATCCGCTTGTCATCGATTTTGAATTCCTTGCGAACCATGGCGATTACGTTCATTGTGTCTTTCTCGCTTAACTCCCTCAGATTGGCCGGCTGGTTGCCGCCGCCGCCAAATCCCTTGCCCTTGGCAGCACCCCCGGGACCCTTCGCCGCTGCATCGGGAGCAGGAGTTGCCCCATTCGGGGCTGCGTTGGGAGGCGTGTTCGGAGTACCCGTGGCCGCAGGCGGAGCGCCTTTGCCCTTGCCGCGGCCCGGACCTCCGGAAAACGCAGGGGAACCATACCAGCCGCCGGTGTTGTAGCCCATGGGAGCCACCAGGATATAGCCTGCTTCCTCAGCAAGGTCTATTGCAGTCTTCCCCATCATGATGGTCTGTGGTGCGCCTAAGCCGTGTAGCGTCACTACCAGGGGGGCCTTCTGGTCTTTTTTCACTTTCGAAGAGACGTAGAGCGAGTACGGCAGATCCTCATTGGTGTCTTCGAAGTGATACATCCGGGTCTGTGCACGGGGGTCCTGTGCGAAACCTTTGCCTTTGCCTTTTGCGGCCGCCGGAGCCTGCGCTTGGACCGTATCAGGGATAGACAGGGTCAGCCACGCGGCGAGCGCGGCGAAGGTCACTGCCGTTATGGTCCGAATCCAGATTCTCATATGGTTCTCCTTATTACTTCCGCAAGTAGTCCCAAACGATTGTACAGCAGGCGCCCGGCGATACTCCAATTAGGGATCGCGATCAATGCTGCAATTTAAGATTTGCGTGATCGATTTGCGGCTCAAGATTGTACTCATGTATACTGCCCGCTGACACACAGTGACCCGCGCTTAGTCAATACGAGGTAGATAATCCACCATGCGAATGAACCCGACGATCCTATTCCCACTGTTTCTGAGCACCCTGCTGGCGCAAGATACCGGAACTGCGCACAAGGCCGCCGCCACAGCGCTCCTGAATTCCAATAATACTGGTGCGGCGCGCCTGGCCTGCCCAGCGACAATCGGCGCGGTGTCGACCGCGAACTCGCCCGCAGGTCCAGGGAGGGCGGGAGGTCCTCCCGGCGGCGGTGGCGCGGCAAAGGGTGGTGCGAAGGGCGGTGGCCGGGGACCGGCTGCGCCTCCGCCGAAGGAGAACTGGTACGCCGAAGGCGGCCAGGTGTTCGATAACCTCTACATGCTCACCACCAAAATGAACAGCGCGTGGGCGGTGAAGACATCCGCGGGGATCATACTTATCGACACTTTGTTCGGCTACGCCGCGCAGGACGCGATCGTGGATGGACTGAAGAAGGTCGGGCTCGACCCGGCCGATATTAAGTACATCATCGTGAGCCATGCGCATGGCGATCATGACGGTGCCGTCAAATTCCTGCAGGATACGTACAAGCCGCGCATCATCATGGGACCCAAGGATTGGGAGCTTTCTGCCCGCGAGGCAGATCCTCCGCGGCACGACATCGAAGCGACGGACGGGCAGAAGGTGACATTGGGCGACACGACGGTCACCATCTATATCACGCCGGGTCACACCGGGGGCACGCTTTCCGTGCTGGTGCCAGTGAAGGATCGTGGCCAGCCGCATCTCGCCATGGAGTGGGGTGGAACAGCGTTGAGTGGCGGAACTTCGAAAGAAATGCTGGAGTCCTATATCTCGAATGCGAAACGATTGAAAGACATCAGCGACGGCGCGGGCGCCGACGTCATCATCGGTAACCACACGGAGTACAACGACGCACTGAACCGCATGGAGCGGACCAGGGCGCGAAAGGCCGGTGAGCCTAATCCGTGGATCGTGGGCAAGGGAGAGGTCGAGAAGTATCTCACAGTGGTTGAGGAATGTGCGAAGTCCTGGCTCGCCATCGGCGACGGGCGTCCGTAAGCAGCGCCAGACAGGAGGTGTCATGACGAGGCCCATAAATCGGCGAAGCTTCTTAAAAGGGCTTGGGGCATTGGGGACGGCAACCGGGACGGCAATGTGGTCCGCGCCTCGTGCCTGGGCCTTCGCCCTTCCTGAGGATAAGATTAAGGCGGTTCACTACTATACGAATCCCGGCGACGCTCAGGGACGGCAGGGCCAACCCATGGTGAACCAGTCCGCCAATGTCGTGAGGATCGAGACCGAGCGTGGGCTGGTCGGAATCGGCGAAGGCGGTGAGCCGAGGACTATGGAAGAATGCGCCAGTATGTTGATCGGATTGGATCCGTTCCGGATCGACAATCTGTGGCAGCGTATGATGCGTGGTTACTTCTATCCCGCCGGGCGCGAGAAGCTGCATTCGCTCGGCGCGCTGGATCTGGCGCTATGGGACCTCAAGGGCAAGGCGCTCGACGTGCCGGTGTGGCAGTTGCTGGGCGGCAAGTCGCGCAATCACGTGGAGCTATACTCCACCGCGTATCCGGGACCGCGCGGCGGCACTCTGGAGGACGCAGCGAAAGCCTGCCGCACCGCCGGCTTCCGCACGTATCGCTATGCCACCGACAACCCGCGCGAGCGCGTGGTGGACCGCTTCCAACTGGTTCGCAAGATGTACGACGATTGCGTGCTGCTGCAGAAAGGCGCCGGTGACGGCGGCTGGGCCATCGACTTCCATACCGAACTCGATCCACCCGATGCGATCAATCTGGCCACGATGCTTGA
>Ga0105237_10003553_pt1 | contig 18482 bp, 15 predicted proteins | sample KBSC24metaG_FD_81520 | JGI IMG/M metagenome (GOLD analysis project Ga0105237, IMG submission 81520) | Corn rhizosphere microbial communities from Kellogg Biological Station, Michigan, USA - KBS C2-4 metaG | ecosystem: Host-associated > Plants > Roots > Rhizosphere > Soil | place: Michigan, USA... | reverse complement strand
CTCGCGAGCGGTCCGAACCACGCGCCGAACTGCGCCTATCTCGGCTGGGGCGTCTATGTGATGGCCAGGGTCAATGGCGACGAGAAGAAGCACAAGGCCGCCTGGAGCGCGGCTGCGCATCTCGGCGGCAAGGATCTGTCGCTGTGGATGGTGATGTATCCGTCGGGCTTTCAGGCCCACCGCACCAGCCACTTCCAGTTCGACGAATGGGTGGCCGCGGGTTATGACCGCAAATATATCACCTCCTACCTCAACTCGCAGCTTGGCTCCTACAATCATCCGAACCGGGCGGTCGAGCCGCGTATCCCCGGCATCTTCCAGTACTACAGCATCGCGGAGGATGAGCTGACGAAGATTTTTGCCGGCAAGGTCGACGCGCAGACTGGCGCTAACAACATCGCCGCCGCCTGGGAGAAGCTGACTGACCAGATCGGCCGCGAGCGGCAGATCGGACTCTACAAGGCCTCGCTCGGCGTGTAGCCGCATGAGCATCACGAAGACCCTCGGCTGGCGGCGCTCTCGCGGTGCCAGCCGAAAACTTGCCCGGCGGCCGGCCGGTCATTCAGGATCAGCAGAGTTCGATTGCCATGCAGAATTCAGCTCCCGTGACCGACGACCTGCACCACCAGCCCGCGGTAGCACGCGCGCCGGCCAGGCGGAAAACCGTCGGCCGCGCGCTTGTCGCGCTGGCGTCGCTCGGCTTCCTGCTCGTGCTCCTCGTCCAGATCCTGCACACGACCGGTGCGACCGCGGCCGGGTTCTCCGATTGGCGACCGATCCTCATCGCCTATCTCATCTGGGCCGTCGCCTTCGCCATCGCCCAAGTGCTGATCCGCGGCGAGCGCGGCCAGCGCGCGCTGTTCCTGCTACCGGCGGTGTTCTTCACCATTGCAGTGGTGATCTTCCCGACCATTTTCGGGATCTATATCGCCTCGCTCGACTGGAATCTCAGCTCGGTCGAAGGCCCGCGTTTCAGCGGCTTCGACAATCTCGTCGGGATGTTCAACGACACCTATTACTGGAACGCGCTGGGCAACATGTGCTTCTACGCGGTCGCGGTCCTCGGTGAGTACGCGATCGCGTTCGGCCTCGCGCTCCTGCTCAGCGCCGAGATCCGCGCGCGAAAATTCTTCCGCATCGTGTTCCTGCTGCCGATGATGCTGAGCCCGGTCGCGGTGAGCTGGATGATCGGCAAGTCGCTCCTCGAATTTCGCTTCGGGCCCGCTGCGACGCTGGCGCGCTATCTCGGATGGGAGAACCCTGCGTTCTTCGCTTCGCCTTGGATGGCGCGCTTGAGCATCCAGGCGATGGACGCCTGGGTGTCGATCCCTTTCATCATGATCATCCTGCTCGCCGGCCTCCAGGCTATGCCGCGGGAGGTACAGGAGGCCGCCAAGGTCGATGGCGCCAACGGCTGGCAGTCGTTCCGGCACGTCACGTTTCCGATCATGCTGCCGGTCAGCATCACCGTCCTCATCATCCGCATCATCTTCAAGCTGAAGCTTGCCGATATCGTGATCAACGTAACGGCCGGCGGGCCCGGGGGCGCCACCGACACCGTGTCGAGTTTCATCTATCGCGTGTACCGCGACCGCTCCAATGTGGGATACGGCACGGCACTCGCCATGGTCTATCTGGCGCTGATCATCGTCCTCCTGACGCTGCTCCTGCGCTTGTCCAAGCGTTGGACGCAGAAAGTCATCTAGAACCAAGGAGTTCACGCGCGTGTCGACATTGGCATTGAAGCCCGTCCGGCGGCATCCCGCCGTCCCGCGCGCCAAGCGGATGCTTGGCCGCGCGCTGATCTATGCCGCGCTCCTGTTCTGGACGTTTATTTGCCTGTTCCCGATTTACTGGACGGTGACGACGTCGTTCAAATCGGCAGTCGACGTCACGCAGGCCCATCTGATCCCATGGGTCGATTTCCAGCCGGACTGGAAGGGATGGCGCTCGCTCGGGCTGTCGCCAGACACGCTGTTCGGCACCTCGACCGCCCGCGCGGAGTTCACGAGCCGGTTCGTCAATAGCATCATCACCTCGGTCGGCGCGTCCCTGCTCGCGTTGATCCTCGGTTCGCTCGCCGCCTATGGCCTCAGCCGCTTCCGCTACAAATTCGCCTGGATGCGCAACGACGACATCCTGTTCTTCTTCATGTCGCAACTGATCCTGCCGCCGGTCGTGCTCGCCCTGCCCTTCCTGGTGCTCTACAAGGCGCTCGCGCTGCTCGACACCCGCTTCGGCCTGATCCTGCTCTATACGCTCTCGGTCCTGCCCATCGTCATCTGGATCATGCGCGACCAGTTCAACGCGATCCCGATCGAGCTCGATGAAGCCGCATTCGTCGATGGACTGTCGACCTGGGGTGCGTTCCTACGCATCATCCTGCCGCTTGCTGTGCCCGGGATGGTCGCCGCTTTCATCCTGTCGCTGGTGCTGTGCTGGAATGAATACTTCTTCGCGGCCCTCCTCACCAGCACGGATGCGAAGACGCTGCCGGTGATCGTGGCGAGCCAAACCGGCTCGCAAGGCATCAACTGGTGGTCGATGGCGGCGCTGTCGACGGCGGCAATCGCCCCGCTCGTCCTGGTCGGCATCTTTCTTGAGCGCTATATTGTGAGTGGCTTGACGACAGGCGCGGGAAAGTAGCACGGCGGAAATTGTACCAAAACTGTGGCGATGGGCCCGCGCCGGCCAGATGCAACGTTGCATACGATGCTCGCCCGCCGGCGCGGGCCCGACTAACCGCCAGTTGCTGGGCCGGATCAGCCGGTCGGCCGAACCGACTCCGCTCGAAGCCCGTAGCTGGCATTGGTCCGCTAACGGTTTTCCTAGTCTTTCGGTGCACCCGCCTCAATCTATGGCTTTGAGCGCAGAGCCCGGAACAGCGTGTTCGAGAAGGCAAAATTGCGGGTGTCCAAAACTCGAATTTCGCTTTCCGAGCTTGCAAAGGCCGCACGATCTGCCACTCAGGCCTTTTTTGAATCGACAGGCGGTGCCTGGCGATCTTTTCCAAGCGCGCCCGGAGGCACCGATAGGCTCAAGAAAATTAACGGCCGTCTTGCCTGGGAAACAGTTGTCGCGAATGTAGCGCGAGGCCGCGGTCAATCTGGCAAGCACTTGCAAGATCGCGCTCAATCTAGGGGCAAATGATCGCCTTGATGATTCCATCTCGTCGCGCGACCTGTTGCTCGAACGCGGCAGGCGTCTGGTCGAGTGAGAAGCGATGCGTGGCCAGCGGCGCGAGCTTGACCCGACCGGTTTGCGCAAGCGCAATGGCCCGCGGGTAAACCTCCGGCATGCGGCGTGAAAATTTGATCGACAAGCCCTTTCGGCGCGACTCGGCGCCGCTCAGGATGTACTGGTTGTTCTCGGGAATGCCGACGAGTACGACCCGGCCACCGATACGGGCACAGCGCGCCGCATGCTCGAAGCCGTGCGAGGAGTCGGTCGCCTCGATCACCAGATCGACGCCGCGGCCTTCGGTGACGTCCCCAACCCCGGCGTAGCTGCGGCACGCCACATCCGCGCCGAGGTCGCACGCCATCGCGGTACGCTGCTCGACCGGGTCAATCGCGATGATTTTTCCGGCACCGGCGAGCCGCGCGAGTTGCACGAGCAACAATCCCACCGGCCCGCACCCAAGCACCGCCACGGTTTCCAGAAGTCGCGGACGCGCCAGATCCATGGCATGGATCGCGACCCCGAGCGTTTCCAGGATCGCTGCACCGGCCGGATCGATGCTGTCGGGCACCAAATGCACGGCGGATCTGGGCACGCAGACGAATTCGGCCATGGCGCCGTTGTGTGGCGCATAACCGAGGAACTTCACGTTGGGGCAGAGATTGGTGTGACCGCGGTGGCACCATTCACAATGGCCGCACGGAATGGAAGGGTCGACCGCTACCAGCGCATCGGCTGAGAGCCCCGCTTTGCGCGCCGAATCCGGCGTGAGGACACCCGAGAATTCATGGCCCAGGACGAACGGCCTGACCCGCGTCGGGCCGGTCGTTCCGCCCTCGAGGTAGGAATGCAAGTCGCTGCCGCAGACGCCGACAGCCTTCACGCGAACGATGAGATCGTCCTCCGCGACCGGCCTCGGTTCGGGGATATCGAGGATGCGGATATCGCGAATGTCCTGAAGCACCGCAGCGCGCATATCGACGCCATCCCTCTCTGAGCAACTATTTTTGGCTACATTACATATGTAAGATTGACGTGACAAATGCTTTTGCGCGCTCCGGGGCGCAGGTGGGCGGTCACGCTGGCATCAGCGTCGAAAGCGCGGGTCCAATGTTCGTTTGCGAAAAAAAGCAGCTATTTCTGCTTGTCGATCAGTTTTAGCGCGGCGATGGCGGCGTTCTCGTCCGTCACCAGCACCTTGCCGATCCGGCCGCGCAGCACCGCGGCAATGATCGGCGCCTTGTTGAGACCGCCGGCGATCAGCATCGAGGTCGGCACGCGCGCCAACTTCTCGAGCGGCAGCGCGATGGCACGGCTGTTGATGCCGTGATCGATGGGCCGGCCGGACCTATCGAGAAATTGTGCGAGCACGTCGCCGACGGCGCCTCCGGCCCGCAAATGCTCCGCACGTACGTCCGGCGGCAGCCCGTGCCGCACCAGCAGCGAGCGCGGCGTCAGATCTCCCATGCTCAATAGCGCAAGATCGATCCGCTCGACGCTGTTCAGCACCTCCTGATAGACCTCCTGGGCCAGGAAAGTATCGCGCGAGCGCCGGCTGCTGGCAAAAATGGGCGCGGCCAGATAGCTGCATTGGGCGTGCAGCCGACGCGCGAGCTCGCCCGCGATTTCGAAGGTGTTGAGCTCGAGTCCGCGCGACAGCCCGCCCATCATCGAGACTATGGAGAGATCGGGATAGTCCGCCGGCGTGACGTAACGGATGGTCTCGCGCAGAGTCGCGCCCCAGCCGATACCGACGATGCGCGGGCGCTTCTGTTCGAGGACTTTCGACAGATACGCTCCGGCCGCCATCCCGATCAGGCTTCCGACCTGCTCGGGATTCTCTGGGCTCGGGATGACGACCGCGTCCTCGAGGCCGCATTCCCGACGCAACCGGTGCTCCAGCTCTGTGCAGCTCGCAAAGGCGGAGTTAAGGCGGATATTGACGATGCCCGTCTGCCGGGCGTCCGACAGCATGCGGTTGACGCGGGCGCGGGTCAGGCCCAGCCGCTCGCCGATCTCGGCCTGGGTCAGATTCTCCATGTAGTAGAGCCAGGCCACCCGCAGGATGGTTTGATCAGTCACGGCGCAGCCCCTCGCAGCGGCCTAAAGCATGGTCAGACGTCGGATCATTTGAGGCGATCCTTCATCATTCGTCAAATGCGAGGCCGTGCGGTCGTTCGTCATGCCGCCTTCGCCCCCGGCGCGCCGTCCTCGACTACAAATGTCGTCAGCCGGCGCACGGCGCTCCTGGCGTCCCTGACGTCATCGAGCGCCTCGAAACCCACTGTACAATGCCGGGCGTCGAGCACGACGGTCGCATATCCGCGCCTGTCGCCGCGCGCATAGACGAGATGCGGATTCTCCGCCAATGCCTTGCGCACACTGCTCTCGCTCGGCCCGTCCGAAGTGATGGAGGTGCCGACGAACTCGGTCGCAATGGTCGGGCCATCAGGCCGGGCAAAGTCCTGCTTCAGATCGGCGGCAAAGAAAGCGTGACGGTCGCCGCCGATCACGATCGGGTTGCGGCGATGCGCAACGAGCGAATCAAGGAGACGACGGCGGGCGTTGGGGTAGCCGTCCCAGCCGTCCATCCAGAAGTGCGCGCCATCATCCCCTTCCCGCTTGTCCTGTGCCATCAAGGTCTGCTGCGCGACGATCGTCCAGCGACCACGGCAGTCGCGCAGGCGCGCCCCAAGCCATTGCTCCTGTCTCTCGCCCAGCATCGTCCGCGTTTCGTCGGTTCGGCCTGCACAGTCATTCACCCAGGTCGGGCGTCCGCTTCCGACACAGGCCGATGCCGAGCGATATTGCCGGTCGTCGAGCAGCAGCACGTCAAGCACGTCGCCAAAGCGATAGTGTTCGTAGATCGTGGCGTGCGCGCCGCGTGGACGAGCCGAGAGCGGAAGCGGCATGTGCTCGTAATAGGCTTGATAGGCCGCGGCGCGGATCTTCAGGAACCGCGCGGTGTCACCCACCGTGTAGGAGCGATCATTGGCATAGTCGTCCATCACCTCGTGGTCGTCCCAGACTGATAGCCAGGGAAAGGCGGCGTGCGCGGCTTGCAGGTCGGGATCGCTCTTGTAGAGCGCGTAGCGGTTGCGGAATTCCTCGAGCGTCGTCGGGATGCCGACGCCGTGCTGGCGGACGTGGTGCGATCCCCAGGATTTCTCATAGATGTAATCACCGAGATGAACGACAAGATCGAGATCGCGCGCGGCCATGTCGCGATAGGCGGCAAAATAGCCCTGCTCGTATTGCTGGCAGGATGCGAAGGCAAAACGGAACGGGCGCGCGGACTCGGCCGGCGCGGTTCGGGTGCGTCCCACCGGGCTAAGCGCCGGACCGGCGCGGAAGCGATACCAGTAGACGCGATCGGGCCGCAATCCCGTCGCCTCGACATGCACGGAATGCGCAAGCTCTGCTGTCGTCCGCACGACGCCGCTGGAGGCGATCCGCGAGAAGGCCTCGTCATCGGCGACCTGCCATTCGACATCCACCGCAGCGTCGCCCATGCCGCCGCTGTCGAGAGGTTGTGGCGCAAGGCGGGTCCACAGGATGACGCGATCCGGCCGCGGACACCCGGACGCAACACCGAGCGCGAAAGGATCGGCGCTGAAGGAGAGTGGCGCTCCGCGCACGAACCCGGCGGGCGCCGCCAACGCGGCGCTCGCCAGCGATCCCAGGAGAAAGCGGCGGCGGGGAATCATGAATGCGCCGGCCCGGTTTCAAGCTTGCGCCGAATGCTCACAGCGAGATCAGGCCGATCGGTGGTGATCTGCCGCACCGGTTGGGCAAGCCAGTAGGCGATATCCTCCGGCTCATTGGTCACCCATGCACCGAGACGCTTGGATCCGAGCACTTGAAGGGCCAGCGGCAATGTGAGCCCCAGGAGCGATTTTTCGACCGCGACAATGCAGCCGGGAATGGCGGCAAATTGTGCCAGCGCGGACGCGATTCCGCCCATCATCTCCGCCGAACGGCGGTCGAGCGAGGCAAGCACCTGCGCCTCCGGCCAGAGCCGGCGCACGGTCGCGATCACGCCGGGCACGAAGCAGGTGATGATTGCACGCCTCTCCAGCCCCCGGCGCTTGATCTCGTCGATCAGCCGCGCTTCGAGGCCCGCATAGCAATTGCCGAGCGCATCGGTCTTGATCTCGATGTGGAGCTCAAGCGTCGTTTCGCTCAACACGCCGAGCACCTCGCCGAGGGTCGGAATGCATTCGTCGCCGGCATCGCGAAGGCGCGTTGCCGTCAACCGTCTCAGGCTGCGCTCGCCAACCGGGCCGCTATCCAAGGTGGTGCGGTCGAGCAGCGGATCATGGATCACGACAAGCCCGCCATCCGCGCTCTGGTGGACGTCGAACTCGACCGCATCGACGCCCTCCTCGCACAGATTGCGGAAGCCCGTAAGGCTGTTCTCCGGCCAAAGATTGCGCGCGCCGCGATGCCCGGCGATGAAAACCATGATCGAACCCTATTTGCTGCTGTCGATAAGACCCTTGATGAACCAGCGCTGCAAGAGCAGGACGACCAGCGCCGGCGGCAACATTGTGAGGAGCGCGCCGCTCATGGCGATATTCCAGGCCGGCTCGCTGTCGGAGCGGGGGATCAGGCCCTTCAGTGCAATGACGGCCGTTGCCATATCCTTGTCGGTCGTAAAGAGGAGCGGCCAGAGATATTGATTCCACCCGAACAGGAACAGGATGATGGCGAGTGCCACCATGTTCGGCACGGACAACGGCAACAGGATGCTCCAGAAGAAATGCAGCGGCGATGCGCCGTCCAGCTTCGCCGCCTCGCACAGCTCGTCCGGGACCGTCAGGAAGAACTGGCGGAAAAGGAACGTGGCGGTCGCCGAGGCGATCAGTGGCAGGATCAGCCCGGGATAGGTGTTGACCATGTTCCATTCGAGCGTGATCGCGACGTCGTGGCCGCTGATCCAGCCCCACAGATCCGCCAGATGCAGAATGTCGGCGAGCGATTGCAGCGGCAACGCCGCATTGGCCACGGCTTCGAAGGTCGGCACGATCCGGACCTCGATCGGCAGCATCAACGAGACGAAGATGAGCCAGAATGCGAGCATCCTGTAGCGGAAGCGAAAGTAAGTGATGGCGAAGGCCGAGAGCAGCGACACCACGATCTTGCCGGCCGTGATACCGAGCGCCACGACGATCGAATTGGCGAAGGTGCGGCTGAAATTGCCCTTGCTCCAGGCAAGTTGCAGGTTGTCGAAAAACTGGTTTCCAGGGAGCCATGGCAACGGCACCTTCTGCACCTCGGTCACGGTGAGCGAGCCCGCCACGAACGCAAAATACAGGGGTACGCAGACCGTCAGCGCGCCGGCAATCAGGATCGCGTGACAGACCATGTTGAGGATCGGCGAGCGCTCCACCATTCGGCTAGACTCCGTAATTGACCTTGCGGTCGAAGTAGCGGAATTGCAGCAGCGTGCAGATCAGCGCGAAGCTCATCAAAAGAACCGATTGCGCGGCCGAAGAGCCGAGGTCGAGATTGACGAAGCCATCCACGAAGACCTTGTAAACCAGAATGTTGGTTGCACCGGCGGGGCCGCCTTTGGTGACCGCGTCGATGATGGCGAAGGTCTCGAAGAAGCCATATATGAAGTTCATCACCGTGAGGAAGAATACGGTGGGCCCGAGCATCGGCAGCGCGATCGAGACGAAGCGGCGGATCGGACCGGCGCCATCCACCGCGGCAGCCTCCATCAGCGACACCGGTACCGCGAGCAACCCCACGACCAAAAAGATATAATCGTAGCAGACGTGCTTCCACGACGCGGCGAGCGTCACCAGGATCAACGCGTAAGTCGGATTGAGGTTGGGGTCCCATGCAATGCCGACCCAGTGCAGCACCTGCGCGAGCGGGCCGACCGCCGGATTAAACAGGAAAGCCCACAGGATGCCAGCGATCGCGGGCGCAATTGCATAGGGCAACAGGATGATGGTGCGATAGGCCGAACGGCCGCGCACAATCCTGTCAGTGGCAAAGGCGAGGACAAGCGCGCTGCCCAGCGTGAGCACGTTCTGCGCCACCGTGAACCAGAACGTCACCGTAATCGACTGGCGGTAATCGCTACTCGCAAGCAGCGTCTTAAAATTGTCGAACCACACGAACTGGACGTTGGTCCCAAAGGGATCGCTGAGCAAGACGGATTGCATCAGCGCCCGCAGCGACGGGATGAAGAAGAAGAACAGCAGGATCAGCAATTGCGGCAGCAACAGCAGCGTCGGCAGGCCGGGGCCGTCGCCGAAATTGGCTCGCTTAAGGCCGGCCTCTTGCTCGCGGCGACGCACCTTTCCAGACGTTCGGGATCCGCCGGCCGCCGCGCCCGTCCCGGCCTTGGACTGATGGCCCCCGTGCCTTCTCTGAAGCACGGGTGCGCGCGTATCACGCCACGGGATGGACAGGCGCAACGTCATGGACGCTCGGTTTCCAGTGTCTTCCCGGCATTGAGCTTTTCGAACTGCCGCAAGATCTCGTTGCCCCGCTTGACCGCATCATCCATCGCCTGCTGCGGCTGTTTCTGGCCGGCAAAGACTGCCTCCACCTCCTGGCGCTGGGCCAGCATCGTCTGCACGAAATTGCCGAAGCGGAAGCCGCGCGAGTTCTCGTTCGGCGTGCCACGTGAAAGCTGTAGAACGGCAATCTCTCTGGTTGGGTGATCCTTGTAGTAGCCACGCTCCCGCGCAAGCGCATAGGCACGATTGGTAGCGGGAACGTAGCCGGTCGCGCCATGCCACCACACCTGGGTCTCCGGCTGGGCGAGGAAGTTCAGAAAGGCCGCGACGGCGTCATACCGCTCCTGGGTGTGGCCCCTCATGACCCAGATGGCTCCGCCGCCGATGGTGCTGTTGAGAGGCGAATTGATGTCGCTCTCGTGGGGCAGGAAGGTGGCGCTCCAATTGACGGTCGCGTTGCGTTCGATATTGCCGTGCGATGCGGTCGAATTGACGAACGTCGAGCATCGTCCCGACGTGAACAACTGTTCCGGACTGAAGCCCTGGCCTGCGATCTGCATCACGCCGTCGTCGAGCCACTTCTTCAACCGAGCGACTTGCGAGACCACCTTCGTCTTGTTGTAGACGAACTCGGTGCCGAGCCCGTCAAAACCGTTTGCAAGCGTGCCGTAAGGCTGGTTGTTGATGGCGCTGTAGTTCTCGAGGAGGCTCCAGTAGAAGTCGCCCGGCAGCACCGTGCCGCATTCGCTGATCCCCTTGGACTTGATGGTGTAAAGCTGGCTCTCCAGCTCCTGCCAGGTGTCGGCCGGCTTGTCGAAGCCGGCCTTCTGGAAGTGGTCCTTGTTGTACCAAAAGATCGGCGTCGACGAGTTGAAGGGCATCGCCGACATCCGCCCCTTGTAGCTCCAGAAGCTTGCCACCGGCTTGATGAAATCCGAAAAGTCGACCTTGTAACCCTTCTGCTCTATCAGGTCCTGCACGGGAACAACCGCCCCCGAGAGCAGCATCGTCATGTAACCGCGCTCGGCGATCTGCACCATTTCCGGCGGCCGCTTCGCGCGGTAGGCGGCGATCACCCCGTTGGTCACCTCATCGTAGTTGCCCTTGGCGACCGCGACGACGGTGTACTTGTCCTGCGACGTGTTGAACTTCTCGACGAGCTCATTGAGCCGGTCGGCGAGGACGCCGCTCATGGCGTGCCACCACTGCACCTCGACCCGCGCTTGTGCCGGACCGACCAATGCCAACGCGCCGAACAAGGCTGCAATGAATGCGACTTTCCTACCCATGGACAGCCCTCCCTGAAGGCGACTTATACATTTGTATTTCTATCATGACATATGTGTCTCGATGATGAAAGGGGAGTCATCCGCTACGACAGGCAGTCGGAAATCGGCGCATTTTCCCGCGACGTGAATGCTGGTCGCGGCGGGCGGAGCGGTCCCGCGCCAGGTGGTAGCGCGGCATGACCATGCTTTGGACGTGGCCGAGTTGGTGAAGGGAGTTAAGAAGCGCCTCTAATGGCCCGGCCGACTTTCTGCAGGGCCTCAAAGGCTCCGAAGCGCCGATCGGTCCAGTCTTCCAAAGTCGCCTGGGGCTGATGGATTTCCCCTAAGACCGACATCGCCTGCATCGCCTCGCCGAGACTGGCATGGACACCCGAAGCAACTGATCCAAGCATCGCGGAGCCGAGAAGGACGGCCTCCGGAGATGCCGACGCGGCGACCGTCAAACCCGTCGTATCAGCGAGCACCTGTCGCACGAGGCGACTCTTTGCGGCGCCGCCGCTGACCACGATCGTATCAACCGCGATGCCCTTTTCCTGCTGGGCCCGAACGATCTGCCGGGCCCCGTAACCAAGACCGCACAATCCGGCAAGGTAAAGCGCCAGTAGGCTCTCGAGATCCGCGCGCATATCAAGCCCGGCAATCAGTGCACGCGCGTCAGGATCCGCGAATGGCGCGCGATTGCCGAGGAATTCGGGGACAACATGAAGCTCGCCGACCAATTCCGGAATCATGTCGGCACCGCCGCGTGATTCGACTTCCGCGGCAAGCCAATCGGCAAGCGTCTGCTGCTTCTGACGTGCAGCATGTGTCGCCTGCGCGGAATGCGGATGCATCTGCAACAGATGCTCAATCGCAGCGCCGGCGGCCGACTGCCCACCTTCATTGAGCCAAAGCCCCGGCACCATGGCAGAGAAATAGGGTCCCCAAACACCGGGAACGAAGGACGGTTGCGTCGTGGTTGACATGGTACAGGCGGACGTTCCGAAGACATACGCCATGCGCGTGAGCACCGTGCCGGCCGCACCACGTGCGCCCACCGTACCAACCCCGCCGGCGTGTGCATCGATGAGGCCTGCGGCAACGGGCATTCCGGCCGTGAGACCGACATCAGCCGCTGCCTCCGCAGTCAGACCCGCCGCCAGTCTTGTTCCGCCGGGTACGATCTCGGTGCCGATCCTGCGGAACTGCTCGTCCGCCAGCACACCGAGGCCAACCGACCGGAAAAAGTTGCCATCCCAGCGGTTTTCGTGGCCCAGATAGGTCCACTTGCACGTCACGGTACAAATGGAGCGAGACAGGCTCCCAGTCGCACGCCAAGTCAGAAAGTCAGTCAAGTCCATGAACTGCCACGCACGGGAAAACGTGTCGGGCATGTTTTCGGCGAGCCACAACAGTTTTGGTGTCTCCATCTCGGGTGAGATGGCTCCGCCGACATACTCAAGGACTTTCTCGCCTGTCTGGTTGATCCGGCGGGCCTGATCGGCTGCACGGTGATCCATCCAGACGATGACGTTGCGAGCAGGATCGCCGGACGGGCCGACGGGCAGCGGCTCGCCCCCCTCGCCCAGCACCACCAGCGAGCAGGTCGCATCAAAGCCGATGCCGGCGATGCTATCCGGCGCGATGCCGGCCTGCCCCACCGCGCCACGCACGCTGCGGCATACGGCATGCCAGATATCCTCGCTCGACTGCTCGACGATATCTCCGGCCTCCTGCCAAAGTGCAACAGGAGCTCGATCACTCGCAATGAGTCTGCCCGAGCGATCGAACACTCCGGCCCTTGCGCTGCCCGTGCCGACATCGACGCCAAGAAAATAGCGGTCAGCGAATTCTTTGGTCATGAGGCCACATCCAGATCGCCGATCGGAAGATGCTATAGATCGTTGCTCTGCGGTAGAATGACGAGGTCGCGGATGGTGACGTTTCTCGGACGCGTCAACATGAACAGCACCGCCTGCGCGACTTCCACCGGCTGCATCAAGCCGCCGGCCGCCATTTCTTCCTCGATCTTCTCTTTGGGCCAGTCTTTGATGAGCGCGGTCACAACTGGACCTGGCGCAACAGCGCCGACACGCAAGCCATATTTGGCGACCTGTCGGCGCACGGTATGCACGAAAGCCTGCACAGCGTGCTTGGAGGCCGTATAGATCGGCTCCCAGACGACAGGGACAAGACCTGCGATCGAACTGGTGACGATGATGTCGCCGCTCTTGCGCTCGACCATGTGCGGCAGCACCGCATGAATCGACCGGAAGAGCGCATTGACGTTCAGGTTGAGCATACGGTCCCAAGCGTCGGGGTCGCCGCCAAGCACCTCGCCGCCGACATAGGCGCCTGCATTCGCATGGAAGATGTCCAGTTGACCTGCCTTCTCCAGGACCTGCGACATCATGGTTCCCATGCTTTCAGGATCGGTGAGGTCGATACGTAAAGGAATCGCCTGGTCGCCCAGCTCGACGCTAGCGCTGCTCAGCGCCTCCTCTGCCCGATCGATCAGAACCACCCGCGCGCCCGCCCCGATCAAGGTTCTGGCGCATTCGAGACCGATGCCCGACGCGGCGCCGGTGATCGCGGCGACTTTTCCTGCAAGTTCCTGGGCCACGGCTGGTCCTTCTTGTGAGAGTTATTCAAGCTCGGCCATGGGACAGGCGTGAGCGCCGTGCCAGCGAATCGACGATGACCGCAATAGCGAGTACCGCGCCCGTGATCATGTACCGTAGCGACGAGGAGAGATCGAGCAGCGTGAGGCCGCTCGCGATGGACTGGATGACGATGATGCCGAGGAGTGCAGAATAGGCGCTGCCGCGGCCGCCAAATAGGCTTGTGCCGCCGATGACCGCGGCTGCGATCGCGTTGAGGTTGACATCCCCGGTCCCGGCCTGCTGGCTGGAAGATGCCAGCCGCGCTGCGGCAAGAATGCCGCCAGCGGCTGCCAGCGTGGAGCACAGCATGAACGCGGTCGAATAGACCCGGCGAACGTTGATGCCGGCCCGACGGGCCGCCTCGCGATTGCCGCCGACCGCAGACATCGAGCGGCCCCATTTGGTCCGCGTCAACGCGTAGTTCATGACCACGCACAGGCCGACGAACAGACCGAACATCCACGGAACGCCGCGCCCGAGGTTGAGATAATAGACGATGAATTCGAGTACGATGGTAACCAGCAGCGCCTTCAGCACCATGCGGCCAGACGAACTGGCCGATAGCCCCGCCTGCCGACGGCGCGCGGCCGTCCGGTAGCCGGTCACGAACACAACCAGGCTCGCGGCCGCCGCCAGCACATAGGATACGATCGGCGGCATGACGAGCATCTGCCCGAAATTGACCAGCGGTGATCCGTAGGGAAGATTGATCGAGCCTGAAGAACCGAGCAGATACAACTGCAGGCCGAGCCACGCCAGCAGGCCCGCCAGCGTCGAGACGAAGCTCGGCATCCCCAAACGATTGAACAAAAACGCGTAGAGCGCACCGATGGCGGCGCCCAGTACCAACGCCGTGACGATCGCGACGGCCACCGGCCAATCCTGACCGACCCAAAGCACGCCGATAAGCGCCGAAGAGAACCCGCTCACCGAACCAACCGAGAGGTCGATTTCGCCGACCATCAGGATACAGACGATGCCCAGCGAGATGACCCCGACCGTCGAACAATCGAACAGCAAATTGACCAGATTGTTCGGCGCCAGAAAAACGGGGTTGAGACTCTCGAATGCCGTACAGATGACGATAAGCCCGACGACCACCGGCAGCGAGCCGAGGTCGCCCGACCGCACGCGGTCCACAAAAGCGCTGAACATGTTCCCAAGTGTGTCCGTGTGCTTGACCCGCTCGTCACTGCGGTCGAGCGGCCGCGCCGTCGAAACCCGTTGCGTGTCGCCGGTCATCGCCGCTGCTCCGGCGATTGATGGGCGCGGCGCCGGCTGGCGCGGCGCGAGACCGAGTTTTCGTCCGCACCGGTAATTGCGGTGACGAGGTCCTGGTTGGAGGCGTCGGGTTCGAATTCGCCGTTGTTGCGGCCTAGGCGCAGCACCACGATCCGGTCGGCGACCGCGCGTACGTCCTCCATGTTGTGGCTGATCATGATGACGCCGAGGCCGCGGGCGCGAACGCGCTCGACGAGGTCGAGCACCTCGGCGGTTTGGGCGACGCCAAGTGCGGCGGTCGGCTCGTCGAGCAGAATGAGCTTCGGCTCGGTTAGCAGTGAACGCGCGATCGCCACGGTCTGGCGCTGTCCGCCGGAGAGCGACGCAACGGGCTCGCGCACGCTCGGGATCCGCGCCGACAATTCGCTGAGCAACGTCCAGGCGCGGAGCTCCATGGAAACCTCGTCGAGCCGCATTGGATTGAGCTCTCGGCCGAGGAAGATATTTGCGACTACATCAAGATTCTCGCAGAGCGCCAGGTCCTGGAACACGGTGGCGATACCGAGACCGAGCGCCGCGGCCGGATCGGATAGGACGACATGTTCGCCATCGAAGGCGATCGTTCCAGAGGTGGGCTGATGCACGCCGGCAAGAATTTTCACGAGCGTGGACTTTCCTGCGCCGTTATCGCCCACAAGCGCCACGACCTCGCCAGCATGCACGTCGAGATCGACGTCGGTAAGGGCGGACACAGCGCCGAAATGCTTGGAAATTCCGCGAAGACTTAGAACAGGCTTGCGCAGTCCGCCCTGCGGGTGATCGACATCCGAGATCGTGGTCATTTCCAAGCCCGTGCTCTGGTCGGTCATCCCGGCCGCCGGGAGCGGCCGGGACAGACGCAGTTACTGTGCTATGCCAAGTTTCTTGCAAGCGGCGGCATATCGGCCCGTACAGAGCTGATCGGCCGTCTGGATCTTCTTGTCGACGATCTCCGCCTTCAGGTTTTCCTGGGTGACGACCGCCGGCACGAACAGCTTCGACGGCGCATTAAAGAGCGTGGTTTCCGCGTTGGGCGTCTCGCCGGAGAGGAATTTCACCGCCGCCTGAGCAGCCGCAGCGGCCACGATCTCGCTGGGTTTGGAAATCGTGTTGTACTGATCGCCGGCGATGACGAGCTGAAGCGCGGCAATCGTCGCATCGTTGCCCGTAACCGGCGGTACCGGATCGACGCCTGCGGCCTTGAAGGCGGCAATTGCACCACCGCCCGTGCCGTCATTGGCGGCCACTACGCCGAGGATCTTCTTGCCGAAGCGGGTGATCTGGCCGCTCGCCCATTGCTGCGCCTTCGGCGGCGCCCAGTCCGGCGTGTCATATTCGGCGAGAATTGGATAGCCGCTCTGATCAAGACCTGCGTGGATACCCTTCTTGATGAGTCCGGCAGCGGCATCGGTCGGCGATCCATTGATTTCAAGCACGCCCTCCCCCTCCTTCGCCGTGATCTTGGCCGCCTTCAGATGTTTGATCAACGATTCAGAGATGGCCTTCCCGATGGCTTCGTTGTCGAAGGAGACGTAGAAATCGACCTTGGCGTCGGGAACCGGCCGGTCATAGGCAATGACCTTGATGCCCTGCGACTGTGCCATCTTGACCAGGGAGGCCGCGGCGGTCGAGTCGACAGGGTCGAGCACGATCACCTTGGCGCCTTGCGAAATCACCGAATTGAACTGCTGTTGCTGCCGTGCGGCATCTGCGCTGGCGTTCTGGTAGATCACCTTGCAACTGTCGCAGAGTTTCTTCATCTCTGCCGCGAAGCCCGGATAGTCGTGTTGCTCGTAGCGGGTGGAGGCCTGGTCCGGCATGAGGAAGGCAACGGTTGCGTTCTTCACCTCTGCGGCCTGCGAAAACATGACGGTTGTGCCGAGCAGCGACAAGGCCAGGGCAATTGTGGCCGCATCTTTCGGAGAGAACTTTTTCATTTCGGATTTCCTTTCCGGAACTGGGTGTTAGAGTGCCGTCATTGATCCTTTGAAGACAGGCCTTCGCTGCTTCCGTCGCCGACGGCGCAATGAGCGCCGGTGCTCCGAAGCCGCGCAGAATCCTGGACAGACGATTCCTGTCGCGGACTGCCATCGGCATGTCCGCGTCATTCTTCCGCAATGGTCCTCCTCCTTTGCTCCTCCCCGGCTAGGCCGCGCGGGCCGCATTGATGTTGTGCGCCAACAATCGTCTGAAGCGCGAAGGCGGCATGCCCTTCTCGGCCAGAAACTGCCGGTTGAAATTGGAGAGATTGTTGAAGCCGACCTCGAAGCAGATGTCGGTGATGGAAGCTTGCTCGTCGCTCATCAAGATCTGGCAGGCGAGATTGATGCGCAGCCGTTTGACGTATTGCACCAGTGACATGCCCGTGTGCCGGCGGAAAGAGCGCGAAAATGCGCTTTGCGACTGACCGGCGATCGCTGCGAGCTCCGTTTCACCGAAAGGTTGCGTCAGGTTCTTCCGGATGAAGGCAAGTGCCTTGTTCATGCCCGCAGACATGTAACCAGACGGGTCGGGCAGGTAGTTTGGGCTGGAGAGCGGGCGCGCCTTTCGGGCGCGGCAAAGTATCCCCAAGATCATCATGAACAGCTCGATCCGGCGCACGCCGTTCGCCGTCACGATCTCCTCCATGAGTGGGGCGAGCGCGTCGCTTGTGCTGCGGGTGAAAAGCGCGCCGCGCCGGGAGAATTCCAGCAACGCGGCAAGGCCCGAAAGCTCGGGCATGACCTTCATCAGATCGCCGATAAATTCTTCGCTGAACTGAAGGATGCGTCCGCGCAGCGGGATAGTGCACTCCGCCGGCAGATCGCTCACCCAATTATGCGGCAGGTTGGGGCCGGTGAGCACGAGATTACCCGGCTCGAATTCGCCGATAAAGTCGCCGACGAAATAACGTCCGCTGGTGGCCACAACCTGATGGAGCTCGTATTCGGGATGGAAATGCCAGCGGACCGTGTGGAATGGGTAGCCGTGCGACCACGCCTTGAACGACTCGCCGCGCCGTATCTGGACAACTTCCAGGTCCGGTTCCATATCCGCTCCCTTCAGGCCGGTGCGGTTTGCAATAGTCCGCCCCTGTTCCCTTATCGGCTGAATTTTGCTCAGCGCTTCCTCTTGCTGGGAGAGTAACGACCGGTACTTAGGCACGCCACCACGATTTCAGTGTGCAACTGATACTTTTTTGATGCGCAACACCCGGCTCGACTCCCGTAGCGCCCGACGGACGATAGGCGTGATAATCCGCGACGCAGCCGCGGATCCGGGCTGCTTCGACACCGCGCTCAAGATGGACGAAGACTTCGCACCAGTTCGAATCTTTAGGGTGCGCTATCTCCGCGAAACGACCTTCGGCAATAACGGCCTTGTCGAAAGCGATTGCGCCGACGGAATATCCACATCCGGTAGTCAAGGCTGTCAACCCGCGGAATGGTCTTGCCACAACCGGAGGCCCTGCTCTCGAAAACATACGCTCACATTGGTCGTGACTGGATTTCTGTTGATCTTTCGGTGCACACGTGGCCACCTAACCAATTGAAGCGTTTTGACTTTCGCTCCAATCCATCATGGGCGCCACATAAAAACAATAGTCTTGCGATTTCAACGACTTATCTTATCATCTTAATAGAGACCTTTCG
>Ga0105237_10003549_pt1 | contig 18489 bp, 13 predicted proteins | sample KBSC24metaG_FD_81520 | JGI IMG/M metagenome (GOLD analysis project Ga0105237, IMG submission 81520) | Corn rhizosphere microbial communities from Kellogg Biological Station, Michigan, USA - KBS C2-4 metaG | ecosystem: Host-associated > Plants > Roots > Rhizosphere > Soil | place: Michigan, USA... | reverse complement strand
CGCCCGCCCCGGCGTCGGGCAGCGCGGCGGGCTCCCGGTCGGCGGGACGGGCACGGTCGGCGGGACGCGCACGGTCGGCGCCGCTGCGCTACGGAGCCAGGCGCTCGATCGCCCAGCCGCAGGGCTCGACGCGGCGGTAGGACAGGCGGTCGTGCAGGCGGTCGTGACGCTGCTGCCAGAACTCGAAGGTCTGCGCAGCCAGCCGGTAGCCGCCCCAGTTGGACGGGACGGGCAGCTCGCCGTCGCCGTAGCGCTGCCGCAGCTCGGCGACGAGCTGCTCGAGCGCTTTGCGACTGTCGATGACCCGACTCTGCGGCGAGGCCAGCGCGCTGAGCTGGCTGGCGCGCGGGCGGCTGCGCACGTAGTCGCGCGTCTCGGCGGCGGTGGCCGGCTCGACGGGTCCGCTGACCCTCACCTGCCGGCCCAGCGCGTCCCAGTGAAAGACCAGCGCGGCGCGCGGGTTGGCCGCAAGCTCGCGGGCCTTCTGGCTGTCGTGGTTGGAGAAGAACACGAAGCCGTTTTCGTCGAAGCTCTTGACCAGCACCATGCGCACCGACGGGACGGCGTCCGGCGAGGCGGTCGCCAGCGCGACCGCCTCGGGCATGCGCTCGCCGGCCGTCTGGGCGTCGGCGAACCAGACGGCGAACTGGCCGAAGGGATTGCCCTTCGCGTCCTGCTCGCGCAGCGGCTGGCCGTAGTCGGTCATCGCGCACATTCTGGCGCGAGCGCCGAAGCGTGGCGAGCCGTCGGCGAGCGTGCGAGGACCCGGCGCCGCCTCGGGACGACCGGCGCCGCCGTACGGCGGCGGGTGCTCGTCAGACAGAGCGACGCCGTCGAGCAGGCGGCCGTCGATCCACGTGCCCGCATAGCCGCCCACGAGGGCCGCGCGCACGCGGCCGCTCGCGCCGCCGGCTGCGGCGAGGTCGCCAGGCCACCGCCGCTCAGGCGCTTCGCCGCGGCGGCGACGGCGCCGGCGACGCGCGACGCGCGCCCCGCCGGACCGCAGCTCCGCGCCTGAGCGTCGCCGGCGTTAGGGCCTCGCCTCGAGCACGAGGTTGAACGGCGTCTCGGTTGCGCGGCGCACGCGCGTGAAGCCGCCCTCTTCGAGCACCTCCGTCAGTCGCGCCTCGCCGGCCTGCGCCCCCAGGGCGAGGCCGACCTCCTGCGACAGCGAGGCCGGAGTGCAGATCACCGTCGACGCGCCGTAGAAGACGCGCCCGACCGGGTTGAGGTTGTCCTCGACGCGGTCGTTGGCGAACGGCTCGACGATCATCCACGTGCCGTCGTCGGCCAGCGTCTCAAGGACATGCGCGGAGGCGCCCACGGGGTCGCCCATGTCGTGCAGGCAGTCGAACACGCAGACGAGGTCATACCCGCTGCCCGGGTAGTCCTTGGCGGCGGCGACGGCGAACGTGATGCGGTCGGCGACGCCCGCCTCCTCGGCCGCTTCGCGCGCACGCTCGATCGACTGCTCGTGGTAGTCGAAGCCGAAGAACTGCGACTTGGGGAAGGCTTCGGCCATGATGATCGTCGAGGCGCCGTGGCCGCAACCGACGTCGGCGACCGTGGCGCCGCGTTCCAGCTTCTCCTGCACTCCGTCCAGCGCCGGGATCCACTCGGCGACCAGGCTCGCGCGGTAGCCCGGGCGGAAGAAGCGCTCGGTCCCGCGGAACAGGCGGTGGTCGTGCTCGTGCCAGCCCATGCCGCCGCCGCTGCGAAACGCCTCGAGGATGCGGTCTTCGTCGGCGTAGAGCGAGGCGATCGAGTCGTAGATGCCGAGGATGTAGAAGGGGCTGTCCTCGTCGGCGAGCGCCAGCGCCTGCTCGTCGGGCAGCGTGTAGCGGTCGGTCTCTGGGTCATACGTCACGTAGCCCCCGGCCGCCTGGTTTCCCAGCCACTCGCGCACGTAGCGCTCGGCGGCTCCGGAGCGCTCGGCGATCTCGGCGGACGTCAAGGGTCCGGCGTGCGCCATCGCTTTGTACAGCCCGAGCTTCTCGCCGATCACCATCAGCGGCGCGCTGATGATCGCGCCCATGTCGGTCACCGCCTGACCCATGAAAGCTTCGAGCTTGGCCTGGTCTATCTCCGTCGCGCTCATGACGCCTCCAGTCTCGCGCGGGCTCGACCCCAGGAGTCGGCTCACTCCCGCGCGTCGCGAGGCCGCTCCTCCCGGTCAACCTAACTCGCCCCGCAAGCCAGGTCAAGATCACGCGCCGGACCCGGCGACGCCGATGTCGAGCATCTCCTTTCGGAAAGTCCGAGACACGCTTGCGCGCCTGCCTGCGGCTTCGTTACGCTCTGGCGCGCGTCCTGCCTCGAGAGGGGTGAGACGAGGCCATTGAGCAGCGGGAACCGGAGTCGCCTGCCAGGCGCTCGCCGGGACCGTCGTGCGACCAATCCTGGATCGGAGGGCGAAGTTGTCCCTGTCCAACCAGACCAGCAATGCGACTGTCAGCACGCTTCGCCTTCGTGGGCGAGCATCGCCCTTGACCGTCCAGGAGGTCGTCTCCGGTGGCGAGCACACGCTCGTGCTCGCAGGATCGCTGGACGTCTCCTCGCGCCCGATGCTCGACGAGACCCTGCGCCGCGCGATCGATGCGGGGAGCGCGGCGGTCGCGCTCGACATGCGCCGGGCCGCCTTCGTCGGCTCCAGCGGCCTGCGCACGGTTCTCCAGGCAAGGGCGCTGTGCCGGCAGCGCGGCTGCGCGCTGCGCGTGGTCGGCGGACAGCCGCAGCTGGGTCGTTTGTTCGGGCTGGCAGACGTGATCGACGGGCTTTCGCTGCGGACCCACGCGGAGGCGCAGCGCAGGTCCTGATCGTCGCGAGGCGGCTCCGCGACGGAGGCGCTTGCGGCCGGCTCGCGACGCGCTGCCCCTGACGCGGCGTGAGCAGCTTTGGCGACCGCTGACGCGCCGCCACGGTCGGCGTCCGCCTACGAGCGCGCTGGGTCGCTGGACGCCGAAAAACGGCAAGACTAAAAATTGTCAGACGAACTGTCGATAGATAGAGCGATGCCGGAGCCGCTGCCCAATCTGGAGCCAGACCGAAAGCAGGTCGAGGTGTCGGCTCCTGCGACAGATGCACTGGCCGCCGACCTGCGCCGGCTGGGTGAGGCCACCTGCGCGCGAGCGGCCGACATCCTCCGCGAGACGGTCGCTCAGACGTCGCAATCCGGGCAGATCGTCGACGTGCCCGTGCAGAGCCGCTTCGAAGAGATCTGCACCGGCTCGACCGTCGCGGTCGCCCGCTGGATCGCCGGCGAGGGTCTGGAGGTGACGCTGGACGCCAGCCGCAACACGTCGCGGATCTTCGGCGAGCTGGCGGCGCATCGCGCCGCTTCGCTGCACGAGGTCACGCGGCGCAGCCTGTGGTGGCGCAACGTCATGGCCGACGTGCTGCGCGAGTGTGCCGCCGAGCTCGATGTGTCGGCGGACGCGCTCTCGCGTGCGCTGAACATGCTGCAGCTGAGCCTGGAGTTCAGCCTCCTGCGCGTCTGCGAGTGCTTCGAGAAAGAGCGCGAGCGAACCGATCGGGAGCTCGAGCGGCGCGAGGAGGAGCTTGCCTTCCTGGCGACCCACGACCCGCTCACCGGGCTGCCCAACCGCACCTTGATCCTCGACCGGGCCGAGCAGATGCTCGGCCGCTCCACCCGCAGCCAGAACCCGGTCGCGGCGCTGTTCATCGACCTGGACAACTTCAAGGCGATCAACGACACGCTCGGCCACAACGTCGGCGACGAACTGCTGCAGGCGGTGGCCGCGCGGCTGGACGCTGCGGTGCGCGGCGCCGACGCGCTCGGACGCCTCGGCGGCGACGAGTTCGTCGTGCTCGTCGAGCACGACGCGCTCGCGGCCGGGCCCGAGCTGGTCGCGGAGCGATTGCTGCAGGCGCTGAAGGAGCCGTTCAAGCTGGGCTCAGACGAGCAGACGACCGTGACCGTCAGCGCGAGCATCGGCGTCGCGGCGGGCGAGCGGATCGCCGCCGGAGACCTGCTGCGCGACGCGGACATTGCGATGTATCGCGCCAAGCGCGACGGACGCAATGGCTTTGCGGTGTTCGAGAGCGCCATGAAAGACACCGTGCAGAACCGCATGGAGCTGGAGATGGAGCTGCGCAACGCGCTGGCGAACGACGAGTTCCTGCTCGCCTACCAGCCGACGCTGGATCTGAGCAACATGCGCCCGACGGGCGTCGAGGCGCTCGTTCGCTGGCAGAACCCGAGCCGCGGCCTCGTGCAGCCCGACGCGTTCATCCCGCTGCTCGAGGACACGGGCCTGATCGTCGACGTCGGCAGGTGGATCCTGCGCGAGGCCTGCCGCCAGGCCGCCGAGTGGCGCCGCGCGGGCCATTCGATAGACATGGCCGTCAACGTGTCGGGTCGACAGCTCGACACCGACCAGCTGATCGAAGACGTAGAAGTAGCGCTCGCCGACAGCGGCCTGCCGCCGCGCGCGCTGACGATCGAGATTACCGAGACGACGCTCATGAGCAACGTCGCCGAGACGGCGCGGCGGCTCGACGCGATCAAAGCGCTCGGCGTGCGCATCGCGATCGACGACTTCGGCACCGGCTACTCGTCGCTGGCCCACCTGCAGAAGTTCCCGGTGGACGCGCTGAAGATCGACCGCTCGTTCATCTCCGGGTTGAAGCACAACAAAGAGGGCGAGACGCTGATCCACACGCTCGTCCAACTCGGCAAGGCGCTGTCGATCGAGACGTTCGCCGAGGGCATCGAGGATCAGCAGGAGCTCTCGGTGCTCAAGGAGGAGCATTGCGACAGCGGACAGGGCTTCCTCTTCTCGCGCCCGCTGGACGCCGAGTCGGCTCAGACGTTCTTCGAGAGCTGGTCACAACCCGCCGCGCTGACTTCCCAGCTCGGCGGCGCTTCGGACTGACGCGGCACGCCGGAAAATCGACAGCACGGACGGATCTGTCGATATCGCCGTTTCGCGTTCGTCTTTTAAGCGACCATCCCGCGAAAGGAGCGAGCCAATGAAGTACATGCTGCTGATTCACCAGGGCACCACCCCGCTGCCACACTCGGATGAGTGGGCGCAGCTCTCAGACGAGCAGAAGGCGGCGGTGTACGCCGATTACAAGGCGCTCAACGAGACCGCCGGCGTGACTCCCGGCCAACAGATGCAGGCGCCGGAGACCGCGACGACGGTACGCGTGAAGGATGGCGAGACGCTGACCACCGACGGCCCGTTCGTAGAGCTCAAGGAGGCCGTGGGCGGCTATCTGTTCTACGAGGCCGACGATCTAGACGCCGCCATCGAGCTTGCCGCGCGGATCCCCGCCGCACGTATGGGCGGCGCCATCGAGGTGCGTCCGATGGTGGAGCGCTAGCGATCTTCGAGCAGGTCTTTCGCGACGAGTGGGGGCGCGTGCTCGCCGCCCTGATCGGCTACCTCGGCGACTTCGACCTCGCCGAGGAAGCCGCCCAGGAGGCCTTTGCGATCGCCGCCGAGCGCTGGCCGCGCGACGGAGCTCCGGTCAATCCACGCGCTTGGCTGATGACGACCGCGCGCAACCGTGCGGTCGACCGCATCCGGCGCGATCGCACGTTGGCGGCCAAGACCGAGCTGCTGGAGATCACCGAGGCGACGGAGCAGGCGATGGACACGCTCGACGCTGCGAGCTTCGCCGACGAGCGGCTCGAGCTCATCTTCACCTGCTGTCATCCCGCGCTGGCAGTCGAGGCGCAGGTGGCCCTGACCCTGCGCACGCTCGGGGGTCTGAGCACGCGCGAGATCGCGCGCGCGTTCCTGGTGGGCGAGTCGACGATGGCGCAGCGCCTGGTGCGCGCCAAGCACAAGATCAAGGCCGCCGGCATCCCCTTCCGCGTGCCGCCCGACCACCTGCTGCCCGACAGGCTCGTCGCGGTCCTGGCCGTCGTCTATCTGATCTTCAACGAGGGATACGCAGGGCGCAGCGAGCTCGCCGCGCAGGCCATCCGTCTGGGCGATGCGCTCGCCGAACTGATGCCCGACGAGCCCGAGGTGCACGGCCTGAGGGCAATGATGCTGCTTCTGCACGCTCGCCGGGACGCGCGGTTTCGCGCTGGCGAGCTGGTGCTGCTGGCCGACCAGGACAGCGCTCTGTGGGACGAGGCGGAGATCGCGCGCGGGCGAGCGGTGCTCGATCGTGCGATCGCGCTGCACGGACGCGGCGCCTATGTCGTGCAGGCGGCGATCGCGTCGCTGCACGCCGAGCGCCCCCGTCCCTGGGCGCAGATCGCCGCGCTGTATGAGCAGCTGGCCCGGCTGACGGGCTCGCCGGTGGTGCAGCTCAGCAGAGCCGTCGCGATCGCCGAGGTCGAGGGGCCCGAGGCGGCGCTTGCGATCGTCGATCGACTGCCGCTGGAGGACTACCACTACCTGCATGCCGCGCGCGGCGAGCTGCTGCGACGCGCCGGCCGCGCGGACGAGGCGCGCGCCGCGTATGGCCGCGCGCGCGAGCTGGCGCACGACGAGGCCGAGCGGCGACTGCTCGAGCGGCGACTGGCTGAGCTCGATCGCGTGGAGCTCGGCGCGGATGGCGCGACGGAAGGCTCTGCCTAGACGTGGCGGGCGCTCCCACCGCGGGTGATCGGCTCTAGACTTGCGCCATGGCGCTTCCACCCGGTCCCGCTGGCCCGGCGTCGTACAACACCTTGCGCTTCCTGCGCAGGCCGCTGCAGATGCTCGGCGAGTGGCACGAGCGCTATGGCGACGCCTTCACGGTGAAGCTCTCCGGGTTTGGCACGGGCGTCTACGTCGTCGACCCGGAGGCGATCCGCGAGCTGTTCACCGGCGACCAGTCAGATCTTCGCGCGGGCGAGGCCAACTCGTTCATGGAGCCCGTGCTGGGTCCGCATTCGGTGCTCGTGCTCGACGGGCCCGAGCACCTGCGCCAGCGAAAGCTGCTGCTGCCGCCGTTTCAGGGCTCGCGGGTCGCCGCTTTCCGCGACGTCATTCGCGAAGTCGCCGAGCGCGAGGTCGCGAGCTGGCGCCCCGGCGCCGAGCTGGTGCTGCGCGAGCGAATGCGCTCGCTCACCTTCGAGGTGATCTGCCGGGCGGTCTTCGGCGTCACGCAGCCAGATCGCGTCGAGCGCTTGCGCGAGCGCCTCGTGGCGGTCATCGACAGCAACCCCCTCTTCATGATCGTCCCCGCGACCCGGCTGGACCTCGGGCGGTTCAGCCCGGGCGGCCGATTCGCGCGGCGCCTGCGCGCGGCCGACGCCGTTCTGTATGAGGAAATCGAGCGCCGGCGCCATGAGCCCGACCTCGAGGAGCGCACGGACGTGCTCTCGCTGCTGCTGCGAGCGCGCGACGAGCAGGGCGAGGCGATGAGCGACCGCGAGCTGCGCGACGAGCTGTTCACGATGCTCGGCGCCGGGCACGAGACGACCGCGACGGGCCTCGCCTTCGCCTTCGAGCTGCTGCTGCGCAATCCGCACGTGCTAGCTCGCCTGCGCGATGAGCTGGCCGCCGGAGAAGACGACTCCTACCTCGACGCCGTCGTCAAAGAGACCCTGCGACTGAGGCCCGTGATCGACGCCGCCGAGCGCACGCTCACCGTGCCCAGGACGGTCGCCGGCTGGGAGCTGCCGGCCGGCGTGAAGGTCTATCCGGCGATCGCGCTCGTGCACCTGCGCGAGGACCTCTACCCGCGCGCGCACGAGTTCCGCCCGGAGCGCTTCGTCGACGAGTCCGCCGAGTCCTACTCCTGGCTGCCCTTCGGCGGCGGCATCAGGCGTTGCATCGGCGCCGCTCTGGCGCACGCCGAGATGGCCGAGGTGCTGCGTGTCGCAGTTCCGGCCGTCGAGCTGCGGCCGCTGCGCGATCGGCCCGATCCAGTCGTGCTGCGCGGCATCACGCTCGCGCCCAAGCACGGCGTGCAGGTCGTCGTCGAGCGAGCCGCCTCGGCGGCGCGGCGCGGTGGCGAGGGCGCTCTGGCGGGGGGCCATGTCGCGGCCGACGCTCTCGCTGGATGAGGTGTGAGCCGGGCGGCGGCGCCGGGCGGGCGCGGCGGGGGACGCGGGATCGGGTATGGGCGAGACTGCTCGGCGCGCAAACCGGGCGTTGATCGCTGCTTTCGGCGATGTCGAGCGCCTGACACGAACCCCCGGGGGCCAAATGCTCGCTCGCTCGGCGGGGTGCGACCTGGACTGCCGCCCAGCGAGAGCCCGAGGCCATCCGCCGTCGATCCCTGCGAGAGCCGGGGCGGGGCTGGCGGGAATTGAGGCGGCTTGGGCGGGTGGGTGCTTATTGGTGTCGCGCCGTGTGCTCTGGGGCGGCCGTGGTGGTCGCGTATAGCTGCGCGAGAAGGTCGCGTAGTTGCGAGAACTTTCGCGGTCCGAGTTGTTGTTCCCATTCGACTTCGACCTCTTGGACGATTTCGCGGATCGCTTTGCCCGCGGCGAGTCCTCGGGGCGTGCCGTGGATGCGTCTGGACCGCTGGTCGCGCTCGTCGACATCGCGGGTGAGGTATCCGAGTTGCTCGAGTTGGCGGAGCAGGTAGTTGAGCGCCTGCTTGCTCATGCGGGTCTGGGCCGCGAGGTCGATCGGGCGCTGGTTCTCGGGGCCGGGGTACTGGAACACGTCGAGGTGCGCGGCGATCAGATCGGTGTAGCCGCGCTGGTGCAGGCCGGTGAGCATCCGGTCGCGCACGGTTTCGAAGGGGACTCGCAGGAGCGCGCCGATCAGCGGCGGCGGAGCCTTGGCGGCTTGCGCATCTGAATGAGTAAAATCGCTTGACAAACCCATGAGCTGAGTATACACTCGTCAAACCGTTTTACTCAACTGCGCTTGACGCGAAGGAGATCGCCATGTATCAGGCCATCGCGAATGAAACGATCGCCGTTGGTGCGCTCGGCGTCCGCTTCCTGGTCGAGTCCGGCGACTCGAACGGGACGGCGTCGGTGTTCGAGTGCTACGTTCCCGCGAACTCGCGGATGCCGGCGCCGCACAGCCACGACGGGTTCGAGGAGACGATCTACGGGCTCGAGGGCTTCACCAGCTGGACGATCGACCGCGAGACCGTCGAGGTCGGCCCAGGCGAAGCAGTGTGCGTCAGGCGCGGGCAGATCCACGAGTTTCAGAACCGGGGAAGCGTCGACGCGAGGATGCTTTGCGTCGCGACGCCGGCGCTGTTCGGGCCCGCCTACTTCCGCGAGATCGGCGAGGTTCTCGCCGCCAGCGCCGCCGGCGGCCCCCCGGACCTGGCCGCCGCCCACGAAGTGATGCGCCGCCACGGCCTCATCCCCGCCCCGCCCACCGCCACCTGACCACCCCTCCCCGGGCGCAGAGGAAAACGTCATGTCACTTCGGAATCCTGAGCCTCAACTCGACGGGATCAGCGCAGGCGACACCTGACGTGGCGCTGTGAAGGCGAGGGCATTCCGGCTGGAGCGTCAGTTGACGAAGAGCTGACGATCCGCCGACCGCAACGCGCGGGCGTGTCCGGCGCACGCCGGAACCGGTCGATTGGCAGGAGCTTCCGAATGGAGCTAGCCGGACTCGAACCGGCGACCTCCTGGGTGCGATCCAGGCGCTCTCCCAACTGAGCTATAGCCCCCTGCGCGCAGTCGAGCCACGCGGGTCCACCAAGTCTAGCCCGCAGGCCGCGCCGAGATACGCCGCCACGTCGGCTAGGTATCGTTTGCATGCGCATGGGATTGCTCGACGACGCCATCCGCGAGCACCTGGAGCTCAAGCGCCGCCGAGGCGCCGATCCGGAAGAGGTCGCGCGCGAGCAGCGGGAGGTCCTGGATTCGACGGCCGAGACAGAAGCTGCGCTCGCGCAGAGCGATGCCGAGCCCGGAGCGCCCGCCGGCGCGGAGCTTCCGGTCGAAGCCGCCGCGGTTGACGCTGGCGCGCAGTCGCCCGCCGTCGATCCACCGGCCCAGGCTGCGGTCGAGGGTGAGACAGCGGAGCTGGACATGAGCAGCGTGCTCGGCGGGGAGGATTCAGCAGGTCAAGCCACAGCGCCGACTGCGTCCCCTGAGGCCTTCGGCGGCGGGCGAGCTGTCGATCGCGCGCCCGATCCCTCCGGGACTCCCGGCGAGCAGGATTCGCTGGAATGGGAGGTGCCCGGAGAGACTGTCGAGGAGGAGCCCGACGAGCCCGCGGAGGACGTCCTCGAGGAGACGCCGGACTTCCTCCGCGACACGCCGGAGCAGGACCGGCTCTGGTTCGAGCAGCGTCCGCCGCGCGATTTCGACTTCGACAAGTAGCCCGAGCCGATTCGCGGCCGTTCCGGGCGAGTTGCCGAGTCCCTACACTCGAATCAGCTCGGGGCCATAGCTCAGCTGGGAGAGCGCCTGCTTTGCAAGCAGGAGGTCACCGGTTCGATCCCGGTTGGCTCCATTTCTAAAGGTCCCTGCACGGCCAGAAGCGAGGCATCGTCGCCCGGCGATCACGCGTTCCCCCCCGCACCGCGCAAACGGCCGGGGCGTGACACCAGGAAGGTTAGTCCTGATGCCAGAGAAGCGTACCCCTACCCCTGTTGAGCAAGACGGGCAAGTCGATCACGTGATCGTCCTACTCCTGGTCGACCGCGAGTCCCAGCGCCACTTGGTCTGAGCAGGAGATCGAGCGGGAGATCGCTTGCGACGTGACCGACAGCCTCGCGCGGCTTTACGCGGCAGGGCTGATCCACCGTCTCGAGAGCTTCGTTTGGGCCACGCGCGCGGCCTGATGGCCGACGCGATCGGACCACAACTATGAGCAGAACGAAGTCGGCAGATACGGTCGCGCTCGCTGCCAGATCCGATCAGTCAGGGTCCAGCGCGGCTACACCCAGGAAAGCTTCGCGACGCATGCTGGCCTGGATCGCAGCTACTACGGCGCGATCGAGCGCGGCGAGTTCAACATCTCCTTCAGCATGATGGTGAGGATCGCCCGAGGGACTAGACGTGCCGGTCCACGAGTTGGTTCCGCGAATGACGCGATAGAGCGCGTCGAATTCGATGTCTCGCTCAGCGCATCCTGAAGTTGGCTGAGGATCGAGGGGGCACCGCGCGCGAGTTGGACAAGGCCTCAAGCGCGCCGGCCTGATGCCGAACGCACGTCGACCGGGGCGCTACTGGTCCGATGAGGAAATCGTCCAGGCGCTAAGGACGTGGACGAAGCGACGCGGTCGAGCGCCGCGGGCCGGCGATTGGACGAAGGCGACATCGGCCCACCCGTGCGCGCGGAGCGTCTCCATTCGCTTCGGCACGTTCGGAGCAGCAGTCGCGGCCGCCTCGCTTACGTCGTCGCGGCTTGTCAAGGATCGGTAGGCGCTGGACCACGACCCAAGCGGGCCACCATCAATAAGACGAACGTCTAGTACCCCATACGCGTATGCCGTGGCACCGTTGGGCGATGCAGATATCGCGGACCGCCCAGATTCTGCACGACGTCTTTACAACCGCCTTCCGTCCAACGGCACCTTGGACTCGCCCCGAGATCGTCCTGCCCCGGCTGACCGCGCAGGGCTAGAAGCAGCGATGACCGAAGCGATCCGGCCGGCGAAGCAGCGTGTCCTCGTCCCGGTGCTCGCGCTGGTGTCGGTCATCGCAATCGCCTTCGTCGTGGCGCCGATCATCCAGCGCCACCCGTCGGCTAAGCATCAGGATGACGCGCCATTCGGCGCCTATGCTGGCTACCTGTGGCCCGGCCGGGTCTCGTCTATGCGGGGAGCGTGGAGCGTGCCGACAATCGCCACGGGCTCACGAACCGGCTTCGGCACGACATGGATCGGTGTTCACGGATCAACAAAGGTCGGCGCATTCATCCAAGTCGGGACGGCCGAGCTGCGCGCGGACTCGCATGACCAGACCGCCGGAAACCGCTACTGGGCGTTCTGGAGTGACACGGCACACCACTTCCACCCGGTGTTCCTCTTCAGCACCCAGCCACGGGACGACGTCACCGCGACGCTCGCCCGCGCGCGCACGGGGTGGTTTATCACGATCGTTGACGAGACATCCCATCGCCAAGCGCGCTTCGCGACGGCTGAAGAAGGCGCCGCGCCGTTTGCCGACGCGCAATGGGCCCAGGAGGATCCAGTCGATTCCACCGGAGCACGATATGCCTACCCGTCCCTGCCGGCCGTCGAGTTCAGCCGCCTTGAGGTCAACGGTGCGCCGCCGTCGTTTTCCTCAGTCTACTCCAGCTGGATGTCGGTCAACGACGTCGACCTGGCGCCCACGGAACTCACACACGACGGGTTCCGGCTCCACGCCGCGAAGCCCACGCCGGACGGTGTTCGATACCTACGGACAAGCGACCGGTGGATCAACGCGGCCCGTTCGTTCGGCGCCATCTTCGAGCGACGCGCGCAACCCTCAGGCGCTGAAGTCCTCGCCGCAAGCACGAGATTCAGCGCCGCGATGCGGCAGGGCATCCGATCGCTCGGCAGTACGCCATTGCCAGCCTCGACCCGCAGGCCGGTTTCATCCGTGATCAGAGCGCTGCGTTCACTTGAAGAGCAAGCACAAGCTTCGCCCGGCCGCGGGGTGGGCGGGCTCGTCTCGTGGCGATCATCTCTCGCGGCTGCCTGGAACGCTCTGTTTGAACGGGAACATCGGGTCCGTCGTGCGCTCGGGATACCTGAGTTCACCCCGCGAAGCCGACTCTAGCTTGCAACCCCGGGCAGGCTCGACGCACCTGCACGGCCATTCACGGCCCACCGCATGGCGCACAAATCCCGACACCTAGATGATTGATTCCACGGCCAACGCCGCGGACACAGGGGGTTTCTGAGCAGCAGGGTCGAAGTCGGCGGTACTCAATAGCCAGCCGCCGACCCGAAGGGGGCCTCGATGGACGCCGACCTCGACCTGCTGCTGATTGCCGTTTACGTCACGGCCGACGATCTCCTGCCTGAGAGGGCTGAGAACGCCAAGCGAAGCGTCACAGACGCGGAGGTCGTGACGCTGTGCGTCGCCCAAGCGATCATGGGCATCCCGTCTGACCGGCGCTTTCTGGCGGTCGCTCACAAGCACTTGCGTCATCTGTCCCCAGGATTCCCGGGCAGGCCGGCTACTTCAAGCGCCGCCGCAGGCTGGTGGAGACGCTGGAGTGGCTGATGAGCGTGTTCGCCAGCCAGAGCCCGGGGTTCTATGACGATCTGCTGCTGGTGGATTCCACGCCAGTGGAGTGCGCTCGCAGCCGTGAGACGGTCAAGCGCTCAGCGCTCGGTGACGCCGCCGACTACGGCTACTGCAGAAGCCATTCGCGGTTCTTCTGGGGCTTTCGCCTGCACGCGATCTTCGCCCCCGACGGGACACCCCGAGCAGTCGCCGTTGCCTCGCCCAAACGAGATGAGCGCGACGTCGCCCTGGAGCTGCTGGAGCGCACCCGCCGCCAGGGAGCGGTCACCCTGATCGGGGACAAGGGCTATGCCGGCAGGGCATTCGCACAAGCCGTCAGCGAGATGGACGCGAGGATCATCAGACCCAAGCGCAAGGACGAGCCCGGAAGAGGCCCGCAGCTCGCGCCGATCCGCCAGCGCATCGAGTCGATCTTCTGGAGCTGCAAGGGGACGCTCGCGCTCGAGCGCCACGGCGCCAGGACTCTCGCCGGCCTACGAGAGCGCATCTTGCAGCGCCTGCTCACCCTCGCCGCCGCCGTCCCTCTGAACCATCAACTTGGACGGCCCAGCCGGGCGCTCGTGGACTACTGCGCCTAGAGAACCGTGGAATCAATCATCTAGCGCCTGCGGAGCATCCAAAAGATGAGCAGCATCACTATGGCGAAGATCAAGATCACAAGTGGATACTGTTCGACCAGGTAGCCCCCGCCGCCTCGCACTAGGTCGACCCCCACCTAGTAGCGTCGCCCGGCGCTACGCGGAGTGCACCCTGCGTCGCCGACGCGATCTCTGCGAAAGTGCTCGTCTTCGTCAACCTGCTACGGCCCTACCACTATTGGCGGCGGCCCCGACCCTGGTGGCGGGAACGGTCCGAAGGGATTTTCAGGTTCACCGGGTGGGGCGCTTGAGCATTGCGAGCCTCCGAGAACTTCGTTGGGGTAGCACTTCGGCGGGGGTTCGGGCCACGGAACTTCGAAAGGATTGGTTCCGTACGGATCGACGTCCCCGAGCGGGTTGTTGTCGGCGTACCGATACAGATTAGGCCCGCCTCCCGCTTCGCCAAGTGGATCCTCGCTGATGAACCGCGATGCGACGGGAGAATAGTAACGCGCCCTGTTGTAATACAGGCCGTCGCCATCGTTTTCGCGGCCCGTGTATTGGAACTCGTTTTCGCTCGCCGCGCCTTCACGCGTCGTCACCCCGAACGGATCGTAGCTATAGCTGGTTTCGATTTTTCCACTGGCGTCTGCGAGCGCGACCGTGCTGCCGAGCGGGTCGGTGAGCAGATCTTCGCTTCGGCTGCCTGTTGCGCGCGCGTAGGTCTTGTCGACAGCTAGACCGGTGAGCAGGTTCGTCGTGGCGCCGCCCGCGGATTCCTGTACAGCGTTCGACCCATCGAAGAGAACTTTGGTCGAGCTCCCGCCGAACTTCTTTTCGGTTCGCCGGCCAAACGGATCATAGGCGAACGACGCCGTCGTTTCGCCGGTGATTTTTGCGAGCTCGCGTTGGGCGTTCCAGGCGTATTCGGACGCCCCATCCGTAAGCAGGTCGCCGTCAGCATCATAGCTCAGTTTTGCGCCGTTGCGTTCGGTCTGCTCGTTGTCCGCGTTGTACGTCGCCGACGCGATTGCTTCGGGCAGTCGTGTTCGGGCAACACTGCCCCATGCTGCTTCCTTGCGAGCGTTCGCGTCGTAGGCGTAGTCGACGTCACCGAGTCTTTCGGAACCCTTTTGGTAGACGACCGACGTTGGCTCCCCGGCTTCGTCATACCCGTACTTCTCTTCGATCCCGTCGGGAAGAATCGCCCCGGTCAATCGATTGGCCGCGTCGTACGCGAGTGACACGTCTTCGCCGCCGCGCTTCAGTTCGGTGAGACGGTTAGCTCCGTCGTAGCTGTATTCGACGGGTTCCTCCCCGGGCGCCGTCATGCTCGTTCGTAGGTCGTCTTCGTTTGCGTTGTAGCTGATCGTGCCGTTCGGCGTCGCCAGCGACTTGAGATTGTTGAATGCGTCGTATTCCGGCGTGTACGTTCCGGTGGCGCTGTCCACGACTTTCGTCAGGTGGTCGCCGGCGTCGTAGGTGTAGTCGATGGTGCGTTCGGTGCTTTCGCCCGACACGCCGTACCGTGCCTCTGCGAGGCGGTTCAGCGGATCATATGTGAACGTCGAATGCCTATCATCGCGGTCAGTCAGTTCGGTCAGATTGCCGTCTTGATCGTAGGTGGCATGGGTGCTGTGTTCGAGCGGGTCGGTTTCGGCTTCCACCTCGTCCATCGGGTCATACGCTCGTGACGTCGTGTGTTTGTTTGCATCTGTCGCTGACACGACATCCCGGTCGCCGTTATATTCGTAGTCCGTAACGTGGCCGAGCGGATCGGTGATCTTCAAGAGTTCGTCGTCGGGCCCATACTCATAGAGCGTGCGTTGGCCCCCAGGCGTGGTGCGGGACGTGAGGCGGCCCGCGCTGTCGACAAATCGCTTCGTTGCGCGTCCGAGGGGATCAGTCGTAGCTGTCAGCTCGCCGAATTCGTATGTCAGTTTGCGCACCTCGCTCAGCGGGTCGCTGATCGCCGTCGGTTCGCCTTCGGCGTTGTATTCGTAGCTGGTTTTGTGGCCCAGTGGGTCTGTCTCGCTGAGTAGCTCGCCGTGTGCGCCGTACCGGTAGGAAGTGGTGTGTTTGAGTGGGTCGGTGACGCTCGCCAGCTCGGTCGTGCCTGGTTCGTAGCTGTATTCCGTGCGGCGGGCTGATGCCGTGCCGGCCATAACCGTCTTCTTCGCGACGTTACCACTGGCGTCGTATTCGTACGCGGTCTTTCGACCCAGTGGATCCGTTTCGCTGAGCAATAGGTTTGTGCCGGCCTGCCGTTCCCAACTGGTTTTCTCTTCGTCTTCAGTACCGGCCGCCTTCGTTTCGCTCGTCAACAGGCCTTCCGCGTTAAACGTCGCCTTGAGTTCGGCTTTGCGTGGATCGGTCGCGGTGACGGCTGTGACTTGACCGCCTTCTTCGGTGTAGGAGAAGCGGTAGGTGCCACCGTTGTCGAGAGTCTGTTTGGCGACCCGGCCGTGCGCGTTGTATTCGACTTCGATGTACTTTTTGCCGCGTCCGTCAGTTATGGACGTCATCTCGTGCGCGCCATTGTATTCGTAGGAAGTCGTCCGCCCAGCTGCGTCGGTGGCCTTTTCGAGCAGGCCGGCGGACGTGTAGGTGTATTTCACATGGCGCTTACTGTTGTCGGTGATTTCCGTGACGCGGTTGCTTGAGTCGTATGTGAGATCGACCCAGAATCCGTGCGGCGACGTGATCTGAGTGATCGGCCCGAGGTTTCCGAACTCCCTAGTGATAGAAAGAGTGTTGCCGAACCGGTCCCGGATGGCCTGAAGCGGAGCGTTCTCGCCGAACTCGTACGTTAGGCCGTTCGTCAGTGTCAAATCCCAGCCTTTCTCGGACGAGTTCCATCGGATCGTCGACGCGCCGAATTCGCCCGTGGCACCCTGGGCTTCGTATACGGCTTCCGTGAAGCCTTCGCCCGGAGATATGCGTTTGTAAAGGATGCTGGCGCCGTCAGGGAGAAGCAAATATGCTTCGTGATAGTTGTTTTCCGACCACAGCCGTATGTCGTAAGCACCAGCAGTGCCCATTCCGAAGCTGTATGAGTTGGCGTCTTCCTGGCGGTAGGTTCGTTCGATCACTATCGGTATAGTGTCGGGCAGGACCAGGTCGCGCTTGTGGTAGACAAACAGTCCCGTGCTCAGGTCCGTTGGGTCGCCGTAGATCGCGCATATCAATTGTTCGACGCCCCCCGGGGGGCACGTCCTGGGGAATGGTCGTTTGCCTTCTTTTCCGATCATGGCTCCGGTGAATTGCCAGATCTTGACGCCACGGTCGGGCATGATCTGCTTTCCGTCCCGCGTCACCGTTCCGGTACCGTAGACGTACCAGCCGCGGCCGTCCGGGTCGTAGTTCCAAAACTGGACGCTCTGGCCGGGTGGCAGGTGGCCCCAGTTTGGGTAGACGATCTGCGCGCCTTTGCTGAGATAAGCGCCGCCCGGTTGGATCGTGAAGTAGAGCGGGACTTCGGCGAACGACGGAAGCGGAAATGGAGGCCGGTCAACCGGTATCGCCGTGATGTTCACGTCGTGAACTGGATGTCCGGCTCTGTCGGTGATGGCTGTGCCTGCCGGGATCCGCACTTCGAGGCCTGGAATCTGCGGGGTAGAGAGTCTTGCTTCTTTCGCGAGCGTGGTAGGAATGTGGTGGTCGCCGGCCGGGTCCAGTCGGGTGAGCCAAATGGCGTATGGCAGCGCGGTCGTCTTGCCTCCTGCGAGGGTTACGCCGATCTCGTAGCTGCCGTACCTTCCTTCGCGAGTTCTGTCGGCCTCGACGATGAGGACGTGGTGGCCTGGCGAGACTCCGGCGATCAGGAACCTGCCTGACGAGTCGGTCCTAGCACCGCTGTACGTGTCCTCGATCGCTACGTGGACGCCCGCCAGCGGCAGTCCGCCTTGGGCTAGTACCTGTCCCGACACGGCTGTTGCGCCGAACGTTGCCTGAAGCGATGGCGCTGTTTCCCACGGTGTGGGCGGGTCGCCAGTCTGCCACGATCGGCTAGCAACACCCTTGGTGCTAGGAGTCCACGCTGGGCTCGGGGCGAAGGCGCGGGTTGCCGGTTCGTTCGTGCTCACAGTCATGCGCGCTGGCATACCTGTCGCGCGATGAGGCTCTCCCGGCGCAAAGCGACGGCTAGGCCCGGGTCGCTTGCGTGAGCTTGCGTTGGCATGTGAGGCCCGGCGACGCGACTGCGACGAGCGTCGTGCGCGGTCGGCCCGAGATTGGCGCCCCGCCCCAAGGATGTCGCTCGCTCGCGCAGCGCCACTCTCTGAACCGAATGAGGCTCCAGCTAGCTCCTGGAGAGGCGCGATGTCCGCCCCGCCTCTGGCCAAGCGCGCGACAGGGGGATCTACGAGCGTTAGCCTGACGCTCCCAGTCGCGTGGCTGATGGGATCGATCACTATGGTGTATGTCCCGGCGACGGTGAGAACCGATTCGACTTTAGTACCACTTGTGCCGAAGTTTTTTGCGCCGACGAGACTCGTACCGTCTGGCTTTTTGATCGAAACTTCCGCGCTACAGCACGTCGAGGTCCCGATCGTTACGTTGCTGAGCGTGAGCTTGATGCCCTTGCTCGCCGGGCCGCTGAACGTCAGGACCGCGTTCTGCCCCGGTACTGTCGTGGCGACCGTGACAGCCGCACCACCAATTTCGATTGTGCTCGATATGTCCGTCGGCACCTTGTATATGCTGAGTTTCAGTTTGCCTGTTGCCGGTCCGATCGGATTGACGACGATTGAGTACGTCCCCGTTTTCGCTAGGGTAGTGGTGTCGACGTACGATCCGGCTTTCACGTACTGCGAGGCCAGGCTTTTG